>Ga0187770_10000902_pt1 | contig 15153 bp, 11 predicted proteins | sample 0116_SJ02_MP02_2_FD_133154 | JGI IMG/M metagenome (GOLD analysis project Ga0187770, IMG submission 133154) | Tropical peat soil microbial communities from peatlands in Department of Meta, Colombia - 0116_SJ02_MP02_20_MG | ecosystem: Environmental > Terrestrial > Soil > Wetlands > Peat | place...
CTCGGTTTCGTCGAGGTCCTCCAGGTCGAGGCGCACGGTCGACGCCACCGAGGCCAGGTCACCGAGGGTGTCGGGCGACAGCCGGGCCTCGACCTCCAGGTCGGCGAGGGCCCGACGGGTGGCGTTCCGGACGAGCTGCACGATGACGTCATCGGCATCCGCGGCAGGTTCCTCAACGGACAGCCGCCGAAGGAGGCGGGCCACGTCGGGGTCGTCACGCTCGGCGGCGTCGACGGCCTGATGGAGGTCGTCGTGCTCGAGCAGCGCCGCCAGCGCGGCCCGCTGGACCGGGTCCGGGAACAGGACGGATTCGAGACCCCGGGTGACGAGCTCGGGCCGGTGGATGGCGAGACGCAGGGCCTCGAGCCCCGAGCGCGTGGACTGCTCGCCGGCACGCGGGGGGACGAGACCGCGCCGGGCACCGCCGCCACGGGGCGGATCTCCCGGCTCGCGGCCACGCCCGTCCCCCTCCGGCGGGGCACCCGTGCCGGCCGGGGTGCCGGCACGGGCCGCCAGCCGGCCGAGCAGGGAGCGCAGCGCGCCGGCGTCGAGGCGGCAGCGGTCCGCCACCTGCATGACGTACTGGTCGCGCACCAGCGCGTTGGGATGCTCGGCCACCACGGCCAGGGCCGCCTCCGCCCCCTTGGCCCGACCTTCGGCCGTCGACAGGTCGGCCCCGGCAAGCGTGCGCTCGACCTGGAAAGCCAAGAAGGGCCGGGCGTCGGCCACCGCCGCCCGGAGCCGGTCCGGGTCGCTGCGCACGAGGTCCGCCGGGTCGGTGCCCGACGGCAGGGCGGCGACGGCGACGTCCACCTCGTGGCGGCGCTCCCACTCGTAGACCCGGCTCGCGCCGGACTGCCCGGCCGCGTCGGCGTCGTAGGCGAGCACCACACGCTTGCCGAAGTTGCGCAGGAGCCGGAAGTGCTCCTCGCCCAGCGCCGTGCCGCAGGTGGCCACCGCACACGGGAGCCCGGCCTGGAAGAAGGCGATGACGTCGGTGTAGCCCTCGCAGACGATGATCTCGCCGCGGTCGACGATCGCCTTCTTCGCCCAGTTGAGCCCGTAGAGGGTGCGGCGCTTGGAGTAGACGGGTCCTTCGGGCGAGTTCTTGTACTTGGGTCCCCGGTCCGCATCCGGCGGGGCACCGGGCGCGGGGGGAAGGATCCGCCCGCCGAGGGCCACGGGCCGGCCCGAGGGGTCGAAGATCGGGAAGACGACACGGGCTCGGAAGCCGTCCTGCTGGCGGCCGCGCCGGTTCACGAAGCCGAGCCCGGCGTCGGCCAGCACGGCGTCGCCGACCTTGAGGTGTTTCGCCAGGGCGTCCCAGTCGTCGGGGGCCCAGCCGAGCCGGAACGTCCGTACGATCTCGCCGTCGTAGCCTCGCGACCGCAGGTAGTCGCGGGCTCGCCCCGCGTCGGGCGCCGACAGCAACCGCTCGTGGTAGAAGGCGACGGCGCGCTCGAGCGCGTCGTAGAGCGGCCGGCGCCGGGTGCGCTCGGCCGCCTCCGCCGCGTCCTCGGCGATGCTGACCCCGGCCCGGTCGGCCAGGCGGCGCACGGCCTCCACGAAGTCGAGGTGGTCGATCTCGCGCAGGAAGGTGATGGCGTCGCCCGAGCGCTGACAGCCGAAGCAGTGGTAGAAGCCGGCATCCGCGTTCACCGAGAACGAGGGGGTCTTCTCAGGGTGGAACGGGCACAGGCCGACGAACCGCGTCCCCTGGCGCTTCAGCGCGACGTGCTCGCCGACGAGGGCGACGATGTCGGTCGCCGCCCGGACGCGGGCGACATCATCCTCCGCGATGGCCACGGCAGGGACGGTACCGCGCCGGGGTGTCGGCCCGGGCCGCCGACCCGTCCGGGTCAAGCCCGCTTGGCCGCCGGTTTCCTGGCTAACGCCCTGCTCGCGGCCGTCCTGCCCGGCGCGGCCTTCCCCGCGGGCGCCTTCCCCGCGGGCGCCTTCGCGGCCGGAGCCTTCGCGGCCGGAGCCGCCGCCTTGGCCACGTGGCCGGCGTCGAGGACCGCCTGGGCGGCCGAGAGCCGGGCGATGGGCACCCGGAACGGCGAACAGCTCACGTAGTCGAGGCCGGCCGCCGCGAACACCGCGATGGACTCGGGGTCGCCACCGTGCTCGCCGCAGACACCGACCTTGAGCGACGGGCGCGTCGCACGACCCCGCTCGACGCCGAGGCGGACGAGCTCGCCCACGCCGTCGGCATCGACCACCTCGAACGGGTTGCGCTTGAGCAGCCCCTTGTCGAGATAGACGGACATCATCCGGCCCTCGACATCGTCGCGGCTGAACCCGAAGGTCATCTGCGTCAGGTCGTTGGTGCCGAAGGAGAAGAATTCCGCCACCTCCGCGATCTCCCCCGCCCGCAGCGCAGCACGCGGCGTCTCGATCATGGTCCCGATCAGCACCTCGAGGCCCGCACCCCGGCGCGCCGACCTGACCTTGGCCGACTCCTTGGCCTTGGGCCCCTTCGCCGTGCGCGACAGGGCGTCGGAGACGGCGAGGGCCTGCTCGACCGCGTCCTCCACCCACGAGCGGGCCAGGGCCAGCTCCTCGCGGGTGACCGTCAGGGGGATCATGATCTCGATCACGGGCCGGCCACCGGCCGCCACCCGGGCGACGGCCGCCTCCATCAGGGCCCGGACCTGCATGGCGTAGAGGCCGGGCTTGATGACGCCGAGGCGCACGCCGCGGGTACCGAGCATCGGGTTGAACTCGTGCCACGCCTTCGCCGCCTCGTAGAGCGCGTGCTCCTCCTCCGTCAGCCCGACCGTCGCCTCCTTGATCGCGAGATCCGTGGTGTGCGGGAGGAACTCGTGCAGCGGCGGGTCGAGGAGCCGGATGGTCACGGGCAGGCCGTCCATGGCCTCGAGGATCTCGATGAAGTCGGCGCGCTGGGCGATGCGCAGCTCCTCGAGCGCGGCCTCCTCCTCGTCCGGGCGCACCGCCAGGATCATGCGGCGGACGATGGGGAGGCGGTCCTCGGCCAGGAACATGTGCTCGGTGCGGCACAGGCCGATGCCCTCGGCACCCAGCCGGCGGGCGTTGGCGGCGTCGGGCCCGTTGTCGGCGTTGGCCCGCACGCCGAGGTGGCCGGTGCGGATCTCGTCGGCCCACTCCAGGACGACGTCGAACTCCCCGGGCGGATCGGCCTGCGTGAGGGGCACCTCGCCGAGGACGACATCGCCCTCGGTGCCGTCGATGGAGAGCCAGTCGCCCTCGACGACGACGGTGCCGTCGACCTTGAACGTCTTGCCTTCGATGCGGATCTTCTCGGCCCCCACGACCGCCGGCTTGCCCCAACCCCGGGCCACGACCGCAGCGTGCGACACGAGGCCGCCGCGGGCGGTGAGGATGCCCTCGGACGCCAGCATGCCGTGGACGTCCTCGGGCGAGGTCTCGCTGCGCACCAGGACGACCCGCTCCCCGCGCTCGGCGGCGGCCGCCGCGTCGTCGGCGGTGAAGTAGGCACGACCGACCGCCGCCCCCGGCGAGGCACCGAGGCCCTTGGTCAGCACGGCGTGGCCCTTGCCGGCGAAGTGCGGGTGGAGCACCTGTTCGAGGTGCTCCGCGCTCACCCGACGGACGGCCTCGGCCTTGGTGATCCGGATGGCCGGGTCGGTGGTCATGTCGACCGCCATGCGCAGGGCGGCCCGGCCCGTGCGCTTGCCGACCCTGGTCTGGAGCATCCAGAGCTTGCCCTGCTCGATGGTGAACTCCGTGTCGCACATGTCCCGGTAGTGGCGCTCGAGCCGGTCGAAGATGTCGACCAGCTCGGCGTGGATCTTCGGGAAGCGCTTGCGCAGCGCGGAAAGGGGCTCGGTGTTGCGGATGCCGGCGACGACGTCCTCGCCCTGGGCGTTCACCAGAAAGTCGCCGTACTCGCCCTTGGCGCCGGTGGCGGGGTCGCGGGTGAAGCCCACGCCCGTGCCGGAGTTGTCGTCGCGGTTGCCGAACACCATGGCCTGGACGTTGACCGCGGTGCCGAGGTCGTGGGGGATGCCCTCGTGGTCCCGGTACGCGATCGCCCGAGGCCCGTTCCACGACTTGAACACCGCCTCGACGGCCCCGCCCAGCTGGTCGACGGGGTCCTGGGGGAAGGCGGACCCGGTGTGGCGCTCGACGATCAGCTTGTAGGAGTCCACCAGGTACCGCAGCAGCTCCACGGGGATCCCGGCGTCGGTGGTGCTGCCGGCCAGCTCCTTGGCCGCCTCGAGCAGCGTGTCGAACTCCTCGCCGGGGATGCCCAGGACGATGCGGCCGTACATGGCGACGAACCGCCGGTAGGAGTCGAAGGCGAAGCGCTCATCGTCGGTCTGCTTGGCCAGGCCCTCCACCGACTGGTCGTTGAGGCCCAGGTTGAGCACGGTGTCCATCATCCCGGGCATGGAGAACTTCGCCCCGGAGCGCACGCTCACCAGCAGCGGGTCACTGGGGTCGCCGAGACGCTTGCCCATCTTCTTCTCGAGCCGGCGTCGTGCCTTGGCCACCTCGTCGTCGAGGCCGGCCGGCCAGCCCCTCTCCATGTAGGCGCGGCAGGCGTCGGTGGAGATGGTGAAGCCGTGGGGGACGGGCAGACCGAGCACCGACGTCATCTCGGCCAGGTTGGCGCCCTTGCCGCCGAGGAGGTCCTTGAGCTCCATCGGCGGGCGAGGGTGCGTGTGGTCGAAGTCGTAGACGTAGGGCATCAGGGGCTCCCAACGGGCAGGCGGACCCCACGAGCCTATCGGCCCGGCCCGGGCCCCCCTCCCGGGCCCCGGGCCCCGGTGCGAGGCGCCTCAGACCGGGAGCCGGCCGCGCAGTTCCTCGACGAGGCCGTCGATCGGCACCCGCACCTGGTCGGTCGTGTCCCGGTCGCGCACGGTGACCGCCCGGTCCTCGAGCGACTCGAAGTCGACGGTGACGCACAGGGGCGTGCCCACCTCGTCCTGGCGGCGGTAGCGGCGCCCGATGGACTGGGTCACGTCGAAGTCCACCGACCACAGCGGCTGCAGGAGCCCGAGCACCTCGCGGGCGACGGGCACCAGCGTGTCGTTCTTCGACAGGGGCAGGACCGCCACCTGGTAGGGCGCGAGCCGGGGATCGAGGCGCAGGAGGGCGCGCTTCTCCCCGCCCACCTCGTCCTCGTCGAACGCGGCGATGAGGTAGGCCATCATCGTGCGGGTCGCGCCCGCGGCGGGCTCGATGACGTACGGCACGTAGCGCTCGCCGGTCGCCTGGTCGAAGTACTCGAGCTTCTCCCCGGAGAGCGCGGCGTGGGCCTTGAGGTCGTAGTCGGTACGGTTGGCGATGCCCTCGAGCTCGTCCCAGCCCCACGGAAAGAGGAACTCCACGTCGGCGGTCGCCGCCGAGTAGTGCGACAGCTCGCCGGGGTCGTGGTGGCGCAGACGCAGCTTGTCGGTGGGAATGCCCAGGTCGAGGTACCACGACATGCGCTCGCCGAGCCAGTACTCGAACCAGCGCTGGCCCTCGTCCGGCGGCACGAAGTACTCCAGCTCCATCTGCTCGAACTCGCGTGTGCGGAACACGAAGTTCTGCGGCGTGATCTCGTTGCGGAACGACTTGCCGACCTGGGCGATGCCGAAGGGCGGCCTCTTGCGCGTGGTCTGGAGCACCTGCAGGAAGTTGACGAACATGCCCTGCGCGGTCTCCGGCCGCATGTAAGCGACGGTGGCATCCTCCTCCACGGGACCGGCGTAGGTCTTGAACATCAGGTTGAAGGCCCGCGGCTCGGTGAGGTCGCTCGAGCCGCAGTTGGGGCATACCCCAGCGATCTTGTCGGCCCGCCACCGCTCGTGGCAGTTGCGGCAGTCGACGAGGGGGTCGGTGAAGTTGGCCAGGTGCCCCGACGCCTCCCAGATCTTCGGGCTGGAGAGGATGGCGGCGTCGATGCCCACGACGTCGTCACGCATCTGGACCATGGAGCGCCACCAGCGGTCCTTGACGTTGCGCAGCATCAGCACCCCGAGGGGGCCGTAGTCGTAGGTGGAGCGGAACCCGCCGTAGATCTCGGCCGAGGGGAATATGAAGCCGCGTCGCTTGCACAGGTTGACGACACGCTCCATCAGGTCGTGCTCCTCGGACGCGCCGGCGTCCCCGGGCGCGCCGCGCGCCGTCGTCGTCTCGCTCATGCAGGCAGGATAGGCGCGACCACCAGGCGGGTGGTCACCTCGTCGGCCAGGAGCCGTCCCCGGCGGGTCAGCGTGGCACGCCCGCCGGCGCGCTCGACGAGCCCGTCGAGCGCGGGGTCCTCGGGGACGTGCGCCGCCGGGATGCCCGTCCTGGTGCGCAGCGCGAGGGCGAGGGCCTCGAACGCCCGCTGGTCGTCGTCGAGGCGCTCCTCCCCCGCGGCCGGCGATCGCCCCTCCGCCAGTGCCGCCACGTAGCGCTCGGGGGTGCGGACGTTCCACCACCGGTGGCCGACGCGATGCGAATGGGCGGCGCACCCGATGCCGCGGTAGTCCCCCTGCGCCCAGTAGAGGCGGTTGTGGCGGCACTCGTGGCCGGGACGGGCCCAGTTCGACACCTCGTACCACTCGAACCCGGCGGCGCCGAGGACCGCGTCGGCCAGCTCGTAGCGCCGGGCCAGGGCGTCCTCGTCGGGGTGGCGGGCGCGGTCGCGGGCCAAAGGCGTGCCCGGCTCCACGGTCAGGGCGTAGGCGCTCACGTGCGCGGGGGCGCCCGGCAGGGCCAGGACCGCCTCGAGCGTTCTCCGCCAGTCCTCGTCCGACTCGCCCGCCCCGCCGAAGATGAGGTCCACGCTCACCTCGGCGAACCCGGCGTCGGCCGCGGCCGCGCAGGCGCGGGCCACGGCGTCCGGGTCGTGGACGCGCCCGAGGCCGGCGAGCACGTGGGGCGCCATCGACTGGACTCCGAACGAGACCCGCGTCACCCCCGCGGCGCGCCACGCGGCGAAACGGGCTGCACCGGCGTCCTCCTGGTTGCACTCCACGGTGACCTCGGCGTCCGGCGCGCGCTCGATCTCCCCCAGGATCCGGGCCAGCAGCGTCGTCGGCAGGCGCGAGGGCGTCCCGCCACCGAAGAAGACGCTCGAGGCCGGACCGAGGGACTCGGCACCTCGTGCCGCGACCACCTCGGCGGCGCACGCCTCCGCGTACGACTCCATCAGGTGGTCGCGACCCGTCCAGGTGGCGAAGGCGCAGTAGTCGCACCGGCGGGCGCAGAAGGGCACGTGCACGTAGACGCCGAAGAGGTCGGGGCCACCGGCCGTCGCGGGCGTCGCGGGCGTCGCGGCGGGCCCTCGGGTCTCCGCTCGCCCGTGCGCCTCAACCGATGGTGGAGACGTGCGCACTGCGGAGCCGCCGGTCGAGATGGACCTCCATCGCCTCGGTGGCGAGCGCCCCGACCTCGTCGGTGAGCGAACCCGGAGGGAGTTGGAGCGCCTCCACGAGCCGGCCGCCGAGGATCCGGCGCAGCAGGTCGATGGCGGCGGGCGACACCGAGCGCCCCCGCCGGCACGCCCGGCACAGCACACCGCCCTCGGCGAAGTCGAACGCCACCAGGTCCTCGGTGTCCCCGCACGACACGCAGCGGTCGACCACCGGTGCCGCGCCGTCGAGCGCGAGCACCTTGACGAGGAAGGCGGGGACCAGCGCCGCCGCATCGTCGTCGGCCAGGGCTCGCAGCGCCCCGACCAGCATCTCGTAGAGCCTGGGGTTGGCGTGGTGCTCCTGGGAAAGCTGGTCGACCACCTCGAGCAGGGTGAATGCCTTCGACACGCGGTGCAGGTCCTCGCGCACCACCCGGAACGAGTCGAGGACCTCGGCCTGGTTCACGATGTCGAGCTCCCGTCCCTGCCAGCAGAGCATCGCCACGTGGCTGAGGGGCTCGAGCCGGCCGCCGAACTTGGAGGTGGTCCGGCGCACGCCCTTGGCCACCGCCCGCACCTTGCCGTGGCCCCGGGTCACGAGGGTCACGATGCGGTCGGCTTCGCCGAGCCGCGTGGTGCGCAGGACCACGCCCTCGTCCCGGTACAGGCTCACGAGGCGCCCTGGTCGGGGGCGGGGCCCGGGCGGGCAGCGCCGGGGCCGGGCAGCACCTTGGGCTCCCCCTCCGGCGTTCGCCGTCCGCCGAGGATCGACCCGAGCCCGATCATGACCACGAGCGCCACGGCGGTCAACAAGATGGCGAGCGCGGCGGTCAGGCCGGCGATCGACAGCACGATCAGCCCGGCCAGGGTCAACAGCCCCAACACCCAGGCGACGACCTTCATCGCCGTGCCGCCCGCCGCCGGCCGGCGCCGTGCCCGGGCGCCGCCGAGGCCCCGCCGCTCGTCCCCCGCACGCCGCCGTAGCGACGCTCGCGGCGTTGGAATTCCACCACCGCGTCGAAGAGGTGCCCCCGGCGGAAGTCCGGCCACAGGGTATCGGTGAACACCAGCTCCGAGTAGGCCAGCTGCCACAGCAGGAAGTTCGAGATGCGGTACTCGCCCGAGGTCCGTACCACCAGATCCGGGTCGGGCTGGTCGGGCCAGTAGAGGTGCGAGCGGATGGTGCGCTCGTCGATCTTGGAGGCCGCCACGCCCTCGGCCACCAGGGCGCGCACGGCGTCGACGATCTCGGCCCGGCCCCCGTAGTTGAAGGCCATGGTCAGCGTCATGCGGCGGTTGTCCTTGGTGAGCTCCGCCGACTCGTCCATCCGCCGGAGGACGCGACGCGGGACCCGCCAGTCACGCCGGCCGGCGAAGCGGATCCGCACACCCTTGTCGTGGAGCTCGTCGCGCCGGCGCACGAGCAGGGACTCGTTGAACCCCATCAGGTAGCGGACCTCGTCCGGGGGGCGGCGCCAGTTCTCGGTGGAGAAGGCGAACATGGTCAGCCACTGCACGCCGATCTCGAGGGCCCCGTTCACGGCGTCGAGCAGGGCGACCTCGCCCGCGGCGTGGCCCTCGGTCCGGGGCAGGCCCCGCTGGCTGGCCCAGCGGCCGTTGCCGTCCATGACGCAGGCGATGTGGGCCGGGACCCGGCCCAGGTCGAGGTCCGCCGGGACCGTGCTCGTCTCCTCCGTCACCACGCCCCGACGCTACCGCCGTCCGGGCCGCGCCCAGTGCCGGCAGGCGACCGGTCCCGGGCGCGAAAGGGCCCGGGGCGGCGGACGCCACCCCGGGCCGCTTCGCGTACTAGATGGTGCGGACCTTGGTCGCCTGGGGGCCCTTCTGCCCCGCGGACGACTCGAACTCGACCCGCTGGCCCTCGAAGAGCTCCCGGTACCCGGTGCCCTCGATCGCCGAGAAGTGGACGAAGACGTCGTCGGTGCCGTCATCGGGCGTGAGGAACCCGTAGCCCTTCGTCGAGTTGAACCACTTCACAGTGCCTTCGGCCATTGCCGCTTGCCTCTCTTCTCCACGCACTGAATGACTTGCGGAGACGGATCGTCAACCGACAACGACGCTCGGCCTGCGTGACTCGACCGTGCGCTCGAGACAGGTTAGCGGAAGCCTTACGGCGCCGCCCGCGTTGGGACGGAGCGGCCGGTGCCGGCGCGGTCCCCGGGGACGGCGAGGATCGTCGCGGGCGGCTCCGGACGGCCCGGGGGGCCGGGTGCTTCGTCAGGCGGTCGCGGAAGGAGTCGACGGCACCCTTGGTCCGCCGGCGCCGGTATCCTCGAGGTACTCCGTGCGGAGGTCGCCCACAGCCCCTGGCCTGCCCAGGTGGTAGCCCTGTCCGAAGCGGATGCCGATGTCCTTGACCACCTGGAGCTCGTCGCTCGTCTCGATCCCTTCTGCGACCACCGAAGCGCCGGAGTCGGCTGCAAACGCGACGAGCGCCGAGGCCAAGGCACGGCGGACCGGATCGAGGTCGATGCCGTTCGTGAGCGCGCGGTCCAGTTTGATGACGTCGGGAGCAAGGCTCAGGATGCGGTTGAAGGAGGCGAATCCAGCCCCCGTGTCGTCCACTGCCAGTCGTAGGCCGAGTCGACGCAGGTGCTGCAGTGCCACCGACAGCCTCGGATAGTTCTCCACCTCGACGTGTTCGGTCAGCTCGACCACGATTCTCCGGCAGTCGACCCCATCGAGAAGGTCGGCGAGATCGAGGACGGCCTCCGGGCCAGCGTTGACCGACAGGTAGACCTCAGAAGGCAGGACGTCGAGGAGCGCCAAGGCCTTACGGGCGGCGGCCAGCTCCAGCTCCAAGCTCAGTCCGACCTTGGCCGCGTCGTGAAACCACTCTTCGGTGGTGATCCCCGGGTGAGAAGGAAAGCGGGCCAGGGCCTCGACGCCCGCTATCCGACCATCGACGAGGTTGACGATGGGCTGACAGGCCACGAGCAGGGAACCCTCCGCCAGGACTTCGGCGACCCGATCTCGAACGTGGGAGCTGGCGACCAGACCGGGTTGCAGCACGTTGCCGACGAAGCTCGCGAAGGCGGCGTCCTCCATCGCGGACGCCGCCTTCGCGACCGTGCCCGGGCCCCCGCTGGAACCCGGGTCTTCGGTGGCCGATGGTCGCAGTGACGAGGTGAGCCGACTCAATTCGCTGATCGTCGCCACCGCCCAGGTGATGAAGTCAGCGAGACGAGCGAGCAGCGCCACCTGGTCGCCGCCGAAGACGTGCGGCCTCGACGCCGTCACCTTCAGCACCCCTACCCGTTCGACTCCGCGCCGCAGCGGGACACAGACCATCGACCGCACGTCGAGCTTGGCGCACGCCTCGGCGTTGACGCGTTCGTCCGTGCGGGTGTCGTCGCTGCGCAGCGTGCGGCCGGTGGTCATGGCCAGGCCGGAGAGCGACCCCTTGACCCGGAGGCGGAGACCGAGATGCTTCGCCAGGTTGCCGGCGGCACACGCGTAGATCAGCGAATCACCGATGGCCAGTTCCACCACGGCCCCGTCGGCGCTCGGGACGAGGACCAAGGACTCGTCGACCACCCGCTGCATGATGACCATCGGGTCCGTCAATGCACCGATCGCCCCGCTCAAGCTGTTGTTCGACACCCTGGGACCTCCGACACGACGATGCTTGAGCCCCTTGACGGTGAACGTCAGATGGCAGCTCCGATTGCGGACGAATTCGGCACGATCCCCTTCGCCGCCCTTGCCGATGACGGTGTGGCACGAACGACTTTGTGAACCTGCGCACGAGCGTGTGCCGGGGCCCATGCGAAGGCTCGAAGGCTCGAGGGGCCAGGGCCAGGGGCCAGGAGGGAGACAGGAAGGGAGTAGGGACCGCGAAGGGATGACCAATGGCCCATGCAATCGTTGTGCCCGTCGACCGATCATTGGAAGCGTGCTGCTCGGTCGCCAACCAGAGATCCATCGGGAAGCCGACGACGCCCGCCAGGTGGACAGGGTCACCTGGGCGAGCGGCGACCGGATCAGGGTCACGTATTCGGACGGCACCTCGATCCCCGTCATCGCCGCCAGGGTGGTGGCGATGCTGCTGGCCGAGGACGCCGGGCTGACCGAGGTGCCGGCCGCCAAGGGGTCCGCCTGCTGGGAGAGGACCCCACGAACCTGGGTCGTGTAGCCCCGGCGGCGACCCTGCTCCGGGCTCCGGCCCGGCCTGTTCCCGTCGTCAGGCAGATAGCGTCGCCATGGTGACCGAACAGGGCCAGGAGGACGTCGCCGCCGCTCTCCACGGGGTCGCCCGCGCACTCCCCCAAGGTGGGGAGGACCGGCCCGGCCAGATGGTCATGGCCCAGGCGGTCGCCAGAGCCGTCGAAGAGCGCCGCCATCTCGTCGTGCAGGCGGGAACGGGCACGGGGAAGTCGCTGGCGTACCTGCTCCCCGCGGTGCGCGCCGGGCGCCGCGTCGTGGTGGCCACCGCGACCAAGGCGCTGCAGGACCAGCTGGCGACGAAGGACCTCCCGTTCCTGGCCGAAGCCCTCGGCCCCGAGACACCGTTCTCGTTCGCCGTGCTCAAAGGGCGCGCCAACTACCTCTGCCGTCAGCGCGCCGCCGAAGTCGCGGGCGAGGTCGGCCTGTGTGCGGCCGCCGGACGCGACGCCGCGGCGGGCGCACCGGCGCCGGCCGCGGCGCGGATGTTCACGATGGAGGGAGAGCCCGCCCTCGTCGGCGACACCGACCCAGCGGTGTACGAGGTCCCCGACCCCGGCGCGGATCTGCCCGCCGGCCAGGACGGCGGCGGGGCCGCCGGCGAGGCCCCCGGTGAGGTGGGCGGCCAGGACGGCGGCGGGGTCGCGTTCGTGCCCGGCGGGTTCGCCGACCAGGTCCGGCGCCTCCTGGCGTGGGCGGCGCGCTCGCCGACCGGGGACCGGGGCGACCTCGACTTCGAGCCGCACCCACGCGCGTGGGCGACGGTGTCGGTGACGGCCCGCGAGTGCCCGGGTGCCTTCCGCTGCCCCTCGGGTGCCAACTGCTTCGCCGAGGCGGCGCGCGCCCGGGCGGCCGAGGCCGACGTCGTCGTCGTCAACACCCACCTCTACGCCACCCACGTCGCCAGCGACGGTGCCGTGCTCCCGGAGCACGACGTCGTCGTGTTCGACGAGGCCCACGAGGTCGAGGCGGTGATGACGTCGGGACTGGGGATCGAGCTCACGCCGGGACGGTTCCGGGCACTGGCGCAGGCTGCGCGCGCGCTGGTCGGCGGCGCCGACGCCGGCATCGTCGACGGCGTGGCCGACGTCGCCGACCGGTTGGGCGACCTGCTGCGCGCCGGCGCGGGTCGGCGCGTGCTGGCCTCGGGTCGGGTAGCCGTCGAGGAGAACCGCCCGGACCCCGGCGCAGAGCGCGCCGACGCGGCGCTGGGCGCGCTGCTGGGCCTCGGGCGCGGGCGCGTGGAGGCCCTGGCCGAGGCGCTGCGCCGCGTCGACACCGCCGGCGCGCCCGCCGGCGACGACCGCAGCTCGCGCCGGGCCCGGGCACTGCAGGCCGCGGGCCATCTCACCGACGACCTCGACGCGCTGGCCGCGATCGGTCAGGACCAGGTGGCCTGGGTCGAGACCGCCGGACCCGGCCAGCGGAACCTCAGCCTGCGGCTGGCGCCGGTCGAGGTGGGACCGCTGCTCGCCGAGCGGCTCTGGCCGGTGGTCACCGCGGTGCTCACCTCGGCCACCGTGCCCCCCAAGGCCGAGGTGAGCCTCGGCCTGCCGGCCGGGGACACCGACCGCCTCGACGTCGGCAGCCCGTTCCCGTACGCGACGTCCGCCCTCCTCTACGTGCCGTCGTCGCTGCCCGACCGCCGGGCTCAGGGTGCGGAGGCGGCAATCCACGCCGAGATGGCCCGGCTGATCCGGGCGGCTGGTGGACGGACCCTCGCGCTGTTCACCAGCTGGCGCGCCATGCAGGGCGCGATCGACGCCTTGGAGCCCGTCCTCGAGTTCCCGCTGCTGGCCCAGAACGACCTGCCCAAGGCCAGGCTGGTGGCGGCGTTCGCCGAGGACCCTCGTGCGTGCCTGTTCGCCACGATGTCGTTCTGGCAGGGCATCGACGTGCCCGGGCCCACCCTCAGCCTGGTGTGCATCGACCGGATCCCGTTCCCCCGGCCCGACGACCCGCTCCTCGAGGCCCGGCGCGAGCGCGCCGGGCAGGACGCGTTCGGCGTGGTGGACCTGCCCCGGGCGGCGACATTGCTCGCGCAGGGTTCGGGCCGGCTGATCCGCAGCGCCACCGACACGGGCGTGGTCGCCGTGCTCGACCGCCGCCTGGCCACAGCCGGCTACCGCCGCACACTGCTCGACGCCCTGCCGCCGATGCGCCGTAGCACGGACCGCGACGAGGTGCTGGCGTTCCTCGAAGGCTTGGCGGCCCGGGCGCGAGCTCCTCAGTAGCCGAGGCGCTCCACTTCCTCGGGGCGCTGCTGCCAGTGCTTCTGCACCCGCACGTGCAGCTCGAGGTAGGCGCCGGGCGGCAGCTGGGCGCGCACGGCGGTCCCCACCTCCTTCAGCCGCTCGCCGCGCGGGCCGATGACCATCCCCTTCTGCGAGTCGCGCTCGACGATGATCTCGACACGCACGCGCGGCCACTCCCACTCGGTGACGCGACATGCCACCGAGTGCGGGAGCTCGTCTCGCAGATGGACGAGCAGCTGCTCGCGCACCAGCTCGGCCACCCAGAAGGCCTCGGGAAGGTCGCGCACCATCTCCTCGGGGTAATAGGGCGGTCCTTCGGGTAGGCGCCCGAGGATCTCCTCCACCAGCGAGTCGACACCCTGGCCGGTGACGGCCGACACCCCGAAGAACTCGCCTTCGTCCCCGAGCGCCTCGTGGGCCCTGGCCAGCTGGGCGAGCACCTCGTCGGGCGCGGCCACGTCGACCTTGTTGACCGCGACCACCACGGCCGGGCTGCCCGCGGCGCGACCCAGGACGAGGCGGTCGCCCGGACCCACCGGTGCGGTGGCGTCCAGGACGGCGACGACGACGTCGACGTCGTCGAGCGCGTCGGTCACGTTGTCGTTGAGCCGGCGCCCCAGCGCGGTCTTCGGGCGGTGCAGGCCGGGGGTGTCCACGAAGACGGCCTGCGCGCCCGGGCGGTGCAGCACGCCCCGCACCGCCCGCCGGGTCGTGTTCGGGCGCGGCGAGGTGATCGTCACCTTGGTGCCGAGGATGCGGTTCACCAAGGTCGACTTGCCCACGTTGGGCCGGCCGATGACCGTGACGAACCCGGACCGGAAGCCCGCCGGCGGCGTCATCGCTCCTGAGCGGAGGCGGCCGGGTGGTCGGCCGACGCGCCGCCATGGCCGGATGCCGGCTCGGGAGGTGGGACCTGCGCGATGCGGACCCGGACGACACGGTTGCCCATGACCCGCTCCGCGCCGAGCCGTACGCCGTCGACCTCGGTCGTCTCCCCCTCGGCAGGCACGTGCCCGAGCAAGTTGATGAGCAGGCCGCCCACGGTGTCCCAGCTGCCCGAGGGCAGCTCGGTCTCGATCAGCTCGTCGAGCTCGTCGAGCGCGAGACGGGCGGAGACCGAGTACTCGCCCTCTCCCAGGCGCTCGATGGGCGCTTCCTCGACGTCGTACTCGTCGACGATCTCGCCCACGAGCTCCTCGATCAGGTCCTCGAGGGTCACGAGGCCGGCGGTGCCACCGTACTCGTCGACGACGATGGCCTGGTGGTACTTGAGCTCCTGCATCTCGCGCATCAGGTCGGAGACGCGCTTGGTCTCGGGGACGAAATGGGCCCGCCGGACGTGCTCGCGCACGGGGTCGCCGCCGCGCCCGGCCC
>Ga0187770_10000903_pt1 | contig 15141 bp, 15 predicted proteins | sample 0116_SJ02_MP02_2_FD_133154 | JGI IMG/M metagenome (GOLD analysis project Ga0187770, IMG submission 133154) | Tropical peat soil microbial communities from peatlands in Department of Meta, Colombia - 0116_SJ02_MP02_20_MG | ecosystem: Environmental > Terrestrial > Soil > Wetlands > Peat | place...
GCCGCGTCCAGGCCGCGCGGGAGACCTATCTCCGCTTCTACCAATGGGCGAGGCCGACGGTCTCGCTCGGCTACTCCCAGGAAGCGTCTAAGGTCCTCGATGCCGGATATTGCCGGCGGCACGGGATCGACATCGTCCGGCGCCTCACGGGCGGGAAGCTCGTCCTCCACGACAGGGAATTGACCTACGCCGTCGCTTCGTCGGATGCCGAGGTTTTCAGCGAAACGCTGCGCGACTCCTACCGGCTGATCTCCAGGGCCCTGATGAGGGGCCTCGAGATCATGGGCCTTGCGCCGCGGATGGCCGAGGCGTCTCCGGCCTCATACATCAGGGGCACCATGCCCTGTTTCGCCCTGCCCGCGAGGGACGAGATCGAGATCACGGGCAAGAAGATCGTCGGAAGCGCTCAGAAGCGGACCGGCCCGGCCTTCCTGCAGCACGGTTCGATCCCGTTCGAAAAAGACGAGAGCCTTCTGGCCGCGGTGGCGGGGGATGCGGGGCGGGAGGGGAGCGGCATGACCTCGCTCGCCGAAGCCCTCGGCCGTCCGGTGGACTTCGGGTGGGCCGTCGAGCGCTTCGAGCGCGGCTTCGCCGAGTTCTTCGGCGCCGGCCTGGAGGCATTCGCCCTGGCTCCCGAAGACCTCGCGAGCGTCTCCGCGCTCGAAGAATCGCGGTACGCCGCGGCGTCCTGGACCTTTCGGGCCTGAAATAGGCAGACCATGGAATTCGAAGACAAGGTCAAAGGGCTAATCAGGTCGATTCCGAGAGGCCGGGTCGCGACCTACGCCCAGATCGCCTCTCTCGCCGGCAACTACAGGGCTGCCAGGCAGATTTCCCGCGTGTTGCACACATCGTCGGACAAGGACCGTTTGCCGTGGCACCGGGTGATCAACAGCCGCGGAGGAATCTCCCTTCCCCGAGGACGAGGCTTCGAAGAGCAGAAAAGGCTTCTCAAGAGGGAGGGGGTCTGCTCCGACCGGCGCGGCCGCGTCGACCTCGCGAGGTTCCAGTGGGAGCCGCCCGGCTCGCCCTCTCCGGCCGCGCGCAGGTTCTTGCGCCGGCTGATAAGCGAAACCTGAGAAAAGCCCCCGTCTGGCAAGGCTGCCCCCTCGGGTGTTCGGGCGAAAGCGCGCCCGGAGCTTAAGGCGGCTTGCAGGTTTTGGGCGCCGAATTCGGAATTGAGTATTGTGTCCCCAAATCAAAATCATGGCCGGATCGACAGCGTGATCTTCAGGACACCGCGTCCCTCCAGCGGGGTGAATCGGCTCGTCGGGTCGCAGACCCTTTGCCAATTCTTCGCCCAGACGAGATAGATCTCGTTTCCCGGGGAGATCCGCCAATGTCAGAAACCTCGACGAAGAGTACTGGAAGTCCACGCCGGCCAGCGTGTTCGGCGCCCGCTTTCGGACGGCATCTATACGGGACGAACGAGAAGGATTACAATAGACCACGGCCCGAGGCGCCATGAATCCCCGAGGAAGGTCAGGAATGAAAATTTTTATTGCGTTTGTCACGATGCTGGCGGTCGCCGCGGCGCTGGCGGCCCAGGACATGCGGCCGGCCCACGACGATGTGGGCTATTGCTGGAATCCCGCGGCCATGCAGAAGCTCGTGGAAGTTCTCGAAAGCCAGGAAAGGGAGAGCTTCGGGAGAAACGGGCTCGTCGCCGGCATCTCCCCCCATGACGACTATCTCTACGCCGCGCGGGTCTACTACCCGCTCTTCCGTGCCCTCAGGACTAAGGAGGTGGTCATCTTTGGTGTCACGCACAGCACCGTCCGCAAAGAGATCAGCGGCCTCGACGGCATCATCATCTTCGACGATTTCAAGTCCTGGAGGGGGCTGAACAAGCCCGTCCCCGCTTCCGGGCTGCGGGAGTATCTCAAGGCGCGGCTGGACAAAGGCCTCTATATCACGAACGACAAAGCCCAGATGATCGAGCACTCGATCGAAGCCGTGGTGCCGTTTCTCCAGTATTTCAACCCCGACGTCAAGATCACGCCGATCATGGTCGCACCCATGCCGTTCGGCCGGATGGAGGAGATCTCGGCGCGGCTGGCCGCCGGGATCGCCGACTACATGAGCGTGCAGCATCTCGCGGCCGGGAAGGACATTTTCTTCCTCATCTCGGCCGACGACAACCATTACGGCCAGGATTTCGACAATACGAAGTTCGGAGAAGGGGAGCAGGCCTGGGACGCCGCGCGGGAGTTCGATCAGCGCCTGATCCGGACGTACCTGACCGGAGAGCTGACGAGCGCGAAGGTCGAGGGCCTGACCTGCGAGCTCTGGGGCAAAACCTACCTGGATTTCCAGAAGACGCTCTGGTGCGGAAAATTCTCCATCCCTTTCGGCCTCCTCGCGGTCGAGAAGGTCATCAGCCGCGTGTCCGGCAAGAGGCTCAACGGCCAACTCTTCCGCTATTCCGACACCTACAGCGAGGGCGTGCTGCCTCTCAGGAAGAAGGGATTGGGGACGACGGCGCCGTTCTCCCTCCGCCACTGGGTGAGCTTCTCCTCGATCGGCTACTATGCGGATTGAGTCCGGGGCGACCAAGGCCGATTGTTCCTGTCCCCGCTCCCGGGGGCGAGGGCGGCCCTGCGGTCCGGGCCCCGCTTCCTGGGCGGTCCTCCTCGTCTTTCTGGCCCTGACGGCCGCCTGCAAGTGGGATCCCGCCGGAGAGGTCTCCTCCCAATGGGTCAGTATCAAGGGAGGGGCCTCGTTCTCGGGAGGGCCGTCCTACATCAGCGAGTTCCAGGTCGCCCACAGGGACAACGGCGGCCCGTTGAGCGATTTTGGAAGCCATTGCGGCGTCAAGGCGGTGGTGAAGGATCTCGGCTTCGGAGGCCTGCTTCACTACGCCTGCGTGACCGGCCGGAGCGTCTTGGATTATTCGCGGACCGGGCTCGAGGGCTTGTCTCTCGTCGAGCTGCTGGGCGAGGACGGTAGACCCGTCCCGTCTTCCGCCCGGGACATTCTCTTCGAACCCTTCGGCTGGGTGGAAACGGCCGAGTTCGCCGGGCTCGACGCCGAGAGCCGCGTGTCCTTCGTGGACACAGACGTCTTTGTCCAGGATATCACGATCCGGAACGTCTCCCAGAAGCCGCTCACGGTCATCCCGGCGGTCGCCTTCCAGGCGGCGGCCGCCGAATTTGCGGCTTCTTTCCGGAAGGGCCAGAACGCCGTCGTCTTCTCCGGAAGAGTGATAAAGACCGCCGGCTCCCGGAATCATCTGGCGGTCTGTCCGAGCTTCACCGTGGCCTCCTACGAGAAAAACGATCAGGCCGAGTCCTTCCGGGCCGCGGGGCCGTCCCGGACGATCGAGCCCGGCGAGGCGTTTTCGTTCCGGGTGATGTTCGCCTACTCGCCGGACCGAACCGGACCGGCCCTTCGCCTCCTCCGGACGGCCGCGGCGGAGCTCGCGGCCCTCACGGAGCCGGCCTACCAGGCCGCGGCCGCGAGATGGGCGCAGTTTTTCGACGCCCTGCCTCTGCCGCACACCGCCGACGGCCGTTTCGTCGAGCTCTATCGCCTGGCCGCGACGGCCCTCCGCATGTGCCTCTACGCCCCGCGGGCCGCCATGACGGGCTGGGGAGCGGTCCCCTGCAAGGTCCACTACAACTGGTTCTGGCTCTGGGATTCGGCTTTCGAATCCCTCGGCATCAGCGAATTCGACCCTGCGGTGGCCGAGCAGGTCATGACGACGATGATGAAAGCCCAGGCGAGGAACGGATTCCTGGCCCACATGACGAATGAAAATCTGAAGGCGCTGACCACGCACTCCCAGTCGCCGGCTATCGGCTGGACCGAATCGCAGGTCGCGCGGCGGGACCCGGATGAAGTTCGGCGCCTCGCGTTTGTCCGGGAGATGAAGAGCCGCGGCGAGAGGTATCTTTCGTGGTGGGCTTCGGAACGCGACCGGGACCACGATGGCCTGTACGAGTTCATCAGCCAGGACGAGGGAGGCTGGGACAACTCTCCGCGGATGGATTACGTGGACCCGATCGTCTTCCTCCCGTACCAGGGAAGCCTGGGAGAGATCCTGGCTGCCAGGACCAAGCCCCTGGACGCCGTGGACTGCAACGCCTGGATCTTCCTATATGAACAGGCGATGGCCGGATGGTCGGAGGAGCTTCACGACGAAGCCGGGGCCCGGAAGTGGCGGGCGAAGGCGGCGGATCTGTCCCGGAAGATCGACGCGATCCTCTGGGATGAAAAGCTCGGCTGCTGGACGGACGCCTACCGGACGCGCGGCGATCCTCAACACACGCACTGGGAAGTCCTCACGCCGGCCATCTGGTTTCCCGCGTTCGCCGGCGCCTCGCAGAACCTAGCCAGGATCCGGAAGGTCATCGAGGGGCATATCCTCAATCCGAAGGAATTTTTCGGCAAGTATTCGATGCCCACGGTCGCCTACGACGATCCCCGGTTCGACCTGACGAAGCCGGGGTGGAAGGGCTATATCTGGCTCGTCACACTGTATCCCGCCCTGCCCACGCTGTTCAGGTACGGGTACGAGGACGAGGCCCGCGACCTCGCGCGCCGCACGCTCGAGATGATGGCCTCCCAGGGCGGCATGAAGGGCATCTGGGAAACCTACGACCCGCTCACTGGCGGCTACAAGAACCAGTCTTCCAACGGAGACTACTGTTCTTTCCAGTTCGGCTGGAGCGCGGCCTTTACGATGGAAATCCTCCTCGAGCGCTACCAGGAGGACCGGTTCGTCTTTGGCGAGACCCGGTCGATCAGCGGACACATCCGGCGGGCCGAGGTCTGGGGAAAGGGGAGCGTGTTCTACGAGGTAAGGTCGCACGGGACTGAGGTTCCCGAGATCACGATCAGAAGCCTGGACGATGCGCCGCTCCTCGCCAGCCGCAGGATCGAGGTGACGGCTGAAGATCCCTATCACGTTTTGGGCGGCAACGGCGTGGACTGCGCGATCCTCGGCCGGAATTACCATCTGACCTTCGGCGCAAGCCTCGTGCTGGGAGAACCGCCGGCGGCCAAGTGAGGTCTCTTCCGGCCGTCCTTGCCGGAGGGCTTATAATAGTGGAGCCGTTGAACGTCCGCTCGAGGAGGCGCGCATGGAATACCGCTTCTTGGGAAAGTCGGGGCTGAAAGTCTCGGCGCTTTCGCTCGGGACCTGGGTGACTTTCGGAGAGCAGGTCAGCGACGAGACGGCGGCGGCCTGCCTGGAGACGGCCTTCGAATCGGGCGTGAACTTCTTCGACGCGGCTGAATCCTACGCTGGCGGCAAGGCGGAGATCGTTCTCGGCCGCCTCATCCGGAGCTTCGGTTGGAAGCGTTCGGATCTCGTCATCTCGACGAAGATCTTCTGGGGGGGCGACGGCCCCAACGATTGCGGCCTCTCGCGCAAGCACATCATCGAAGGTCTCGACGCCGCCCTGCGCCGCCTGCAGATGGATTACGTGGACCTCGTCTTCTGCCACCGGCCGGACCTCTATACGCCGCTGGACGAGACGGTCCGGGCCATGGCCCAAGTCATCAATCAGGGGAAGGCCTTCTACTGGGGGACGAGCGAGTGGCCGGCCGAGAAGATCCGGGACGCCGTCCGCATCGCCGAGCTCGAGCATCTCATCCCGCCGGCGATGGAGCAGCCGCAGTACAACATGTTTGTCCGGGACCGGGTCGAGCGCGAGTACCTCGGGCTCTTCGAGGAGTTCGGCCTGGGCACGACCGTCTGGAGCCCGCTGGCCAGCGGTTTCCTGACGGGGAAATACCTTCGGGGGTTCCCCCCGGGAACGCGGCTGTCCCTGCGCGGCTATGAATGGCTGAGAAAGCGGTACGACGGCCGGGACGCCGAGGCGAAGCTTCGGAAGATCCGGAGGCTCGCCCGCATCGCCGCCGGGCTGAAGATCAGCCTGCCTCAGCTGGCTCTGGCCTGGTGCCTCAAGAACCCGCATGTGAGCACGGTCATCACCGGCGCCTCCGGACCGAATCAGGTCGAGGAGAACATGGGAGCCCTGGAGGCCGTGCCGCTCCTGACGGACGGCGTCATGGAGAGCATCGAAAAGATCCTCGACAACAAACCCACTCGCGAGCCCGACTTCCGGACGCTGTGATTTCGTCCGCCACCGACTCAGCGGGGGCCGTCCGATGCAGCGGACCAGGATCCAGTCTTCAGGCTCCCGCCGTCCCTGAGAGCGGAAGCCGTGCCGCTCGTCCATTACATAGAGCGATGGAGGAGAAGGGGGGTCTTTCCGGCAGGTTTTTCCGGGATCTCGTGCCTCTATTCCTCGTGGCTCCCGACTCGTTCCCGGAGGACGCGGAGGCCAGTCGCGCGCGGTTGACTTTCCGTTCACCGGGGTGTTACTATTTTTCCCGGAACGAGGCCGGCGCGATGAACGAAGTCGACGAACTCTCGAAGCTCGACGCGGCCACCCTGCCGCCGCTCAAGCCCATGCTCCTTGACGACCTCTACCAGCAGGTCCACAAGAACCTGCACCTCGAGCTCGGCAGCGGTCCCGTCCTCTACCTCCTGTCCCCGAACTATTCGGTGCTCAATCCGACGCCCGACGAGGCCATCACGGAATTCATCGGCCGCCGGGAAGGGCTTCTTGACTACCTGAAAGAGGCCCTCGTTCAGAACCTCGCTGTCTACTCGGTCCTCATCGACGTCAGCAGCTACTTTATCGAACAAAACAGCGGGCTGGTCCTGGCCCGGCTGCGGGAGCGGGATTCGGAGGGACGGCGCTTCGAGATCAAGTTCTACACCCATTCGCCTCAGGAGCTGACGACCTACTACGAAGACAAGATCTACATCGGCCGGGACTTCGTCGACCTCTTCAACCCGGTCCGGAAGTACTTCGGCATCAAGGACTTCATCGTCTCCCTCAAGACGCAGTACGAGAAGCTCGGCGCGCGGGCCGAGTCCATGCTCAAGAAGCCCGCCGAGTTCAAGTCTTATTTTCAGGAGATCGAGGAATCGGCGACCGAGCTCCACAACGAGGGTTTGCTCATCCTTCAGAGCCTCCCGCCCCACCTCGATTTCAACAAGCTTCCTGGCAAGGATCTCATCGACGTCAACGCCCAGTACCGAGCCATCAACCACTACGTCATCGAGCTGCACGACGAGGTCGCCGAGTTCGAGAACCTGCTGCGCTTCAAGCAGAAGTCGGATTTCGTGCGGTATGTCACGAAGTACAAGAAAGACGTGACGAACCTCATCTCCTATTTCAACATCAAGGTCAACGGGATCATCACCCAGCGGATCTACCAGACGAAGTCCCGTCACGCCTGAAACGGGTCAGAATTTTCTGCCTCGCTCCTCGAGCCGGATGTCGGCGTAGCTCGTCGAGAGAAAGACCGCGGGCCAGTTGGCGTTCCCGGCGAAGGCCTTGACCAGGGACGTGCCGTTGGTCTTTTCCACGTCCGGCCTGCCGGGGATGTCCCACTTGACACTGCCCCCGTGGCTGCGGGCCTCGAGGGAAGCGTTCGCGCCGGCGGGCCAGTAGAAGTCGATGCTTCCGTACTCGTCCCGGACGTCCACCGGGAACCTGACATCGGACGGGGCGAGGACGAGATTCCCGTGGCGGAGCGAGACCGTCACCTGAGCCGAAAAATCGGCGATGTCGACGTTCGCATAGGATGACGTCACGGAGATCTCCCGGCCCCCGATTCCGGAGGCCGTCACGGCGACGTTGTTTCCCGTGATCTTGAGGTTGCCGTGGATGTCCCGTGCCCGGACGGGCTCGTAGGTCGTGTCGACGTCCAGGTCGCCCCGGACTCCGGAAACCTCGACGGAGCCGTGGCGGGCCCGGACGCGGGCCGGACCGACATCCTCGAGCGTCACCCGGTCGTAGGTCGTCTCGACGGACACCGGGCCCTGGGCGCGCCGCCCGTCGACACGGGCGTGCCCGGCGAGAATGTCGGCCTTCTGCCCGATATCCTCGAAACGGACCGCGCCGTAGCTCGTCTCGACGCGCAAGTCGCCCGCCACGGAGAGGGCCCGGACGTCGCCGTGCCGGTTCGTGATCCGACAGCCGCCGCGGACGTCCTCAGACCGGACACTCTCGTAGCTGGACTCCAGGGTGCAGGGACCATCAATCCGCGTCGCGGACACCTCGCCGTGGCTGTTCCGGACCGCGGCCTCTTTGACGCCCTCCACGGTCACCGGGCCATAGGAGTTGACGACCGTGACGATCATGCGGAGGGGAACGGTCAGAATGAATCCGGTCTCGAAGTTCCGCCGGTCGAAGTCCTCCCGGTTCGTGGAGAGGGCCAGGCGGTCCCCGGTCCTCTCGACGATGAGGCGAAGCCTGTCGGAGACTTCTCGGGCGTCAGCCTCGTCTCTCCTCCAGATTCGCTTCTTGAACGTCAGCTGGACCGCATCCTGGTCACCTCCCCGGACTTCCACCCAGCCGTGGCTGTTCGTGATCTCGATCGCCGCGGGGACCGGGGCTTCGATGGCCTTGGTCTCCTCGAAGTTGTATTCCCTGCCCCAGCCGAAGAGGTCGTCCTCCCAGCCGAACCAAAGGTCCCAATGCCCTGTCTGCGCCTGATAGAGGATGAACCCGGCGGCGAGGAGGACGATGACGAGGAGGATCTCCCTAAATTTCATGGCCCTTGTCCTCGGGCGGCGCGGGGGGCGCCGGCTCCTGCGCGCGCCGCTCTTTCAGCCCGTAATAGAGCTTGTTGCCGCCCCAGATGATGAAGACCACCGGCCAGAGGCGCCAGATGTAATGCCAGACGTGCACGTGAAGCGTTTCGAGCAGGAAGAGTCCGCCGATGGCCACGAGGATGATCCCCCAGACGAGTGAACCGTGATGTCTTTGTGTTGCCATGTTCGTGCCTCCGTTATTCGCCCGTCTTCCCCTTCTTCGCCCGGGCGATGGAGTCGAAGACGAGCTTCAGGCCGATGACGATGACCGCGACGGGCCACAACTGCCACAGCGTCTCCCAGAAGATGATGTCGAAGTTCGCCAGGATGGCCAGCACGCCGATCACGATCAATACGATCCCCCAGAAGATGGACCCGGAGGCGATGGCCTCTGGCACAAGTTCGGCAGTCGAAGCTTCTCGGTGCTTATTCCCGGCTGCCGCCAGATTAAGGGCCTTCGCAGTGTTTACGCTGTCGATAATCTGGTAGAACCAGAAACCGGCCAACATCAGCGACGTAAACACGATGGCTACCGGGTTTCCTCCCGTGGCCGATGTGATGAGTAGAGCGAGGAGTCCGCCAAAGATGACCAGGTGCAGCAGGCCCTTGTTGGCATATCCATTGTAGATGTTTCCCAGGCCTGGGAGAATGACGGACAGGATACCGGCCGCCGCTGGCGACCTGGGTGGCCTTTGTTGGATGATGATTTTCTCGTCCATGATAATCCTCCAATAACTTTATTTCTTATCGTCTCGGCCCTTCAAAGGATTCAGGGTCTTGATGGAATCGACGACGGTGTTGGAAAGAGAGCCGATCTCGTCGGTCAGGGACTCCGCTTTGACGTAGATCTTCTCGACCTGCCCGTAGCCCAGGTGGACCTGGCGGTCGATCTCCTTCCGGATGCCGCTCCCCTGGGGGGCGAATAAAACGAAGGACAGGGCGATGAACAGGACCGAGAACGCCGTGTAGACGGGCTGGAGATCCGGCCGGAGGAGGAAGCGGACGACCGGCTTGAAGAAGCGTTTCTTCTCCGGGATCGCGTAAAGCTTCGCCATGAGCACCGGGCTGGGCTCGACCTCTGGGAAACCGGCCAGGGCCGCGCGGGTCTCGCGAAGCACGGCCAGAAGCCCGGCGCAGGCGGGACACCCCGCCAGGTGAGCGTCGACTTCGCGCTTTTGCTCGCCGGTGATGTCGTCTTCTAGATAGGCGGAGAGAAGTTCCTCTATGCGCTCGCAGGTCATGAGACGCCTCCTCTTCCCTCCCTGAGGACCTCGGCCAGGGCGAGCCGCGCCCGGTTGACCCGGGACTTGACCGTGCCCAGCGGCAGGCCGAGGGTTTCCGCCATCTCCTCGTAGCTTTGCCCCTGGAGGTCTCTCAGGATGACGGCCATCCGCATTTCCGGCGACAGGCGGTTGAGCCCCTGCCAGACGAGGGCCTGGGCTTCCTTCCGGACCAAGCTCTCCTCGGGCCCCGCCGACGGGGCCTGGGCCAGGACCTGCTCGTTGAAATCGTCGCGCTTGGTCTTTTCCCACTTGGTCCTGCGGTACTCGTCGATCAGGTAGTTCCTGCTCATGGTTAGCAGCCAGGCGGTGAAATTCCTCCCGAAATCGTATTTCGGGAGCGAGTGATAGAGCTTGAGGAAGATCTCCTGGGTCAGGTCCTCCGCTTCCTGGCGGCTGCCGCAGAACTGGTAGGCCATGTTAAAAACCTTCTTCGCGTACATGCGCATAAGCGCTTCCCAGGCTCCCGGCCTGCCGTCCAGGCATTCTCTGATGATCGCGTTCGACTCCACTCAATTCACCTGGGTTGACGGAAATCAACGGCCGAAAGTTCCATATTTGGGCCTATTTTCGTACAAAAACACCCCCGGGGCAACGGGGACGGGGATATAATGGACATCTCCCCTGGGGAATGCAACGTTCGTCACCCGGGGCGGGTTTAGGACAATGAGGATGGACGAGCAGGAGCTGATCCGCCGGGTTCGCGACGGGGACGAGGAGGCGTTTGCCCGTATCATGGCCCTCTACAAGGACAGGATCGTGAACTACCTCTATCAATTTACGGGCGATTACCAGAAGGCCGTCGAGCTGGCGCAGGAAACCTTCGTCCGGGTCTATTTCAAGGCTGGGAAATACCGCCCTATCGCGCCCCTGTCCTCCTGGATCTACGCCATCGCCTCCAATCTGGCCAAGACCGACGTCCGGCGGTCCCGGCGGATGGCCACTGTGACTCTGGACGACCTCCCGAACCATTACGCCGCCGGGACCTATTATGAAGACCCCGCCGACCCGGGCCTCATCCGGAACCTCCGGGAGGCCCTGGAATCGCTGCATCCGCGCTACCGAATCCCGGTGGTCCTCAAGGACATGGAGGGCTTCTCCCAGGAGGAGATCGCGAAGATTATCAGGAGGCCGGTCGGGACGGTCAAAGCCAGGATCAGCCGGGGGAGAGAACAGTTGAAAAAACAGCTGGAGAAGGCCATGGAGGGAAAGCCCTATCCGGCCAAGGACGAGGTGAACGAACATGGAAGGGCATGAGTTGCTTGGCAAGATGAACCGAGTGCAGGCGCCGCCGGAGTTCGACGAGCGCGTCATGGCCAGGCTGGGCGAGACGCGCCGGGACCGCGCCCGGCGCCGGGCCGCCTGGCGCTACTCGTTTGCCGGCGCCGCCGGGCTCGTGCTGGTCGGGGTCGTCGCTCTGAGCGTTTTCACCCCCCGGAACAGGACTTCGGTCGCCCTCGGCGCGAAAGGCGCGGCGGCCGTCAAAGTCCAGCCGCCTTCGCCGTCCCGTGCCGTCCGGGAGGGAATGGCTCCGGCTCCGATCCCGGTCCTCGAGGCGGTTGACTACTCCGAAGAAGTGCATAGCGTGTCCCGTCAGCCCCAGACGGTTTACATATTGGAGCAGGTTTCCGAAACGAGACCTTCGGAAATCAAGTACTAGGAGGTGGCTGAAGCCATGAACAGGATTTTCAAACCGGCTCTCGTGATCATGGCGGTTCTGCTGGGTTCGAGCCTGACGCTCTGGGCGGCCCCGGCGACGGCGAATGTCAACGACAGGAATATCGCGGACATCACGAAGAGGATCTCTCCCTCGGTCGTCCGGGTCGAGGCCCGGAACCATATGCGCCGCGTCGCGACCGGGGTCGTGATCGGCAAAGACGGGTATATCGTGACCACGGCCCTGATGTGGCCCCGCGAGGAAAAGATCACCGTGACGACCGCGGGCGGCAAGACGGTCGATGCCGAATTCCTCGGTTTCGACACGGAAACCCAGCTAGCGCTGATTCGGGCTAAGGACAAAAACCTGCCGGCCATAGCCCTCGGAAAATCCGCGGGGCTCGTGCCCGGCTCATGGGTCGGCCTCATCGGCATCTCGCCGGAGGGGTCCCCGGCAGTTACGGAGGGCATTGTCAGCTCGATCGGGGAAAACGGGTTGCGGCTGAACATCTGGGTCACCCCCGGTTCGAGCGGCGGGCCCGTAGTAGATGATGAAGGCAAGATGGTCGGGATCCTCAGGGGGGCCTATACCGAGGAGAAGCCCGTCGTCTTCCAGTTCCGGGATAGGGAACAGGTCGGTTCGGGGTTCGTCGTCAGCCGCGCCGAGGCGCCCGCTTCGGGCATGGCCCTGGCCGTACCCGTCGAAACCGTTCTCGACGTCACGGGCCAGATCAAGGAAAAAGGCCGCGTCGAGAGAGGCTGGCTCGGCGTGAGCATCGCGTTGAACGACGCCGGCAAGGTGGAGATCGGCGACATCGACCCCAAGAGCCCGGGCGATTTGGCCAACCTGGAGGAAGGGGACGTCATCATCAAGCTTGACGGCAAGGACATTACCGGTCCCGATGACTTGGCCTCGCAGATCCGAAGGCGGAAACCCGGCCAGGAGGTCGTGCTCACGGTCATGAGGGCGGGCCGGGCCATGGACGTCAAGGTGAAGCTCGGCGAATACCCCGAAAACGAAGCCCGGAAGGAGCTCGAGCTCCGCTTCCCGAGGATATTCCCGCCCATGCCTCCCGAGCAGGGAACCGCGCCACAGCCGGCGCAGCCGCCGGCGGGCAGAAAGTATATCCCCCAGCCCGTTCCGGGGGAGCCGGCCTGGCCGGCCTACGAGAGCCGGAAATACATCGGCGTCTCCTGCAACGAGCTCAATCCGGAGCTGGCCGAGCACTTTGGCGCCAAGCAGGGGACCGGCCTCCTCGTCTCCAGCTTGACGGCGGGCGGCCCGGCCGAGAAGGCGGGCCTCAAGGTCGGCGACGTGATCATCCGGGCGGACGGGAGGCCGGTGGCGACCCGGAACGACCTCGCCGAGGCTGTCCAGGCCAAAAAGAGGGGCGAAACGGTCAAACTGGAGATCCTCAGGGACAAGAAACCGATGACCGTCGAGATCCCCGTCGCGGAGGAGGAAATGGGCGGAGGCCTCTTTAATTCAGGGGACTTCCAGAGCTTCCTCCAGTCCTGGCAGAGCTACACCGACGCCTTCCAGAACGAGATCCGGAAATGGGCCGACGAGTACGGTCCCGAGCTCAAGGACAAGATGGACAAGATCAACGAAGAGCTCATCCGGAGAAGCCGCGAGTCCGCGAGAGATATCAAGAGCCTGTTCAAGCCGGCTATGAGAAAGGTCTAAGGACCTGCTCCTGTGACATAGGGACCGTCCCCCCCGGGGGCGGTCCCTCCTTTTATTCCTCAGTCAGTTTCAACCACTGCCTTCTGAGCCGCTCGAGCTCTTCGGCCGGCAGGCGCGGATTCTCGAGGAAACCCCTGGCCTGACGCTGGCGGAGCGCCTCGTACAGGATGACGGCTACCGAGACCGACAGGTTAAGGCTCTGGACCATGCCGAACATGGGGATGCGGACGATCCGGTCGGCGAAGGCGAGCGCAGCCTCCGAAATGCCCTCGGATTCGCTGCCGAAGACGAGGGCGACGGGGCGCGTGTAGTCAACGCCGGTATAGGGGATAGCCGCCGCCTGGAGGTGGGTCCCGACGATCGTGAAGCCCGCCTTTTTCAGGGGGCCCAGACATTCCGCCGGAGAGCCGTGGACGTCAATCTCGAGCCATTTGTCGGCCCGGGTCGAGATGGCCTCGTTGAAGTGCAGAAGCTCGGGATTGGGGGAGATGAGGTGCAGGTAGAGGACGCCGGCCGCGTCGCACGTCCGGATGACCGCGCTGGCGTTGTGGGCGATCGTCACGCCATCGAGGACGACGCGCAGGTCCGGCTGGCGGTGGGACAGGACCCGGTTGACCTTCCTGACTCGCTCGGGTGTCGGCACGGGCCAACTATACCAGAGCGGCGGGGGCGGTTCAACGGCGGAACAACCGGGGAAGGGGCCGGCGCTGTCATGCCTCGGACGATCTGGGGGCATGTTGAAAATGCGGGCGGATTTCCGTATAGTTGAGAAACGCGCCGGTGTGGCGGAACTGGCAGACGCGCGGGACTCAAAATCCCGTGGACCGCAAGGCCCGTGTGGGTTCGATTCCCTCCACCGGCACGTCTTATCTCCCCGGAAATTCAGAGAGATACGATAGGCCTATGGGGCCATTCTTCGGTCTTCCGTTTTTCCGTCCCAAACCGTAGTTTTCAGCGCTTTTCAATCTAATTTGGCACAAATTTGGCACAAAATTAATGCGCCCTGACCTGCCCCTAATTGCAAAGGAATATTCCTTGTCTATCGACGTGTATAGCCAAAAGATAGGCTTGACTGGTCAGTTTGCCAGTGTTTTCCTAAGGCTGACGAACGAGGCGGCAATGGAAACAAAGAATATCGAGAAACAGGATCCTTTTGAACGAGCATCAAATTGGATCACTAGCTTTCTAGTGCCAGTTTTTGAGTCCCTGGCAAAAGAGCTCGAGGAAATGGGATATCATGCGTCCGTACCTAGGCACATTGATCAATCGCTGACGCTCAGGTTTGATAAAGGAGCGAATAGGTTCGAGTATAGGTTGGAGTGTATGATAGGGCCTCCGTCAATCCCTGATAGGCCTGAGGATTACATAGCTCTTGAGTGTTCTCGTCGCGTTAACTATACGGCAGAGCCTGTTCCGTTTCGAGAAACCAGAGCGACGTACGATATTAAAGGTGTAAGCGAGCAAGAGATCAAGCAGCATTTCCGAAACACGTTCCGACGCTGGCTTGAGGAGGTGCAGAGGTAATCCGCGGGTTGAGGGCTCGAGGGACCTGACCCCCGAAAATTGCTACAGGTACAACACCTTAGAGCTGGTATCGTGAGGGGGGGAGGTAAATCTTGCCTCGATTGTTCTGCCTTTCCCCGTGTGGCTTTTAGGCTCATAACCCGGAGGTCGGTGGTTCAAATCCACCCCCCGCTATTTTCTTTTTTCCCTATATTTTCGCGATTTACAAGATACCAGGATCCTCCTTTTTTAGCTTCCGTCTGAATCCGTATGAATCAGTGCTTTTCAGCCTGTTTTGGCACAAGTTTGGCACAAATCTGTCACAAGAATTCTCTGCCTCCTATTCTCTTGACACATTCCCAAGGCAATCTGCATAATTATCCTCTTGATAAGGA
>Ga0187770_10000905_pt1 | contig 15129 bp, 14 predicted proteins | sample 0116_SJ02_MP02_2_FD_133154 | JGI IMG/M metagenome (GOLD analysis project Ga0187770, IMG submission 133154) | Tropical peat soil microbial communities from peatlands in Department of Meta, Colombia - 0116_SJ02_MP02_20_MG | ecosystem: Environmental > Terrestrial > Soil > Wetlands > Peat | place...
CAGTGTTGTTTTCGTAACCATAGATTTTCGCTGTTCGTCACTCGTTCCTGGTTACTCGTTTTTCGCTTTCAATTTGAAGTATCTTGCGAGCCCTAAACGAAGGAACCAGCAACCAGTACTTACTCCTTCTTCTCCGGCCAGGGTAACCCGAGGGCTTCCTTCCGGCTGAGCTTAATCTTTCCTCGTTCATCGATTCCGATGACCTTCACCAGAACCTGATCGCCTTCCTTGAGTACATCCTCGACGTTCCGGACCCTTTCCTTGGCGAGCTGAGAAATATGGACCAGGCCATCGACTCCCGGGAAGATCTCCACGAAGGCGCCAAATTCCTTTCCGTCGGGCTTCCGGGCAATGGAAGTCACCCGTCCCAGGTAGAGCTCCCCTACCTCAGCCTCTTTGATCAGGTTGCGGATTCTATCCGCGGCCTTGTCAGCCGCCTGAGAATCCGGGGAGAAGATCTTGACTAGCCCATCGTCCTCGACGTTTATCTTTACTCCGGTCTCCTCTTGGATCCCCCGGATGACTTTTCCCTGGGGGCCAATGATCTCCCGGATCCGATCGGGCTTAACCCTCATGCTGAGAAAACGGGGAGCATAGGCTGAAAGCTCGGTCCTCGGCCCGGCCAAAGCCTCCTCCATTTTCCCGAGGATAAACTCCCGTCCCTCTCTGGCCTGGGCAAGGGCCTGCCGGAGAATCTCCCGGGTCAGCCCTGAAATTTTGATATCCATCTGAAAACCGGTAATGCCGGTCTTGGTCCCGGCTACCTTGAAATCCATATCTCCGTGATGGTCCTCGTCCCCCAGGATGTCCGTGAGGATGACTACCTTCTCGCCCTCTTTGATCAATCCCATGGCGATGCCCGCCACTGGGCTCTTGATGATCACGCCGGCATCCATCAGGGCTAAAGAAGCGCCGCAGACCGTGGCCATGGAAGAAGAGCCGTTGGATTCCAGGACCTCAGAGACAATGCGGATGGTATAGGGGAATTTTTCATTGGAAGGTAGGACCCGGCTGATCGACCGCTCCGCCAGGGCACCGTGGCCGATGTCTCTCCGGCTGGGTCCCCGGAGCATCCGGACTTCTCCGACGCTGAAGGGGGAAAGTTGTAATGGAGCATGAAAGATTTGAATGTTTCTCCCGTAAGCGCGTCGATCTTCTGTTCATCTTCCGCCGATCCCAGGGTGACCACTGCGGAGACTTGAGTCTCTCCCCGGGTAAATCGGGCCGAGCCGTGGGTCCGGGGCAGCCACCCGACTTGAATGTGGATGGGGCGCACCTCGTTGAAGGACCGACCATCGATCCGCCGGTTCTGAAGGATGATGGGCTGGCGAACGACAAACTTCTCCAGCGCTTCGTAGTAAGCCTTGATCGCCCCGGCTTTATCCGGAAATTCCTCGAGCAGGGGGGCGAGGGTCTCCTCACGCACCTTCTCCAGCTGTTCATTCCGAACCTTCTTCCGGGAGATGGAGAGGGCTTGCTGGATCTTCTCTTTCCCTGCCGTACGGATTCTCTCGCGGATAGATTCATCGGCCAGTAGCACGGACTGCCCCAGAACCGGATCGGCAAAAACCTCGGGAACAGGCCTTTTCTCAACCGTGGAGACCTCCGGCTCCCCCTCCGTTCGCCTCCGCGCCTTCTCCGCTTCGATCCACTTCTTTTTCAGTTCTTCCTGGCAGTCCAGGATCGGCTGAAGGGCCCGATGGCCAAAGAAGATGGCCTCCAACAGTTCATCCTCGGAGAGCTCCTGCCCTCCACCTTCCACCATGACCACGCCCTCCCGGCTGCCGGCCACAATCAGATTTACATCACAGCCCTGTAACTGGCTTACGGTCGGGTTGCTGACCCATTGTCCTTTCAGCCTTCCCACCCGGACTCCGGCGATGGGGCCTTTAAAGGGAATATCGGAAATCTGCAAGGCCGCAGAGGCGCCGCAGATGGCCAGCACATCAGGGTCATTTTCTTGATCGGCGGACAGCACCGTGGCAATAATCTGGACCTCATTCAAAAAACCTTTGGGAAAGAGGGGACGCAAGGGCCGATCGATCAGACGGGAGGTGAGGATCTCCTTTTCGCTGGGGCGTCCTTCCCTCTTGAAAAAGCCCCCGGGGATCTTTCCCGCGGCGTAGGCCATCTCTTGATAATCAACCACGAGGGGAAAGAAATCAATTCCTTCTCTTACGGACCTGGAGGCGGTGACGGTCACCAGTACGATGCTCTCTCCAAAAGAAACCAGAACCGCTCCGTCTGCTTGTTTGGCCACAGACCCAGCCTCGATCACAAAATCTTTTCCCTCGATGTTGCAGCGAACCTCGAGGCGTTCACCAAATGCGTACATTGACTAGCCCTCTCTCCGAGAGAAGCCTTTTCCTCGCCCCCTTTTCGCGGGCCGGCTCCTCGGTGAAAATTTGTTTCATATGAAAAGGTAAAACTTGAATCCCCCTATTTACGAATCTTCAGCCTCTGGATCACGGAGCGATATCGCTCGACATCCCTCTCTTTGAGATAATCGAGCAGATGCCGTCTCTGACCTACCAGTTTCAGCAGTCCCCTCCGGGAATGATGATCTTTTATGTGGGTCTTGAAATGTTCGGTCAGATAATTGATCCGTTCGCTTAAAATGGCGATCTGAACTTCGGGAGAACCCGTATCTGTATTATGCCTCTTGTGTTCCTCGATGATGGCCTTCTTCCTCTCGGGCAGTAATGTCACTTCCCTCTCCTTTCTTCCCTGCTGATCATGATTTTAATTCTCCTCCCCAGCGGCATTCCAACTCTTTCCTACGCCCCTCGGTTCAAAGATCAGGACCTTTGGGAAATCATTCCCAAGCCTTCGCCCCCCGGAAGACCCGGAGAATTCGCAGGACCTGCGGATTCCCCGAAAGACAGGGCCCGCCGTCCACCTGAGATTCAGCAATGGCCAGCAGATCCTCCGGCTCCTGCAAAAGACTCATCCGCTGTCCCTTCCCCAGCCTCTCCCGTTCTCCCCCCGGCAGGTCCATGAGCCGGAGAGGTTGGCCTAGTCGAACCTTTGCGGCTGCCTTTTCTTCCAGTCGGATCTCCCCTGAAAGGTCTACACTGTCCTTCAAAGAAATGATTTTCTCCTCAATCCCTCCCTGTTCCACCCACCAGGGCAGCTTCTCCAGGCTGATCGCCTGATCGAGGGTGAACTTACCGCAACGCAATCTTCTCAGTTCCACCAGATGACCCCCGCAACCCAATATCCGCCCGATGTCTGCACAAAGGCTACGGATATATGTTCCCCGCCCGCAGCTCACTTCTAGGGTCACCAGGGGGGATGAAAACTCTTTCAAAGAAAGAGCGTGGATCATGATCCCCCGTTCAGCTACCTTTGGCCTCTCCCCGGCGCGGGCCCGTTTGTAGAGGGGAAGCCCTCGATGCTTGATGGCTGAAAAGAGAGGGGGAACCTGCCGAATGGGCCCACGAAATCTTTCCAAAGCCTCCTCGATCATATCGGGAGTGCAGCAGAACCCTTCTTTTTCAGCCGTGATTTTCCCGTCCGCATCGAGGGTATCGGTCTCCTGGCCCAGCTTCATCGTCGCCCGGTATTCTTTCGTGCCTGCCAGGTTGAAGGAGACCAGCTTGGTCCCCTCTTCCAGGTAGACGGGAAGAACCCCTGTCGCCAATGGGTCAAGAGTTCCTCCATGGCCAGCCTTCTTTACCCTCAGAACCTTTCGAACCTTGGCAACTACGTCGTGAGAAGTCCAGCCCTTGGGTTTGTCGATGACTAATACCCCGTTCAAAGAGCCGCTTTCACCACTTCTAAAACCTTGGCCTTGACTTCGGATAAGCGTCCCTCCACTGTGCAACCGGATGCATTGCGATGACCGCCACCCTGGAACATTTCGGCAATTCGGGCCACATCTACGCCCCCCCGGGAACGCAAGCTGACCCGATATTTCTGGGGTGTAATCTCGCGGAAGAGTAAGGCAACCTGAACTCCTCTGACGGAACGGGGAAAGTTGATGAAGTCCTCTGTCAGGGCCACTGTGGCTCCCGCTTCCTCCAGCATCCGCTGGGTGACGATCACCGAACTGATCCGGCCTTCCCCGGAAAGCTCCAGGGTTTCCAAGACTCGGGGAAGAAGGGTTAGGCGCGCTAGAGGTTGGGTCTCATAGACCTGCTCAGCCACCTTCCACGGATCTACCCCAGCCATTAGGCAGGCTCGGGCTACGGCGAAGGTTTTCGGTGAAGTATTGGAATAATGAAAAGAGCCCGTATCCGTCATCACGCCGGTATAAATGTTCTCAGCAATCTCCGGGGTCATAGGCACCGGGAAGGCCCGGATTAGATCATAGATGATCTCCGCGGTGGAACTGGCCCGGGGGTCCACGAAATTGATCTCCCCGAAATTTTTATTACTGACATGGTGGTCGATGTTGACGATCTTTCGAATCCCTTTCACTTTACCGAATTCTTCACCCAGCCGCTCCTTATCCCCGCAGTCTAGGGCGAAGGCGATGTCAAACGATTCGCTCGCCGGGGCTTGATGGATGATCTCCTGAGCCCCGGGGAGGAAAGCCAGAACCTCGGGAGTGGGATCCTGGGTCAAGATTTCAACCGCCTTTCCCATGTCCTTCAAAGCCAAGCCCAAGGCCAGGACCGAACCAATGGCGTCCCCCTCCGGATTTTGGTGCGTGGAGATCAGAAAGCGATGTCCTGCCCGGGTTTCTTCAGCGATCCTCCGAAGGGTCTCTCTCGGGCTCTTCTTTGGTCGTCTGGATGAGACGGTCGATCCTGCTTCCATAATCAAAAGAGTGGTCCACTTTGAACTGGAGGTCGGGGACGAACCGCAGTCTCAGTTCCCGCCCCAACTTTTTCTTGATGTATCCTGCCGCGCTCTGAAGTCCATGAAGCGAAGCCTCTTCTTTGACCTGAATTCCCATCGCGCTGAAGAAGACCGTGGCCATCTTCAGATCACCGGTCACCTCCACCCCGGTGATGGTTACGGATTCCAGCCGGGGATCATTCAGCTCCCGTAGAAGCATCTCCCCGATGACTTGTCGAATCAGATCTCCCACCCGGTCGGCCCGCCTATACTGCATAAGAATCCTTCACCGCTCAGATCGCAACAAACGCAGAGGAATCTTGAAAGAGAGCCAATTAATTTTCCAAAATCTATGGGTCCTTTCCGCGGCCCTGCGTTCTCCGGAAAAATTTAAAAATTAATAATCTCAATCTGCGAGTCCGCCACTCGGGTGAGCTGTGTATCTTCGATAAAATTCACCACCTGGTCTAAAATGGAATTGACTCGCTGCCGGTCATTGGAGACCATACAGATCCCCAACACCGCCTTCTGCCATAAATCCTGATCTTCCACCTCGGCGATGGAGATGTTAAACCGTTGTCTCGCCCGCTGCACTATGCTTTTCAGGACCTGTCTCTTTCCCTTGAGAGAAAAATTCCCGTGGAGGAAAAGTTCCAGTTGGCATACCCCGATGACCACAATTCTGTTCCCCCATCTTCACAAATGAGCCGTGACTTTTTCCACGGTGTACGACTCGATAATGTCATTGAGCACAAAATCCTGAAAGCCCGCCACGGTGATTCCGCAATCAAACCCCGAGGCTACTTCTCTTACGTCATCCTTCACCCGCTTTAAGGAGGCAATCTCTCCTTCGTGGATCACTTTGCCCTCCCGGAGCACATGGACCCGGGAACCCCGGACAATCTTCCCTTCGTAGACCATACTCCCCGCGACCACCCCTACCCGGGATATATGGAAAAGCTGGATCACCCGCGCCCGTCCGGCTAGACGCTCTTCGTAAACCGGCTCCAGAAGCCCTTCCATAGCTTTACGCACATCGTCTAAGGCATCGTAAATCACATTGTAGAGCCGGATATCAATTTTTTCCTGATCGGCCAAAACCTGGGCTTTAGGTTCCACCTTCACGTTAAATCCCAAAATAATAGCTTCGGAGGCTGAGGCCAGCATGCAGTCAGATTCATTGATGGCGCCCACGGAAGAATGGAGAACGCTCACCCGGATGGCATCGGTACTCAATCGCCCCAGAGCTTCGGTCAAGGCTTCGATAGACCCCTGGACATCGCCCTTGAGGATGAGGTTCAAATCCTTGACGACTCCCTTTTTCATCTTCTTGTAGAAATCCTCCAGGGTCACCCGGGAAGTCTTGGCCAGCTCCACTTCTCGTTGCTTCTGCAGTCTCTGGGTGGCCAGATCCTTGGCCCTCCGTTCATCCGTAACCACGACAAAGGAGTCCCCAGCCTGGGGTACGCTGGAAAATCCGATGACCTCGACCGGCGTGGAGGGCCCTGCGCTCTCGATCTTCTGCCCGAGGTCATTGATCATGGCCCGGACGTGTCCAAAATGGGTTCCGGAGACAAAAGCATCCCCCACGTGCAGGGTTCCATCCTGGACGAGGACCGTGGCTACCGGACCCCGGCCTTTGTCGAGCTTGGCTTCGATGACGGTGCCGGTCATGAGTCGGCTCGGGTTGGCTTTTAGCTCCAAAACCTCGGCCTGAAGTAGAATCAACTCCAGGAGTTCCTTCAACCCGATCTTCTGTTTGGCGGAAAGTTCGGCCACAATCGTCTGGCCTCCCCAGGCTTCAGGAACAAGGCCATACTCGGTCAGGTTTTGCTTGACCCGCTCCGGGTTGGCGTTGGGTTTATCGATCTTGTTGATGGCCACGATCAACGGGACCCCCGCAGCTTTCGCATGATTGATGGCTTCCACGGTCTGGGTCATGATGCCATCATCGGCGGCAACCACCAGAATGACGATGTCCGTAACTTTCGCTCCCCGGGCGCGCATGGCGGTAAAAGCTTCATGGCCCGGGGTATCCAGGAAAACAACCCTGCGGTGATCCACATCGACCATGTAAGCCCCGATATGCTGGGTAATCCCGCCAGCTTCCCCCGCGGTAACATTGGTCTGACGGATGGCATCCAGGAGCGAGGTCTTCCCGTGATCCACGTGGCCCATGATGGTCACTACCGGGGGGCGGGGGGAGAGATCTTCAACCCGTTCTTCCTTCTCCTCGATCAAGTCTTCGATCTCCAGCCCTGTCTTTTCCACCTCATAACCAAAGTCGGCGGCTACGAGGGCCGCAGCCTCGGTGTCGATGGCCTGGTTAATGGTAACCATCATGCCTAGATCCATCAGCTTCTTGATCACCTCAGAAGCTTTGATTCCCATCCGTTTGGCCAGTTCTCCGACCAGAATGGCTTCCGAAATGCGGATCTTTCTCTTGATGGCCTTGGGAATGGTAGCTTCTGGTTTGCCCGTTTTGGGTTTTGGAACAACCCTCGGCCCCGTTTCTCGTTCGAAGACAAAAGGCCGGGTCGGTTGTTCTTCCCGCAGATAGTCATATTCTCTGAAGGCCCGTTTTTTAGTGGTAATGACCCGGACCCGGTTGGGTTTACCCTCTTCCATAACCTCCACATCTTTTTTGACTCTCTTCTTCCGCCGGCCTTTTTCCTCTTCGGTCGGAAATGGTTTTACCGCCGACGCGGGCCGTTGCAAGATAATCGGAGGATGGGGGGCAGCAGGCGCGGCGGGACCTCTCTTCTCTGCTGGCACCTGCTCCCGTTCCTTTACCAGGGAGGGTGGGGGCACCGTTGGTCTCTCTATTATTTTAGCCGGTTCGGGTTTCTTCCTCGGTTTAGGCGGTTTTTCTACCGGCTTCGGCTTTTCTGGCGGCACAGGCTCAGCCTTTCCGAGAATTGCCGGTTTCTCCAGTCCCGGTATTCCTTCCACTTTCTGCTCTTCCACCCTGGGTCTTGCGGGAGCCTCTGCCGCGGGCCTTGGCTGGACCCCCGCCGGGGGCTCGGGTTTCTTTTCTTCAACCCTTTCTTTTACCGGTCGAAATGGTATTGCCGGCGGCACAACATCCACGGGCTTGGGAGGGGCTGGGGCTTGTTCCGCGCGAAGCGGGGCGACTTCAGGCTTAATCCCCACTTTCTCCTTGGGCAGTTCGGCTGACGGCTCGGCAATTACCTTGGCGGCCTCGGGTCTCGGTTTTTTAGCGACCGCCGGAGGCTTCACTTCCTCTTTGGCGACCGGGGGCTTCGCTTCTTCTTTAGGGGGTGCGGGGGGAACAGGTTCTGGAACGGGTGGGGCAGCTTCTTCCTTCAGCACTCGCCGGCGGATCACCGTGGGTTTTACCCGCTTCTCTACGATTCCTTCTTTGCGCGAGAGGTTAATCTGATTCTTTACCCGTTCCACATCCGACTCTTCCAGGGTGCTTTGAACGCTCTTGAAGGGCAGACCCATCTTTTCCAAAAGTTTCGCAAGGTCTTTATTGTCCATCTTCAATTCTTTAGCTAATTCATGAATCCTGGTTTTTACCACCGTTTGTACCCCCTTCAGTGACCCTGGGAATCCTGAGCCGCCAGTGCTTCGGATCCCTTCAATCCTTCTTTACTCACCTTTATCAAAATGAGCCTTGGCGGACTCGATCAATTTCTCGGCTTTCTTCTGGCCAATTCCTTCGATCTTGGTCAGCTGTTCGACCGTGGTTTGGGCCAGATCGGCTACGGTGATGTAGCCACCCGCGTTCAGTAATTGGGCTGTCTTATCCCCGACCCCTGAGATTTTATCCACTTGATCCATTCCTCGCGAGGCAACTTCGTCCAGATTCGGAACGGTAGGTTCCGTTTTGGTTTCGCTCCGGATGTCAATCTTCCAGTCGGTCAGTTTGGCGGCCAGCCGGACATTCTGGCCGCGGCGCCCGATGGCCAGGGAAAGCTGGTCGTCTTCGACGATTACTTCCATAGATTTGGTCTCCTGGTTGATGATGACCTTCGAGATTTCGGAGGGAGCCAGTGCGTTGCAGACAAAGCTCGCCGAATCTTCACTCCAGGGAATGATATCAATCTTTTCACCCCGGAGTTCCTGGACCACCGCCTGCACCCGGGATCCTTTCATTCCCACGCAGGCCCCCACAGGGTCTACGTCTGAATCCCGGGAATAGACCGCAATCTTGGCCCGACTCCCGGGCTCCCGGGCCGCGTTGATGATCTTCACGATGCCTTCGGAGATCTCGGGCACCTCCAGCTCAAAGAGTTTGATCAAGAAATTGGGGTTGCTTCGGGAAAGAATAATTTGAGGGCCTTTCGGTGTCTTGCGAACATCCAGGACGTAGGCCCGTATCCGATCTCCCGGTTTATAAGACTCCCGGGGGATCAACTCTTGCTGGGGAATGACAGCTTCCGCCCTTCCCAGGTTGACGATGATCGACCCCCGTTCGAAACGCTGGACGGTTCCGGAGATGATCTCTCCTTTGCGGTCTTTGAAATCATCGAAAATGTTCTCTCGCTCGGCATCCTTGACCCGCTGGATGATCACCTGCTTGGCCGTCTGGGCGGCGATCCTGCCAAACTCGGAGATGTCGATCTTGGTTCCCAGGCTGTCGCCAACCTCGGCATCCGCATCCAGGTCCTTGGCTTCTTGAATGGATATTTCCGCGGGAGCGTTCTTAACATCTTTGACCACTGTTTTGAATTGGAAGAGCTCGACCTCCCCGGCCTCCTCGTTGAACCTGGCCTCAATCTCCTGCTTGGTGCCGTATTTCTTCCTGGCTGCAGCCAGAAGAGCTTGTTCTAAGGCCTCAATCAAGATCTTCCGGTCGATCCCTTTATCCTTCCCCACCTGATCGATGATCCGACTCAAGTCCGAACCCATGGCTCTATTCCCTTCCTCAAAATTCAATTTCTAGATTGGCTTTGGCAATTCGCTGGAGAGGAAGCTCGTAAATCCGGCCTCCAATTTCCAGACGCACTTTCTCGCCCTCCAGGCCTAAAAGGGTGCCCTTGAAATTCTTTTGCCCTTCAAGAGGTTCAAAGAGTTTTATTTTCACCAATCGATTGCTGAATTTATTAAAATCTTCCCTTTTCTTTAGCGGGCGCGTAAGTCCAGGAGACGAGACTTCCAAAACGTACCGGTTGGAAAGCAAATCCTTGACTTCCAGAACTGCGCCGATTTCGCCACTTACTTCGGCACAATCATCCAGAGTGACTCCGCCCTCCCGATCAAGGTAAATCCGCAGAACCCACCCCGGAGGCTCACGCCGGTATTCCACGTCCACCAGTTCAAAGCCTTGGGATTGAAGGATGGGCTCGACGACTTGCCGTACTTCTTCAAGAAGCTTATCAAATTTCACGCCTATCTTCTTTCTGCAAAAAAAAATGGGCCCGAAAGCCCACTTTTTCCAAGCAGACCTTATGGAAAACTACTACGTTAGCTAACCGTTCGGCATATCACTCTATAGAAATTGTTCTGGTTTTCGTTCTGGAGCGGGCGACCAGATTCGAACTGGCGACGTCAAGCTTGGGAAGCTTGCATTCTACCCCTGAATTACGCCCGCCTAGCGTTATCTAAATATTAGCCAAATTACGCAAACCTGTCAATGGTTTTTAGGTACTTTAAGGCTTCCTCTCTGGTCTGGACCTTCCCGGCGAACTCTGCTTCTCGCAGCCTTTCCAGTAGAGCGCCTACGCCCTTTCCCTGGGGTATCCCCAAAGCCTCCATGATTTCTTTTCCGTCAAGCAGTGGCTTCTGGACTCTCTGCGTAAATTCCTGGAAATAATACTCCAACACTCCCCCCCCTATTTCCTCGACCCTGAGCCGATCACCGGGCTGGCTCGCGGATAAAGGCCAACTATATTCAGGCTTTTCGGAACCAAGCAGGCTGGATAAAGCCAGAAATACAAGATCGATCCCCTCTTTTCCCAGGTCGTGGAAGAGGCGATATTTCGCCCGGGGGGTCACCTCTTTCACTTTGAAAAGACTCTGGATGCGCATGTGATGGCGGGTCAGATTGGATACGGTCTTGATCGACCTGCGGCTGAGTTTCATCCTGCTGGCAATGGCAGTGTTGATCTTCTGCCCCGCCTGGTCGTGATCCATAAACCGGGGATATGATTCTCCTTCCTTCCAGGTCATCGTGTCGGGCTTTCCGGAATCATGGAAGAAGGCTAAAAATTTGAAGAGGGCCTTCCGGGATATTCCTTCTTCCACCTCCTGCGAAAAGTGCTGATCCAGGGACCGGGCAAAGGGAGGGTAAAGATCATCAAGGTGGTCAAGAATGAATTCGGCGGCATCCACTGTTCTAAAGGCATGTTCCAGCAGAGACGAGGTATCCGGAATTCCTATATTAAGATCGTTCCATCCTTGAATCTCCGGGAAGATTTTCGCCAGAAGGCCGACCTCGTTCAGTTGTCGAAGAAAACGGCCCGCCTGATTTCCATCAAGGGCCGTGAAAAACTCGCGCCGAATTCTCTCCCCGGCCGAACGGAGAATCTGGTCTTTATTCCTTTCGATCATCCGCAGGGTCTCATCCTCTACGGAGAACCCGAGGGTAGAAGCAAAACGAAAAGCGCGGAGCATTCTCAGAGGATCCTGGCGCAGGGATTCTTCCGAGTTGGCCCGGAGGATTCTCCGGCGAAGATCGGATACCCCTCCCAGAGGATCGATAAACTCGGGAGTCTCCCCGTGCAAGATTCCTTCTATTCTGAGAGCGATGGAATTGATGGTAAAATCTCTCTGCCGGAGGTCCTCGAAAATATCTTTTCCCTGGAGCAAGGAAAAATCCAGTTCGGTTCTGCTCTTTCTTTTTTTCAAGATCACCCGCCAGGTTCCAAAAGTCTCATCCAGAGGGAAGGCATGCCCTCCCGTCTCCCTGGCTGCATCCCTGGCCAAACCGCTGACTTCCCCTTTGGTCATAAAATCAAAATCCTTCCCCCAAGAATTCCCCAAAAGGAGGTCCCGGATCGCCCCGCCGACTAAATAGACTTCCTCCTTTCTTTTTTGCGAAACGCGGTGAACCGCTTGAAGGATCCCGGATTTCTTCAGAGACTCTGCTTCCACCTTTTCCGCCCCCTACATACTCCGCAGAATACAAAAATTATATCAAAAATGGAATATGACTTGAAAAATATCCTCCCGGGGCTGGGCATCAATATCCGCCGATTGGCAGGAAGATCGGACGTGGGCCAGGGAAAAACTTGAGGACTTGACGGATGGGGGGAGGATTAACTCCATTTTCGCCATTTCCCTTTCAAGATATCTTTTGATTGCCCCTATGAAAGCATCGGCATAGGCGCCTAATTTATAGTCCCCTACGCCGTAGACTGTGGCGAAGGCTTGCCGGGTTATGGGCTTGATCATAGATCATAGCCATCCCCCTTAAGGACTTGTCGCCGAAGATGACCAATGCCGGAACACCCTCAGGCCCTCTCTCAGCAGGGCTGGAAGCTGGAAACAAAGCGACTTGCCCCCTCCCGTGGCGAGCATGGTCAGGTGTCGCGTCCCGCCAGGATGGATGAAATTGTCTCTTTCTGCAGGGGAAGAAACGTTGTATAGCCCCAATATTTCTTCAGGACCTCTCTCATACTTTTTTTGCCTCCCGCGGGATGATAATGGGAGTTTCCTGTGGAGCGAGTTAACTTCCTTCCCCGGGGAAAGGGAAAAGAAAGTGCTCATCCGTTCCGGCGTTCCTGGATCGACCGCCGGTGCCCTTCCAGGTTCTCCATCCGGGCCAGGCTCATGGCCCCCGGAGAAAGTTTTTTCAGGCCGGCCGGTGAAAGACAGATCAGGCTGGATCGTTTGAGGAAATCGTAGACGCCTAGGGGAGAGGAAAAGCGGGCGGTACCCCCAGTGGGCAAAACATGGTTCGGACCGGCCACATAGTCTCCGATGGGCTCAGGGGAGATATGTCCCAGAAAAATGGCCCCGGCATTCTCAATCTTGTCGAGGAGACTCCAGGGATCCTTGACCGCCAGCTCCAGGTGCTCCGGAGCTAGGTCATTGGAAATCCGGACGGCCTCCAAGAGATTTCTCACGATAAGGAGAGCTCCGAAATCTTTTAAAGAGCGTTCGGCAATTTTTCGACGCGGCAAGCGCGTCAGCTGAGAAGAAAGTTCCCTATGAACCTCTCGGGCAAAGTTTCTTGAAGTACACAGCAGGATTGCCGCTGCCTGCTCGTCGTGCTCAGCCTGGGAAAGGAGGTCGGCAGCTATGCAGGATGGACCTCCGCTTCCATCGGAGATAATCAGAATTTCAGTTGGCCCGGCAATGGAATCGAGGGAGACTTCTCCAAAGACCATCCGCTTGGCCGTCGCGACATATATATTTCCCGGCCCCACAATTTTATCTACCCTGGGAACCGTTGGGGTCCCATAAGCCATGGCTCCGATGGCCTGGGCCCCCCCGATCTTGAAGATCTCATCCACCCCGGCCAGGCGGGCTGCGGCTAGGACCGGAGGGCTGACATATCCCGCAGGAGCCGGACAGGCCATAATCACCTCTCGAACACCGGCCACCTTTGCGGGAATAGCGTTCATTAGAACGCTGGAAGGATAGGAGGCCTTTCCTCCGGGCACATAGATTCCTGCCCGGTTCATGGGGCGAACGATCTGGCCGAGAATCGTTCCATCCGCTTCCGCGAAGGACCAGGATTTCTGGATTTGAAGGGTATGAAATCTTTCGATCCTCTCGGCCGCTGACTCCAGGGCTTCCATTTCTTCCCGGCTCAGGGTCTTTAAGGCCCTCTGGATTTCCCGGGAGGAAACTTTCAGGTTTTTCGGGGAAGGGTTCCAGCCATCAAATTCCTTCGTTAGTGTGAGGAGGGCCGAATCTCCGCGCCTTTTGACCTGGTCTAATATCTCCCTTACGGCTCTTTCAACCTTTTCAAACCCTGCCTCCCCCCGCTGGGACAAGCGTTCTAAAAAACGGGAGAAATCCTTTTTCCCCGAAACCAGGAATCGCATGGTTTTATTCCTGTGCCCTTCGGACCTTTGCTCCAAGCTTGTTCAGTTTGTGATCCAGCTTTTCATAGCCTCGGTCCAGATGATAGATGCGCGAAACTTCCGTTGTTCCCTCGGCGGCTAGACCGGCTAAAACTAAAGAAGCGCTGGCGCGCAGGTCCGTGGCCATTACCGGAGCGCCAGTGAGGTGGGTGAGGCCCCGCACAATCGCGTTGCCGCCTTCTACGCGGATATCAGCCCCCATCCTTTTCAGTTCGCTCACATGCATGAAACGATTTTCGAAAACCGTTTCGGCGATAACCGAAAGACCATTGGCCAGACACATCAAGGCCATGATCTGGGCTTGCATATCTGTGGGGAATCCGGGGTAAGGAAGGGTCTTGACATCGACGGGCTTGATGTTCACCGGGCCAATGACCTTGACCCCTTCTCCTTCCGGGAAAATTTCCAGCCCGGCCTCTTTCAATTTGGCCGTGACCGCTTCCATGTGGGAGAGGTTACAATTTAAAAGCTTCACATTTCCTTGGGTAATCCCGGCGGCTACCATAAAAGTCCCGGCTTCGATGCGATCAGGCATGATGGTGTATTCGATCGGATGGAGTTCTTCTACTCCATCGATGACTATGACCTGATCCCCAGCCCCTTGAATCTTTGCCCCCATCTGATTCAAAGCATCGGCCAGCTCAATGACTTCCGGTTCGCGGGCGGCATTCTTCAGAACGGTCCTCCCCTTGGCCAGAGCCGCAGCCATCATGATATTCTCGGTTCCCGTTACGGTGGAAATGTCAAAATAAATCTCCGCTCCTTTCAACCGGTCCGCCGCAACCTCCACGTACCCGTGTTTCAACTCCACGCGGGCCCCCAGGGCTTCCAGGCCTTTGAGATGCAGGTCAATTGGCCGGGCGCCGATGGCGCAGCCGCCGGGGAGGGAAACGCGGGCTCGCTTCCATTTGGCCGCCAAAGGTCCCAGGACCAGCACCGAGGCCCGCATGGTTTTAACCAGATTGTAGGGGGCCTCGTAAGAATAAACTTCAGAGGCGTCCAGCTTGACCGTCCCGTTGCTTCCCTCGGTCTTGACCCCCATCTGCCGGAGGAGTTTGGAGATGGTCCGGATATCTGCTAGGGCGGGAACATTATGGAGGGTAACCCCTCCGTCCACCAGAAGAGAGGCCGCGAAAAGCGGCAGAGCTGCATTTTTCGCTCCGCTAACGGGAACTTCCCCCACTAATCGGTAACCGCCCTCAATAATCAATTTTTCCATAGGTCCTTCTCCATGAAATCATCAGGACAGGAAGGTCCAAGCTTCCTGGTATGGTCATCGTCATGATTATTCGAATCCTGAAAAACTGCGCTTATCCGGGCCCGACGGCTCTTTCCGATCACC
>Ga0187770_10000906_pt1 | contig 15125 bp, 18 predicted proteins | sample 0116_SJ02_MP02_2_FD_133154 | JGI IMG/M metagenome (GOLD analysis project Ga0187770, IMG submission 133154) | Tropical peat soil microbial communities from peatlands in Department of Meta, Colombia - 0116_SJ02_MP02_20_MG | ecosystem: Environmental > Terrestrial > Soil > Wetlands > Peat | place...
ATGCTCCCCTGTCGACAGCGCAGTATGCGGGCCTCCCTTCAGGTTCGACTCTCCTCACCATCCCGATATCTGACAGCGGAATCATTCCTGCCTACAACCTACCAGGAATCACGGCGCACCTAAACTTCACGGGCAATATCCTCGCGGAGATCTTCTACGGGAGCATCACTATGTGGAACGACCCCCGCATCGCAAACCTGCAGTCCCCAAGCGTAGCAGCGCAGCTGCCGGCACATGCGATCCAGGTCTACCACAGGTCAGACGGTAGTGGAACCATGTACGGATTCACTCAGTTCCTTTCAGACTCGAACTCCACCTGGAAGGCCAAAGTTGGTTTCTCCACGAGTACCCTACCTTGGCCCGTTGGAATCGGATGCCTCCACAACGCGGGTGTCGCGGACTGCATAGCTACCACGCCCTACTCAATCGGACCTCTGGAGATTGCCTATGAAATCGCAAACCCAGGCCAGATCAACTACGGCGCGGTCAGGAACGCCTACGGCAACTTTATCGCAGCCAACCTTACGAACATATCGCAAGCCTTGTCGGCTGGCGTAAGGAATGGCCTCCCCACGACCGACCCCGAGTGGACGAGCTTCTCCGTGATCCAAGCGACCTTCAACGATACTTCTGACAAGTACATCTATCCAGTCTCGACCTTCACATACGCTCTGGTCTACCAGGACCTCAGCGCATCCTATGCTTCAACATCTCAGGCACAGGCACTCGCAGCTCTTACCTTCCTTTCGTGGATTGTGAACAACGGTCAGGGCACGGGTCCCAACTCTTCAGGAGCTACCCTGGGCTACCCACCCCTCCCGTCATCGGCCGTCACCCTCGACAACACCTTACTAGCGACCATCACCTACAACGGTACTCCAGTCCTCTAGGGTCCTAGCTATTTGCCAGGATCCTCCATCTTCTTTTATTGGTGATGATGTGCCTGCCTTAGGGGGGCGCCGTTGACGGCTTCTCCGAAGGGAAATCGCGGCTCAAGGTCAAAAGGGGACCTTGTTCTAAAGGTGGTTGTAGGCGCCGCCGCCGTTGGAGTGATTGCAATACTCGTAGGTCTGGGCATTGAATTAACCTCTGGTTCGTGGCTCAGCATCAAGACGTTTGGTCTTGGATTCATCACCGGGTCAACATGGGATCCTTACCATGATATTTTCAACGTGTTTCCGTTCATTCTTGGCACATTAATCACTTCGGCAATCGCGCTTCTCCTCGGACTACCTATAGGCCTGGGGGTTGCCATATTCCTGTCCGAGCGGGCCGGGAGGACCAGAGGGCTAGGTGCCGCACTGGGATCCCTCGTCGAGCTCCTGGCGGCAGTTCCGAGTGTGATCTACGGACTATGGGGGCTGCTGGTCCTGGTTCCGATCATGAGGGAGTACATAGAACCGACCCTCAAGACCTACCTCGGCTTCACGCAGCTATTCAATGCGGCCCCCTTCGGGTTAGACCTGCTTACTGCCGGCGTCGTCCTAACCATCATGATAATCCCGACGATTTCTGCTGTTTCAAGAGACGTCCTGAATGCGGTACCCAACAGTCAGCGAGAGGCGATGTACTCGCTGGGCGCGACAGACTGGGAGGTCACGAGGAAAGCCGTCCTACCTTACGCCCGGTCGGGCATATTCGGAGCCACAATCCTCGGCCTGGGAAGGGCGGTGGGGGAGACGATGGCGGTCACTTTTGTCGTAGGGAACGCGACCGCCATTCCGACGTCCATCATATCGCCGGGATACACTTTGACCTCTCTTATCGTCAACCAGTTCGGCACCACTACTGACCCCCTATCCGACGCAGCACTGGTGGAAGTAGGACTAGTCTTGTTCATGCTCGCCCTGGTGATAAACTTCTTCGCACGATTGTTGGTCTGGAGGATGACGCGATCCACGAGGTTCAGGGTTTAAGGTGGTTTCGTAGCTGACATCCATCACCCAAATGGGACGGCGTCAAGAATGGCGACGTGTTTTCGACCGGATAATGAAAGTATTGGTTATTCTTGCCGTGGTGATAGCCATCATCCCGCTTATCCTGGTAGTATGGGACGTGGTGAGCCAGGGCCTCCCTGCGATAACCTTGAACTTCTTCACTCACAACCCTCCATCTCCGTGCTCCCAAAGTCAGATTGCGACCGGGAGCGCTATGTGCTGGGGTGGCATACTGAATGGGATCGAGGGGTCGCTTCTGATGGTTGGAATGGCGACCCTCATAGCCGTTCCCGTAGGGATTGGTGCAGGGATATACTTCTCCGAATGGCCGGAGTCCAGGCTTTCGTTCCTCTCAAGTTTCACAAACGACGTCTTGGCCGAGTTCCCCACCATCACCATTGGCTTGTTCATCTTCGTCCTCATCGTGGAAACGACAAGAACTTTCTCGGCGGTGGCGGGGGCCACCTCGCTGGCAATTATAATGCTCCCGATTGTGGCGAGGACTACAGAGGAGTCCCTCAAGCTTGTGCCCACCACCCTGCGGGAGGCATCGATGGCTTTGGGCATCCCGCGGTGGAAGACGATTTTCAGAATCGTCATCAGCACTGGCAGGTCAGGCTTGGCTACGGGAATCCTCCTCGCGATTGCCCGCGCGGCTGGGGAGACCGCCCCCCTCGTTGTAACCGCCGGTTACCTCAATTTCCCCCCAACGGGACTTTTCCAACCGACTGCGTCTATTCCCTACATAATCTATAACTTTGGCACCGGGGGCGACTACGCCAACTGGACAACGACCGCCTGGGGCGCGGCCCTGTCTCTCGTGGTCTTCATGCTAATATTGAACCTCTCTGTCAAGTTCTTTATTGGGCGCAAATTCGCGGGGGTCAGGGCTGAAATCTAGGTGATAATGGGTGCAGGCACAGGAAGACTTCGAAATAAGAAAGGAAGCGGCTGAGATGACGGAGCCAAGGTCTCTAAGCGGGGTCCAGCCCAAGTTCGAGACGAAGGGACTGAAAGCCGGCTTCAGGTCCAATTGGGTGCTGAAGGGGATTGATCTCAAGATCCCTCCGAACAAAGTCACCGCCGTGATGGGCCCGTCAGGGTGCGGCAAGACCACCTTCGTAAGGTGCCTGAACCGCCTACACGAGCTGACCCCGGGCGCGGTGGTAGAGGGGGAAGCGCTCCTTGACGGAGAGAACATCTACGACAAGAACGCAGATCCTGTAGCTGTCCGCAGGAGGATTGGGATGGTCTTCCAGAAGCCGAATCCGTTTCCCACCATGTCAATCTACCACAACGTTGTCGCGGGTCTCACCCTGAACGGGGAGAGGGACAGGAAGAAGCTGGACCACGCCGCAGAGCAAAGCCTCCGCGGTGCCTACCTCTGGGACGAGGTGAAGGACAAGCTTACAAACTCTGGCGCGAGCCTATCAGGAGGACAGCAGCAGAGGCTCTGCATAGCCAGGGCGCTGGCGGTGGAGCCGGAGGTGCTTCTGATGGATGAGCCGTGCTCTGCCCTTGACCCCACTGCCACGGCGAAGATCGAGGAGTTGATAGCGCAGCTCAAGCGGGATTACACGATCATCATAGTGACGCACAACCTGCAGCAAGCATCGAGAGTGTCAGACTACACTGCGTTCTTCTACCTCGGCAAGCTCATCGAGTACGACGAGACCGCGACCCTCTTCGAGAACCCCAAAGAGGAGCTCACTGAGCGATACATCACGGGGAAGTTCGGGTAAGACTATGCCTAGACTAATGGACATGGGTCTGGACCACCTGAACAGCCTGCTCTTGGACATGGCTACACTGTCACAGCAGGCGGTCGCTGCGGCCATGGACGCCTATAGCAGCGGCTCCAAAGGAACCGAAGTGCGGCAGATGTCCAATAGGTTGCACGCGCTGCATCGCCAGGTAAGCGACCTTTCCGTGGAACTGATCGCCAGGTATCAGCCGGTCGCCAGCGACCTGAGATTCCTAAAGGCGTGCGTGGAGATATCCTACGGCTTCTTCAGGTACGGCCGATACGCCCTGGACATAACCAGCGTTCTTGAGATGTTCGGCGATCTGAGCAAGTGCGACAAGAAGTTCGTCGTCGAAACTGCCAAGAAGACGCAGGAGATGATTCGAATGAGCGTCGAAGCCTTCGCCAGGCGCGATCTGGAGATGGCGCGCAACGTCCCGAAGATGGACGACGTGGTCGACGAGAGCTACAGGAGAAACCTCAGGACGACCATCCAGGGAAAGGGCGGGGACATCAAGTGCGCCCTTTCCGCTACGCTGATCTTGCGCTACCTGGAGCGAATAGCTGATCACGCCTCGTACATCGGCGAGAGCGTTGAATACATCGCGACGGGCATCGAACCCAAGCTCGACTAGTCGCAAGCACAGTGTTAGAGCGAGATGACTCTCGTCTTCTTTCTTCCCGGGCGGACCACAATCTCGTCCCCCAGGGAGACTCTGACCCCCGCACGTTTGTCGGTGGTCCCGTAGACACGCGCGTCAGCCTCCCTGAAAAGCGAGAGCGATACCTTGGATCCCCAGGGGACAGTGTAGCGGAGGGGATGCAGGTCAGTCCCAGTTCTTTCGGTATAGGTTGGCGTTATGTGGCAGATTCCGACTTCGTCTTTCTCTATGCTGGCGAACCCTCCTGGATCGATGTAATCTCCCCTGATCCTGTCCGGGTATGAGTAATATCCCGTTGAGCCCGCACTCGTCGAGATAACGACCCCGTCCCCTATGGCTGCCTCTTCGATGTCTTCCCCGTGCCCGCTGACCTTCACCCTGTACCGGATGCACGTGCTGTCGCTCCCTCTCTGAAGGTACACGTCAGTGAACACTTCGCCCATGCTCCTGCCGTTCAGGAGGACCGCCAGCCGGCCATATTCGTCAATGGAGTAGTCTCCCCTCCCTATCCTCTTTAGGGTCCGGGGGAGGTGACCATACTCGATCCGGGCCAGCTGGGCCTTGGAGCCTGCCGCTCCTCTTGACCTCATGCCGACGAAGAGAAGGGGGATGTCCTCGGTCCTCCCATAGCGGCTGAACCTCCCGTCTCCCCCGACCACTACCCCGAAGTCAGCCCTGTCCTGACTGACCTTCATTCCCGCCTCTTCGATTAGTCTCCTTAGTTCCTCAGGCGGGACCTTCGGCGCTCCGCTGTCCAGCAGCATCTTGACCCTCATTCAGCCGCGCCCCCTGTCCACGAACTCAAGGATGCTCCCCTCTCCCTCGTCCTTGCCGCCGCTCTCTATGAACCTCGTCGCCCTGGCGGCAGCCTCCCTCTGTTGCACATTAGATGTCCCCAGTTTCTCCATCATTTTCAGTGAGTTCTCGACCGCGAACCCCCTAAAGTGGTTGTTGAAGTAGCCGAAAGTTTTCTTGACCCTGGCAGTTACCTCCTTCACCTTCGGCACCCAGACGTCGAGTTCCTTGTCGCTGTACCTGTAGTTGTACCAGGGCCTTGACCCGCGACCGTGCCACCTGATGAACGCGAAGTCCGCGGTCGTCACGGTGTCGGGAGGAAGGAGTGGTTCGTCGACTATGACGTTCGCCACGTTCTTGTCCCTGAGAAATGACCATACCTCCTCCCGCAGCCACGAAGGGTGACGGAACTCCACCGCGAACTTGACGTCTTCGGGCGCCTTCGATAGGAAGGCTCTAAGTTTTTCGAAATCCGACTGATACGAAAAGCTCGGAGGAAGTTGCACCAGAATGGGACCGAGCTTTTCCGCCACCATGAGTGGCTTCAGCAGACCGAGAAACCGGATGAGGTCTGCCTCGACCCCCTTCGAGAGATCCAGCTTCTTCTCGTGTGTCAGGAGCTGAGGGAGCTTCGCCGAGAAGGTGAAATCGGGAGGGGTGTACCTCGCCCATCCCAGCACGAGGCCTTTCGAAGGGAAGGCGTAGAATGTCGAGTCGACTTCTGCAGTCTTGTACAGTTTCGAATAAAACGACAGCTTGTTGGTGCTTGTCGCGGGATAGAAGACCCCCGCCCACTCGTTGTAGGACCAGCCTGACGTCCCTATGAAGAGGTCGGCCAAGCATCTCGGCCGTTGAGGTATTCTCGATTTAAGTCTGATAGAGGGTGCTTAAAGGACTGGCATCCATCCTGGCCTCGCCGACCAGGTTGCTATCGCATCGTGAGCGTGTATTGACTCAAAGCACCTGCTGCTGATAAAGAGGGCGTTTGGGAACCTGTTCACGCACTCCCTCACCAGGTCTTCAGCGAACCTGGGGTTCGCCTGGGCTTCAAGAATCTTCTTTGCCTCTTCGAGGCGTTTCATATGCTCCTTTGGTGAGGCTGAGAAGCACTCCGCGATCCTTCCCACCACGCCCATCGAATCGAGCGCCTTCTCGCTCCTCAGAACAACGGTGAGCTGTGCCCTTTGCATGTGGCCAATTCCGATCATTTTCTTCGAGCAGGGGCACGCAGTCATCCCTTCCACGACATACTGGTAGGTCACCGCCCCCCTCTGGGTGGCCTTCATTGTAATCTTGGCAAACTGGTCATAGTAGGGGAGCTCGAAGGTCGCCGTTACGCTTGACCCTGGCTGGGTCCTGTTTATCTCGCCGCACATCCATCTCAGCCATTGCTCCATGCTCCCGGCCCTGCGGCCGTTTGCCGCTTTCACCAGCCTGCTCATGTGAACTCCCCTGTGCAGGCCTGTGGAGGTCTGAACCGAGAGCTCCACGGGCATCGAAATGCTTCCCGCTCTGCTGAGCACCCGGAGCTTTGCAATTCCCGCGTCAACTGGCATTCGTGAAGTCTCAGATTGGACGTCTGCAGTCGCGTCTATGATATCCAGGACATCAGCAGCACTGTCTTCAGCACGTCCCAAGGAGGGTCGGACCCGTTTTCCTTCCCTTAAGTAATTTTCTCCCATTTCAAGCCTGCCAAGGGGTCGACTATGCCTGCTTCTCTGAAACACCTCAGGCGTGTAACGCAACCGTCGCACTTCCAGCAGTGTTTCTCCGAGTCCTGGTGGCAGCTCCACGTCAATTCGAATGGGACTCCCAATGAGGCTGCAAGTCTAACCACCGCCGGTTTCCTTAGGCGCTTCAAGGGACTGGTAATCTTCAGCCGATTCTTCCGAAGGATGCGCGACCCATTCCAAAGGGCTCTCTGGAGAGAAATGAAGAACTCTGGACTGACGTCTGCGAAAACATCCGTATCATCCTTGTTGTGTCCGCCTACGATACACCCGGCGCCTTTTTCCTCCGCGTACGACGCGGCGAAGGCATAGAATATGCTGTTCCTGAGCGGGATGTAGGTCGCTGGCAGTCCCGGGGGCCTGAAACCGGGTATGTCAGCCGCTTCTTTCAGGTCCGGAAGCCTTACCATCCTGTGCTCAATTACGCCCGCCCTAGAAGCGATCGCCTTGGCAGCCGCGAGCTCGCTACTTGCGATCCCCATGTACTCAAAGGTCATTGCGCGTACTCCTTGCGTCTTCTTGGTCAGATAGAGCGCGGTCGCGCTGTCTATTCCACCAGAAAGGAGCACTATGGCTTCCTTCGTCGGTCCCTAGCACCTTCTTGGTGGAGCTTCGCCAGAACGTGACTCCCCTTGTTGAGCCCTTCGTAGACGTAGACCCCGACAGCCGTCACATTCTTCGGCATCCTGAGGGCGACCCTCGACAGCACCTCCCTAGCGAGGTTCTCCACCGTAGCCTCCCCCTTCATCATCACCGTAGTGTCCCTCGGTGCCTTGATGGCGAACTCCCCGTGAACCGTATCGAAACTCAGGGCCACGCTCTTCGTGCCCATTGCGGTCACATACTTCTCATTGATGAACAGCTTGTGGTCGAGGCTCCTCACTGCCTCCCTAACTACCTGCTTGGCGGCGCCGAAGTCGACGACCATCCCATCGACAGGCCTTCCTACTATCTCGACCAAGACGCTCGAGGTGTGCCCGTGCATAACGGAGCACTTCTGAGTCTTCGGGAGGATGTGCGCGTAGTCGAAGCTGAAAGAAGGGTCGTCAAGGAAGATCGTCTGTCTGTCCCCGGACTCTTCCAATCCTATGACCCTGATTCCGTGGTCGAAGCTGTCGCTCCTCAGTGACTCTCGCCGGATCAGAACGCACCTTTGCTTCCGAGCCAGAAGGGACCTGCGCTCCTGGTCTCCCAGCTCTTTCTCGATGAACACCCAGACTCCGTTGACCTTGAAATCCGCGAGAAGCGTACCCTGGCCGGGTATCTTGACGTTCTCCTTGTAGCTGATTCTGAGGGAATCCAGCAGGTCTGCCACGAGCTGGTGACTACTTGTCTCCCTCGCGTCTCCCCCTGAGAGGTACGTCCTTCGGTATCCCCCTTCTTCCAGTCGCTTCAGCCGGGGCCCCAGCTTCGAGAGGAGTTGCACACTCAAGCCCTCTTGCCCGGGAAATGGCTTCGTTTATAGAATTTCGTGCAATGGGGCTGGTGGCGCGGCCTTGATCCAGTGGTTAGGATAGTGGCTTCCCAAGCCACTCGCCCGGGTCCGAATCCCGGAGGCCGCACCTCATAATAGCCCAGAATGAACTCTATTCGATAGAGCGAGCCCGTTCCGAACTACTCCGGAGAAACCACCTTTCGCGTTCGGCCAAGTGTTCTAGGGTTGCACTTCAGAATTGCACGATGACTGCCTCTTCCGTCTATTCTATCTGAGGCTTGGTGTCCGAAAAGGGGATGCGAGAGCGGGGATAAGGGGGATAAGATTGACATGCGACGACGCACTGATCTCCGCAGGGGGCCTGACTGCAAGCGAAATGCTGAAACTCCTCTGACATCTCAAGGGGCAACTCTTCACAATGCTACGGATATCTTGGACGTTTGCGCCTCTGCTCCGACTTGGGCGCTCTGAGATGAAGGACATGCAGGACAAGCTGAATGCTAAGACTGCGCCTCTGCTCGGACTGCTCGGGGTGTGACTGCTGTAGGCGACTGGCCGCGCGTTCGCTGTCTTCGAAGGGCGATTCTACTTGACCGCTGACTCTACAACCGACTCGATTCCCGAGATGTTCTTCAGGAGGTCCACTGGTATGTTGTGTCGGGCCCTGAGATATTCGGGCGAGTTGTAGGACACCCATGCTTTCCCGCCGGAATCCTCCGCGACGAGGACCTTGAGGGGGAAGTCGAGCGCGACGGAGGGTGCCGCTTCCATGAGAGGGGTCCCCGCCCTGGGATTCCCAAAGATGAGCAACCGAGTTGGTTTCATCTTCATTCCCGCCCTTTTTGCATCTCCGGTGAAATCGATTGTTGCGAAAACAAGTAGCCCTCTGGACTTCACAGCCGATTCCAACCTAGAGTAGGTCTCATCAAAGGAAAGGGCGCTAAGTACGCGCACAATTCCATTGTCTGGCATCGTTGGTCTAGGTCCCTTCTGTCACTTTCTTTAGGGTGAGGGATCCGTTCCTAATGTCCAGCTCGTAGATTTCGTTAACGTCCAGCCTTATGCCGAGCATATCGTACTCCGACTCCGTGAGGGTCATGATGACCTTGGAGTACCCTAGGTCTCGAATCTGGGGCATCAACCCCATGGATTGAAGCTGAGACACCATCCCCTGGACAACCCTCGCCTCATCGTTGGCGGGGAACATGTCCGGCCCCCTCCTGCTGTCGCGGATCTCGACAAGCTCAATCTGTTTCGCAGGCAGTCCCGTCAATGGATCCGTTACGCCACTGATCCTGCTGACCTTGACCCTACCCATTGGGCTCGTCAAATAATCTCACGGGTATAAACTAGTCGCATGGAGTTTACAGTCCGTTTTCGCCGAAGGAAACGCCGTCAGTCCTGCGAAACGTCAGCTTGAGGTTGCGCTTGCTCTTCCCCCGTTTGCCCCTCGGCTTGCTCTCCCTGGCCCGCCTGGTTCGCCATTATCGCCTCGACATCCTCGGGCGAGAGGATCCGCGCCATTGACAGATTCACGAGAGAGTTGGCCGATGCTGTCCCCGACATCCTTCCAATCCTGCCCCTGAGCTCGCGCCACTTCAGCTTGGTGTTGCCGCTCTTCGAGGTGTATATTATGCCCAGGACGTCTCTAGCGTTGATGAAGGTGATGTCCCTGATCTTCTTCAGGTCGACCTTGTCCACGGCTTCCACGTAGATGGAACCCTGGTCCCCCTGCTTCTCAGGGAACACTTCGGGGTCGCGCAGGTACGACTCGGGGATGAAGCTCCGGCAAGTACTATTGATGAGGAACCTCCTGAAGCCTTCGAGGTTGCAAGTAAGGTCCAGTTCCACCATCGGTCGTCGCCTGAATGCCGCGCGCGTCTCAGAGGTTATAAATCATTCCTGATTCTTATGAAACTCCGCTCCTGTTCTGATGTGAGTTCTCCTACTCAAGATCATCCACATGAGTTGGTTCAGACGGCTAATCCGGTCATCACCCACGACGACAACGGCCCCTGGCTCAAGATTAAAGCGTTCCACACGAAGAGCGCCTGCCGGATTGCGGTGGTTGGTCCGGTTCCTCCCAACGGAGTCATCCAGAGACTCTTTCCTTTACACGATGAAAGCCGTGGCAAGGTCGGTCGGAGCGGAAGCAAGAAACCCGAAGTGGACATCCTACGGGGCCCTTGAGCTCGATATCTTCTGCCCTACCTCCGTCGACTTCGAGACATTTCTTGCAGCTGTCAGGCCAATCGGCCAAACCGAGTTCGTCACCGACCTGCGCAAAGCGCCCGAGTACCTCACCGATGCGGGCATCCTGTCCAAAGCAAGGGCTCTCTTCAACGCTGAAAGATATTGGGAGTGCCACGAGACCCTTGAGGGGCTCTGGAGGCAGAAGCAGGGGCCCGAGAAGCGGCTGCTCCAGGGAATCATCCTCGTTTGTGCTGCCTTCGTCCACCACCAGAAGGGGGAAGACGGGGTCGCCCTCAGCATCCTGGGAAGAGGCGCGAAACTTCTGGACTATCCACACCAGTCGTACAGAGGATTCGACGTTTCTAGGTTGAGAAGTGACGTACGCAGCATCCTGGAGGATCGCCAGCTAACGGGCTTCAAGGTCTAGCCGAAGACCGGGAGATTCATTGGGTGCGACTGCTCAGACACGCTCGTCTTGCGCATGGCTGCGACGACGCCTAGTACCACGCTGACCGTCATCAGAATTACCGTGACTAGGAAGGATCCCTCCGCCATGGAGGGGTAATTGACCAAGACTAGAGCATCGATTGCCACTCCCACGGCAGCCGACAGGTAGAAGAGCACGGTTGGACCAATGAAGGTCGCCAGGGAGACGAGGACAAGAACGACGGCGAGGCCCAGCACGACCGTCCCCTCCGTTCCGGTGGGAGCCGAATGCACTGAAGGGCAGAGGGATGTGGCCCCCCGACACTCCTGGAAGTACTCCCAAATGTTCCAGAAACCCGCAACCACCCCGACGAGGGCGGTCGCCGTGCCTAGTCTCACCAAGCTACTTCATCGTTAGTTTGTAGTAGCCAGCTTCGATGTTCTTGTTGATGTTGTCCTTCACGAGATACAGGCGGTGGATGGAATCTGCCACCTCCGGCGACAGAGAATAGTCGCTCCCGACGGTGAACTCACGAACCTCGCCGCCCCTGCAGGCATGTGTGATTTTCTTGCCTGGCCTCGCGCCAAGGCTGTTCATGTACACATCCTTCGCAGTCGTGCAGGTGAGTATGGCCCACTCCTCGTCGTCCGGAATGGACTCGAACCCGACACTGGGCTTCAGGGGTTCCCCGTATCTCTTGTCGTCGCAGAAGAGCCTTTTGCACCCCCGGCACCGCCAGACATCAACGACCCCCTGCAGGTAGTTGTCGCGGTTTACGTTGATCATGCCGATGAAGACTATCTCGTGATTATGTTCCTGGGCCAATATCCTTCACCCGCCCCTGCTCGCCATGTTTTTCTCCATTGTGGCTTCATAGACGGGGATAAGCTCCAGTATCAGCTTGTCGACCCTCATCCTCCTCTCATTGATCTCCCTCACCATCGCCTCCCTCCACGTCCTGTAGTTGTTCGCAATCCCGAGCCGGGGGTGCACGGGGATGATCCGCTTTCCGTCTCCGGAAACGATTGCCATACCCCTTTCGAGAAGTCCATCGGCCTTCCTTCTAGCAGAGACAGGAATACTCCCTTCTCGAAGCAGCTTCAAGTAGATCAGGGCGTCATCAACGGAAAGCCCGACCTCGGAGCCGAGCCTGAGTACAACTTCATCCTCGTCACGAACGCCCCTCCTCTCCTTGCTCAAGGCTTCACCGTCTCCGGCGAGTTCCAAAGGAACTCGAAGTAGTCCTTCGCGAAGCTCGCGAGGCCGTGGTGAGAGGCCCATATGGCCAGCGGCAGTCCTCCCTGTTCGCCGCCCCCGAGCAGAAGAACCACCTCTCTGGAATCAGAGATCAGCCCCCCGCCATACATTGTCTGTCTCGTCCTGATCTCTGCGTACCTCCCGAGCTGGGCCGCTGCCTCAGGAGGGATCTCGGGCGATGTGAGTATCAGGCTCCTCACCCCCTTCTCCTTCAGCGCCGCCATCAGGGGGTCTATCCTGTCCGTAAGCGAGACCAACTGTGGCGGGAGCGCTATCAGCAACTCTGCCCTGCAATTGAGGAGCAGGTTCTTCACCCTCGACAGGATTTCGTTCGTCCCCCTCATTATCCAGATGTCAGGCTTCTCCTGCTCACCCCTGCTCACATAGATCCCCATCAGCTCGTCAAGAGCGACCTGTTCCTTCTCCTTGCGCTCCGTTTCGTGTCTCGCCTTGAGCTCCTCCAGGGCCGCATCAGGGGGCTTGGCCGTGTACACGATGGGCCTCCCCTTCTGTTCTTCCACCCATCCCCGGGTGTGCAGGGACTCGAGAGCGTCATACACCTTGGAGTACGGTATCCTTGCTTCCCTGCTAACGTCGCTGGCAGTCATAGACCCTCCTCTTAGCAGGGCCACGTAGGCCTTGACCTCGCTCCCCGTCAGTCCAAGCGACTCCAGGGAAGCCTCGGCCCTCTCGCTCAGGCTCACGATGTGCCCCCCACGACGCTTCTTCCAGAAAAAGCGTATATCGAGTCTCCCCCAAGACCAATTCGATGCCCGCCTGCAAGCACGAATCCACCGAATACATCGGAGAACAGAAGACGGACGACGGGGTGAACGTCTATCGTAGGTGCAAGTCCTGCGGGCTGTACCTCGTGCTTCTCCCCACTGGCAAACTCATCGGTATCAAAGGGGTCCCTCCTCAATTCGCCCAAGGCAAACAGAAGCCCACGTCTTAACCTTTCCCCCTCTGTAAAGTTAAAATGCTTATATGCGTTTGCGGATAGGGAGACTTCCTGGCGAATTCCTGATGGCCCAAATTGCAGACGTTAGTCTAGAACTGAAGCGAGAAGTCTCGAAGGGGAACTTCATCCGTCAGACGCAGTCCATCTGCCCCGACTGCAACCGGATTCTCCCTGCGCTCGTCTTCGAGCGTGACAACAAGGTCTGGATGACGAAGACCTGCCCGGAGCACGGTGAGACGGAAGAGCTGTACTTCGGCTCCTACGAGATGTACAGCAAGTTCTCGCGCTATTGGAAGGACGGCAAAGGGACCCACGCCGCCAACGTCCCCATGGACGTCTGCTCCTGCCCGGCCAACTGCGGTCTATGCTCTAACCACCTGTCGCACACTGGCCTGTCCAACATCATCGTAACGAACAGGTGCGACCTGACGTGCTGGTACTGCTTCTTCTACGTCAAGAAGGGGCTCGAGGGAGCCTACGTCTATGAGCCCACCCTCGATCAGATTCGAGAGATGGGGCGCTCGCTAAAGGCTGAAAGGCCTGTAGCCGGTAACTCGGTCCAGATCACTGGTGGGGAGCCTACCATCAGGGAAGACCTCCCGACGATAATCAAAATACTGAAGGAAGAGGGGGTCGACCACATTCAGCTCAACACGAACGGTATCAACCTGGCCCTGAACCCGGGGCTTGCGAAGCGCCTGAAGGATGCCGGTGTCTCGAACCTCTACATGAGTTTCGACGGCGTCACACCGAAGACGAACCCGAAGAACCACTGGGAGGCGCCCTACGCCATCGACGCCTGCCGCAGGGTGGGGGTCGGGGTGGTCCTGGTCCCGACAGTGATAAAGTCGATCAACGACCACGAGCTTGGCGACATTATTCGTTTCGGTTGGAAGAACATAGACACCGTTCACGCCGTCAACTTCCAGCCTGTCTCGCTGACCGGGAGGCTGACGAAGACGGAGAGGGCAAAGTACAGGATTACGATTCCTGACTGCATCGAGAGGATCGAGGAACAGACGAACGGCATGATCACAAAGGACGGCTGGTTCCCAGTCCCATCCTGCTCACCCGTGACGGGCTTCATCGAAGCCTTCACCAAGAAGGAGCAGTACGAGCTGTCGATTCACTTCGCGTGCGGCGCAGGGACGTACGTGTTCAACGACTCCGACAGGAACAGGCTCGTTCCGCTCCCGGAGTTCGTCGACATCGCGGGAATGATCGAATACCTGGACGAGAAGAGTGAGGAGATTTATTCCGGCACCAACCGATACGTAGTTGCGGCCAAGGTCCTGTCTAGGATATCATCCTTCGTGAACAAGGAGAAGCAGCCAAAGAGCCTGAGTTTTGCGAAGCTCCTGACGGACGCGCTCGTCAAGCACGACTACTCTTCAATCGGACAGTTCCACCTGAAGAGCATGTTCCTCGGAATGATGCACTTCCAAGACAAATTTAATCAGGACGAAGAGAGGCTACAGCGTTGCGATATTCACTACTTGACCCCTGACCTGAGAATCATTCCATTTTGTTCGTTCAATGTTATCCCAGAATGGTACAGAGACAGGATTCAACAGAAGTACGGTCAGCCCATTGAAGTATGGGAGGCCAACAATCACAAGAAACTCGAGGATGGTCTCTATAGAGGGACACTCAGACGTGGTGGGCACGTGGCCGGCTGTGGATGCTCTGCGGGTGAGCACGGCGAACCCTTACCATTCCAACCAATCACGGGCACCTAGGCAAAACCTGGCACGCCTGGATTATGGCCCATCATCCGAAACCTAGTAGCTCATCCTAGAGCTCTGAATTCAGGCCTGGCCAAAGCCAGAATACCCCGTCGATGCGCATGAGTCATTAATGATCTAAATCTATAGCTGCTGATTATTGGGTTGAACAACAACAAGTGCACGGCCGGTTCAAGATTGATTCGTACCTGTCTAGGAGATTGTTTTGGGTGAATTCGAGAAGGAGTTCCCACAGCGGC
>Ga0187770_10000907_pt1 | contig 15114 bp, 10 predicted proteins | sample 0116_SJ02_MP02_2_FD_133154 | JGI IMG/M metagenome (GOLD analysis project Ga0187770, IMG submission 133154) | Tropical peat soil microbial communities from peatlands in Department of Meta, Colombia - 0116_SJ02_MP02_20_MG | ecosystem: Environmental > Terrestrial > Soil > Wetlands > Peat | place...
AGCTTTTTCGTCAGCGCAAGAATTTCTTGCCTCGGGTTGTGTCGATGATACTGACTGTTTGATCCTCGACATTGCTATGCCGGGCATGAGCGGACCGGAACTTTACCAGGAGCTAAAGCGTCGGGGGCAAGAAATTCCGACCATATTCATTACCGGTCAAAGAGATAAAACGATTCGTGCCCGATTACTCAAGCAGGGCGCCATTGACTGTCTGCTCAAACCGCTCAACGACGAAGCGCTGGTTGCGGCCATCAGGATGGCCCTTCATGCCAAGTGATGGCTCGAGAAACAATCTCTGGGGGAACACAATGAATTCGGCGCACACGCCTGGTTACCCAGCGGCGGCATTGCCGATTTCGACTGCGATTCCCAGTGTATTCATTGTTGACGATGACGTGTCCGTTCGGGAATCTCTGGAACTCTTGGTCCGGAATGAGAACTGGAAGCCGCAAACATTCGCGTCCGCACAGGAATTCCTCAACCACCCGAGGACGCCTGTCCCGAGCTGCCTTGTCCTTGACCTTTCCCTTCCAGGGCTGAATGGTCTTGAACTGCAGAAGCAGCTCGCCGCACAGAACATCGACATGCCGATTATCTTCATCACCGGCTATGGCGATGTCCCGAAGTCGGTGCAAGCCATGAAAGCCGGCGCTCTCGAATTCTTAACGAAGCCACTCGATAACGACGCCTTGATAGGCGCTATCCGCAAAGCCCTGGAACGAAGTCGTCTGGCCCTCGCTCAAGACGCGGAGATGCAGGAACTCCGTGCACGGTACGCTTCACTAACTTCTCGAGAAAAGCAGGTGATGGCGTTGGTTGTCTCGGGCCTGTTGAATAAGCAGGTCGGCGGCGAACTTGGCATCAGCGAGATTACGGTCAAAGCGCATCGAGGGCAGGTCATGCAAAAGATGAAAGCCGACTCTCTCGCCACACTAGTAAAACTAGCCGCGAAGCTCAATGTCGCGAAAGAGTCGCAGGCTTAATGGTTTGCGAAAATAGCTGGCGTTTGCGGGAGACGAGTGTCACGCTCCCGACGGGACTGAGCCGTGTGATTTTCTGCGACAGCGAACTTTGTGGGTAGCCGCGTTCTGGGTACTGCTGGAATCGTTACTTTGACTAAGGTCAAGCACCATCGCGAACTGCTCTTTGCCGCCCTGCCGTTCAGGCGACCGCGGAAACTGCCTATCGAACCCCTCCGAACCCTCAGTGTTTGTCAACCGATTGTGTGAAAGACTGAAAATCCGATCCATCGATCGGCCATTCATTTCCAACCTCTGCCGCGACAAGGCACTGGCGTCACTGGCAGTATCGTCGGCTACTCGGAAGTCAGGCTCGACTGCTCGGCCATGACGGATTGCGAATCCGCCTCGGCCACGAGTCCTGGACGTGACGCTCGCCTACCTCAAAGGCAAGGATGCCGAGTCGGAAGAAGCGCGGGAACATGCGAACAGCAGCAGCCTGGCGCTGTACGCATGATGGGACGATTGGGCCGAGGTCATCTCCTAGATGCCCGATAGCGTTGCACCGGCACCGCCGATTCTCGTGCCCTGATCCAGTCGGCAATCCTGTGCCGGTCAAACCTAATGGCGTAGCCGACGCGCACATGGGGCAGGCGACCCTGGCGCACCCAGTCACGAACCGTCTCAGGATGAAGTCCCAGGATTTCGCTCAGGTTTTTGACATTGAGCAGGCCAGGCTTGCTTTCGAGTTCTTCGGGAAGGGATTTTGGCACGCGGCAAAGATACCAGCGATTGGAAAGATGCGCCGGGGCACGCCGGAGGATAGGGTTCCTACCGAGTACAGGCACCAGCATGGCCGGCGTTCAGCAGTAGTTTGGTCTGGACTCCAGGTCGATATAGGCCATCAGTTCTTGACATCATTGTCGAAGCTTTCTTGCAGCTTCCTCATGGCATCGGCGCAGCGCTCGCACAGAGGCACACGCCACCCCTTTGTCGGGTGAGTGGCGTACTCGACAGCGACATTGCCATCGCCGGAGGCGCAGTAGACGATGTCGCTTTTCATATGACATCCGCCTTCTTGCACAGCTTGGGGTATGCTTCCTTCAACTCTTCGAGGAGCCGTGGGCGCTCACCGAAAAACTCGGTGAGCAGTTCATAGTTAGCACGCAGCATGTCGTACTCTTGCTGCGTGATTGTTTTCATCTTCGGTTTCTTCATTTAGTCTCCTTCCTTAATTCCAGCAGGCCAGACGTGATCGATGATTTCCGGGTTCTGCGTCCAGGTGATTTGTGCCTCGTTGTGGAAGCGCGCGGGGAACGCCACGCCTTCGCCCTCCCCACCGATCACGAAGTAGGCGAGGGGCATGTCGGCCTTCGAAGGCACTCCGTCCGCCTTGGGCACGAATTTCAGTTCGACGGCTTTCCAATCCGATGGCGGCTCGGGGATCATCGACATGCCATGCAGGAAGCCCTCGCTGTCGGTATTGAGTTCGGCGGGCGTCGGCTGGTATATAGGGCGTCCGATGATCTTTCCCCGCCATTGCACGACTGCCACCATGTAGTGGACGCTCATGTCCACGGGGACAATCTTGACGATGTCGGTCAGGATTTCCGTTGTCAATTCGTTCCAATTCACAGGGCCCCCCGAGTGCAGTTCTTGCACCAGACGTAGTCAACGCCGCTTTCGGTGAAGCGGTATTCCAGCCGTCCACTCCGCTCGTGCCGCTAACGAGGGGTGTGATCGCATCTTAATCGTCGGGCATTCATCTCACGCGGACCAAGCTTGGCTGTCAGCCATCCTCGCGATTCGGCTACCATCCTATCCAAGACTCAGGATTCGCTTCGCCACCAGATTCGGTACAGAGCTGGTGCGAGGCGTATTAACAGGAGAACTCAGCCTTGCGCTCGTCACCGCTCCGCCGCCAGACCCTACCCTCACGGTAGTGCCGTTCGCTCCAGCGCCCGTGTACGCTGCTCTTCCCCAAGGTCATCTGGCCACCCACAAGAAGGAACTGTTCCTGCAAGATCTTGCGAAAGATGAATGGATTCTTTGCGTGAGAGACGCCAACCCGATGGTTCACGATGCCATCATGGAAACAGCGCGAGCTCAGTCAATCGCCCCGAAAGATGCACATGACATCCACACAGCTGACCAGGCCATTTACCTCGTTTCCGAGCACTTGGGCGTCGCCATTTTTGCCGAGCCGAAAACGCTCGGGACCAATGACAGAAGCGTAGTTATCAAGCCGCTTGCGGACAAGTCGTTGCAGTTCCAGACCTGTTTGGTGATGAGCAAGGATGACGATTCAAGGTTAACAAACGAGTTCGCGCGCGCCTTCCTTCGCCGATATGCTCCGCAGCGCGTTCCGCCGAAACAAATGGATTTGCCTTTGTCCCAGACGCACGGATCAGCGGGAATCTCAACTCGCGATGCGTAGCTGACGGTGAACTCTTAACATGACCGTCTCTGGGATACGAAGCGTCCTGTATCCGCGCCTAAACCGAGTTTCGCCCTTTCCCAGCAGAGAACACCAGGCTCGTGCTCAAACATGCGACGAATCGTTTTCTCGCTGAGATCCCAGAGTTTTGCCACCTCGGCGACTGAATAGTGCTTTTCCCCGGATAAGTCGATTGATGTCACATCCGCGATAGGCGCACCGAAGGCGCTAGAATAGCCGGCTGGTTTTCGAGCGAACCTCGACATAGCAATACCCTTGCTGCGCTCAAAGCTGAACAGGTTTTTGCTGCGGCTCAACACCCTCGCCCAGAGCGCCGGCGCGAGTGTTAACTACTTTGGTTCACATCCCCGCCGATGTCCAATAACTTTTTGGCTACACATTATTCCCTACGGTTATACCTCCGGGGCAAAATCGGCACCCTCTTGCTTGAGTCAGTTGATTTGGGTTGAAGCGGGTTTCGGCGCGGCGGGCGTAACCGTTTGCATCTTCACGATCTCCAGCGCCGAATCGTCCCACGCTAGACGGGCATAGACTTCCAACTGTTGCTGCCGTTCCTTCACGAATGGTGCATAGTGCCTTTCCGTCACCTTGACGCTGCTGTGCCCTAGTAGCAGGGATACACGGTCAATCGGCACTCCCCTATTCAGCAACTCAACCGCGAATGTATCGCGGAACATGTGAGCATGGCACCGTTTTGGGGTTCCATCCGGCTTGCGAATCTTCGCGATTTCGAAAAGGCGAGTGAGAGATCGACGCCAGCCCTTGCAGGCGGTCTGGGCATCACCATTGCCCGACCAGAAGAAGTAGCGTGCATTTTCGCTTGGAAGGGCGCGCAGAGTTTCAGCAATATCTGGCGGAACGGGAACATAGACAGGAACACCAGTTTTTGCTCGATAAAGGAAGATCTTCCCGTCCTCGCTCAAGCGATCACGTTCCAAGGTGACAGCGTCTTGAATGGAAAGCCCGGACCACCGCATCAGCAATACCAGAGCGCGAAGCCGATCCGCCCGGAAATGAAAATCGCGACCACCACGCCAATCGCCATAGGCATACGTAGCGTCAATGATTCGTTGGAATTCCGTCTTCGGGAACCAGCCTGTCGGAAGTGAAGTCGGCGCCGACCGCTTTATTTTTGTCGCCGGATTGTCCTTCATCCAGCCGTTCTGAATACAGAATGCGAAGAACCCCACCAAGCGCGCGAGTTTGCGGTTGGCCGTCAGGCCGTTGTTTTTCCAAGTCGCACGAAAATTGACCAGTTCCACCGACGTCAGATCGCGGAGGCGATTCAAGCCGCGGTGCTTGGCCCAGGGAAGAAACTGCTTCTCAAAAAGTGTCTTCGATTGCTTCGTCGTTTCCTTGGAAAGACTCCGGCCCCGCTCATCATCTAGGAAGACCGCCACAGCGTCAGAGATGGTCGTCACCACCGGCTGGGGTGGCTGGGTCGGATCGGAGGCTTCCTCCAACGAGCGCGCTCTGCGTTCCGCTTGCTCCCAGCTCCTGGTTTTAGCGGATTGTCGAATCCGCTTGCCGTCTACATAGCCATCAATCCATTTGGGGCATCGGCAGCGCCGATACTTGATTTCATCCTTGTGAGTGCAATCAGGAGCATGGCGAGAATAGACAAAAAGCATGGATGGCAGCTCCCCGTCTTCGGATAGGCCCATTGTACCGAGATGGGTACAATTTGGGTACATTTGTTAACCATGATTGTTATTGGGAGTTGGATGGTGGAGCTAGTCGGGATCGAACCGACGACCTCATCGTTGCGAACGATGCGCTCTCCCAGCTGAGCTATAGCCCCATCTACAGATTGGAAATGCTGGCCGCTGGACTATTTTAGCAGCGTTGCCAGATTGCCACCAAGCGAGGATCCGGAGCGACGGACGACCCAACTCCGCGGACTGGAGAGCAAACGGGCGTGTGTTTCAGGCCGAAAAACCATTGACGAACGGTCCCGCGCAGCGTCTAACTAGAGTAAGGTCTAACTAGAACGAGGCAGACCGCGTTTATCTGTGGGTTTAGTGGGGAATCCGAGATGTTTGCTCAAATCAGTCCTGGCGCCACGCGGCAGCGGAGTCTCCTTGCGGGATCCGTTGTGGTGCATGGGCTTGTGCTCGCTTGGCTGCTGCGTTCTCCGGAGCCGTTGAAGCTGCAGACGAATTCTGTGGCGATCGGGCGGAATGGAACTTCCGTCACGCGGCTTTTCTGGGAAAGCAAGTCGGTCGACGACAGCAAGCATAGCTCGCCCGGCGGCGCGACGGAGCGATACAAACACGAACGGCTGAGTCAAAACAAGTTGACATGGCAGCCGCCGGCGCAGGTGGCAGAGTCGGGTTTGCGCCACAGTCCACCACTGCATACGCAAACTCAGGACGACGCCAAGACGCAGACGCTTTCCGCGCTCGGTCATGGAGCGCAGGCGGGACTTCTCTACGGAACACTCAACCGCGGTCCATTTTACGGCGACGAAATTCGTCCGGCCTTGCCGATTGCGACGTCCGATCCGGTTGTCTACCCGTGGCAACTGCCAAGCTCTCCCGGCAACGAAGTGATTGAAATAACGATTGACGAACGCGGAGAGATCACTCGCAAGACGGTGCTCGTGAGTCTGGGTCCTGATATCGACGAGAAGTGTCTGGCAGCTCTCGACAACTGGCGCTTTAATCCCGCCACGCGCAATGGAGCGCCGATTCCCTCCAAGCAAGACGCCATCTTCCCGTTCAAGGCGCGAGGATAGCGCAGCAATTACGCGGCGGCAGCCGTTCTCTTCGTCTCCTCTCTTGCGAACACACAGCGTAGTGCGAGGTTTCGCAGCGATGAATTTTTCAGCGGGCGAGAACTTCCGCAGCACTCGCGGGTTCACATCAACCGAGAGCGAAAGCTCTCGAAAGATTAGCTGATAGTTATTGGGCGGCGCTCGTCACCGTCAACGCTGGCTATCCGGCCAATAGCCACCTCCACCCACTTTTGGAGAGAATTATGAAGAATTGCATTCGCCTCACACTTGCGTTGGCCCTCCTCTGCGTCGCCGCAATGAGCACGGCCGCGTCCGCCTCCGAGAACGCTTACATGTATCTGGTCCAGGGAGTTCCAGGCCTGGACTACTCCAGCAGCACCGATCCGCAATTTCCCGTCGATGTGCTGATCAACGACGAGACCTGTTACGTGCGCGGCCTGGCCTTCGGAACGATCGATGGCCCCCTGACGTTCGTTTCGGGCAGCTATGACGTGAAGATCAGCGTCGCCAATTCGCTGGCTCCGTGCAGCGAGTCTCCGCTGGTCGACAGTACAGTTACGCTCGACGGCGGGAAAAATGTCTCTGCCGTGTTTGCGCTGAATTCCAGCGGAGCGCCAACACTCGAGACGTTTACCAACAACTTCGGCGCAGTGACTGCCGGCAACGCACGCATTTCGTTTGCGCTGGCGGCGGATTCCCCGGCGGTGCAGGTCATCCTGCAAAATACGAGCACGCAGAAGCTGTACACCTATTCGGCAAATCCGGGAACGCTGTTGAACGAAGTTCTTCCTGCGGGCAATTACACGATCGAAGTGAACGAGGGGACGACGACGCTGGTTACCGCCACGTCGTTAACTCTCGATTCGCAATCCGTGGTGATGCTTTTTGCCGACGGAAAGGAAAGCAACAACACGGTAACACTCCAGACCAAGACCGTCCGCAACGTCATCTAGTTGCGCGGCACGGCTAGCATGGGCCGCCGATTCCGGCGGCCCGTTTTTCTTGTAGGCCTCGGCGGGACGGTCTCGCCCGCTATAATCGAAGTGTGACGACGAACGCAGTTCGACAGGTGGCATCGGCGGATTTTCCCACCCGCTGGGGCCATTTCCGCATCTACGGTTTTCGCGGGGAATTCGGCTCGGGGAAGAATCGTCGGGTGGAAGAGGCAGTGGCATTGGTGATGGGCAATGTAAAGTCAGAGCCGCCGCTGGTCAGAGTACATTCCCAGTGTCTGACCGGCGACGTTTTTCATTCGCTGCGCTGTGATTGCCGCCAGCAACTTGAGCTGTCTCTCTCCAGGATCCGGGACGAGGGCGCCGGCGTCCTGGTCTACGAACAGCAGGAAGGGCGCGGCATCGGGCTGATGGCAAAGCTGCAGGCGTACGAGTTGCAGGATGCGGGGCTCGACACGGTCGAAGCCAACGAACGCCTGGGTTTCAAAGCCGACCACCGCGAATTCGCGCTGCCCGCCGAGATTCTCAAGGCGTTGGGAGTCAAGCGCGTGCGGCTGCTTTCGAACAATCCCGATAAAGTTGAGGCTCTCGAAAAAGCCGGCGTGAAAGTGGTCGAGCGCGTGCCGTGCGTAGTCACTCCCAGTCCCCACGCGGAAGAGTACCTCAAGACAAAAAAAGAGAAACTCGGGCACCTGTTCACATCGAGCTAGACAGGTCGAGGTTACGGTTTGCCGCTCGCGACCGTGACCGCCGTGCTGGCAGGACCGACTTTTCCGTCAGCCGAAACGTAGGAGATCCTGTACCCCACGCTCGCCGCGGCGGGCATTGCGTTGTCGGCAGCAGTTTGCGCGATCATGGGGCCGGCGATGCGAATCCACCCGCTCGCGATTGGGTCATTCGCTACCTGCCGTTCCACAATCACGCTGAGGCCGGCCGGCGGCGTCTGGAATTGCAGCACGACGTGGGGAAATGGAGTGCTGGCAAACTGTGCGGTGGGAGCCAGGGGTGCAGGTATCTGCGGTGAGCCGACGTGAATCGCCACCGGCCGTGTCGGGTCGCTGCGATTTCCATTTTTGTCGACCGCGACCAGGCGATACCAGTACTTCCCGCCGGGACTTACGTACAGATCGGTGAATTGACGCGCGTTCCCCGGCAGCGGGTCGCCGATCACCACGCCGAGATCATCCGCGCGTCCCGACCGAAGGACGAGAAATTGTGCAGCTTTCTGGTCGGCAGGGGAAAAGTCCACCACAGTTTTGCCATCAGCTCCGCTCGCTGCCGTAATCGACGGCGCACCCGGCAGCGAGCGATCGGCAACCACGATCTGCACACTCGCGCTTGGCGGGCCTTCGGCATTGTCGAATCCTACGGCGAGCACGCGGTATTCCAGCTTCTCGTCGGAACTCAGGCCGAGATAGTCGTCATAAAGGGGCTCGGGCGTCACGCGCGGGTTCAAGCGCACCCAGTTTTCCACACCGGCGGATCCGGTCGTGGCGCGGCGTTCCACGAAGTATCCCGCTACCGGGAACTGCACTGCCTTCCACGCGAGGTGCACTCGAGTCTGACCCGCATCTGCGGCAAGTCCCTCCACCTTGGGCAACGTGCCCGGATTCTTCGCTTGCGCCACAACTGCGCTCGAGGGATTGCCCAGGTCGCCCCGCGAATTCACGGCGCGGACGCGGTAATAGTAAGCCGTGCCGCCTCGAACCGTCGTATCTTCATACTGCGTGGTGCCCGGCGGCAGGGCCTGCGCGGCCAGGGCTTCGTATGGCCCGGAATACAGGAATGCGCGTTCCACGAGATATCCGGCGAGATTCGGCTTCTGCTGCGCCGGCCAGCTCACGACAATCCTTCCGACATCTCCGGTCGCGGTGACCGGCTGCGGCGGTTCGAGAGCGTGGAAGTCAAAAAAGAAGATGCGAATCGATGTGCCTGCGCTGCGCCTCCCAAACGCGTCCACGCTGAAAACACGGTAGGTCAATTGCTCGTTCGGAGGCGCATTGCGGTCGAGCACGAGAGGAATTTTCGGGTCCCAGCGTAGTCCGGGAATCACGGGCTTAGCCGTGACGGCCGCAGCCGACTGCCCGCCGCCGTCGCGCTCAATGGCGTATGCGATCACCGGCAACTGACGATTCTCCGCCGGGGCTTGCCAGAACAGCGCAACGCCGCGCTCGTCCACCTTGGCTTCTACTCCACCGGGCGCAGGCGCAAGGGGCGTGGCCTGCGATGCATCGACTGGCGCACTGGTGAGCTGCACGCCGGTTGGTTTGCCCGCACTGTCGAGTCCCTCAACTTTGTATGTGCGGCTGCCCGCCGCGACATTTTCGAGCGTCCAGGAAAGTCCGAGAGCGCGGGCGTAGGCTGGTTCGCTCAGCACGCGCAGCCCAAGAATGTTGATCAACTGTTTGCCCTTCTTGCTCGTGTCGGGCTTTGCCAGAATCGGCGGCAGGTTGTGGATCGCGTCGGCGTCTTCCACGGAAAGCGCCTGCAGAGCACCGGCGTCTCCCATGCTGATCTTGGGAACCAGAACTTGTCCCGTGGAGTCCGACAGCTTCCATCCTCCGGCCGGCCATTTGGAAGGCGGCGGAAACCACAACAGGGAAACATGGCCCTTGCCGTCGGAAATGGCAAAGAGTGCTCCGGGAGACTCTTGTGCCGCGCCAGTTCGCGGGGCAAACGCCACCACAAGCGCCGCAGAGAGCAGAAATGCAAATTTCGAGTGCAGCTTCATTTTTTTCCGCCGAATTCTTCGCCGCATTTCTTATCGCCGTTCAAAATTCGCCTTACAAATGCACCGAGAACGAGACCGACCCGAGAGGCCAGGGCAGTCCGATGCTGGCGCTGGCGTCCATCTCCAGCGGCAGAGCTTCGGCATGCACCTGCGCAGAAACGCCCGCGGAGACGCAGACATTATCGACGCACACACCCGCCTCGACGCTAGCCGAAAAATCTCCGGAAATGTGTGGCTGTGACGTGACCGTGAGCCCCATATCAACACTTCCGCGAACGTACGCTGACGCCACCGAGTCGTCGCCGACATCGAGGTTGATGCTTTCGCCGCCGCCGATGGACAAGCCGTCGCCCGACAGCATCACGTACATATTGGCGTCGGAAACCAGCAGATGGCCGTCAATGCGCGGTCCCTGCTGCTTTCCGGCGTCGATGTGCCACGGGCCGCTCGGGCCGAAGTGAATATCGACAGCGGCGTTGCTCGCGCTGTTGCCCATGTTGACCGAAGCGAGTCCGCCCATGAAATTCAGTTGCCCCCACACTCGTCCGTCAAAGTTGTTGCCTGCATACTGGAAGTAGCCCTGGAAATCTCCGTTGCTATTGTCGGGTGGCTTGAGAAGCCAGGCGTGGAAATCCAGGCGCGCGCCTGCGTTCTGCCCGCCTGCCTCGATCACCAGGTCACCGTCTACTGTGTAGGTGAACTGGTCGGGCATGCCCACGCGCATTCCGGCCATAAAAAGGAACGAACCATCCATTGAAGGAGTGGCGGCACTGAGCGATCCCGTGTCCTCAAATGCGCTGATGGGGAAGTTGTGGCCCAGACCGCCCTGCACGCGGTAGAGGTTCATCACCGGCGGCACGGGAATCAGGACCAATCCGGTCGGTCCCAGGGGATAGCTCACGCGCGTCAGCCAGTAGTCGTGCCCGCCTTGATAGCCGAGGCGGAACTCGCCGGTGATCGGCGGTCCGCCGACTTCGGACAGATCGACCGTGCCGGAAAATTCACTCCCGCTCGTGCCCGAATACACGGGATGAACCTTGGCGTCAGATGCGGGCTGGCCGGAAGGATACGGCACTTCGATCGTGAACGGAGAATTCGTGGGCCCGACGGTCGTGTAGTTGTTGCCCGCGATGTTGACCTGATAATTCACCTGCACCGGCGCGGCAGCCATCACTTCCGAGAGGTGCACGTTTGTGCTGAACAGCGCTCCCAGCACCTGGCTGCCTTGCGGCGGCGCGGTCAAGTGCACCGACACCAGATCGACGGGAGTCTGTCCCAGCGTCGAACTTCCACCCAAGGGAATGTCGGCCGTCTGATTGGCGTTGGCGAAATATCCGCGACCGTCCATGCCGAAGTAGAAAACCTGGTCGAACGCGGCGAACTGCTTGTTTTCGGCGGAGAACACCATGTGCAGCTTGTTGGCCTGCACCACCCATCCGATGCCCTGCTGCGTCATGAACTGCAGATTGTTCGCGGTGAAGGCGAAGTTGCCGTAGGTCTTCGAAACCGGTGGGACATTGAATGGGAAACTGATGCTGGCCTGCTTACCGCCGCCCGACACGAGACTGGCGTTGCCTTTCAGGTGGACGTCGATCCACGGCACGTAAATGTCCATGCCGTTGTAGGTGGCCGTGAAGTTTCCGTTGAACGCGGTCGCGTTGATCGATTGGAAACTGACTGATCCCAAGCCGAGCGTCGCGGTAAACGGTCCGGTTGAGAGCGCGCCGCACAATCGGCCGGTGATTCCCCAATCATTCACCACGGGCTGCAGGGATGAGGTGGAAACGAGATCCATGGTGTAAGGCGTAATCGCCAGGCTGGGGAAACGCACGCCTACCCAGTCACCGCCCGCCAAGTTTCCGCACAACGGCCCCGCGTTGTCGCCGTCGTTGTGACTGAGGTCGAGGCGGACGCTGTTCGACTGCATGGTGAACGAACTCCAGCCAATCATGGTTAGGGGCAGGGTAAGGCCGTTCTTGATCCAGTCGCCGTTGGCCTTGAGTTCGGAAGTGACGCCATTCCAGGACACCGCCTTTTCACCCGGCAGACGAAGCGTGTCATCGGCGAGCGTGACGTTCAGGGTTGCATCGAGTTCGCCGCCGGCCTGGCCGGAAAGAGTCGTCAAAGTCCCCGTCAACGCCGGCAGGCTCGCTGCTAACTGCAGGTTCGGAGAAACATTGATCGTGCCGGTTTGAACGTGCAGGCCGTCAGGCACAACCCAGTTACTGATCTTCACCGGGATCGGCGGATACTGGTCGTAACCCTGGCTGCTGGAGTTGGCGAAATGAATGATCAGATTCCCGGTGCCGTTATAGGTCGTGCCCTGTTGCGTGACGCCCTTCTGCAATCCGCTGATCTCAAATGCGCCTCCGCTCTTGACCGGAAAGAGAAACTTGCACGGCTTCTTCGGATCGGACGCCGTAACCTCGTAAAACTCTGTGTTCGAGGCGACGTGCTGGTCCGGAAGAGGATTCGTTGCCTGTGCGATCACCTGCTGCAGCGCTCCGTTAACGTATTGCACTGCGCCCAGGCCTGAAGCACTTTGATTCGAGGGCGACAACACGCCGATCTTCAGCGGCGGCAAATTGCTGCCCGTGGGCGGCGCGAGCGTCGCCAGCAGCGACTGCGCGTCAGCTAGATTCGGGGCAGCACTTGCCTGTTTTCCGCTGCTGGGAGGATTCGATCCCGCCGGCGGCGACAACGTTGACGGCATCAGCGAACCCAGGGCCTTGCTCACTGCGATGCCCAGGTTGGGCATGGTGGGATTCGGCATCACGTCGGCCTCAACCATCACACTGTGATTGCCGACAGGTTGCACTTGTAATCCGGGCGAATCGAGGGGGTTGCTTTGCCCAATGATGATGGGCGGCTCGGGCGTCGGGATCATGACGACGTTGCCGAGAATGTTGACTGAGGTGTATCCCTGCCGCGTGAGATTCTTGCGCGGCGGCGACGGCGGCAACGTGAAGGTCTGCGGTGCGGTCGGCGTGCCGTCCACGATCCACGTCACTTTCACCGGCCCGGTCCCGTAATAACTCAGGTAGCTGGTGGCATCCATGCCGTCGTCGCAGGTGCTGCAGATGGCGGCGATGGGCACCTGACCCGGCGTCAGGGGCAGAATTATTTCCTTGCCTTCTTTGGGTTGAGCCGCGGGCTGCTGCGGGTTGTTGGCCGCTGTGATCGGCGCCATCGTTTCGATTTTGGCTGGCGTTTTGTTCTGTGGCGTGCTTTGACCACCGTTCTGCAGGTTTTGCAGCGCGAGTCCCTTCACCGCGGTATTCGCCGGCAGCTTCGGAGTCTGGACATCGTAAGCGCCGAAATCCGGGTTGGCGATTCCCTTGAGGTGCAACGGACCATCCGCTGCCAAATCTTCCGGCACTGTAATCAGCACCGTGTGGCAATAGAGCATGTAGGCATCGCTTGCCGCTTGCGATGCCGGAGTGGTCGCATTGCCGCCTCCCGAAAGCAGCTGCGCAAAGTTGGTCTGCACGCCGGTGAGGGTCAGTCCATTCTTCACCGCGCCGGTCGCTGCCATTTTCGAAAGCAACGCCGTCTGCATATACGGCGTTGTAGGGCCATCGACGCTCGCTGAAACCGAACTCACGCTGACGTTTTGCAAGTCCTCCTCGGAGAGCTGGAACACACGCACCGTATATGCGTTTGGAGATTGGTATGTGTGCTGCATCGGGCTGGTGTAGTTCATTGGCAGCGAAAGCTGTATGTTCGGCGTCCAGTTGTAGACGCTATAGTTGTTCGGTGCCGGTGGTTCTACCGGAGGGGCGACCAGCGGCTGCACCGTGCCATCGCCCCAGTCCACGAAAACGTTGTCGAACTGCACCGAGGATACATACTTCACCAGACACTGGCTGCCGCAGTTCGGCGGATCCGACGTCTGGGGCGTGAATTGGATCTGATACGGCGAATTGGCCAGATTGATGTTGCCTTCGAGCGCCCAGGGATCGCCGATGTAATTGTTCGGGTCGACGCCAGTGACTTTGCCGTTGGCGTCGTAAACATTCTTGTCGGCAATGTTCACCGTTTGCACGCCGCCGGTGGTGAAGCCGGTCCCGTTGCACTGCATTCCGGTGGGCGGCTTGGGAGCGAGCAACGGCCAGCGATCAGAGATTTCGACTTCCAGGTCGACCGTCCCGCCCGTGCCACTCGAAGACGTATTTTGCGTCGCAGAATTTTGCCCGGCGTTGTTCTGTGTGGCACTTTGATTCTGGATCAGCGCATTCTGCGCGACTTTGGCCTGCGGATTCGTCTGCGGCGCGACTCCGTTCTTGTTGTAAGTATGGAAGCCGGCAACCTCCCACTGCAGATTCCCCTGGCTCAGCAGCCCACTCAACTGATCGGGAGGGAAGTTCGGCATGACGACGCCCGCCGAAGCCGGGTTGAGAACCGGCGTTTTCGAAATTGATGCTGGCCCGAGCAGTACACCGAGGTTCGGATAGAGAGCGCGCTGGACCGGCTCCAACACCGACTCCAGAAACGCCGGGTCGGGCCGGTAGTAGGTCGGCACGACAGTAATCAATCCATTGAGCGCAGGCATTTGGTAGCCGGTAATCTGTTTCGTCGCCAGCAGAGTCTTGCCATCCTGCGCGTAGATACGCAACTCGTAGTAATCGGCGAGTCCGGGATTCTGTTCGTGCCACTGAAAGACGGAATCGTCATTGAGCATCGGAACGCCATAGGTCACGTACTGGTCGCTCTGCGTGGCCGGCCCCAGCGGCCCGTCAAGATGAATGATTCCCAGAGGAAATCGTTGCAGCGTGATGGGAGCAATCTTGAGCGCGGTCGGCAAGCCTGACTGCTTTGCCGCCAGCACGTTCAACATTCCTTTTCCGACGATCGACTGCTGCTGGCCGGACGCCTGGAGGTTGATGTCGCGCCCGCCGGGAAGCGCCGCCGGCAGGGCGCTGACGCTGATGTGTATTTCCGTGCTATTGACGTAGCGCGCCGGCCCGTTGGCGAAGACCGCCGCCGGAACTCCCGCGCCCACGGTAAACGTCACCTGCGTGCCGGGAACGAAATTGACTCCCTGCAGGGTCACGTCCACATTCTGGCTTCCCGCAGAGATCTGGTTGGGCACAGCCCGCAGGATCTGCATGGGAAGCATGTGGGCAATTGTCACTCCGGAAACGACCGTGAACGTATTCGACGCAGAGACACGCGTCTTGCCGCTGCCGATGACCAGCACCACGCCGCGCGCACCCAGCGAGGCATTAGGCGCAATGCTCAACTGCGCCTGAATCGTGTTCGCATTGGTTACAGTC
>Ga0187770_10000908_pt1 | contig 15113 bp, 14 predicted proteins | sample 0116_SJ02_MP02_2_FD_133154 | JGI IMG/M metagenome (GOLD analysis project Ga0187770, IMG submission 133154) | Tropical peat soil microbial communities from peatlands in Department of Meta, Colombia - 0116_SJ02_MP02_20_MG | ecosystem: Environmental > Terrestrial > Soil > Wetlands > Peat | place...
CTCGACGGGCCACCAGCGTAACCCCGCGGCCACGCCGCGCCAGCTCGCGGGCGATCTCGGCGCCGATGCCGGACGAGGCACCCGTCACCAGGGCGGTGCGGTCGGGGGCAGGGGGAGGGAGGGCCATGCGGTCATCGTACGGCCGGCCCTTCGAGGGCCGCATGCCCGGCCGTCGGCGACCGGAACGGGGAGGGCGTCCGCGCCGCCTGCCACCGGCGCGGACGTGGCCACAGCGGACGCAGGGACCTAAGGCCCTGGCGAACGGCCCGGTGCCGTTCGATAGCGTGGAACCCGTTGGCGGTTCCTCGGGAGGGCCGGCCGCGAGGCTGTCAGTGGTCCGGGTCCGAGGCACCACGAGCCGGAGGTGCATCCATGGGTGTGGGTCCGATCGAGTACATCGTCGTCGGCTTCCCCGGAAACAGGTTCAACGGCGAGATCGCCCCGGAGCTGGCCAAGCTGATCGACAGCGGCACCATCCGGATCCTCGACCTCGTGTTCGTCGGCAAGGACGACAACGGTGAGGTGGCGTCCTTCGAATTCGACCAGCTCGACGAGCTCGCGCCCTTCGCCGACCTCGAGGGCGAGGTCGGGGGGATCCTCGGCCAGGAGGACATCGAGTACGCGGCCGCCGCCTTGGAGCCGGGGTCCTCGGCCGCCCTGCTGGTGTGGGAGGACAAGTGGGCGACGCCCTTCGTCGAAGCCCTGCGCGACTCCGGCGGCGTCCTGCTCGAGGGGGCGCGGATCCCCTACGAGCTGGTCCAGGCTGCGCTCGAGGCGGCCGGCGCCACCGACTGACCCGCCCCCTTTGTCGCCGGCGGGACCACGCCGGCGGGCTCGAACCGATCGACGGAAGATCACGACCAGGAGGACGAGACATGTTGCGACGACGCCCCATCTTGCGAGCGGCGGCGACCACCGCGGTGGTGGCCGGCACGGCGACGGCCGTGAGCGGCCGAGTGGCCCGGCGCCAGGAGCAGCGGTACGCGGCCCAGGACCAGGCCGCGTACGAGGAGGCGCAGGCACCCGCCGCTTCGGCCGCCGGGGCCGAGGACCCCTATGAAGCCCTGAAGAAGCTGGGCGAGCTCCACGACCAGGGGATCCTCACCGACGAGGAGTTCGCCGCCCAGAAGGCGAAGATCCTGGGCTGACGGCGGCCCGCCCTGGCGGGCCCAGGACCCGGCGGCGGGTACCCTGAGCGGCCCATGGATCCGCGCCCCCTCCAGTCACGCCGCGACCTGCGCAACGTGGCCATCGTGGCCCACGTCGACCACGGCAAGACGACCCTGGTCGACGCCATGCTGCGCCAGACCGGCGCGTTCCGCTCCAACCAGGAGCCGACCGACCGCGTCCTCGACTCGGGGGACCTCGAGCGCGAGAAGGGCATCACCATCCTCGCCAAGCACACGGCCGTGGCCTACGGGGGGACCAAGATCACGATCGTCGACACGCCCGGCCACGCCGACTTCGGCGGCGAGGTCGAGCGTGGCCTGGCCATGGTCGACGGCGTCCTCCTCCTTGTCGACGCCTCCGAAGGCCCGCTACCCCAGACGCGCTTCGTCTTGCGCAAGGCCCTCGAGGCCGACCTGCCGGTGGTCGTGGTCGTCAACAAGGTCGACCGGGCCGACGCTCGCATCGCCGAGGTGGTGCACGAGGTCGAGGAGCTGTTCTTGGACCTCGACGCCGACGTCCACCAGATCGACTTCCCGATCCTCTACGCCAGCGCCCGCGCCGGGTGGGCGTCGACCTCGCCGGACGACGCGGGGAGCGATCTCGTCCCCCTGTTCGACACCATCCTCGAACGCATTCCCGCACCGCGCCACGACCCGGCCGTTCCCCTGCAGGCGCTCGTGACCAATCTGGACGCCTCGCCGTACGTCGGGCGCCTCGCCGTGTGCCGCATCCACAACGGGTCGATGCGTCGGGGCGACACCGTCGCCTGGTGCCGCGCCGACGGGACGATCGAGCGGGTCAAGCTCACCGAGCTCTACACGTCCGAGGCCCTCGAGCGGGTCGAGATCGACGAGGCCGGACCCGGCGAGATCGTCGCGGTCGCCGGCATCGCCGACATCGGCATCGGGGAGACGCTGGCCGACCCCGACGACCCGCGCCCACTGCCCGTGCTCGACGTCGACGAGCCCAGCCTGGCAATGACGATCGGGATCAACACGTCGCCGCTGGCGGGGCGGGACGGCACGAAGCTCACCGCGCGGCTGATCAAGGGCAGGCTGGACGGCGAGCTGGTGGGCAACGTCTCGCTGCGGGTCCTCCCCACGGACCGTCCCGACGCCTGGGAGGTCCAAGGGCGCGGCGAACTCCAGCTGGCCGTGCTCGTCGAGACGATGCGGCGGGAGGGGTTCGAGCTCACCGTCGGCAAGCCCCAGGTCGTCACCCGCGACATCGACGGCAAGCTCCACGAGCCGATGGAGCGGCTGGCCGTGGACGTGCCCGAGGACTATCTCGGCGTGGTGACCCAGCTGCTCGCCCTTCGCCACGGGCGCATGGAGCAGATGATCAACCACGGCCGGGGCTGGGTCCGCATGGACTACCGCGTGCCGGCGCGCGGGCTGGTCGGTTTCCGGACCGAGTTCCTCATCGAGACACGGGGCACGGGCATGCTCCACAGCGTCTTCGACGGCTGGGAGCCCTGGCACGGCGAGCTTCGTACGCGGCGCAACGGCTCCATGGTCGCCGATCGCCGCGGTGTGTCCACGACGTACGCGCTGATGTCGCTCCAAGAACGCGGCACCATGCTCATCGGCCCCGGCACCGAGGTCTACGAGGGCATGATCGTGGGCGAGAACGCACGGGCGGACGAGATGAACGTCAACCCGGCCAAGGAGAAGAAGCTCACCAACATCCGGTCGTCGACCGCCGAAGAGCTGGAACGGCTGACGCCCCACCTGCAGCTCTCGCTGGAGCAGGCGTTGGAGTTCATCGGCGAGGACGAGTGCGTGGAGGTGACCCCCGCCGCGGTGCGCCTGCGCAAGGTCGTCCTCGACCAATCCGCCCGGGCCCGCGCCGCCGGCCGGGCCCGGCGCGACCCGGTGGGCTGACCACGGCTGGCACGGGGCACCCCGAGCCTGGCCGCGTCACCCGCCGGTGCCGGGCGAGGGAGCTGCGCCACGGGCGCCGGTGGCGGCTCGAAGGCGCTCGCCCGCCTCGCCGCGACCTCGCCGCGCGTACTCGGCGAGCAGCCGCTTCTCGTCGGCGCCATTGGGGAACGCGAGGAAGACGAGGGCCGCGCCCACGACGACCGCGATGAGCGCGGCGGCATAGGCCCAGTCCTGCCCGTGGGTGAAGGACTGACGAGCGGCGGCGATGATCGACTTCGAGTACTGCGGGTACTGCTTGGCGATCTCGGCGGCGCCGTCGAACGACTTCGTCAGCTCACTCTCGACGCTCGTGGAGACCTGGCCCGACTGTGGCGACCCGGCAATGGCCGTGGCGGCCGCGGAGGCATAGCCGGCGGTGAGCAGCGCCCCCATGATCGACTGCATGATCGCCCCGCCGAGGTCGCGCTGGAGGTCGGCGGTCCCCGATGCCATACCCACGCGAGTCACGGGGACCGCGCCGGTCAGCGAATGGGACGCCGGGGTGCCCGCGAACCCCACGCCCGCTCCGACGAGGGCATAGCCGATGCCGACCGGCAGGTAGCTCGCACCTTCCTTCCAGAAGATCAGCATGGTCAGGAAGCCGAGGAAGATGCAGGCGTAGCCGATCAACAGCGTGACGCGAGCACCGTACGACTCGACGAGCTTGGCCGAGCGCGGCGCGATGAGCACCATGAACACGGCGGCGGGAAGGATGGCCAGGCCGGCGTCCACCGTGGAATAGCCGAGGACGTTCTGCAGGAACTGCTGCCCGATGAACATGGCTCCCATGAGCGACCCGAACACGATGATGCCGGCGCACGCGGCCACCCAGAAGAGCGGGCGCGCCGCCACGTGCAGGTCGTAGAGGGGGTTCCCAGCCCGGCGCTCGCGGAGGACGAAGGCGACGATCGCCGCCAAGCCGACGATCGCGAGGCTGAGGATCAACGTCCCGGAGTTGGGCACGGCGGCGAAGTTGATCGCCAGGATGATCGACCCGACGAGCAGGGCGGAGAGGACGCCGCCCAGGTTGTCCACCGTGTCGGTCGTCTCGTTGACGTGGCCGGGCACGAACCGCATGGACAGGGGCAGCGCGACGACCACGATGGGAAGGGTGATGAGGAACACCGAGCCCCACCAGCAGTGCTCGAGCAGGACCCCCGACACGAGGGGCCCCAGGGCGGAGATCGCGCCCCCGGTCGCCGACCACAGTGCGATGGAGCGCGTGCGGCCGGGGCCGGACCACAGGGCGGTGACGAGGGACAGGGTGGTCGGGTAGGCCATGCCGGTGGCCAGGCCGCCCACGAACCGGGCCCCGATGAGGACCTGGATGCTCGGTGCCCACGCCATGACGGGGCAGGCGACCGCGGACAGGACCACGCCGGCGAGCATCATCTGCTTGCGTCCGTAGCGGTCCCCGACGGCACCGAACCAGAGCACCGAGCACGCCAGCCCGAGCGAGTAGCAGACGGCCACCAGGTTGAGCTGGGTCTGTGACGCGTTGAAGTGCACGCCGATGCTCGGCAGCGCGACGTTGGCCACCGCCAGGGGCAGGTTCGCCACCGCGGCGACGAGGATGAGCGAGCCCAGCACGAGCGGCGCACGGGCGGGAGCGGTCGAGGCTTCCGTCGCGCCCGCTGCTCCGACCCCGACCCCCTGTCGCCCCCCCACGTCGGCCATCGGCGTGCGCTCCCGTCGTCCCGCTGCCCCCGCCGACGGGGGCACACCTCCGAACCACGACCAGCCTAGGAGGCGCTCCGGTGCTCCGCGCCGCCCCCGGCCGTTCTCCGCAGCCGGGGCCGCACTCGGGACTTTGTCCCCCACCCGCCGTTGCGACCCGACGGTAGAGTCGCCGGAGGAGCGAAGGGGGCAGCCGTGTTCATCTGGATCATCATGGCGATCGTCTTGATCGTCATCGCCGTCGGCGGCTACGGCGGACGGCGCGCCTACCGCAACCGCAGGGGCGGCGGAGCCGGCGACAACCCCTCGTCGCGCCGCGGCCACGCCTCGAGCACCGGTCGCGACCACCGCGGGCGCGGCAAGGGCCACTGACCAGCGGCGACCCGCCGGGTCGCCGGCGACCAGCGGCCGCCCGGTTCAGAGCCCGTAGGCCTCGAGGAGCCGGAGCCAGATCTCGCTCACGGTCGGGAACGACGGCACCGCGTGCCACAGGCGGTCCACCGTGACCGCGCCGACGATCGCCACGGTCGCCGAGTGCAGCAGCTCCTGGACGGCGGGCCCGGTGAACGTGGCGCCCACGACGACCCGGCGCTCCTCGTCGACGACCAGGAACCCGGTGCCGCCGACGGACCGGCCCATCGTGGAGGCGCCGGCCACCGCGCCCAGGTCGTAGCGCACGGTGCGCACCGGGATCCCGCGCTCGACGGCCTGGTGCTCGGTGAGCCCCACCGCCGCCACCTGGGGATCGGTGAAGGTCACCCTGGGCACCGCGTCGCGGTCGGCCGCGGGCGACAGGTCGGGATCGCGGCCGAGGATCACGTCGGCGGCCAACCGGGCCTGGTGCTTCCCCATGTGCGTGAGCAGCGCCCGGCCGTTGCAGTCACCGACCGCGTAGAGCCACCCGCCCGCCACGCCCGCCGCCCGGTAGTCGTCGTCCACCGCGACGGCGCGCCCGGGCTCCAGCCCGACGACCTCGAGGCCGAGGTCCTCGGTGCGCGGCACCCGGCCCACGGCCACCAGCATCTCGTCGCCCACGAAGCGCCGGCCGTCGTCGACCACCGCCGTCACCGCGCCCGTCGACGCGTCGCGCTCGGCCACCGCCACGGTGGCCGCGGTCACGACGACCACACCGTCCTCCTCGAGACCCCGACGGACCTCCTCGCCGGCGAACGGCTCCTCGCGCGCCAGCAGGCGATCCGCACCCTCGAGCACCGTGACCTCGCCGCCGCCGAGTCGCCGCATCGCCTGGGCCATCTCCACGCCGATAGCCCCACCGCCCAGGACGAGCAGGCGACCGGGCAGGGTCTCGGTCGCCGTCGCCGCCCGGTTGTCCCACGGCCCCAGCTCGCGCAGGCCGGGCACCGGCGGGATCGCCGGGCCGGTGCCGGTGGCCAGCACGACGGCGCGGCGCGCCCGGATGCGCGAGGCCGACCCGTCGGGAGCCGCCGCCTCGACCAGGCGCTCGCCGGCCAGCCGGGCCACGCCGCGTACGAGGTCGATTCCCTCCCCTGCGAGCCATGCAACCTGACCCTGGTCGTGCCAGGACCCGGTCATCTCGTCGCGCCGGGCCAGTGCGGCCGCCACGTCTACCGGCCCGGACACGGCCTCGGCGGCGCCGGGGACCCGGCGGGCGGCAGCCAGCACGTCGCCGGGGCGCAGGAGGGTCTTGCTCGGGATGCAGCCCCAGTACGAGCACTCGCCGCCGACGAGCTCCCTTTCGACGACCACCACGGACAGGCCGCCCCGGGCGCATCGGCCGGCGACGTTCTCCCCGGCGGGACCCGCACCCACCACCACCACGTCGTACTCGGCGTCGGTCACGGGCCCATCCTTGCCGCATCGACCCGGACGCGCACGGGCAGCCGTCGGGAGGCTGGGCCGGCGCCCGCGGCGCCGGCGCGCTCAGCAGCGGCCCCGCACGACCGACACGGACACCTCGGATGTGCCGGCATCGTTTCGGACGAGCAGGTCCGTCGCGTCGCGCTTCGACACGACGGAGCCCCCCACGGCCTTGGCGCAGTAACCGCCCGGGTAGTGCTGCGCGACGGGCACGTACACGAGCGTGGGCGCCGTCGCCAAGGGGTTGGCCACGTAGTCGAGATGGAATTCGGCGGTCGAGGGATCGAACGAGTAGGAGGTGGGGGTGCCGGCCACCGCCATCGGATAGGTCCGCACCAGCGCGGTCGCGGTCGGCGACAGCGCGCCCGAGGACAGGACGAGCGCCTCGTTCGAGCTCCCGGTGGGGTCGTCGTAGTACTTCCACGCCCAGTAGACCCACCCGACGCGGTCGAAATCCGCGTCGGCCGCGATCTGCGCCACGAGCGGCTCGCTCGAGGTGGCGCCGAACTCGCTCATGAACAGGGCCGGGCCCGCCGGCTGCGCACTGCTGGTGATGTCCGGGCGCTCGAGCGTGCGCAGGTGCATGGTCCGCCGCTCCTGGGCGGCACACGCGGCGAGATCGGTCGGGTCGCCCGTCACCGGGCTGCGGTAGCCGCAATAGGCGTGGAAGTTGAAGACGAGGTCCGGGTAGTCCATGGGGCCGACGTCGTTCGGCCGCCCGCGGCTGGTGAAGATGTCGGGCTCGAAGAACACCGCATGGTTGGGGTCGATCCGCTGGATCGTCGGGATGAGCCCGATCCGGGGGTCCTGGGGCGGGCACGTGAGGATCGACCCGTCGCTCTCGCTGCGCCCGGGGTGGGCGAGGCCCGTGTACAGGCACTCGAGTTCCTGCGCCACCTCGGGATCCGAGTCGGTCGTGGGTCCGTTGAACGGGTCCGTGACCGTGACGGCTCGGGTGAACGGCTCGTTGATCGGGTCGTAGCCCACGACCCAGGGGTTGTCGGCGAAGCGCGTCGCCACGGCCTGCCACGCGCGCAGGTACTCACCCTGCAGGTCGCCGCTGACGTCGTTGGTCCAGAAGTGGCGCACGGCAGCCTCGAGCGCTGGGTCGGCGTAGGTGTTCGACCACCGTCCGGGCAGGTGCCCGATCGGCAGCTCGTCGGTGCACACCGCCCACAAGGGCGCGCCCTCCCCGCCGAACGCCGACGAGTACACGTCCTCGTGCATGTCGAGCAGGGTGTAGACGTGATAACGGGCCAGGGTGGCGACCGTCCGGGCCACCTTGTCGAGATAGGCCTGCGCCACCGCCGCGTTCCACTGGTGCGGGTCGTGCACCGGGCCGGGCGTGCAGATGCTCGGGTCGTTCGGCCCGAGCGTGCCGGGCTCGATCCCCTGCCAGACGATCCCCAGGCGCACGACGTCGAACCCGAGTCCCGCTATGCGAGCCGCGTCGGCCGCGCTGAAGTCCCAGGCCGCCCCCGGGTCGGCGTAGAGCTCGTAGGGCGGGTGCTTGTAGACGGCGTTGACGCCGTGGAGGATCACGACCCGGCCCCACTGGTCGATCAGGTTCGGACCGCCCCGGGCGCGCAGGAACCCCGACAGCGGGGCGCGCGCCGTCGGCTCGGCGGCGGAGATCACCTTCGCCCCGCGTCCGGCCAGGGCCACGCCGGCCACGACGCCGACGGCGAGGAGCACCACGGCGACCGGCACGGCCAGCGCCGCCGGGACACTCCGGCGGCGCGCGGGGGCCGGATCCCCCTGCGTCACGGGTTCGGCGGGACGTCGGTCGCCGGCACGCCGCCGTCGGAGACGTGCTCCGTCCACGCGCTGCCCGACCAGTAACGCAACTGGTGTCGACCCGTGGGGTCGACCAACCATCCGGCGGGAACGCCGGACGACCCGATGGAGCCGCCCCTGCCGGTGTCCCTGCGAGGCGCGGCCGCCACCGGGGCCGGCGTGTCGAGACCGGCCGTGGCCGCGGCTGCCGTGTCCGGCGCGGCGGTGTCGTGGACGGCCGTGCCGGGGGCGGCGGCGTCCTGGAGCTCCGTGCTCGGCGCGGCGGTGTCGTGGACGGCCGTGGCGGGGGCGGCGGCGTGGCCGGGTGGGCCGGGCCGCTCCACCTCGAACGCGGAGGAGGACACAGGGGGCCGGCGCCGGCCGCTTCGCCGGCGGTTGCCCGTGGCGGCGCGCAGGGCGATGGTGAGCAGGAAGATCACCGCCACCGCCCAGGAGCCGTGGCCACCGTAGACGGCGTACCGCATGGTTCAAGCCTACGGGCACGGCGGCCTGCGGTTGCCGCGGCCGCCGGCGAGCCGAGCGCGGGCGCGGTGGTTGCCGGCATGCGGGACGCACCCCTACCGTGACCGGGTGCCCTCCGTGTCCGTCGGCCACCCCCTCGACCCGCTGACCGCGGACGAGATCACGGTCGCTGTCGCCCTGGTGCGAGCCGACCCCCGCTTTTCGGACTCGACGCGCTTCGCCCACGTGGCGCTGGCCGAGCCCCCCAAGGAGGTCGTGCGCCGGTTCAAGCCGGGCGATCCGGTCGACCGCGCCGCCCGCATGGTCCTCGTCACCGGGCCCGAGCCCGAGGTGACCGAGGTCGTCGTCTCGCTCACCGACGCCGCCGTCACGTCGGCGACCCGGGTCGGGGACGTCCGCCCCGGCCTGCTGTTCGAGGAGTCCTACGCCGCCATCCTGGCCCTCGAGGACCATCCCGACTGGGTCGCGGCCATGGGCCGGCGCGGACTGCACGACCCCGCCCAGATCCAGATCGACCCGTGGCCGGCGGGCGCCTTCGGCACGGCCCACGAGGAGGGGCGGCGGATCTGCCGATGCCTGGCGTACGTCCGGGAGCATCCCGACGACAATGGCTATGCCCGGCCGGTGGAAGGCGTGGTCGGGTTCGTCGACATGGCCCGTGGCGAGGTCCTCGAGGTCCTCGACACCGGGGTCGTGCCCCTGCCGCCCGAGCCGGGCAGCTACTACCCCGAGGACCAGCCGGCCCTGCGCGACGACCTCCGGGCGCTGGCGATCACCCAACCCGACGGGCCCAGCTTCGAGATCGAGGGGAGTCTCGTCCGCTGGCAGCGGTGGCGCCTACGCGTGTCGATGGACTCGGTGGAGGGCCTCGTCCTGCACCAGGTCGGCTACGACGACGATGGGCGCCTCCGGCCCGTGGTGCATCGCGCCTCGGTCAGCGAGATGGTCGTCCCCTACGGCGACCCGGGGCCCCTGCACGGATGGAAGAACGCCTTCGACGCCGGCGAATGGGGCCTCGGGCGGATGGCCAATTCGCTGGTGCTGGGGTGTGACTGCCTGGGCGAGATCCGCTATCTCGACGCGGTCTTCGCCACCGAGCGGGGCAAGCCGTACGTGGTGCCCAACGCGGTATGCCTGCACGAGGAGGACTACGGCATCCTGTGGAAGCACCACGACGGTCGCTCCGGTCGCGGCGAGGTCCGCCGGTCGCGGCGCCTGGTCGTCAGCTCGATCGCCACGGTGGGCAACTACGACTACGGCTTCTTCTGGTACCTGTACCTCGACGGCACCATCCAGTTCGAGGTCAAGCTCACCGGCATCCTCTCGACGATGGCCGTCGCACCCGGCGAGCGGCCCCGCTACGGGTCGCTGATCGCCCCGCAGCTGGGCGCGCCCTTCCACCAGCACCTGTTCAACGTGCGGCTGGACATGGACGTCGACGGCGTGCCGAACTCCGTCTACGAGATGGAAGCGCGCCCGCTCCCCCCCGGGCCCGACAACCCGTGGGCGAACGCCTTCGAGTCGCACGCCACCCTGCTCGCCACCGAGCGCCAGGCGCAGCGCCTGGTCGACCCGGCCCGCAGCCGGTGCTGGAAGGTCGTGGCCGGCACCAGCCGCAACCGCCTCGGCGAGCCCACCGCCTACAAGCTGGTCCCCGGCGCCACACCGACCCTGCTTGCCGACCCCGACTCCAGCGTGGGACGGCGCGCCCGGTTCGCCACCCGGAACCTGTGGGTGACCCCGTACGCACCCGGCGAGCGGCGGGCCGCGGGCGACTACCCGAACCAGCACCCGGGCGGTGACGGATTGGCGCGGTGGACCGAGGCCGACCGGCCGATCGTCGACGAGGACGTGGTGCTCTGGCACACGTTCGGCGTGACCCACGTCCCCCGGCCGGAGGAATGGCCGGTGATGCCCGTCGAGTACGCGGGCTTCCACCTCGTGCCGGTGGGGTTCTTCGACCGCAACCCTGCGCTCGACCTGCCTCCTTCGGCCGCGCACTGCCACGAATGACCGCGCCGGGGCCGGCCGCCCGCGCCGTGGTCGAGACGGGGCACCTCCGTGCGTCGGGCGAGCCCGTGTTCGGCCACACGGCCCTCAGATCCGGTCGAGGGCACCCCCGTCGAAGATCGGGGTGATGTCGAGCGCGGCGACGTCGGCGTCGAGCGCGACCGGATCCGATTCGGGCGCGCCCCGTGCGCCCACTCCGTCGACGCCGTCGACGCCGTCGACGCCGGGAGCGGCCGCGGGTGCGGCGCCGGCGGCCGCCTCGAGGATCGGGCGCAGCAGGCGTACGTCGCTCGAGGTGTTGAGGAAGAGCCGCCCGTTGCCGCCGGTGAGGACGAACCGCACCGCCCGCTCGAGCTCGGGGCCCGGCGGCAGGGCCTCGTACCAGCTGAACCGGGGACCCTCGTAGCCGTTGGGCCACCGCCGGCGCGCGACCGCCTTGATCGTCTGCACCGCGACCTGGCGCTGCTCGCAATGCTCGAGGAGCGCCTCCACATCGGCCCGGTAGCCGGGATGGGAGAGCAGCACGTAGCTGTAAGGCAGGAGCACCGAGTCGAAGTCGAAGCGCTCGAGGCTCCGCCGGTGTGCGCCGGCAGCGACGAGCCCATGACCCGTGACGCCGACGAACCGGGCGAGGCCCTCGTTGCGCGCCCGCGCCAGGGCCTCGACGGCACCGCCCGGGGAGAACGCCGTCTCCCATTCGTCGGGCTCCACCAGGTTGTGGAGCTGGACGAGGTCGACGCAGTCGACGCCGAGGCGTTCGAGGGACCGTTCGAGCCCGGCGCGCGCCGCCGGACCGGTCCGCTCGCCGGTCTTGGTGGCCACGAAGAACTCCCCGCGGTGCGCGGCGAGCCATGGCGCGAGCCGCAGCTCCGAGTCCCCGTAGGCCGCTGCGGTGTCCAGGTGGTTCACCCCGAACTCGCGCAGGATGCCGAGCACCTCGTCCGCCTTCTGCTGCCGCATCGTGGCCAGCGCGGCAGCGCCGAACACGGCCCGGCTGCTGCGGTGCCCGGTGCGGCCGAACTCGAGCCGTTCGATCACCGCGCGGAGCCTATCGACGGCCGGCGGCGTCGTCCCCCAAGGTTCGCGGGGACGTGACACGCCCGTTGCCGCCCGTTCACCTTGCCTCGCTACCGTGGCGGGTGTGGGGACCGGCGAGCACCACCGGCGCGACGAGCCCGGGCGCCCCGTTCTCCGGTTGCTCGAATCCGCCTCCGGCCTGGGCCCGGCCGTCGGCCGTGACGCCTTGCCGGCGCTGTCGAACGCCAAGCGCTCCCACCCCGCCACGGGCGCCCGGCACGGTCGCGGCCTCCTGCTCCACATCAGTGGGGACCACGCCGCCAGGATCCTCTTCAGCCGGATCGCGCGACGTTGGGAGGGCCTGCGCCTGCTCGTCGTCGACAGCGCCCGTGCCGGCTTGGAGCTCGCCATGGAGCGGCGGCCCGACCTGATCGTCGTCGACTCCCGTCTGCCGGACGCGACGGGCGAGGAGACGGTGGTGAGGCTGCGCCGCGAGGTGTCGCCCGACGAGGCACCGATCGTGGTGCTCGGCGACGACCCCTCCCCTGCCGAGCGTGCCCGGTTCGTGTGGGCGGGTGCCAACGCCTACGTGACGAAACCCATCGACATCGCCGAGATCGACCGCACCGTCGGCGAGCTGCTCGTGGTGGCGACGCGGCGCTGAGCGGCGTCAGCGGGGCGGGACGTAGCGCGCCGCCACCAACTTCCCTCGGCGGAACTCCAGCACCCACGCGCAGCCCTTCAGGCCCGGCGGCCGGCGTTCCAGCCGGAGCCCGTCCTGCTCGGCGAACTCGTCCAGCACGGCACCGAGGACCTCGCCGTGGGTGCACAGCACGACACCGGTCGGCGAGTGCGGCACCGTCAGTCGTCGGATGAGCGCAAGGGCGCGCGCCGGGGCGTCAGGGGCCAGCGCGCTGGCTTGGTGCACCCGCAACCCGAGCTTGTCGGCGGCCGGCGCCATCGTCTGGAAGCAGCGCTTGTAGGGGCTCGAGACGATCCGGCTGGGCTGCAACGGGACGAGGACCTGCACCAGGTGCTGGGCCTGGCGCTGTCCCCTGGCGTCGAGGGGTCGGAGCCGGTCGGGTCGGTGCCATTGGTCCTTGCGCCCGGCATGGCCGTGGCGGACCAGGATCAGCCGCATCGCCGGCCGCCCTTCGGCCCCGTCCCGCCGAGCACGGCCTTCATGCTTGCATGGTCCAAGCGGTCCGAAGGGGGGAGGTCGACGTCGGTCAGCGGGCGTTCTCCGTTTCGTCACGCTGCGTTCGCGAATCGTTCACAATAGCCCTGGAGCACGGAGGACTGGCACGCTGGACTGGACCATGGGTCGGGCAGGCACTCGGACGATTCCGGCACGGCGGTCGGTCGCCGACCGCCTCCGGGCCGCCGGATGCGTCGCTGCCGAGGAGGAGGCGGCCGAGCTCCTCGAGGCTGCCGGGGGCGACCCCGGGCGCCTCGAGGAACTGGTCGGACGTCGCTGTGGTGGCGAGCCCCTGGCCTGGATCGTCGGCACCGTCGCGTTCTGCGGCGAGCGGGTGCTCGTCCACCCCGGCGTGTACGTGCCCCGCTGGCAGAGCGAACCGCTGGCGCTGGAGGCCGCAGCCCGGCTGCCCGCGCACGGGTTCGCCCTCGACCTGTGCACCGGGTCGGGGGCGATCGCCCTGGTGTTGCGGCGCCGGCGGCCGCTGGCGCGCGTCGTGGGCACCGACGTCGACCCCGCTGCCGCCGCCTGCGCACGGGCCAACGGCGTCGACGCCGTCGTCTGCGACCTCGGCGCTGCGCTGGCGCCGTCGCTCGCCGGCACCGTCGACGTCGTCACCGCCGTCGCTCCCTACGTGCCGACCGACGCGCTCGGCCTCCTCCCCCGCGACGTCGTCGCGCACGAGCCGCGCCGTGCCCTCGACGGGGGCCCCGACGGCACCGACCTGCTGGCCCGGGTCGCACGGGAGGCGGCGTTGCTCCTCCGGCCCGGCGGCTCGCTGCTCGTCGAGCTGGGCGGCGACCAGGCGGCGCACCTCGGTCCGGTGCTCGAGGACGCCGGCTTCACCCGGGTCGGGACGCGCTGCGACGAGGACGGGGAGCTGCGATGCCTCGTGGCCAGCCGACGATCACCTTGCTGAGGACCGGGAAGACCGCCAGGGCGAGGACGGGGACGGCGGCGAGCCGCCGGCGCCGTCATCCGACCAGGCGGTCCAGGCTGCCGGCGAGCGGCACGTGGATCCAGCCCTCGCGCCGGGCGGCCTCCAGGTCCGCGGGCCCCGGGCCCTCGGTCAGTCCCCGGGCGACAGCCCGCGCCACGAGCGCGGCCACCAGCGCGTCGAGCGCGTCGTCGGAGCGGACGAGCTCGTCCTCGTGCCCGGCCAGCTCCAGCCACGGGAGCCGGGCGGCCATCGCCCCCACCAGCGTGCCACGCACCTCCCGTCCCCCGGCCCGCTTGTACGACGCCCGGCGAACCGGCGACACCGGCACCCCGGCTCGATCGGACCCGCCCGGCTCGAACCACGACCATCGGATCAGCGCGGCGGCAGGATAGACCTCCGCCACCGTGCCCGACGTCCCGCTGCGGTCGACGGCGGCGGCGCCCCGGCGGCGGGCGAACCGGTCGAGCAGCCCCGCACATCGGAACGCGACGACCGCGATCTTGTCGGCGGACACGCTCAACGGGTGACGCACGCGCGCCGCCACGTGGCGGTCGGTGACCCGGAGGGTGAGCTCCTCGGGCCGTGGCGGCGGCTCCCACCGACCGCGCACGCTCCAGGTGTCGATCGCCCGGACGAACCCGGTGGGCCATCCCAGGGGGCAGTCGATCCCCACCCGGTCGGCGCCGGCCATGCGCTCGAGGAGGTCGTCGTCGGTCGCCCCCGCGCCGACCAGCTCCTCGACACGGGCCGTCGTCTCGTCCCACCGGAGGGTGCAGCAGGCCGTGCCCACGGGCCTGGCGGCCAGGTCGACGCCGAGGGTGCGCATGGCTCATCCTGTGCGGGCGGCGGCGGCGGAGCAATCCCGGGGGCTCGCAGACGACCGGTCCGCGGGCAATACTCCGTGCGGTCGAGCCCCTCGACCGGGCCCGACACCGAGGAGGAGACATCCATGGAGATCGTCCCGAAACAGCCCTCGCTCAAGGGCCCGGCCCAGTTCTTCACGGGCGACGTCTGGGTCGACGCCATCGCCAGGAGCGAGGAGCCGGCTCGGATCAGCGTCAGCGCGGTGCGCTTCAGCCCC
>Ga0187770_10000909_pt1 | contig 15109 bp, 12 predicted proteins | sample 0116_SJ02_MP02_2_FD_133154 | JGI IMG/M metagenome (GOLD analysis project Ga0187770, IMG submission 133154) | Tropical peat soil microbial communities from peatlands in Department of Meta, Colombia - 0116_SJ02_MP02_20_MG | ecosystem: Environmental > Terrestrial > Soil > Wetlands > Peat | place...
CGGTTGTAGCTGGGAGCTGCCACCACTGCCGTCGGCGCAGTTGGAATGCCGGTTGAGGCCACTTTGCCCGTGTTCCCCGATGGGGCTGAAACCGTGGCCGCCGGAATCACGGCTGCGGCTACTTTTCCGCCAGGCTTGCCGTTGTTATTGCCGTATTTCAGTCCATCGCCTATGCCGGTTGAGCCTACCACTCCGTGAGGTGCAATAGCAGGCCCCTGATTTCCGCCATAGGGGTTGCCAATCGCCGCTACCGTGGCTGGGCCCTTGGCGTTGGGGTTGGGCAGAACCCCGAAGGTCTGGCCAAAATGCACCGGCGCCGTCGAAGGCTTGACGTGACTGTCCTGCGCAGGCATGGCTGCCGGTGCCAGCGCAGTCTTGGGCTGGGGAGCCAGCTTCACATCCACCTTGGGGTCCTTGATGAGCGGCATCGTCACCTTGGTGTCAAGCTGAATCGGTTTCAAATCGGGCTTGGGCTCCGGCTTATCCACCTTGATCTTGGGCGCCTCAAACTTCACATCCACCGGCTTTGGTGTCTCGACAGGCGGTGGAGGAGGTTCCTTTTCCTTGGGCTTAGGCGGCTCCTTTTTGGCCGGAAGAATCAGCGTTGTCACATCATAGTGATGATCAATGGTCTTTTTGGCTATCGATCCAACGTAGATGAATATAGCCAGCATCAGCCCGTTGATCACCAAGCTGGTGAAGAAGGATACAGGGCTGCGCTTGGTCTCAGGAAGCAATCCAAATGTCGCCTGTCTTGGAACAGGTTCCATGGTGTCGGTCTGTGTACGCCTTGAAGGTATATGCCACATATTCTCATTCCTCGCTGGCGGCTATAGCAGCCGATCTGTGTCCGGTCACCTGACCGGACCCGAACTGCTCATGTTTGAATCTGACTGGAAAAAGACAAAAAAAACTTCTCATGTTCGTCGTAGTTGATTCGGCAAAAATGTCGCTCTTACGGCCATCCTCATCAGTGCGAGGTTCTATGCAAGAGATACAGTCGTCCGAATGAATTTTGGATACTCGTATACTCAGATTAGCACCCAGGGTATCCGGAGAAAATACAATTCCTCCTTGCGTCAGGATATTCACTTCCGTGCCGCGCATTGTCGTGGCTGCTACAACCATTCTCACCCCGGCAAGAATACTCAAAAAAGTAAAATCGCCGACTTTCTGGAGGTATGTATACAGTAAACTAACACCTGAACAATTCAACCCTACATAATAGACTTTAAGCTATATCAAAATGTTTGGGAAGGACGAGTAATTTCATGAAAATCCTGGTTGCCGGCGGTGCGGGGTACATAGGTAGTAATGTCGCTGGCTTGCTGGTTAAAAATGGGCACCAGGCCATCGTTTTTGACAATCTGAGCCATGGCCGGCGCGACCTTTTGCCCTCCGGCGTTGATTTCATTGAGGGTGAGCTGGCAGACAGGTCCGCCCTTGAAGTAATTTTCACCACCGCCAGGGCACAAGGAAGCCCCTTTGACGGCGTCCTGCACTTTGCTGCGCTCATTGAGGCCGGCGAATCCATGCTTCATCCTGCGCAGTACTTTCGTAACAACACCGCCTCCTCCCTGTCACTGCTCGAGGCCATACTTTCCCACGGCCCCCGCCTGATAGTCTTCAGTTCCTCTGCCGCCGTGTATGGCGAGCCGGAATTGATTCCAATCAAGGAAACTGCGCGTCTGCAGCCGACCAACGTCTACGGCGAATCAAAACTGATGGTTGAGCGGATGCTCGACTGGTTCCACCGCATTCACGGCCTGCGTTCGGCTTCTCTGCGCTACTTCAACGTGGCAGGCGCCACTGAAGGGCCGAACGGCATCACTAGCGGGGAAGCCCACGAGCCCGAATCTCACCTCATTCCCCTGGTCCTGGACGTCGCCCTTGGCCGCCGCCCATCCATCCGCATCTACGGCGACGACTACCCTACACCAGACGGCACCTGTATCCGCGATTACATCCACGTCTCCGATCTGGCTGACGCCCATCTGCTGGCCCTCAACGCCCTGAATACCATCTCTGCTGACAAGAGCCGGCTGATCTACAACCTCGGCAACGGCCAGGGCTTCAGCGTCCGCGAAGTCATTGCATCGGCACGCCGCGTCACCGGCCATCCCATCCCCGCCGAGGTTCACCCCCGCCGACCCGGCGACCCCGCTGTCCTGGTAGCCAGCAGCGAAAAAGCCATCCGCGAGCTAAGCTGGAAACCCCGTTACACCCAGCTCGACGAGATCATCCGCACGGCTTGGGTTTGGCACCAGAAGCGGTATGCTCGTTAGTCATACTGGCAAACTAAAGTGGCCCTTGATCGGACCTAATAAGACTCAAATTTCTCAATCTCAGAGCCCACTTGCCGTTTCTATGCATCTCTAGATAGAGTTCTTTCACGCTGGGCTGTCCAGGTGCGCATCCCACGGCCTGTCGTGAGTGGTTTGATTCTTAATTCCCCAAAGGATCCATGCATGCACGTTCTGCCCGATTCCCCACTGGCCATACCCGTCTCTGTCGGCACCAGTCAGGACATCGACTCCATATTGCGGGAAAACCGTGTCTTTCCGCCATCATTGGAGTTCAGTCAAAAGGCGCACATCCAGAGTCTCGATCAATACGAGGCCCTATACCGGCAGTCCATCAACGACCCCGAAGCCTTCTGGGCTGGTATCGCGCGGCAGTTGCATTGGTTCAGATACTGGGACAAGGTCCTGGAGTGGAATCTTCCATCGGCTCAATGGTTTGTAGGTGGAAAGCTCAACCTGTGCTATAACTGCGTGGACCGTCACGCGCTCGGCGAGCGTCGCAATAAAACCGCTTTGATCTGGGAAGGTGAGCCGGGCGAGGTTCGCCGCCTGACCTACGCTGAATTACACACAGAAGTACAGCGCTTTGCGAATGCCCTTAAGTCGCTGGGCATCCGCAAAGGCGACCGTGTTGCTGTTTACATGGGCATGACCCCGGAGCTGGTCATTGCCCTGCTGGCGTGTGCGCGGATCGGCATCATTCACTCGGTCATCTTTGGCGGATTTGCCGCCAATGCCATCGCTGACCGCGTCAACGACTCTGGCTGTGTCGCCATCCTCACTCAGGACTCCAGCTATCGCCGCGGAAACGAAATCCAGCTGAAACGCACTGTGGACGAGGCCATGTATGCCTGCCACACCGTTAAGCATGTGGTCGTCTACCGCCGCACCGGCTCACCAGTCAAGATGGTCGATGGTCGCGACTACTGGTGGCACGATCTGATGGCCGCCACCGCTCCCAATTGCCCCGCCGAAGAGCAGGATTCCGAAGACCCGTTGTACATCCTCTACACCTCCGGCACCACGGGCAAGCCAAAGGGTCTGGTCCACACCACCGGCGGCTATGCCGTCCAATCCTTTATCACCGCAAAGTACGTCTTTGACCTGAGAGATGAGGATATCTACTGGTGCACGGCCGACATAGGCTGGGTTACAGGTCACTCATACGTCGTCTATGGCCCGCTGCAAAACGGCGCAACTGTTCTGATGTACGAAGGCGCACCAAACTGGCCCGATTTCTCCAGATTTTGGAAGATTGTCGATGACCACCGGGTCACGATTTTCTACACCGCGCCCACCGCTATCCGCGCTTTCATGAAGTGGGGAGACCAATTTGTCGATAAGCACGATCTCCGTTCTCTCCGGCTTCTGGGTACTGTCGGTGAACCCATCAATCCTGAAGCCTGGATGTGGTACCGCGAGAAGATCGGCCGCAACCGCTGTCCCATCGTCGATACCTGGTGGCAGACCGAGACCGGCGCCATCATGATCACCCCCATTCCCGGCGCAGTTCCCGCCAAGCCCGGCTCTGCCACGCGGCCTTTCTTTGGCATTCAGCCCGAGGTGGTCAACAAGGTGGGTGAACCGGTCCCCATCGGCCATGGCGGCCTACTCGTTATCCGCAAGCCTTGGCCCTCAATGGCCCGCACCATCTACGGCGATGCTGAGCGCTATCGTAAGACCTATTGGAGCGATATCGAGGGTTGCTATTTCACGGGAGACGGCGCACGCCAGGACGCCGATGGCTACTTCTGGCTCATGGGCCGTGTGGATGACGTCATCAACGTAAGCGGCCATCGCCTTGGCACCATGGAGATCGAGTCGGCCCTGGTCGCTCATCCCAAAGTCGCCGAGTCAGCCGTAGTGGGCCGTCCAGACGAGCTCAAAGGCCAGGCTATCTCCGCCTTCGTTACCCTGGAAAGCGGCTACGAGCCCAGCAATGAATTAAAAGACGAGTTGCGCAAATGGGTCTCAAAGGAGATAGGTTCCTTGGCCCGCCCCGATAATATTCGCTTCACCGAAGCTCTTCCCAAAACCCGTTCCGGCAAGATCATGCGCCGCCTGCTCCGCGAGCTGGCCACTCACGGTGAAATCCAGGGTGATATCACCACTCTGGAAGACTTCACAGTGATTGCCCGTCTTCGCGAAGCCGAGGAAGGATAGCGCGATTCCACAATAATGGAACCATCGCGCCTCAAACCCTGAAATGGTCCGCGCGCCAGTTCTTGATGCGCTCCTTGATCTGTTTGCGGTTCAGATTGTGTTCCAGCGCCTGCTTGGCCAGTTCCACCACTTCGTCGTCAGAGGCAAATCGCAATCCGATCAACTGGTCCTCGGTGAGGCGATTGATATTTGCATGCCATTGCGGCGGAGCCAATGCCTGCAGGCGCAAACGCTCTTCAAGCCTGATCAGGCGGTCCTGCACGCGGAGCGGATATAGGCGCAGCTTGAAGAAGGGGATGAATATCACAATCGACAGCAGTAGGTACCATTTGGAAGCATAGTAGGAATCCGTCCAGTGGTGAATCGCATGAAAAACAGCGAAGACCAGGTTGGCGATCAGGACAGGGAACAACACGAAATGAATCGGCGCATCAATTCGGCCGTGGTTTTTGAGATTCTGCGGAGAGGTTTTGCTCATTCGTGACCTTGTTTTCTTTCAGGCCTGAGTTGGCTGTCGAGTCAGCATTTGTTACTGCTGGGTCGTCAGCAGCGGCGCCGGAGGCCTGCGCACCTGCGCTGACGGGATTTTCAGCGGAATGGCCCGGAACTGTCAACGCCGATAGATTATCTGGACTCAGAATCGGCGGGTTTTTGGGGATTAGATGGTGGCGGTCGCGCACCAGATAATCCACAAAGAGACCTCCAGCCAGGTATGGGTTCAGCAGCGCAATGGGGATGGCATAGCCGGTGGTGGAAAGCGACTCTGCTACGCCCTTGTTCGAGTGGCTTGAGCGGCGGTTGCCCGGAATCTGCGGTATTTCCAGGATTGTCAAACGCGTCTCGGGATGTTTGCGAGCATAGCGCTCCAGTGTATAAACCAACTGCTTTGGCGTGGTCATGCCCGCATCCGGAAAGACGTTGCGCTTGAAAGTGTTGGGAAAGTAGAAATTGAGCAGGATGCGTGCAAAATCTGAACAGTTGTTATACAGAAGATGGAAGTGAGAATGATTGGGTTTCTCGTTCATCAGTGCGATGAACTCGTCATCCTGCTTCTCTGTGGTCTCAAAGCGAAAGGCATAAATGCGCCGTTCATAAGAGACGCCTACCAGTTCGGTCCAGCCTCCGCGCGCAAAACCACCAGACGGCAGTTCATCTCCCAGGCCGAGCAAATGCGCTTCGCGATAGCGGTTGCGCAGCTTTTGGACGGTTTCACGGCTGGCGCGTGCGGGGACTGCGGTGACATCCTCGACAGAATAGAGATATGGAACCAGAGGCATCACGATCCAGTCGTATCCATCAATGCCCTGATAGCGAGAAATCACACTTCCCTGCTCGCCAGCCTGGCAGCGGCGCAGCTTGACGGGCGTTTCGGCGCAGATGCGCTCAAAATAAATGGCATTATGCCCGGTTGGGTTTAAGGAGCCAAAAAAGCCATACGGCTCCTCCATGAGCAGCGCTGCCTGCGCGCGGCCTGCTACAGGAGAAAAAGCCATAACTGCTAAGGCCATCAGAGCAAATGCAGTATTGCGCGGTCTTCGCGTCGAACGCATCGGTCCTCCGTGGTCAATATCTCGAACTACCTTTCAGTATGCCCTATTTCCGATAAATCTTCTGCAAATTTATTGTTATGCAGCTGTAGTAACGGCTTGCCGGAGTTGAAGTTCAACGAAAGATATCGCCTTGCCTCTTAAAACCTATACTGCTATGACACGGCGCGAGGGAATTGGTTGCGTAAATAATTGTAAAAAATGAATAAATCCGCAAAATCCACAGGCGCATTGCAGATTCAGAAACCCAGCATCACCGGCTCCGTCTCCAGGCGAATGCCAAAGCGCTTTACGACAGCATCGGTAATCAGGCCTGCAAGAGCCAGTACATCCGCCGCGCTGGCTCCGCCACGGTTGACAAGCGCAAGCGTGTGCCGTGAGGAGATGGCTGCCTTGCCCAGTGCATACCCCTTGCTAAAGCCTGCCTGCTCAATTAGCCAAGCTGCCGGAATCTTGACCTTGCCCTGATTCTCACCGTCCTGAGTGGCAGGAAAGCACGGCGGCGACATCTCGCCGACAGCCGTAATCTGCCGGAATTGCTTTTCAGATATCATGGGATTCTTAAAGAAGCTGCCCGCGCTGTGGCAATTTGGATCGCCCGCGACGAGCAACATCCCCTTGACCTGGCGGATGCGGCGAACCTGGGCTGCTACCTCTGCCAGGCTTGGTTGTACACCTTCCGGAAAGTTCCTTTGCAGTTCGGCGTAGCGCAAAGCCGGCGCGCCGCCGGGTATCAGCCGGTAGTCCACGCGGGTGATGATGTGCCGCCCGCGATCATCCGAGTTAAAGCGGCTTCGGCGATAGGCAAAACCGCACTGCGCCGCCGTAAACTCAACAAATCTGCGCTCCCGAAGGTCATAAGCCCGCACCCGCTCGATGACCGTGGCCGCCTCCTGCCCATAAGCACCGATGTTCTGCACCGGTGTTCCGCCCACTGTGCCGGGAATACCTGCCAGGCACTCTATACCCGCACAACCGTCTTCAATGGTCTGCTGCACGCAGTGCTCCCACTCCTCGCCGGCAGCGGCCTGATAGATTTTGTGGCCGGAGCTGTCCGGCGCATCTATCTTCGCAATGCCGCGCAACCTTATCCGCAGAACCATGCCATCAAATCCTGTGTCAGAGACCAGTAGATTGCTGCCTCCGCCTAGCGCGAAGAGTTGCACGCCGCTCTTCTGTGCCCAGGCAGCGGCCTCGGCAATCTCCTCTTCGCTTGCCGCCTCCACAAACCAGCGCGCGGGCCCGCCAATTCCAATAGTGGTCAAGGGCGCAAGCGGCTTGTACTCTTCGATAAGCATCAAGATAAGGCTACAACACGAAAATCATGGGGAGGATATCCAACGGCTTCTCTATTTGATGAAGAGCAAACTGTTGCAACGCACGACGGCTTCCGCAGGGGGCCGACTGGCATTTCAGTCTGTTTGTGTTGAATCAGTCACCCTCTTTCGCCCGCTGCAGTTTCTGAACCTTGCTGTGTTGAATCGAGTATGTAAAGTAAATCACCAGCCCCACCAGCATCCATCCGATCATTACAGCCCATGTAATCAAAGGCAGATTGCTCATCAGATAAAGCGCCGAAACGATGCCCAGGATAGGCACCAGCGGCACCAGAGGCGTTTTGAAGGGCCGATGCAGCTCGGGATGACGCACACGCAGTATCCAGACTCCCGCACAGACGATAGTGAAGGCCAGCAACGTGCCTATGTTCACAAGCTCCGCAAGCCGGTCGACGGGCAGGATGGCTGGCAGAATCGCCACAATCACACCCACGACGATAGTTGAGATCCACGGCGTGCGGAAGCGTGGATGGATGGCCGAGGCCCACTTGGGCAGCAAGCCGTCGCGGGACATCGAGAAGAAGACGCGCGATTGTCCCAGCAACATGACCAGCATCACGGTCGCCAGTCCGAAGACCGCGCCGATCTTGACCAGCAACGAGCCCCAACTGACTCCCGTGGCATCGATGCCCAGCGCCACAGGATCAGCAACATTCAGCGAGTGGTAGTTCACAAGGCCAGTGAGGATGGTGGAAACCACAATGTAGAGAATGGTGCAGATGACCAGTGAGCCGAGAATACCCACCGGCATATCTTTTTGCGGATTTTTTGCCTCTTGTGCCGCTGTGGAGACAGCGTCAAAGCCGATATAGGCAAAGAAAATTGATGCTGCCCCCGCGGCAATTCCCTGCCAGCCAAAGTTGCCGTGCCCATCGGAGGGTGGAATGAAGGGATGCCAGTTGGTCGAAGCCAGCGCTGGGTGGCCCAAGAGGAAGTATCCGCCAAGCACGATAAAGATGCCCACTACGCTCAGCTTGATAAAGACTATCGCCGTGTTCAGGTTGGCTGATTCCTTGATGCCGATTACCAAAACTGTGGTAATGGCCAAAATCGCGAGAATCGCCACCAGGTTGAAGAGCGCTGTCACATGCGGCAGTCCATCAGACACTGTTCCCGGCAGCAAAGAGGTCAGCGGCAGCCAACGATTCTGAAAATAGACCAGCACCGTGCCTGGCGTAGCGGTCAGCCGTGGCGGAATGTAAATGCCCAGTTGCTGCAAGAGGCTGTTGCAGTAACCCGACCAGCCAGAAGCCACCGTAGCCGCGCCAAAACCGTACTCCAGACCCAGATCCCATCCAATGATCCAAGCCACGAATTCGCCCAGCGTGGCGTAGCCGTAAGTGTAAGCTGATCCGGCAATAGGGATGATGGAGGCAAACTCAGCATAGCACAATCCGGCAAAGGCGCAGGTGATGCCTGCCAGAACGAAACTTAATGCCACCGCCGGGCCGGCGTGCTTGGCTGCGGCCTGTCCTGTGAGCACAAAGATGCCTGCGCCGATGATGGCGCCTATGCCCAGAGTGACGAGGTTGAGCGGTCCCAGCGAACGCTTGAGCGTGTGTTCGCCTTGTTCACCAGCCTCTTTGGAGAGCAACGACATGGGTTTGATGCGCAGCAGTCTGGACATGTATGAAGGAGTTCCTCCACGGGAGCGTTCTCACTAAGTTTAGTTCACAGGGGCCTGATGCGCGCTCCGCTGCGACCAGAAGAGATAGACAGGAATGCCCAGTAAAACCAGAACCAGGCCAGGCCACGTGTACTGTGGCTTGAATCGTAATAATACGACACAGATCCACCCCGCCAGGGCGATGTAAAGCGCAGGCAGCACCGGGTAGCCCAGCGCCTTGTAAGGCCGCGGCGCGTCTGGTTTTTTAAAGCGCAGTACGAACAATCCCACAATGGTGAGAATGTAAAAGACCAGCACCGCGAAGATGATGTAATCCAGCAACTGGCTGTACGAACCGGATACGCACAACACAATCGTCCACACGGCCTGCACCATCAAGCCAGCGGCGGGCGTCTTGTAGCGCGGATTGAGCTTGCCGACCGATTTGAAGAAAAGACCGTCCTGGCTCATGGCGTAGTAGACGCGCGCCCCGGCGAGCGACATGCCGTTGGCGCAGCCGAAGGTGGAAATCAGAATTGCCGCGGCCATCAAGTACGCTCCGGCGGAGTGAAAGATCTGCTCAAGGGCTGCTGTGGCCACGCGATCCTCGGTTGCGTGCTGAATCCCGCGCGCCATCACCGTCGAGCCGTTCGCGTCGCCGTGAAGGGGGAGAACCAGCAGGTAGCTCAGCGAGACCAGGAAATAGATTGTCAGCACAAATCCCGTGCCCAGTATCAGCGAGAGCGGAATGTTCCGCTTGGGATTCTTCACTTCTCCGGCCGTGAAGGTAATGTTGTTCCATGCATCGGAGGAGAACAGCGAGCCCACTTGCACTATAGCCAAAATCACAAACACGTTCACCAGCACCAACGGTCCGCCCACTCCAACCTGAACCACATGCAGCGAATCCCAACTGGCATTCCTCCAGAACTGGCTCCATCCATCGCCGAAGTTGGCCTCCCAGGCCACGGCATTGCGTCCCACCGTGAATGCCAGCAGAATCAGTGCCGCAAGTGACAGCGCCTTGGCCGAGGTGAAGATGTTCTGAATCAGCGCGCCCAGCTTCACGCCGTAGACGTTCACGACAGCCAGAAAAATCACTACACAGACGCCAGTCAGGTTGGCGGTGTTGACGCCGATCTCCATATTGCCCAGCACCATCGGCCCCACTCGCAACGGTGGTACATGCGCGATGTGCCACAGCCAGTGGGTCGTCGAGACAGCGGGGAAAAAGACGCCGAGAAACTTACCGAAGGCCACCGCAACGGCGGCGATCGTTCCTGTCTGTATGACCAGGAAGAGCGTCCAGCCATAGAGAAATCCCCACAGAGGCCCCAGCGACTCGCGCAGGTAGACGTACTGGCCGCCGGCCTTGGGCATCATGGCAGCCAGCTCCCCGTAGCTGAGCGCGGCTGTGAAGGTCAGGATGGCCGTCACCACCCATGCTGCCAGAAACAGAGCCGGTGATTTGGTTCCGCGAGCGATGTCCGCTCCGACAATGTAGATGCCGGAGCCGATCATCGATCCGGCTACGATCGCGGTTGAGGAGAAGAGGCCAAGGCTTTGTACGAGCCCGGTAGCCGGAGCGGCCTTAGAAAGATTTGTAGCAGATGCTAGCCGTTGAGTAGACACGTCTTTCGATTTCCACCTAATTCCGCCGGTATTTTCTCCTGTTTTCTTAGAAACTGTCTCGTATTTGGACATTTGCTGTTGTGTTTTCGGACAGTTTATTCCTGTTTTGGACAGAAACCAATGTGGCTACGTTCAATCAGTTGGGTCAATCATGCGGCCAGAAAATCAGAACGCCTCACAATCAGCTACTTTTGCAAGAAATCCATAAAGGATTGTAGATGGTTTTTGTCGATACCACTGATAGCGACAGTAACCGTATTACGGTTTGGGTGAATGTAGGTAAGCTGAAAATCTCCGTAGTCTTTGGTTGACAGAAGTCCTGCCGTGACAATTTGGGAAGCAATGGGTATTTCTTTTTTTCGCTCAGGGCCTTGATCGCTGATCCAGCAGGTGACACCCTGAACGGAACCCATCATCCCTTGCCATGCTGTTTCTTCCATATACACAAATTTCACTCCTCGAAGTGCACACGAGATATTTTCTGGTAGGGGAATGAGCTCTATTGTTGCTTGATTGGCGTTCGACGCAGGCACAGCGCTCGAACTTGATGTAGGTGGACCTGCTGGCGCGGAGCCTTTCTTACAGGCCGATATTGCGAATAACGCCAGAAGAATCATAAGTATGGATTTCGTGAAGATTGCTCGTTTCATGACTCACAAGATAATGCAGGTAGCACAGCCTGTCAATGAATAAACCGCTGCAGACTCTTCACATCTACTTCATCGCTTTTGACAGATGTTGGGCATATAGCCGGACTCTGAATGCTCATCCCAGTTCTGCCGTCCAGCGTCGGAACTCCGCTGCCGGGTCCGGCACGCGAAAGAGCGCACCGGCAATGGCGACGAGTGTGGCTCCTGCAGAGAGCGCCTCGGCAACCGTGGCTAGAGTGATGCCGCCGATGGCGACGAGCACCGGGCCAGAGCCTGCCTCGGAGCGCAGACGCCGCACGCCCTCCATGCCGATAAGCGGCGAGGCCGTCTGCTTGGTCCGCGTGGCAAAGACAGGGCCAATCGAAAAGTAATCCGCTGGAGATTCCAGTATCCCCGGAACCATCCCCGCCGCGCCGCCGCCAAAGGTGCCGATGATGCGATGCGTGCCCAGCAGTTTTCGGGCATCTGCCGGCGTCAGATCACCCGCGTCTACATGCACGCCGTCAAAACCAGTTTTTTCAATCAGATCGGCCCGGTCATCGAGAATCAACTTTACATGTCCGGCGGACATCGCAGCGCGCAGAATGGCAGCATCGGCCAACAGTTCAGCCTCTGCGCCGCTTTTGTTGCGATACTCGAGCAGTGTGACGCCGGCCTCCGCCAGTCCGCTACCCAGCCTGTGCAGGAACTCCGCGCGGCCAGTGGAAGGAATGAAGGATGCATCGAGGATGGGGTAAACCTTGGGCCACTGCACGAAAGACTGCATGTTCTGATCACCTTCGGCCTTCACTAAAGAAGATATTCCACTTGCTCATCTATTGCGCTCCTCAGCCTCGGCAATCCATCCGCGGTGCAACTTCTCCGCGGGGATGCTGGAGAGATAGGGCTTGATGTCGAGAATCGGCGTGCCGTCGAGCATATCCACGCCGCGAACACGAAGCGTGCTGCCCTCGCGGCTCAGTAGTTCTACAACCGTGAGACCAATGGGGTTGGGGCGGCGCGGAGATCGCGTTGAAAAAACGCCGTGGGGGTGACGCTCGTCGATGGGCGTCGTGGCCATCAAGTCAAAACCGCCGGAGCGGTCAAAGACCCAAAGCACGATGAGGTGCGAGTAACCCTCGATGTCGGTAAGCCCCTGTTCGAAATCGCGCAGGATATTCAGCGCGCCCTCGGCGTCGTGTTTAGCTCCAAGTCCTTTGGGGATCTCCTTCGTGTCTTTGAAAGGACTGCTGACAAATCCAATTGGTTGCGGAGTAAACATGAGCGGCTGCGCCTCTGCATTTATTTTAGAGCGTATCGGCGAGGTATTATAGGAAGCTGGAAACAGAATCATTCATTGGCGTTCCTCTAAGCAATGCGTAGAAAAAACGGAACAGCATGATTTTTGCATCAGAACAACCGGAACGAGGTGATTGAAATGAATATGAAATGTGTACCTGCTACATGGATTGTGATGGCTGCTGCATTATTATGGCTGCCCATTATTTCTGCCGGACAACAGGGCTCCTGCCGCAGCGGCTGGGTGTTTATGTCTAACGGCAGAATGTGCATGCCTGTCGGAGCAGTGGAATGTGGAGATCACGGTTACTGCGTAGCCGGATGGAAGTGCGGATCAGGCAACCAATGCATTCCGCAGAGCGACACGGATTGCGGGGATGGCACCGGGTGCAAGCCGGGCTTTCAGTGCGCCACGAACCGCAGGTGCATTCCGCAGGGAACGATCGATTGCGGGAATCACCACTGCGACGCGGGGAACAAGTGCACGGCGGCGGGAGGATGCATTCCGCAGGATGCCACGGATTGCGGGGATGGTCACGCGTGTAAGGCGGGCACCAAGTGCGCGCCTGAGGGCAAGTGTATTTCGCTCGATGCGAACGCGCAGATCACGATGGTGAACAAGACCCGGAATGCACTTAATCTCTATATCGATGGGGGCTTCGGGTGCGGTCCAGTGCTGGGCACCGGCAATTTCACGAACAGTCCAGGGCTGTTTTGCACATCCAGCATCACGCCGGGCCCGCATCTGCTTGAAGCAAGAGACGGCAATACGGTGGTGAAGTCCAGCCACATCGTAATCGAAGAGCGAGCCTCCCAAACGTGGGAAGTCTCTTTTTGAAGGACCGATAGGATTTTGTGAGCGGGGACCTACGGAGCGATTCATATCGCTGAGCCGAAGGCCCCTATTATGCATACAGTGAAAGACGAAAGAAACCAGGTTCGCCGCAGCGAACTCCGGTTCCCTATTCCTTACTCGTTCTACATCTCGTCTGCCGACGGCCCGTACATCCCCGGAATCTTCGCGCCCAGAAACCGCAGGTAGACGCCCAGTTGCGCACGGTGATGGATCATGTGGTTCATTACCGCGCCGCGAAAGACTCCGTGCTTTGGCTCGTCGATCACGATATGGCCCTGCCAGACGAGCTGCCATTTCCGGTCCCAGGTATCTCCGGTTGTGGCGGCAAGAGCCGCACGGGTTTTGCCAAGTTCTTTGTCGAAGTTCTCCAGCGCCTCGGCCTTGCTGGCAGGCACAAACGGCTTGTAATCGCCAGCTCCCAAGTCGAGCTTGTCCTTGTTCAATACCGACAGCGCCCATTGACCAGTGAAATCCGACAAGTGCCCGGCCAGCCGGCCCAGAGACATCGATTTATCGTGCGGTTTGTAGTTAAGATCGGCGTCTGCGGGAATGGCTTCCAACATTTTGCGCGTTTTTGCGGTTTCGCGATCGTACTCGGCAATCAGTTCCTTTTGAAAGTCCATAGGGCAACCTCCCAGTTGCGAAAACAGCATACAACACGCCAGAGAAAAAGGCGAATAAAAAGCGATAAATTCTGAATGACTGCCTGTGGCCTGGGAGCTGGCGTTGATTCAACTTGTTCCAGTAACTTCAACGGATACATAGACTTATCCAGCATATTCCTCCAAATAATGCTCCATAAACTTGGTGTCGAACTCGCCAGCGCGGAAGCCGGAGTCGGCAAAGATGGCCTGATGGAGGGGGATTGAAGTCTCGATGCCCTGGACAATAAATTGGCTCAGGGCGCGCTCCATTCTGGCAATCGCCTCGGCACGGTCGCGGCCGTGAACGATGAGCTTGGCGATCAACGAGTCGTAGTAGGGAGGGACCACGCTTTCGGCATACTGCGCGGTGTCCACGCGCACGCCGTTGCCGCCGGGTACATTGAAGACCGTAATCTTGCCCGCCGAGGGAGTAAATTTATGCGGATGTTCGGCGTTGATGCGGCACTCAATGGAGTGGCCGCGAATCTCCAGCCTGGAAGGCAGAATCGCATCCAGCCGCTCGCCGCCGGCGATGAGCAACTGCGCCTTCACCATATCCACGCCGGTGATGGCCTCGGTGATGGGGTGCTCCACCTGGATGCGCGTGTTCATCTCGATGAAGTGAAGCTGGCCGTCCTCGTCCATCAGGAACTCAACCGTTCCCGCGTTCTGGTAGCCGATCTCCTTGAGGCAATGGCAGAGAGTGCGGCCAATCTCGTCGCGCATCTTCGGCGTCACCTTTAGGCTGGGCGCTTCTTCAATCAGTTTTTGATGACGCCGCTGGATGGAGCACTCGCGCTCGAAGAGCGAGACCACGTTGTTATGCTCGTCGGCCAGCATCTGGAACTCGATGTGGCGCGGGTTCTCGACGAACTTTTCCATGTACAGCTCGCCGTTGCCGAAGGCGTTTTCCGCTTCAGTGGAGGCTGCGTGGAAGAGATTGGGCAGCTCCTCCGCGGCGCGCGCGATTCTCATGCCGCGCCCTCCGCCGCCTGCTTTGGCCTTGAGGATGACAGGATAGCCTACCTTCTTTGCCCAGCCTTGCGCCTCCTCGGCCGTGGCAACTACGCCGTCGGAGCCGGGAAGAATCGGC
>Ga0187770_10000910_pt1 | contig 15103 bp, 13 predicted proteins | sample 0116_SJ02_MP02_2_FD_133154 | JGI IMG/M metagenome (GOLD analysis project Ga0187770, IMG submission 133154) | Tropical peat soil microbial communities from peatlands in Department of Meta, Colombia - 0116_SJ02_MP02_20_MG | ecosystem: Environmental > Terrestrial > Soil > Wetlands > Peat | place...
GCCGAACAGGAAGGGGCTGTAGAGACTTTAAAGACTATAAGATTGTTCAGGGAAGAAATGGGTCTTTTTACGACATTGGGGCTTTCTAATGTTTCCTTTGGGCTGCCTGCACGGCCTATCATTAACAGGAATTTTTTATCTATGGCCATAGCGAATGGACTTACAACGGCGATAGCCAATCCTTTTGACAGTGAACTTATTGGTCTTATCAGGGCATCGGATGTTCTGTTGTCCAGGGATAAAAACGCCGGTGCATATATTGCAGCATTCTCGGATTATGAAAAAGAGAGACCTGCAGTATCGGAAGAACAAAAGGTCAATGAATATAATTTAACAATAGGAGGAAAACTTTACCAGGCAGTTTTAAAGGGGAATAAAGACAATATTTCGGCATTGATAAGTGATGCCCTTGGAGAATCGAACGGACCAGATGATATTTTGAATAATTTTTTACTACCGGCGATAAATGAGGCTGGTAACCTTTATGAGAAGAAAATGTATTTTCTCCCTCAATTGATGCTCTCATCGGAAACGATGAAAAAAGCCTTTTCCATACTTGAACCCTTGTTGAAGAATAACAGGGCTGATGCAAAGGGAAAGGTTGTTTTCGCTACTGTACAGGGAGATGTTCATGATATAGGGAAGAACATTGTCATTCTGTTAATGAAAAATTATGGTTTTGAAGTACTGGATCTTGGAAAGGATGTTCCGAATGATATAATACTTGAAAGAGCCATTGAAAATAACGCTGATATTATCGCATTATCCTCCTTAATGACAACCACTATGCTAAGAATGAAAGAATTCATGAATCTTATGAGCAAAAAAGGCCGAAAATTTAATGTGCTTATAGGCGGAGCGGCCGTGACAAGGGAATTTGCTGTCAGTATTGGTGCCAGCTATTCCGTAAACGCCGTTGAGGCTGTGAAGACAGCCGTTAAATTGGTAGGTGATGGGGGCAGGAGGAGAAACAATGAAAGGTAAAATACCAAAAAAAGAAGAAAGATCATTGTCCGAATTTCAAATAAGAAATATTCAATTTTTAACGCATTTGCTCAATTATGATGCTGTTACCGACGATATCGTGGAAATCCTCAGATTGTCGGAACTTGATTATTTTAGTCTCCTGGATAAATACAATCTTCTTGAAAAGAGAGTCAATATCGATGAAAAAACAAATCTTCTTAAATACAGGAGCGATTACCTGCTTACAATTATTAAGACGGCTTCCAGAATATTTTTCGGAATTAAAGGGATTGTTTATCCAATTTCCTTCATCCGTTTTGATATTGATGATTTTTCTCTTTTTAATAATAAATACGGTCATGAGTTGGGTGACAGGGTTCTCATAGATATATCCTCGATTATAAGGGAAAATTCAAGGCCTACTGATTATACGATACGTTTCGGCGGAGAAGAATTCGATGTTATTCTTCCCTCAACTGATATAAAGGGCGCTTCACATTATTGTAAAAAAATACTGGAGAAGGTAAGAAACCTGGTTATTGAATATCATAATGAAAAAATCAGGATAGGCTTGAGCGGAGGAGTATCATTCATCGAGTATCAATTTACGGAAAATAAAATCATTGAAATAGAAGGAATAGAGAAAATGTTTCAAAAATTGCAGAATGATGCTGATAATGCATTGTACGATTCTAAATATCGGGGCAAAAATCAGTACTGTATTTATTCGCCTGAAAAAGAAAGGGAATATTTAAAAATCAGGGAATATTACATTAAAAAAAGATCCTCAAAAGATTTCGGGGAATAATGGGGGCAAAGCTGATAAATGATAAAAGAAGAATGCGGGGTGTTTGGAATATTCGGATTAAATGAAGCTTCAAGATATGTTTATCTTGGCTTAACGATGCTGCAGCATAGGGGCCAGGAATCCTGCGGTATGGTCAGTTCTGATGGATCTTTTTTATATAAGCAGGTTGGCCTAGGACTTGTTAATGATTTTTTTGACGAAGCCAAACTTGCATATCTTCAGGGCTTCAGTTCGATAGGTCATGTCAGATATTCAACGACAGGTTCTCCGACGATTGTAAACGCTCAGCCTATTACAGCCACGATCTCTAAGGGGGCCGTGGCAATCGCCCATAACGGTAATATCACCAACGCGAATATTATAAGGGATGAACTGATGGACAAGGGCATGAGTTTTCAATCATCTAGTGATAGTGAAGTAATTCTTCAGCTGATAGCTGATGCACCTTCGGATAAACTGGTCGATTCTGTCAAATGGGCGCTCAGCCGGCTTGAAGGTTCATTTTCACTGCTTGTTCTCTCAAAAGACATGCTTATCGCTGCGAGAGACCCGATGGGGTTTCGACCACTTTCAATGGGTAAAATAGGGACTAATATTCCCGACATGGGAGATACTATAGTTTTTGCTTCTGAGGACAGTGCTTTTTCTATTGTTGAAGCTTCAAAAATAAGAGATGTAAGACCCAATGAGATAGCTGTAATAACTGAAAGTGGTATTGAAAGCTATAATATAATCGATAAAGATATGAAACATAACCACTGTGTATTTGAATTGATATATTTCTCAAAACCTTCATCTCATATTTTTAACAGGAGCGTTTATAATTATAGATTTGAAATAGGAAGAAAGCTGGCAAAAGAACATCCTGTAGAAGCTGATTATGTTATTCCAGTACCTGATTCTGGCATGGTTTCGGCATTGGGTTATTCCCACGAATCGAAAATCCCGCTTGCACTTGGCTTGATCAGGAGCCATTATATTGGCAGGACATTTATTGAGCCCTCGCAAAAAATAAGGGATTTTGGTGTAAAAATGAAATTTATCCCTGTAAGGGAGATGATAGAGGGTAAGAGGGTAGTTCTGATCGATGATTCCATTGTCAGGGGAACCACTTCACGAAAAATAGTGAAACTGGTTAGAAGCTGTTTCCCCTCAGAAGTACATTTCAGGGTCGCATCTCCGCCGGTCCGTTACCCATGTTATTACGGTATAGATTTTTCAACATACGAAGAACTGCTTGCCAATAAGACGGGATCTCTTGAGGAAATAGCAAGATATGTCGGGGTAGAGACTATCGCATATGTAAGTGTTGACGGTTTATTCGAAAGCATGTCTTTAAAGAGTGATTATTGCAAAGCTTGCTTTGACGGTGAATACCCGACACATATAAGCACTTTTTCAAAAGGCGGATTTGAGAATGAAATCAGACAGAATGCATTTTAGGAATCTTGAGGAACATACAGTAAGCAGCAGCATAGTTCATAAGGGCAAATCTTTTAGTTTCAAATCTGATACTGTCAGGCTTCCGGATGGAAGGGAAGCGAAAAAAGATTATGTGTTTTACCCTGAAGCGGCGGGGATTGTACCGTTCATGAATAAAAGCGATATCATCCTCGTCAGACAGTACAGGTATCCGGTTGGTCGATTTTTGTATGAAATTCCTGCCGGAAAACAGGACAGTCCCTCTGAGGATATTAAGTCAGCTGCAGAAAGGGAATTGCTTGAGGAAACAGGATATAGGGCAGGCAGGCTTAGGCTATTTTGTTCATATTTTTCCGCCCCTGCCTATAGCACTGAAAAGCTTCATCTATTTATAGGATCAGATCTCGAGCCGGCTTCAACTAACCCTGACGAAGATGAATTCATCGAATGTGAAAAAGTACCCTTCGAAAAGGCTTATGAAATGATAGGTGAGGGTAAGATAGAAGATGCGAAGACAATTATTGCGCTTCTGTATTTAAAGTTGCATGGAATAAAACTCTAAGTTCACCATAAAAACCGGATTCTCTGTGTCTCTGAGCCTGTAGAGTGATTGCCTTTCCATAGAATTTGAGATTAATCATTTATATTATTATAATATAACGAGGAGTACAATATGGGCAAAGCTGTGCTTCTTCTGAAGAATGGCGAAATGTTTCGGGGAAGGAATTTCGGGTTTCAGGGTGAAGCAAAGGGCGAGGTAGTCTTCAATACTTCGATGACCGGTTACCAGGAAATCCTGACAGATCCTTCTTATAAAGGTCAGATTATAACAATGACATATCCTTTGATAGGAAATTACGGGGTGAATCCTGATAATACAGAATCTGAAAAGATTCAGGCAGCAGGTTTGATTGTAAGGGAAGCATCAAGAAGTGACTCCAATTGGAGCAGCAGGGGTACAATCGGGGATTATCTTGAGAAAAACGGAATTGTTGGAATAGAAGGGATTGATACGAGGAAGCTGACCAGGATAATCCGTATAACAGGTGCTATGAACGGTATTCTCTCAGCAGTTGATTTTGATATCGGCAGTCTCAACAAAAAAATCCTGTCTATACCCGATATGTCGGGACTCGATCTTGTTCCCGAGGTTTCAATTGAAAAACCTGCAAGATGGAAGGATTTTATCAGCGGAAGGCCTCATATCGTAGCAGTACAAACAGGTGTGAAGCATAATATTATGAGAATATTTGATTCTCTTGGTGCAAATATAACCCTAATTCCCGCCATATATTCCGATAGGCAGATCCTGGATTTAAAGCCCGATGGGGTTTTCCTGGCCAATGGTCCTGGCGATCCGAGAGAAGTAAAATATGCTATTAGTGCTATAAAGGGAATCCTGGGCAGGGTTCCTATATTCGGAATATGTCTCGGACATCAGCTTCTCGGCCTTGCATCCGGGGCCGGAATTTACAAGCTAAGGTTCGGCCATAGGGGAGCAAATCAGCCTGTAAAAAATTTAATAAAGGGAAGTGTTGAGATAACTTCACAGAACCATGGCTTTTCAATTGTTGAAAAATCGATACCGTCAGATATCGAGATTACTCATGTAAATCTTAACGACAGAACAATAGAGGGTATCAGGCATAAAAAATTCAAAGCTTTCTCAGTTCAGTACCATCCGGAAGCTTCTCCAGGGCCGCATGATTCAAGATATCTTTTCGATGATTTCATAAGTATGATGAAAAGTTCTTAGGAGAGAATTAATGGGGCTTTTCCTGAATGCAAATCTGCCTCTTTCAAAAAGGCTGATGCCAAAGTCTCTTGAGGATTTTATCGGCCAGGAACATCTGATCGGCAGGGAAAAGCCGATCAGGATCATGCTTGAAAATAAGACCATTTACTCGATGATATTTTATGGGCCTCCAGCAACAGGAAAGACAAGCCTTGCGGAGATCATAGCGGACGAACTTAACTGCAGCTTTATCAGGACTAATGCTGTTACACTGGATAGTGATGAAATCCGGAAGATCCTGGCGTCTGCTGAGGAAAGGGCAGTTGCCGGTATGAGAACCATCGTATTTATAGATGAGATTCACAGGCTCATAAAACCAAAGCAGGATGCCTTTCTTTCTTCACTGGAAAACGGTGAAATAGTGGTAATCGGTGCTACAACTGAAAATCCGTATTTTGCAATGCAGCCTGCGCTCAGGTCGCGTCTGTTTGTTTATGAATTTAAAAACCATACGAGAGAAGAGATGGACAGGATCCTCGACAATGCATTATCAGGTGATGAGGTTTTATCAAAGTATAAGATTGAATTTGAAACAGGAGCAAGGGATCTCTTAATTGATCTCTCAGGGGATGCGAGGAGGCTTTTAAATATACTTGAAATGGTAGTATTTTCAAGCGGTAATTTGAAAACAATAAAGATAGCCCGGGATAAGATTCTTGAGATTACACAGTCGGCTGAAACAAGATATTCCGATAAAGAGGGCCATTATGATGTCATCTCGGCATTCATAAAATCAGTACGAGGCAGTGATGCCGATGCAGCCCTGTATTATCTGGCCCTTATGCTGGAAGGTGGAGAGGACCCTTTATTTATCGCAAGAAGGCTTATCATCCTTTCTTCAGAGGATATAGGTCTTGCTTACCCGGAAGGACTTTCCGCGGCTGTCAGCTGTTATGAAGGCATTGAGAGAATCGGGATGCCTGAAGGCAGAATATTGCTTGCTTTTACAACTGTTTTATTGGCCTGTGTTCCAAAAAGCAACACGGCTTATATGGCTTTTAACAGGGCTCAGGAGGATGTGAAAGGTGGAAATATTATGAATGTACCGGATTATCTTAGAAGTCCCGGCAGGGGAAAAGATTATAAATATCCCCATGATTATAAAGATCATTATATCGAACAGAAATATACTGAGAGAGATGTGTCATATTATGAACCCGGTTCACTGGGTTTCGAGAGGAAAATTGCGGATTGGATCCGTAAATTAAAGGATCGCGGCTGAAATTGATGGTATTTTATTATGAATAAGCTTATTTTTCTCGGAACCGGCACATCGAGCGGGGTTCCTGTACCAGGCTGTAAATGCGAAGTATGCATGTCTTCCGACCCCAGGGATAAGAGGTTGAGGAGCAGTATTTTTATAGAAAGCGGTGCCGGAACCAAAATACTCGTAGATATTGGCCCTGATTTCAGGTACCAGGCGCTTAAGTATATGATTGATTGGATTGAAGGTATTCTGATAACTCATTCTCACCAGGACCATATTGGAGGTCTTGATGAAGTGCGTCAGTATAATTTCCTTATGAAAAGAAATATAGATGTTTTTGGGAATAAAACGGCTCTGAAAGAGATCAGGGCACGGTTCGGATATATCTTTAAAAAGACCCAGGAAGGTGGCGGAAAACCAAAAATTAATCTTAACTGCGTCAGAAAAGATTTTAACATTAAAGAACTTAAAATAACGCCGATATCAGTAATTCATGGCACAATCCCTATTTTTGGGTACAGAATAGGCAGTCTTGCATATATTACTGATGCTAGTATCATTCCTGAAAAAGGCATGAAAAAAATTTACGGGACAAAGCTGCTAGTGATAAATGCACTCCGGCGCGAAGCACACCCGACGCATTTTAATCTTGATGAGGCTCTGAAACTTTCAAAAATAATTAAGCCTGAAAAAACATACCTTATACATCTGACCCATAATTTTCTTCATGAAAGGGACAGCCTCACTCTCCCTCAGGGTATTTATTTTGCTTTTGATGGTCTTACTGTGGAATTCGATTAATATAGTTTCCTGTTGTCGATCACACGCTTGGCCTTGCCTGTACTTCTTTCGATAGTCCTAGGTTCGACCAATTTAAGTTTTACCTTGATGCCGAGTACAGAATAAAGCCTGTCTGTTATTTTCGTTTCAAGCTGTACAATTCTTTTCATTTCATCAAAGAAAAGTCTGTCGGTGACTTCAACATGAACTTCCAAAATATCGATGTTTTTCTCCCTTTCGACGATTATCTGATAATGAGGTGCGATCCCTTCCACTTCAAGAAGAACTTCCTCTATCTGAGAAGGGAATACATTGACGCCGCGGATAATCAGCATGTCGTCCGTCCGACCCATGATCTTCATAATACGGGCTGTAGTCCTCCCGCACCGGCAGGGATCGGGTAAAAGGATTGAAAGGTCCTTTGTACGGTATCGGAGAAGAGGGAGGGCTTCTTTATCAAGGGCTGTAATGGCAAGTTCTCCCTCATCACCATCTTTAAGGATATTTCCTGTCTCAGGATCAATGATTTCGACGAGAAAAGAATCTTCATTTATATGCATACCTTTTTTTTCCAAACATTCTCCGGATACTCCCGGTCCTATCAACTCTGAAAGACCGTAATTGTCCGTGGCCGTTATGTTCATTTTTTTCTCTATTTCTCTGCGTATAGACTCGCTCCAGGGTTCGGCTCCGAAAAGACCGTACTTGAGTTTCAGATCTGTTTTCGGGTTGACACCCATCTCACTCATAATATCAGCAATGTGCAGTGCGTAGGAAGGAGTACAAATTAAAACTGTTGTACCGAAATCCTTCATGATCTGTACCTGGCGTTCGGTGTTTCCGCTTGAGGCTGGTATTACGGCAGCTCCGATTTTTTCAAGCCCGTAATGATGTCCGAACCCGCCTGTAAATAGGCCGTATCCGAAAGATATTTGAGCGATATCGTCTTTCGTTACCCCTCCTGCCGTATGGATTCTTGCCATTAATTCACTCCAGAGCTCAAGGTCTTTTTTTGTATACCCGACAACGGTTGCTTTACCTGTGGTTCCGCTGGAGGCATGAATCCTGATAATTTCACTCATCGGTGTGGCAAATAACTGAAAGGGGTAATTGTCCCTCAAGTCATCTTTTGATGTGAAAGGTATGTTCTTGATATCATCAAGAGTTTTTATAGATTCAGGCTTTAATCCAATAGAATCAAATTTTTTCCTGTAAAAAGGCACATTCTCATAAACGTAGCCCATCATCTTCTTCAGTTTAGACAGTTGAAGTTCTTTAAGTTCCCTTCTCGGCATGGATTCAATTTGAGGATTCCAGATAGGCATGCCGCACTCCTTTAATTTTCACTCATCATATCATATGCGCTCTTTTTTTTCAACTTATACAAAAAGCTTGTAAGAAAAGCTCAGAGTGCGGTTTGAAATGATCACCTTCTGTTCATTTAATTTTAGTTAGAGTTTCCCTTTCTTTTTTTAGAAGTTGAGCTAATTTTTCAATAGTCTCCGAATTTCCCCTGGAACTCATGAGGAATAAAAGTTCTTTCAAGTAATACTCGTTCATATCAACATCAGGACTTTTACTTGATTCCTTTTTAGGCTTTTCATCGGAGGTATTTTTTTGAAGCTTCTGACTTTCTGTCCGTATTTCCTGCTCAATCTCATCCTTTTGAGGAATATCCCGGTCAGGTACGGATGTCATGGGATCTGCAAAGGCAAATCCAGGGTTTAATCCATTAACAATCATAAATTCCCTCCTTGGAATTCATCCGGAAGCCATCATGGCTTCTCTTTTTATATATATAATATCGTTATTTATGCCCTGTTACTTTATTTTATTTGATGATTTTTTATATGTAGATATTGTTGCAAGGCTCAATTTCCTTATCAAGGGTGGGATTGAAAATTTGTTTTGAAATGAGTATAAAAGAAATTTCTCAAGAAAAGACAACAGGCTTTCCGAGCTGTTATTCTGAGTAAAAGTTTTTAGGGCCTTTGCAAGTTCCTGCTCTTTTACTGCAGGTATATTGAGGCCAGCCCTTCTGGCCTTCTCAAGAATTTTATCAAACCTTTGAATTTCAGGAAATTTTTTTGGGATTCCATCAAATATTGTTTTTCTTTTGTAATTCTTTTTTTCGGACGATTTGATCGCTTCCCATTTTACTAGAATCCGGTCTATATTCTTCTCTTTCCTTTCGCCGAAAACATGAGGATGCCTTCTCACAAGTTTTTCTGAAACTTCTCCAATTACCTCCATGACCTTGAAGTCTCCTCTCTCCTCAAACATACGGCTTATAAAAAGAACAAGAAATAATAAATCGCCCAATTCTTCCTTTGCATCGGTTACTTTATCCTCTTCAATAGCTTCAATTGTTTCATAGACTTCTTCAATTAGGTCAGATGTTACCGACCTTGGCGTCTGTTCCCTGTCCCATGGGCATCCATTCTCGCTCCTTAGTGTTTTGACAATTTCATAAAGCCTGTCAAATTCTTTCAATCAATAACTCCAAAATTTTTCAGAATAATAATCTAAAAATTGAAATAATTCAAATTAATAACTCGGGTTCAAAATGCAACCGGTATAAAAGGGGAAATATCCTAAACGGTTTTTTATAATATGAAAGAACATGAGGAGAAGTTATTGACAGTTAAAAATCTTTCCAAATTGATGGGTCTGGCCATAAATGATTATGAAATGATAAAAGACGGAGACCGCATAGCAGTAGGGCTCTCAGGAGGGATTGACAGCCTTGCTCTCCTGATGCTTCTGCATGAACGTCTTAGAAGGATCCCTGGCGGATATGAACTCTTTCCGGTTTTCGTTGATAACTTCAATGGAGAAAGTTTACAGCATAATGAAAGGATAGAAAAGTTAAAAGAGAGTATTTATAATAAAACCGGGCTTAATATGGAGATCATAGGAATTACTGCAGTAAAGACATTAACAGACAAAAACTTTAAGCACAGGGATATATGCTTTTTATGTTCCCGCAAAAGAAGAAATGAACTGATAAAATTTGCTTTTAAAAAAGAATGTACTTCACTGGCTCTTGGCCATCATTTGGATGATATAGTCGAGACCAGTCTTATGAATATGTTTTATGGAAGAGAGCTCTCCTCGATGCTTCCAAGGCTGGATCTTTTCGGCGGAAAGATGTCCCTGATAAGACCCCTATGTTATATAAGCAAATCAAGGATTGAAAGTTACATTTACGGGAGGGAGGAAATTCTGCCGGTCTTTGGAGAGGTATGTCCTTCAAAAATGATACGGCGTGAGCTGAGAAGAGAGAAAGTCAGGGAGATAATAAAAGTAATTTCACCGAAGATCCCGGGATTCACAAAAAATATATTTGCTGCTTTCAGGAACCCTAAAAGGGATTACCTCCTGGATATAAACTTTTCCCCGAAAAGTTCAGGGCTGTTTAAAAGGCCATAATTCGAATTATATCAGGCTCCTTTAACTATCAAATTCCAGAATGATCCTTGTCCCATTTTCTCTTTCCAGTCGAATAGTTCCATTAAGCTGTTTGGTCAGCTCTCCTACAAGCATGAGCCCGAAACCGGTCGAATTATTAAAATTGACTGATTCCGGTATGCCAATTCCGTTGTCCTCTAAAACCAGTATGACATGATTGCCTTTTTTCGAGGCTGATACCCGTATCATTCCACTATTCCTGCCTACGAATGCATATTTCATCGAGTTTGTGATTATCTCGTTTACAAGCATTCCAAGAACTGATAATACCGATGTTCCAAGTTTGAAATCATCAAATATGGTTTCAATTTTAAACGATTCACGGTTTGGAAATATTACTGTGAGGTCTTCAAGCAGTTGTGTTAAATATTCCTTGATCGATATTTCCATAAAATTGTTTGAACGGTATAGTTTATCATATAAAACCTGCATTGTTAAAAGCCTTTCGACAGCATCTTTTACGGCCTCTTTGGCTTCTGCATTGGAGAGCCTTTCCTGCTGTAGAGAAAGAAGGCTGATCATAGTGCTCATATTGTTCTTGATGCGGTGATGAACTTCCTTGAGTATAAGTTCCTTTTCGGCTAGAAGGTTTTTTATTTTTTCATCGGCGATTTTACGCTCAGTAATATCTTTAGATATTCCAAATGTTCCGATAATATTGCCTTTTCCATCATACAGCGGCATTTTTGTTGTGGTTACCCAAGTTCCGGTACGGCCGAATAATATTTCCATCTCTTCTTTGTTGATGGGCTGCCCCGTTCTTATGACTTCCTGCTCATCCTCGTATTTTCCTCGAGCATTTTCTTCTGTAAAAAAGTCAAAATCAGTTTTACCAACCGCTTCTGAAGGGTCCGAGCATCTGAATTTTATAGCCTGGGCTTTGCTGATGCGTATGAAACAGCTTTTAAGATCCTTGAAATAAATACTTTCAGACGTATTCTCCATCAGTGTTTTCATAAAGAACTGTTCCTGAGCTAGTGCCTGTTCCTTCATCTGGTTTTCGAAGAGCCGTAAAGCCGTTTTTATGGTAGTGATGAGAACAGCTTCTCCGCAATCCTTAGCTACATAACCATAAGAATCTATCCCATCGGTACTTTCGACAATTTCCTGTTCCGTGTATGATGATAAAAATATCACCGGGATAAGATTATTTTTTAAAATGGAGGCAGCTGCCTGCGCTCCATCAATACCACCACCAAGTTTTATGTCCATCAGAATCAGATCAATATCATGTTTTTCCTGCACGATTTGAATTGCTTTTTCACCAGTCTCCGCTATAATAACTATAAAACCATTTTTCTCTAGAATCATTTTTTCCGATAGGGCAACAAGCTCTTCGTCTTCTACAAGAAGGATAGTTTTTTTCTTTTCTTCGCTCATAATCAAATAATTTATAAGCTTTTAAAAAAATTATCACTCAAGTCCATTAGTATATAATTATTCATTAAAATTATCAAAAATTTATAAAGGGTTATCAGGGGATCAGCTTTGTACCTTTAGAAAGGGGAAGATAAATTGTAAAATTGGTGCCCTTACCCTTTGTGCTTTCAACCTTGATATCTCCACCATGCTCATTAATAATCTTATAGACTATTGTCAGGCCGAGACCGGTCCCGTAATCCTTCGTGGAATAGTAAGGATCGAAAATTTTCTTTATTCTGTCGCTCTCAATTCCGGTTCCATTGTCGATTATTGATATGCAGACACAATCCGTGGCTTTATCATAAAATGTTCTTATGGTCAGAACTTTCTTTTTAACAGGGCCTTCTCCTGATAATTTCATAGATTCCATAGCATTTTTCAGCAAATTAATCACTGCCTGTTTAAGATAATCTTTATCGATGAATATCTTCGGTACGCCTTCAAATTCTTCAACAAGACTGATTTCATTTTTTTCTATTTCAGGTTTTATAAGAAATAATATGTCTTTTAGAAACTGGTTAACATCTTCAAAAGTCAGTTTAAGATCTCGCTTTCTTGCAGCGGTCAGAAAATCGTTTACTATCTGAGCAAGCCTTCTCTGCTCCTCGTCTATTATATTCACATATTGAAGAACCTCGGGAGGAACTTCTATTATCTTCTTATTTATTCCTTTTTTCAGAATTTGAGTATGCAGGTCGATTGCTGTGAGAGGGTTTTTAATTTCATGTGCAATCCCAGCTGCAAGGGTATTGAGCGCTGAGACCGATTCAAGGTTTTTAAGCTGAAATTCCATCTGTTTATTTTTTGATATATCTTTTACCCTGATTATGAAATTATTTCCGGATGCGGTTATCTTTTCAATAAAATAGTACCTGGTTTCTCTTGAACTATCGGTGAATTCCTTTTTGAAATCTTCCATGTTAATTGCTTCCAGTATGAAAGAGAAAAGCGCCTGGTTTCCCACCTGTTTTTTAAATTCATTCGGATAAGCCGGTAATTTAATTACATTTGGAGTTATAAGGATCCTTTTAGCATTCTGATTAATAAAGAAAATCTTATTTTCATTGACAATTATGAGGGCTTCATCTGAATTTTCCAGAGCATCCCTGTAGATTCTTTTTTCATCTTCAAGAGATTCAATAACAGATTTTATCCTCGGCTCATCCAGTCTGGAAATATTTTCTATGATCTTCTCGAGAAATTTATTATCGCTCATAGAATAAAGCCTTCTTCACTATTATTTCTAAAATTACCGATAATTAGAATAGTATTATATAATAATAAATATAAATTTAAAAGGGGTTAATAGGGAAATGCCTTTAAAGCAGATACCGAAGGAAAAAAAAGAAGCATACAATCTTACCGTAAAAGATTTGAGGGAAAAAGTTGATTTGATACTGAAAAAGGCGCAGAAGTTTGAACGTGAGGGTATGAGGGATAAAGAGGTAGTTTCTTTTTATAAGAGGGTGGCTGCAAGTATAAATTACCTGGAGACAGTTAAAATTTTCAATAAAATGAACGAATACAGCATTCAGATCATGGATATTAAAAATGATCTGTATCTTTCAAATGCCAGAAAGAATATATACCAGGCGATAAAAATGCTTGAAACTATTGTCGGATCCGTTATTGATTCATCACTTACAGATAATGCGGAAATAATGGAAAAACTGATACTTTTAAATCCTAAAAGAATAATAAATCTTCTTAAAAAGATCGATTATTATATTGCAACCATCCAGCTGGCTGAAGGGGAAAATTCGAAATGGAAATGGACTTTTGTCGAAATGTACGGCAAACTCGCCGCACTTACTAAAAACCTGATTAATTTTAAGGTTTATGGACAGCAGATATTTGATCCTACCACGCCATTTTACGAGGATATTAATGAACTTTTCCAGTTTTCAAAGAAGCATATAGAAACTGCCGCTCAGAAATACAGGGCTAAATATGAACTTTCCACGATGGATGTGTCCGACATGAACAAGGGTTTGGATTTTCTTAATCTGCTTCTTCGCATAAATATTTTATTGAATGAACAGGTTCAGGCGCAGGAAACAAAAAAGACGATCGAAAAATGGAAGGATAAATTCGAAGAGGATATAAGGAAAAAAGACGCTGAAGTAAAAAAGAAGAAGCAGGATGCTGCTGTTGCTAAACGTAAATAGTTTTCCTACCCTTCAATGATCGAATTTATGCAGGCAATTTGAACGCAAATACATAAAAGTTCGATCGCTTCAGTGAGTTCGTCAATAGGAGGGTAGGTGGGTGCTATCCTTATATTTCTATCTCTTGGGTCCCTGCCGTAAGGGAATGTTGCACCGGCCTTTGTGAATATAACTCCGGCTTCTCGGGCCATATCGACTATCTTTCGAGCGCAATTGTCCATTACATTCAGACTGATAAAATACCCCCCTTCCGGTTTAATCCATGAAGCTAATCCCTTTCCGCCGAGCTCTTTTTCAAGAATTGAAATTACCTTATCAAATTTAGGTTTTAAAATAGAAGCATGCTTTGCCATGTGGGCATGAATTCCTTCAACATTTTTAAAGAAAGATACATGGCGCAGCTGGTTTAATTTATCAGGTCCTATTGTCTGGATAATTATCATTTTTTTCAGGTATTTGATATTTGATTCGCTTGATGCAACCATTGAAACTCCTGCTCCGGCAAATGTCATTTTTGAGGTTGAACAGAATATAAATGCCCTGTCTGGATACCCTGTTTTTTTGCAAGCATTAAGAATATTCATTACCCCTGACGGTCTTTCTGTGAAGTGATGAAATGCATAGGCGTTGTCCCAGAAAATTCTAAAATCTGCTGCCTTTGTTTTCATCCCGGCAAGCCTCATCACTGTTTCGTCCGAATAGTTAATTCCATCTGGATTGCTGAAGCTGGGCACGCACCAGATACCCTTGATAAGCTCATCAGAAGATACAAATTTTTCTATTGTATCCATATCAGGACCGTCGTTATTCATATCAATGGTTATCATATCTATCCCGAAAAGCTCGCAAATTGCGAAATGCCTGTCATAACCCGGGCTTGGGCACAGGAACTTAATTGCCGGAGAACCATTGTTCCGCCATGGCCTGTCAATGCCGTTTACTCCAACGAGCAGTGCCCTTGCAATTAAATCATGCATTAGATTAAGGCTCGAGTTTCCATTAATTATTATTTCTTCCTCTTTAACATCTAATAATTCGGAGAATAATTTCTTAGCCTCAGGTAA
>Ga0187770_10000912_pt1 | contig 15101 bp, 13 predicted proteins | sample 0116_SJ02_MP02_2_FD_133154 | JGI IMG/M metagenome (GOLD analysis project Ga0187770, IMG submission 133154) | Tropical peat soil microbial communities from peatlands in Department of Meta, Colombia - 0116_SJ02_MP02_20_MG | ecosystem: Environmental > Terrestrial > Soil > Wetlands > Peat | place...
CCCAATTCCTTTTTGGGGAATGCGATACGGCGGAATGTGGGTAATATCCTCCCCCTTAAACCAGATTTCGCCCTGGGTCGGGGGCAATCTTCCGGCGATGAGGTTGAAAAAAGTCGTTTTCCCGGCTCCATTCGGCCCAATAACAGCTCTCCGGTCTCCTTTGGCCACTTTAAAATTGACGTTATCCACAGCGGTCAGTCCGCCGAACCTTTTGGTTAATCCCTTTGTTTCCAATAAATACAAATCAGTTACCTCCTCCTTGGCTGGTTCTAGCTTGAGCTGCAGTGCGGGTTGTCCGCCTTTCTCGGTAGAAAGCGACCCAATTCTCGATGGCCCCGACAATTCCCTGGTTGAAGAACAGGATGAAGAAGATCAGGACCATACCCACCGCCAGTTCCCATCTCGTGAAGACGACTTGCAAATAGTCGTGAAGGAGAAGAAAGGCGATGGCTCCCACGATGGGCCCGAGGAAAGTCCCCACCCCCCCGACGATGGAGACAAAGATCACCTCGCCATTCATCGCCCAGTGGAGGAGATCCACGGGGACATGCCGGAGATGGATGCAGTACAGAGAACCTGCCAGGCCGCCATAAATCCCTGAGATGACGAACGAAATGAGTTTGACCCTCTGAGTATTGAAGCCGCAAGCAGTCGCCCGATCTTCATTCTCCTTTACCGCCCGCATGGCCTTTCCCAGAGGGGAGCGAAGAATCACGCGGGCCATGTATGTCATAATGATGAAAAATACAAACACAAAATAGTACATATTGAGCGGCTGGCCGAGATCGATCCCCAAAGGAGTAAAAACCGGGATTCCGCGAAGACCATCATCCCCTCCGGTGATCGACCTGAGCTGAAACACCAGAAAATAGAGGATTTGAGAAAAAGCCAACGTAAGCAGAGAGAAATAGACATCGCTTCGCCTCAGGGACAGATACCCGATCACCACGCCGCCTATAGCTGCTGCGAGAACGCCTCCTAACATCCCCGCCCACATAGGGGCATTGAGCTTCACGATCAGGAGCCCGGCCCCATAGGCCCCTAATCCATAGAAAGAAGCATGGCCGAAGGAGAGTTGTCCGGTAAATCCCAAGAGAATATTGAATCCCGTCGCAAAGAGACCAACGATCAGGATGTTGGTGGCGATGGCATGATAGGGCGCGAGAAAAGGGAGGATGATCAAAATGAGAGAGGTTATCCAGAATTGCCAGTCTATCGTTCGCGAGTTCGTTCTCTTCACGCTTCGTCCACCCTTCTCATCCTTCGCCGATGAGTCCAGCTTTCGTGGTCAGAAGGATTACGGCCATCAGGATAAAGATGGCCACCGTGCCTGCCTGGGGGTAGAACAGATTGGTGATTGCAATCACTTCCCCGACCAGGACGCCGCCCACAATGGACCCGGCAAAGCTTCCCATTCCCCCGATGACCACGACGACGAAGGCCTCGATAACCATAAACATCCCCATCTCAGGGATCGTCCCGGTTATCGGGGCGATCAATGCCCCTGACAGGGCGGCCAGGGCAATCCCGAGACCAAACACCAGGGTCCAGACCAAGCGGATGTTGATGCCGAGCATCTGAACCATCTCATTGTCTTTCGTCCCCGACCTGACAACCATTCCGATGCTGGTCTTATTAATGAAAAGCCAGACCAGAAAAAGGACGATGGCCCCGGCGACAATCATGAAGAATCTGTACTTGGGAAACATCATGAACCCGAGATTGACCATACCGGTAAATCCTTGCGGGATGGAACTTCCTATCCCTCCCAGACCAAAGAGGATGCGGATGAGGTCCACAAAAACGTAATTCAGACCGAGGGTAAGGAGGAGCGGGTTGAACTCCTCTGTCCCATAGAGGGGCCGGATTCCGGTAACCTCAATCAACATTCCTATGACCCCTATGATGGTGGGGGCCACAATCAGGCAAACCCAGAAATTGCCAAGGAGGGATATAAGATAAACAAGCGTATAGGCCCCCAACATATAAAACGAGCCATGGGCAAAATTCACAACCCTCATCAGGCCGAAGATGAGCGAAAGCCCCGAAGCCATCATGGCATATATGCTTCCAAGGCTGAGCCCGACAAATGCTTGCAGTAACAAAAAGTCTGCTGAAATGTAAATCACCTCCTCTCTTGCACTAATTTCAGCGCCAGGCTCATCCTTCGTCGCCTGAACCCTGGCTAGGGGCGTTCAACAGAACGCCCCTAGAACCGCGATGGGGGAGGCTCAGGAAGGCCGATCTCCTTCGTTCCCTTTTGGCCTTTTGGGGGATTTCCAGCCTGCAATCCGCAATTGAAAATCTAAAATTCAGCCCCTTCCGGTTTTCTAGCTATTGGTATCGAATCCAGTTGCCCTTGGCATCCTTCTTGTGGCCTTGTTCCTCGCAGGTCCTGGCGAGCTGTTCTCCTCCTATTCTATCCACGATCTCAAAGCAGTCATATTTCTGTTTCGGCGTCTTGTAGGTGAGGATATAAATATCCTGGATGTCCTGATGATCACAAGGTCTCCACCACTCTTCTGTCTTCGCCCATTTGAACTTATGACCCTCCAAGGCAGCAATCATCTTTTCGGAATTAAGCGATTTAGCCCTTTTCGCTGCGTCACAGATCTCCCGAACCGATTCATACTGGGAGAGAGCATCATCGGTGGGAGGCCTGCCGAACTTTTTTTCGAAGATATCCGACATCGGCTTTGTCTCCGGCGCTTCCCAGTAAAAGGTAGCGCCGCCATATCCTCCCTTTATCACATCGGCTCCGACAGCCCAGATCGTACCCGGCATGAAGAGGGCGGTCACGATCTTCATCTTTTCAAAGGCACCGAACTCACGGAGTTGTTTCCAGGAGTTGACCTGATCGAAACCAGGGGCAACTTGAATCAGCACCTCCGGCTGTGCCGCCATGATCTTTCCGATATAAGGCGAGAAATCCTTTAATCCTAAAGGATGGGGGGAAACGCCAAGGTTCTCTCCCCCGGCTTCTTTTAGAACCCTTGAAAAACCATCATAATTCTGCCATCCCCAGGCATAGTCGCCGATCAGGAAATACCACCGTTTTCCAAGATTCTTGGCGGCATATCGGCCCACCACATTACCCATCATGAACGGGGCGAGGTCGGGATGAAACGTATACTTGCTGAAAGTCGGCAGGGCCGGAATCGGATCGCTCATCGTGTTTGCCATAAAGATCATCTTCTTGGGGTATGTCTGTTCATGGACGGCGAGACCCTCATGGCCCAAACACGCTCCCGCCATGAAGTCGACTTTATCATTTTCCATTAATTCTTTGGCCCGCGTGGAGGCTCCTTGCGCGGTTCCGGCCGTATCCTTGACAATGACTTCCACCTTCCTTCCTAGAACCCCTCCCTCCGCATTGACGTGCTCCGCCGCAAGGATGGACCCATCCCGAAACTCCGTTCCTAGAAGAGAAGCGGTGCCACTCAAGCTCGCTGGCACACCAATCTTGATTGGGGTTTCGCCCAAGGCGTACTTCAGGATGGGGGGGAAACCGAGGCTGGCGCCCATGGCGCCCGCGGCTGCTCCGGCCGTCTTCAAGAAATCTCTCCTTGTCCAAGTTTTACTTCTTTTCTCTCCCTTAGCCACTTCCGCCCTCCTTTCATCGTAAGAATTTCATTCCCATTGCTGTGCATAAGGATCCCTGCCTACCTTCAACCCTCCTTTCTGTCTTGAATCTCGGTGCGCTTAAGAGATAAGAAACTCTATGTTGTAGTCGCCTGCTCCCACCAACCCCCTTTGCAAAAACCCCGCAGGGTTCAAGCAACTTGGATGACGGGAATGGAGAGAAATGTTTGTGATGCCGTTACGCCCCAGCTGCCTTGCGCACCTGCCGCAGGGACGCAATTAGATCCTAATGAAGAAGAATGCCGTCCGGATTATAGTTTTTCTCTCGCAAATGAGTCAAGAGGATTTTGGGTGATTTTGGAAATCCTTTGGGAAGATGTGCACCTTCAGAAGGGAGGATTGTCATTTTCCGCATATCGCGGTCGCGGCCATCCCAAGCACGTAGAAATGAGAAAAAAGACCTTGAGGAATGACCCAGGTCAGGATTGCCCGAGCGGCAGCTGTTGCTCGAGAGAGAAGCACCTCCCTGCTGCGGTAGCCAGCCCTCGTCGCCGTAGGAGCGGCACAATCCACCCCTAGGCACCGCCGCGCCAGTTCTAAGGGATCAGGACCGCTTTGATCGTCTTCCAGTCCTTGACGGCCAGGATGGCCTCCGAGGTCTGGTCCAGCTTGAACTTGTGAGAAACGATCTCTGCTAAGGGGTACCTGTGCTGAATCCGTTCAATCAGGGCGACCGCCCGCGCCGTGTGCTTCGGCTCCCAGGAGTAGGAACCCTTGACCGTCAGCTCTTTGAAGGTCACCCAGAAGGGATGAAAATTCGGGTCCGGGCCTGCGTCCATGAACTGGCCGACGACAACGTATTTCCCTCCGTCTCGGGCATATTGGACTCCTTCCGCGAAGGCCGCCGGTACGCCGCTGCATTCCAGGACGACATCCGCGCCCTGGCCGGCCGGGGTCTGGTCTTTGACGATCTGCACCCGGTCCTTGGGATTTTTCACCTCTTGAATGTCCAGGGCGAAATTGACCCCCCAGCGACGGGCCATATCCAGCCGGTCCTTGGGCCCGCCAACCATGATGACCTTGCCCGCGCCATTTTCCCGGGCCACGATCAGACCGAAAAGCCCCACGGCCCCGCTGCCCTGGATGACAACTGAGTCCCCTACGTGAATGTCCGCTTTTTCCGCTGCATGGACCATCGTCGGGGCGGCGCAACCGGAGGCGACGAGGGCTTCGGGGGGAAGACCTTCGGGCAGTTTAAAAAGAAAGGTCCGGGGATAGAGGTAACAGTATTCCGCCCAACCCCCGAGGAAATGCGGTGCCTGCTCTGAGGTGATCCCTGCACCGTAGGTTTTGCGCTGCTGGCATTTGTTAGGAATGCCCGCCACGGTGCAGTTGAAGCACTGGTAGCAATAGGTCCCGATCGTCGTCGGCCAGGTTATCCAGTTCCCTCTCTTCAAAGGCACCCCGTTCCAGTCCGCGACGTTCCCGCCCATCTCTACGATCTCGCCCACGTTCTCGTGCCCCAGAATCACGGGAAAGTTCAAAATCTTGCCGCCCGTGTGGCCCAGCCACGTGTGCACGTCCGTCCCGCAGATGCCGGCCATCAGCATCTTGACGAGAACCGCCCCCGCCTCCACTTTATCCGGGAGTGGGTAGGTGCGAATCTCAAAGGGCTTGTTGAAATCCACCATGACCGCTGCTTTGCCAAAACCTTTCACGCCCCTTCTCCTCCTTTTCGCGAATGATGCACGATGTGGTCCACCACCGGGGTCGGTGTGATTCGATGAATGACTCTGTATCCCTTGGGATGCCTGGGCTGAATCGATCGTCTTTCCCGAAGGGGAGGCGCGGCCGAGTATCTTCTTCGTTTCTTTACTCCTATTACACCCCCAGGTAGCGCAGCTTGATCTCCTTATTCTGGTCCAACTCTGCGGGCGAAAGGCCGGCGGTAGACTCATCCAATAAGAGTACTTTCGGGTCCGAAATGAGAGCTAAAAAGATCTCAATCTCCCGTTGTTCCCCATGAGACAGGTTCTTGACTATTTCCCCTTTTTTGCCGGCCATGCCCACTCTTTCCAATGTCTCGATCACCCTTTCGTGTATGTCCCGATAGGTGGATAAAGGGCGAAGCATAGAAAATTTAATCCTTCTTAAACCCATGGCCGCAAGGATGAGGTTATCCAAAACGCTTAACGTCGAGAAAAGACTGTCTATATCGCCAGGTATCCTCCATCTACGGGAAGGATGACACCCGTCACATACCTCGAAGCGTCTGAGGCCAGGAAAACTGTGGCCCCTTTTAATTCATCCCCCTCCCCAAATCTTCGCATGGGAATATGGGCGAGGAGCTTTGGGCCGTGGTTCTCCACAATCCATTTGCTCATGTCGGTTGGAAACCAACCCGGGGCAATCGCGTTAACCCGGATATTGAACTTGGCCCACTTGGCCGCTAGGTCTTTCGTAAAAGTGATCACTGCCCCTTTGCTGGCGCTATAAGCGATGGCATCGACGGCCTCCGGTTCCGTTCCGACGATCCCCATGATAGAGGCGATGTTGATAATGGTCCCGCTTTTCTGGCGGATCATGACCCGGCCCGCTATTTGGGAGAAGAGGAAAACTCCATTCAGGTTGGTTTCCACGACTTTCTGCCATCCCTGCAGGGGATACTCCTCGGGCGTGGCGCCCCAGGTGGCTCCGGAATTATTGATCAGGATGTCGATCCGGCCAAAGGTTCTAATAGTCTCGTCGACAACGGCTTGAATTTCTTTCGGGGATTTCACATCGCAGGCGATCGCCAGAGTCTTTACTCCCAATCTGGAGATCTCCAGGGCCGCCTGCTGGCATTTTTCTACGTTTCGGGAGCAGAGTACAACCTGGGCTCCGGCTTCGGCTAGGCCTTCGGCCATCTTCTGCCCGATTCCTTTTCCCCCGCCGGTAACAATCGATACTTTTCCTCTTAAATCGAACATTTCCTTGACCTTCATATCTTCACCTCGATTCAGGATACCTATTGTCGTAGATAGCGAACCTCCATCCCCCGATTCTTTCCACCCTTAAATCTCGATAATCCGCATTCATCAGCGCCCAAATTCATTTTGCCTTCTATCACCTGAACCGGACGTTTCTCAATTCCGCCTCTGATCCAGACGATGGATACCTTCTTCTCGGGCAATTTTCAAGGCTTCCTCATACTCTCTGCGGGTAAGGCCGCGGTTTAAGGGCGGATAGTTTAAAGCCTCCCCACAGGGTCGGTATTGAGCCATAATGTTTACGTAGGTATGGGGAGATATTTCCCGGGCCAAGAAGCGCATCGCCTCTCGGGTGCCCGCCAATCCCCCGGGCATTACCAGATGTCGAATCAGGACTCCACGTTCGGCAATACCCCGGTAGTCCATCGTCAGGTCTCCCACCTGTTTGTGCATCTCGCAGATGGCGGCTTGGGCTCGCGCGGAATAATCCCGGGCATGACAGAATCGATCGGCCGCCTCTTCATCCATGAATTTGAGGTCGGGCATATAGATATCAAAAACACCATCGAGTAGCTGCAAGGTTTCTACAGAATCGTATCCGCCGGTGTTATAAACCAGGGGGACCCTTAACCCCCCTTCAATCGCCTGGGGGAGGGCAGCCAGAATCTGGGCAACCACATGAGATGGAGACACGAAGTTGATGTTATGGCAGCCCGCTCCCTGCAAGGAAAGCATCATATGGGCCATCTGATCAGAAGAAACCTCACCGCCTTCTCCCAGATGGCTGATTTCGTAATTCTGGCAGAAAAGACAGCATAGGTTGCAGTGAGTGAAGAATATTGTTCCTGACCCGCCAACTCCGACCAGCGGGTCTTCTTCCCCAAAATGGGGGTTGAAGCTCGAGATCACGGCCCGCGAGCCCGTTCGGCAAAAGCCCTTTTCCTCCCTTTGCCGGTCAACTTTACACTCTCGGGGGCAAAGTCGGCAGGACTTCAAGCGAGTCTCCGCTTCCCCAAGCCGCTGGGCAAAGATTCCTTTCTCGTATAATTCCAAATAGGCGGGGCGGAAAGATCTTTTTTTATCTGCGGGCATTATACTTTGCGGCCATCGGCCTTTTGCAAAAGCTGGTTCATCTTTTCCGTGGGATAATAGCGAATCGCCTTTCCGCTTCCCACCGGGCTGAAATACCCCTCCCTGGATAAGCTCCGGATGATTCCCTGCACCCTCTGCCGGGACACCGACCTCGGCACCTTCAATTCTCGCAGAGTGAAATACCCCTTTTCCCTCAGAGCTTCCATGGCCCAGGACAGTCCGGGCATCCCGGCCCCTTCTTTGGCCTCCCGGATCCGATATACTTTCCCCCGCTTTTTAAAAGATTCCACGATACCCTGGCGCACTAAATCCTTAATTTCCGTGTAGGCCCCATCCCGGTCTACCCCGAATTTTTGGTAATCCGAACTACTGAAAATTCCCCCGTGGACTCTCGCATAGGTTAATATTCGTTTTTGTCTCGGGTTCAGCGGGTAATCGCTGAATCGCTTAAGCCAAGCCAGCGTATCCTCATCCAGGATCGGCGTATTCCGGAAGACCAAGCAGAAAAAAGTCTCTTCCTCCTTCCATTCCGGGGGATTCAATCCCTGCTGCTCCATCTCTTGGAAGATCCGGGGAAGCCCATCCCCCAGCGATCGCATGAAGCCTGCATCCGTGAGGACTCGGGCCATCAGGGGATTCCGGGAATAATGGATCTTATCGCGGCCCAAAATCTTCTTGGCTTTTATGGGTCCGGGAAGCTTGCCGGGGCTGCGGACTTCGATACGATCGTCAAACATCCAGATGGAAATAGCACTCCCCTCCAAAGAATAATCCCGATGGGCAATGGCATTGATCAGGGCTTCTTTCCAAGTGAAGGAAGGGTATTCAAATCTCTCCCGAAAGAAGAGATCCCTGGACAAGACCCGATCCTGGACCTGCTTTCCGATTAATTTTTCCGTTTCCTGAATCAGTCTCAGGGCGGGCGCCTCGATCCGTATTCTCTCGGCCACATTGTACTCACTCCCGCCCCTTCTTTCCTCTCCCTCGAAGCGGACGAATTCAATACCCGGCCGGGGATGCCATCGCAACGGGTCTTTGCCGAACAGATATGCCGCGGCGCGATTCAGTACTGCCTTACGGTCCTGGTATTCAATCAACCCGTAGGGACGGTGGAGGATATTTTCGGGATCCCCCTGGAAGCCTAATCGGGCCAGAAAGTCATTTAATAAATTTTCATCCAGGTCGTGGAAGGAACTGCCGGGAAGGATTTCGCGCTCGTGCCAGGTCTCGGCTCTCGTCTCTCGCTGAGCAATGATTCTTTCCCGCGAGAGAGAAACATTTTGCGGCCCAATCCGGAGGTAGCCTTTGCCGTTGCGCAGAAGGTGAGTCACCGGGCTGGGCAGAACTGTAAACTGAAGTAGTGTTTTCCCCCCAAACCCCTTCCGGGTGACCTGGAAAGGAAAAGGAGGAAGAGAAGCTTCCTGCAAGGCACGGCAAAAGAGATGGCATTCCCGATCTTCGAAAAAAATTCCTCGCGTCTCCCCTTCAGGGTCCGCCCCCAGAAGAACCCTTCCTCCACCTGCATTGGCCATAGCGTTCAAAGACACAGCCATGGCCTGCAAAAGTTCTTTACGGGTCCGGCCGTAAACCTTGCCCCTGCGGCTCAGCCGGTAACAGTTCACCATTTCTATGAACTGTCCGGTTCCCCGCTCCTGAAGCTGAACCCAATCTTCGTCTTCCATAGACCTTTCCTATGAGTTGGGGAGTTGGAAAAACTCGACTGTATTGCCAAAGGCTTGAGCGGCGATCTCCTCAGAGGATTTGTCCTTAATTTCACTCACCGAGTGAAGGGTCGTTAAGATGTCTTTCGGCTCGCTCGGTTTCCCCCGATAAACCTCCGGGCAATCTGTTTCCAAGAGCAATTTCTCCATAGGGGCCAACTGAATGGCCTCTCGATGTTTTGCACTGTAGGCCGCTGCCGGAGTGGCAGAGATAAGGTATCCTTGGGTCAAAATTTCCTGCAATACATCCGAAGGCCCACTATACCAGTGGAAAACCGCCTTTTCGATCTCCAAAGATTTCAATAACCGAAAGCTCTCTGCCCAGGCCCTCCGGGCATGCAAAAGGACGGGCTTTCTTTCCCGGCAAGCAACGGTCAGGATCCGTTGCAGGACCTCTTCTTGTTTTTTCCCTGGGAGTCTGGATGGCGAAGTCGAGTCCCACCTCCCCTAAAGCCAGGCAGCGGGGAAGTTCTTTCTCCAGGAACCGAAAATTAGCTTCGAGATCTGCCCCATCTAATTTCCAGGGATGAAGGCCTACCGCGGGCAGTATGAATCGGGGAAACCGACCGGCCAACTGCAAAATTTTTTCATTCGAGCTCAGATCCGTACCCACGGCCACAATTGCCCGGACTCCGGCGTCCCGGGCACGGGTTAGAGCTCCCTCAAGGTCTCGGATTTCATCCAGATGAGCATGGGTGTCGATGAGTTTCAAGAGAGGGCACTCCCTCTTTGCCCCTTGCCGTCGTTGCCCCATTATCGCCAACCCGGCAGGATGGGTCAAGGAATTTTTAAGCGCTGGAATACCGCGGTCTAGGGGTTCCAGATTGCCCCTCAAAAAATGAGAGGATTAAATTTGATATATAGGGTATTGATTCGAAGCATAGAGATAGGATAATTTAGAAATGTTGGATGGTTGAAACTTAAAGATTCTGTAGGGGAGAATAAAATGCGCGCCGAATCTTTTGAATTCTTGAAAGCTCTCGCTCAAGTCCCCAGCCCCTCCGGGTACGAGCAACCGGTGCAAAGAGTATTCCGGGCTTATATCCAAGGATATGTGGATGGAGTGAAAACCGACGTCCTGGGTAACACCTTCGGATATATCCGGGGCCGGGGAAAGAAAAAGTTCACGGTCATGCTCGCCGGCCATTGCGACGAAGTGGGCTTTATGGTCAGGTATATCGATGACCATGGGTATGCCTATTTTTCCTCGATCGGAGGAGTGGACGACCAGCTTCTTCCGGGGAAAAGAGTCTGGATTCATTCGTCAAAGGGCCCCCTGATTGGCGTGGTGGGCCGGAAGCCCGTCCACCTCCTTGATCCCAAAGACCGGGAAAAGGTAGTACAGATCCATAGCCTCTTCATCGATTTTGGAGCCAAGGATAAAAAAGAAGCCCAGGCTTCGATTAAAATTGGAGACCCGATCACTTTTGCCGTCGGCCTGGAAAGACTCATGGGAGACCGGGTGGTGTCCAGGGGATTCGATGATAAAGTCGGGAGTTTTGTGGTCGCTGAGGTTCTCCGTCAGATCGGCGAGCGGAAAGAACGGCCCCGGTGTGAAGTTTATGGGGTTTCCACCGTTCAGGAAGAACTCGGACTTCGGGGGGCCACCACGAGCGCCTACCAGATACAGCCTGATATTGGCATCGCAGTGGAGGTCGGCCATGCCAGCGACTACCCGGACGTTGACCCCAAGCGGGTGGGCGAATATAAGCTGGGATCGGGCCCCATTGTCGCTCGTGGAGCCAACATCAACCCCCTGGTATATGACCTGCTGGTGGAAGCGGCCAAAAAGATGAAGATTCAAGTGCAAATTCTCGGTGCCCCCCGGGCAACAGGAACGGATGCCAACGTGATCCAATTGTCTCGTAAGGGAGTGGCCACCGGTCTGGTGAGCGTTCCTCTACGGTACATGCACACGCCAGCCGAAGTCCTCTCGCTCAAAGACCTGGAGGCTACCTGCGAACTTCTGGTGGGGTTTATTTATCTCTTGAAAGAAAATATGAACTTTGTTCCCAAATAGGAAATTCAGGAGCCTGGGAATTTGGCCGGACATCGACACAGCTATTGGGGAACACCGGGATAGGGCTTATTCTTTTTCGGTGATTTTATATTTTTTCAGCTTGTAGCGTAGGACCCGTTCGCTGATCCCCAGTTCTTCGGCGGCTTTGGTCTGGACCCAGGCACTCCTTTGCAGCGCCCCGGCGATCTCCTGGCGCTCGATCTCTTCCAAGGCCTGCGGAAGGCTTCTTCCCTCTCTCCCTCTCTCTAAGGCAATTTCCGCCTTGCTTTCCTGCAGGTTTAAAGGAAGATCCTGAGTCGTCAAGGTATTTTCCCGGCATAAAACCACGGCCCGCTCGATAATGTTTTCCAGCTCGCGTACGTTTCCCGGGTAATGATAGCGCATCAGCAGATCCTTGGCCTGTTTAGAAAGGGAGGTTACCTCCTTTTTATTCTCCCGGCTGTATTTCCCGAGGAAATGTTCCGTCAAGGGGGGAATATCTTCTTTCCTCTCCCGCAGAGAAGGCAAGGTAATGGTCACCACATTCAGCCGGTAATAAAGGTCCTCGCGGAAGGCTCCTTTTTGGATGGCTTCCTCAAGATCCCGGTTGGTTGCCGCAATGACCCGTACATCTGCTTCGATCGTTTGGCTGCTTCCTACCCGCTCAAATTCTTTTTCTTGCAGAATCCGCAGCAGCTTTACCTGCAATGGAAGCGATAGATCTCCGATTTCATCCAAAAAGATCGTCCCCCGGTCAGCCTGCTCGAAGCGTCCGATTCTGCGGGCCACGGCTCCCGTGAAGGCCCCCTTTTCATGACCAAAGAGCTCGCTTTCCAGGAGGTTCTCCGGAAGCGCCGCGCAGTTCACCTTGATAAACGGTTTATCCGAACGGGGGCTGGCATAATGGATCGCCCGGGCAATGAGTTCTTTTCCGGTCCCGCTCTCCCCCAGAATTAATACCGTCGCCGGGCTTCCGGCCACCCGTTTGGCCAGGTTCAAGGCCTCTTCCATCCGCGGGCTGGCCGAGATAATGAAATCAACCTTGAATCTCTCCCGTAGCTGCTCCTTCAGTTCCCGGTTTTCTCGTTCTAACCGGATCTCCCTTTCCACCTTCTGAATTCGAATCAGGACCCCGTCAAGCTCGAGCGGTTTGGTTAGAAAATCGGAGGCCCCGGCCTTCATCGCTTCCACTGCGGTATCAATGGTCCCATAAGCGGTCATGATCACCACCGCGGCTTCCGGGTTTAATCGCTTCACTTCCTTTAATAATTGAAGTCCGTCCATGCCGGGCATGCGGTAATCTGACAATATAAGATCGAAAAATCCTTTCTTGATTTTCTCCAAAGCCCTTTGCCCATCTTCTGACGTCTCCACTCCATAGCCCTGTTTAACCAGGAATCCCTTGAGCATCTCCAACTGGACTTTCTCGTCATCCACAATCAAAATTTGGAATTTTGAGGCCGGGCTCATTCTGCCTCCCCGGGTATGGGTAGGGTAATGCGAAAGGTAGTCCCCTTTCCTGCGATGCTCTGCACTTCGATGGTCCCCCCGTGTTCCTGGATGATCTTGTGGGCCAGAGGAAGGCCCAACCCCATCCCCTTCTCCTTGGTGGAAAAATAATAATCAAAAATTTTGCCCAGATTCTTTTCCGGAATTCCCTCTCCCGTGTCCGAAATCCAGATGATGGCCAGCGTCTTTTCCTTGTTGGCCTTGGAGACCAGTTCTAATACCCCTCCCTGGGGCATAGACTGGAACGCGTTGGTCACCAAATTCCAAAGAGCCTCATGGATCCGCTGCCGGTCCAGGTTCAGGAAGGGGAGGTCCGGGCTGATATTCTCCACCAGGAGAATTTTCTGTTGCTCGGCTACCTCTTGGCAGAGCAACACGAGATTCTTCAGAATATCTTTAATCTGGACGGGCTGGAGGTCCAGATGCGCAGGCCGGGCAAAGAAGAGGAACTGTTCAATGATCTGGTTAACTCTTTTGACTTCTCCTCGCAGCACCTCGGTGAAATGAAGGTATTCTTGCTGAGATTCTGGCTGGGAAGGAGCGAACTCCCGTTGCAGGCGCTGGATGGCCATCCCAATGGCATTGAGCGGGTTGCGGATCTCGTGGGCGACCCCCGCAGCCAGGTTGGCCAGAGAAGATAGTTTCTCCGATTGACGAACCTTCTCTTCCATCTCTCGAACCCGGCCCAAATGCCGGTTTTCCATCCGGGATACGATGGCGATGCCCACGCCCCCAAAGGCCAGAAGCAGAAGACTGAAAAAGGTGAGGTTTCTCAAGTCCGCGTCCATGATCTGGTCTACGCGACCGGTGGAAAGTCCAACCCGGATAATGGCCACTGTTTTCGGGTCCAAAGAAACGACTTTGGCAATTTCCATGATTTTTCGTTCGCCTCGATCTCGAGCGATTGGCTGTTGGTCATCCTTGATCAAGAGCTTAAGCAGAAAGGTGTCCTCTTCTTTTTTCCCGATTTTCTCCGGCGATGTGTCAGCCCAAACCTCCAGGTCTTCCCCCTGCAGGGTGATGTAGCTGATTTCCCCCCGTCCTTTCCACTCATCGATCAACCCCCTCAGGACCACAGTGCGACGAAAGAGCCGGATGGCCCCCTCATCGACCTTAATGGCGAGAATGCCTTCTCCGGCCTTGCGTACAATGGCTAGGGAAAGGGAATCCATCTGCCCCGCTCCCTCATTCTCCGAGCGCCGGATCGCGTAGGCGGCTTTTCCCTCCAGGAGAGGATGGTAGAAAGAGTCATCCAGGATCGAAGTCGCCTTGGGGTTCTGATAGATGAGAGTCTGATGGGGAGTGATGAACTTTAGGGCCGAGAAGTGCCAGGACCTAGCAATTTTTGCCAGTTGGCTCTCCTGGGGAGAAAGGTTGCCCAATTCCTGATCAATTTGGAAGGCAGTATCCAGGATGAGGTCCACCACGGAATCATCCAGGGCTAAGGGATTCATCGGAGAAGGAAAGAGACGGGCCGAGGCCTCGGGAAAAGCTTCGATGGCCGCCCAGGAGGCAAAGATACTCTGAGCGCTCTTTTCCAGGCCGGCGATGACGGCCACCCCTTCGTCAAAGAGCATTCGGTGAAGATTATCCTTCAGCCGATTGGCTTCATAGATCCCGTTAATAATCAGGAGGAGAGCCAGCAACCCCCAGATGATAAGAAAAAAGAGGGGACGAAAGATCCAGCGCCTTTTGAGCCCCCTTCCCTTCCGGAGAAAGGCCATGGTAAATTTTCTGCTCCGTTAGTATTCTCTTCCCATTCCCCGGCCCCGGCCTGGCATCATGAACGGTCCATACATTGCGCCTCTAGCCGGTGGAAGGAGTTGGATCTGTTGCGGGGTAAGGCCTTTGCGCATTTCGATCTGGAAGAGGAGGGCTCTCTCCTGGATCTTGGATTCTAGATCGGAAATTTCTCTCTGCTTGGCGAGAATCACGTTCGTATCCGCCTGGGGACTGTTCAGCAAGTCGCGCAGGTCGAACCTCTTGATCACCAGGCTATTCCTCCATTCCAGGGTGTCCCTCAGGTACGATTCTCGCAATTCTTGAATTTTGGCCGCTTGTTCTTCTGTCAGGTTGAGGCGGCTGGCCCAGTCGCCCATTGGCGAGGACATGGGACCCATCATCCCTCTGCCCCCCCGCAGCTCCCAACTTTTCTTTTCCGGGGGGCCCTGGGCAAGAACCGGCGGAGAGAGGCCGACTACCCAAAAAATCATTAGGAGAACGAGAATA
>Ga0187770_10000913_pt1 | contig 15096 bp, 11 predicted proteins | sample 0116_SJ02_MP02_2_FD_133154 | JGI IMG/M metagenome (GOLD analysis project Ga0187770, IMG submission 133154) | Tropical peat soil microbial communities from peatlands in Department of Meta, Colombia - 0116_SJ02_MP02_20_MG | ecosystem: Environmental > Terrestrial > Soil > Wetlands > Peat | place...
CACGTTGTCCTCTGTCACCAACTTCGTTGCTGCTTGAGTTGCTGTCGGCAGGTCTGACTTGTCATCTTCCACGAGTACTTTGACGGGTCGGCCCAAGATACCCCCATGGTCATTAACGTATTTTTCTCCCATCAGTGCCCCTTGTAACATCAGCTGGCCGCTATACGCGTCCTGACCGGTCAGAGGAAATATCATGCCGATGTTAACCGGCCCTTGGGCACTGGACGTACTAGCCATAGTAGACATGCTAGTTGTAGCGGTTGAGGGCAGTGAAGTGAAATAATACGCGCCACCCAGCACCGCCACAATCACGATCACAATTACGATAACAGATAAGGTCTTGGAGACCGCTCGTCGCATCTTGGACATTCTAGATGCTCACCTGCTGTGCTTTGGTTGCGATGGAGGATGCATTTAAGCCTTCGTGTGGATTTCTAAGACGTACGAGATGGTACAGTAGGAATAATCAAGAATTGAGGTGATGCAAACTCCGAGTCCCCTTAACCCACCCCCAGCCGGATTCGTCGGATCGGCTCTATCGCTAACCCTAATGAAGCGTACCTGACCGCTTTGAAGGCAAGACTAGCTTGACGCTCCGAGTTTGATCGCTTTGCAGACGAAGCAATGTCGAAATTTCTTTGGGCATCAAGAGGAATCGATCAGACTTCAACTCTTGCTAGATAGCACTTGCCAACACGAGGGAAATAGTCGACCATGTTCGGAAAAAGTTCTTTGGGCCGTCATTTCTATTCCGGATCGGGCATTTCTCTGACATAATCCGTTTTCATTTTTATATAGGCACGATTTATCAGCGTCGTTGAGTTGTCGAGATTGATCATTGAAAAGTTCCTAGACCCTTTCTTGGGCGATGAATCGCGTCTAATGATACGAACGATCGAAGCGTTTTGTTCGACCAGTCTTAAAGACAAGGAGTCGATGCTCATCGAGAAAACAGACGAGATACCCACGAGTGTCGTGGAAGCTGCTAGGAGACTGAACCTGTTCGGCCTGCGAATCCCACCCGACTTCGGCGGGGTTGGCGCAGATCTCCTTACAGCCTCCATGGTTCTCGAAACAATTGCATCCTATTCTCTAGCGGCATCCGTGTACTTCGATCAAACATTGTTCGTTGAACCGGTTGCCCGGTTCGGTAGCTTGAAACAAAAGCAGAAATATCTCTCAGCGGTTGCTCGCGACGGACTAGCGACAACAAGTGCAATGACCGAGGACATTGCCGGTACTGATGTCCTAGGTATTCGAACGAAGGCTGAGCGACGAGAAGGCAGATGGGTCCTCAATGGTAGCAAGACATTCATCACGTTGGGCGACCAAGCGACGTTTTTCATAATATTCGCCAAGACTCAACCTGAAAGGACACGGCAGTCGCTATCGGCCTTCCTTGTTGAAAGGAATTCACCCGGACTCAAGATCGGCAAACGCATCGACAAGATGGGGCAAAAGGGAAGTCATGCAAACGAGCTCTACCTTGAGAATTTGGAGGTTGCGGATGACGATGTGCTAGGTAATGTTGGTGATGGGTACAAGATTGCTCTTGATTCCTACCAATTTGGTAGGATAATCATTGCAGCACAAGCGCTTGGACTAGCCGAAGGCCTGTTGAAGGCGAGTGCCTCTTATGCGTCTAATAGGTCGGCATTCGAACAGAAGATATCTAAATTCCAATTAATCCAAGAATACCTCGCTGAGATGGGGACTCTAATTGAAGCCTCCAGAGGACTGACGTACAGGGCAGCGATTTGCTTCGATCCAGAGAGTCCCTCTGAATTGCCGTCGATTGCAAAGTATTTCGCTACAGAGTCATGTACCAGAGTTGCACATATGGCCATCAGAATTCATGGAGCACTGGGGATTGCAACGGAGGTAGGTGTAGAGAGAGGACTAAGAGACTCGATTCTTCAAGAGATATATGAAGGAACAAACGAGATCCAGAAACTGATAATTGGGCGTTCTGTCGTTGAGAAGTACTCGCAAAAATAGCGTACAGGAGCCTGCATGACCCTTCCCGTACGTAGAATTCGCTACGCTACTCTCGTATAACCGTAATCGTGGCCCGGAAAATCAAATTACGCCATTAAATTACGCCTTTCACGCGCAATGCACTAATCGCCTTCTCGTCATATCCCAATTCTCTCAGAATCTCATCGGTATGTTCTCCAAGAGAGGGGGACGAATAGTCAATCGTTTGATCGGAATCGGATAATTGGAACGGCACGCCTGTCATAATCATCTTACTCCCGTCGTAGTCTACCGTAGACAACGTCTTACGATATTTGATCTGCTCATTTGACATAAGCTCCTCGATCTCCTCAACGACTTTGCAGCATGGAACAACCCCACTCAATTTGCTAAGAGCATCTTCCGTAGTAATTCGGCTGGTCACTGACTCAATCACGAGGGTCAATGCCTGTTCATTGAGCATTCGAGCCTCCGAAGTAACATAGGCCGGGTCAGCCAACAATCTTTCGAGTCCAAGTGCCTGGCAGAGGCTCCTGAAGAAGCGATCTCCGAAACAAGCAAGAGCAAGATGTCCGTCGCTGGTTCTAAAGACGCCGTAGGGGGCGACAAAGCGGTCTTTGTTTCCGACCCGACCGACTCTAAGTCCCGCGTGTGAACAAGCAGTGAATATTCCTGTTTGTATAACCGCCGAGTCCAAGAGCGCGACATCGATGTGTTGACCTCTATGGGTTCGTTCACGTGAAAGCAGTCCAACTAGAATTGCAAGAGCGGCATTGGTCGCGGCGGCAAAATCAACAACATAAGTTCCTACTATGCTTGGTGTAACTTCATCACCCGTCAGAGCCAGTAGTCCGCTTTCAGCTTGTGCGATGAGATCGAAGCCGGGCTTGTCTGCGTACGGTCCTTCTTGGCCATATCCTGAAATGGAACAGTATACTATTCTTGGGTTGATTTTCAATATGGATTCATAATCTACACCAAGTTTCTTGGCCGTTCCCGGTTTGAAGTTTTCAACTATTACGTCAACCTTCCTCGCCAATTCTAGGAAAATCTCCAATCCTTCCTTGGTCTTCAAATTTAGGCTCAGACTCTTCTTTCCCCTGTTCATGTTTGAGAAGAGTACCGAGTGTCGTTGAACGAGTGGTCCGGTTTGTCGATAAACGTCACCCGGTTCATACTCCACTTTGATTACGTCCGCGCCTGCGTCCGACAAGAGTCTTGTACAGTATGGTCCCGCCACTACGTGAGTCAAATCCAAGGCGCGAATTCCATCAAGGGGTTTCATCCTAACACACACATCACATCGATACTTCATCCATAATATAGTGCGCTAAACCCCGACGAGCATGCAAGTACCGTTACCGATCGATTAAGACCCATTCAAAGGCTAACAACCGCTCGCGAACCTCGTCTCTACACGAGGTCGAATCGGAGTTCGATGCGCAGTCTTGCCTTCGGTGATGCTGCGGGATTCTTCGGACTACCTCGTAATCGTTAGTCCCCGCTTTTCGTTTCGTGGGTGCGCGCATTTGTGTATTCAGAGGGCTGCGGTTACACCATGCACTTCGTCTCTCAATCTCACTTGAGCATGGGCATTTTGATTTTTTTCTCTCGTGCAACTTTGATCGCTGCGTCGTAGCCTGCGTCCGCATGCCTCACTACTCCGATTCCTGGATCGGTGGTGAGAACACGTTCTGCTCGCTTCTCAATCTCCTTGCTTCCGTCGAGTACGAGACACATGCCGGCGTGGATGCTGTACCCGATGCCTACTCCGCCACCGTGGTGTACTGAGACCCATGTTGCGCCAGCCACGGCGTTCAGCAACGCGTTTAAAATGGGCCAGTCGGCTATCGCGTCGGAACCGTCCTTCATATTCTCAGTTTCCCTCCTCGGCGAGGCTACGCTCCCGGTGTCCAAGTGATCTCTACCAACCCATATCGGGCCGGACAGTTTGCCGGACGCCACCATATCGTTCACGATCTTGCCAAACCTTGCTCTCTCCCCGTAACCTAACCAGCAGACTCTGGCGGGTAATCCCTGGAATTTCACTTCGTCGTGGGCTTTCTGGATCCACCGGGCCAGCTCCTTGTTGTACCCGAACTCCCGTAGAATCATTTCGTCAATTTTGAAGATGTCCTCTGGGTCGCCTACGAGCGAGGTCCAACGGAATGGCCCGCGGCCCTCGCAGAACATTGGACGGACGTATTCGGGGACGAAGCCTTCGAATGCGAAGGCTTCTTTCAGGCCTGTGTCATACGCTTGTTGACGGATGTTGTTTCCGTACTCGAAAACTATGGCCCCTCGCTCCTTCATCTGCACCATCGCTTTAACATGAGCGACAATGCTTTGCTTGGCATTCCGGAGGTATTCATCCGGATTCGACTTTCTGAGTGAATCTGCTTCCTGTACGCTGAGTCCGGCGGGATAGTAACCGTGCAGAGGATCGTGGGCTGAGGTCTGATCGGTGACCACGTCGGGTATAAGCCCTCGTTCCACCATTTCCTTGTGAGTTTCCGCCGCGTTGGCCAGTAAACCAACGCTGAGGCTCCTACCTGAACTCTTTGCGTCTTTCACCATTTGAATTGCTTCATCTAAGTCGTCGGTCCATTTCTGGAGATACCCATGCTTAAGCCGGCGGTCGATCGCCGCTTTGTTGACTTCGACGACTAACGCCACCCCATCGTTCATGGTGACTGCGAGTGGTTGTGCACCTCCCATCTCTCCCAACCCTGCGGTAAGGACCAGTCGTCCCTTCAGCGATCCGTCGAAGTGTTTCTTTCCAACTGAGGCGAGGGTCTCATACGTGCCTTGGAGTATTCCCTGTGTTCCTATGAAGGCCCATGAGCCCGCGGTCATCTGCCCGTACATTATCAATCCCTTCTGTTCTAGCTCGTAGAAGTAGTCCCATGTCGCCCACTTCGGAACAAGCATGGCGTTTGATATCAACACCCGAGGAGCCCATTCGTGAGTTTCAAAAACCGCGACGGGTTTTCCGCTCTGGATGAGCAGGGTTTCGTTTGGCTCAAGGTCAAGTAGGGTCTGAGTGATCTTCTCGAAGCATTCCCATGATCGGGCGGCTCTTCCCGTTCCGCCGTAAATGATTAGGTGCTCCGGATCCTTTGCAACTTCAGGGTCGAGGACGTGGTGGATCATCCGATATGGGCCTTCGATCTGCCAATTCTTGCAATGAAGTGCTTTGCCTGAAACCGCGGCCGCGGAAGGTTTGAATTTCAACAACTTCGGTCAGATGATTCTTCGTCGAGTTGGATTTTAACTTTGATTACAAATTTCACAATGGACGTTCACGCATCAGGAGTGCGCCCGTACGTATCGCGTTTTGTCATCGTTTCAAGGCCTACTAGATTTCATCACCCTTCAATTCTTCAATTCTTATTCATCGACGGAGAATGAAGGAATGCGTTTAAGACCTTTCAGGATGCTACTGATCATTCGCTTTGTAAGGAAGCTAAGATCTCTTGCGATGGAAGATTACGAAGCAAACATCGGGCTACCTTTTGGCGGCGGTCGCTGGGTGTTCTTGGTCGACCCTGGGAGTTCTCGGAAAGTTGGCCTACAGCTTTGGAGCCGACCCACTGACGGTAATCAGCCTTAGGGCGACGATTGCAACAGTCATCGTTGCTTTCTTCCTTCTCATTACAAACCCGAGACGTTTTCGTATAAAACCTGTAGATTTTCCTTTCTTCTTCGTTTATGGGTTCCTAGGTGTCGCGATGAACTATCTCGGGTACTTTTACGCGTTGAGGTTTACAACCGTGGCTCCGGCGATAACTCTTCTCTACACCTACCCTGCAATGGTTGTCGTATTGGCTTTCATTATGTACCGTGAACCAATTACTAAGCCAAAGGTCATCGCGTTAACTTTGACGTTTCTCGGCATTGCTCTCTCGGCGTTCGGACTTTCATCTCCTAAGGTAGGATTGAATTTGCCCGGCCTGTTGTTCGGTTTGCTCGCAGCTCTTGGAAATGCAGCTTACACCCTCTCCGGAAAACGTGCTCAAGTCTCATACAACCCGCAAACTAGTTTATTCTATAGTTTCTTGTTCGGTGCGTTAACACTCCTAACATTTCGGTATGCAGAATTGGGCGCGAAATTTGTCCTAGAGCCCAGAGCTTTCCTAGTGATATTCATCATTGCACTCGTGCCAACTTTGCTCGGTTATGGCCTTTACACCTATTCACTCCGATTTATCGAGGCTGGAAGGTCAAGCATTACATCGAGCATCGAACCTGCGATCGCAATCTACCTCGCGTTCATTGTCTTGGGTGAGGTTCCGAGTTCGGTCCAAATTTTCGCATCGGGACTCATAATTCTAGGTGTTGTGGTTCTACACCTCAGAAGAAAGTAAGCCTGATAGTAAGGAGAAGCTACACGCATTTTTGTTGGTATCTCGCGCTTCTGCACATAAGCGAAAGATCATTTTTCTCCAGACTAACATACTGACTCGGTGAGGTAATGCGATTTTCGTCTCAAGGGGATTGGAGCCGGGGATGAGACACGAACTGCTAGTTCGGTTCGCTGCAGTTGGGGCGAAGCTGTCTAGCAAACTTGGTATTCGTTAGTCTCTTCTCGGAGAAAGACCGCTCCGCACTCCATATGCCCACACTAGTTGTGCGCGTAAACAGCGCAGATGAAAATCCCAATTGCAGATACCGCAGATAACTTCCGACTCGCCGTCAGCCGCATCAAAGAATTGGACGAACTTGCATCAGGAGAAGACAGCGACGGTCGAAAGGTAATTCTGCCTTTCCTGCTCTACTGAGCTTTCTCTGCTTCGCTCACTATTCTGTCGATTTCTTTGACAACATCTCCAGGCAGAGGTTCAACTACATGTGATCTCAGAATTTCCCTAGCTTTGGCTTTTGCCCGAATCTGTATGTCCTTTCCGCCATCGCGCATCCAGTCATCCCAGAAGCGTCGCTCTGCAATTGCCGGCATCCACAATTCATTTCTATAATGCCTAAGCGTATGCTTCGATTTCAAGAATGTCTGCTCAGGTCCGATTTCTCTTATAACGTTGACTGCTAAGGTCTCTTCATTGATGTCGATGCCGCGGATTATTCTTCTGACCATTCCTACCATTTCGTTCTCGATGACTAACCCTTCCAGGGAAGCGACGTTGTTAGAGTCCATTAGACCTCCCCAAACTTGGTCATTGCCACTTAGCATGGCCATAAGTAATGACGCCATTTTCTCGTAGCCTGCTTGGGCGTCAAATATTTTGGATTCGGTCATCAAACACATACCCCAGGAAGGCAATCCGAAGTAATGAGCCATTTCGGCGTTGCAGATTCGTGAGAGCGCCCATTCTGGGCACCCCAGTGATACGTTGGTTGTTTTCATGTCAAGTATTCTGGCTCCAACCGCGTAAATCACAGGATTACCGGGATTGATCAGCTGGACCAGTGCCGCGGTGCACAATACTTCCGCAGCTCCGAGCGTCAGGCCACCTGCTAAGGTCACGGGCGCTGTTGCGCCAGCCATGTTCCCCGAACTTATCGTTATGGGGATCCCGTTTTCGGCAGCCTCCATAATCCCCTCTAAAGAGGGCCCGTCATTTGACAGTGGAGGCACAGTCAAAATGAAGACGTTTAGAATTGGTTTCTTTCTTAGGGTCTCTTTATCTCCCGTTATTGCTGAACCCATTTTGATAGCGTTTCTTGCACAAGCTGCAGTTGTAGCGCAGCCGTGGACGTGTTTGACCGTGTTCTTTAGCATTGTTGCCCACGCATATGTATCTAGTACTTTTTGCGGTACGTCCTGAGGATTAACCACCTGTTCTGTGAAGCTCACGTTCTCAGAAGCATCGACAATTCTTATAGCATCTGCTAGATCCTTGTTTGTGGCACGTCGGCGCAGCCCGCTATCTATGTCCTTTATGTATGTAGCTCCGCCGAATGCTCCAAAGTGGGCATTTCCATCGCCTAGCGTCTCATTGTATTTCTTATCTCTGGCCCAGAGTTCGACTGTTCTTGGAGCCTTCTTAATGCATTCATTTATGAGATCTGGTGACGGGTTCACCAAACTTTTGGTGTAATCTACCTCGGCTCCGGCTTTCTTGAAGACGTCCAAAGCTTCCTTCGCTGGAAAGATCATGCCGACGTTAGCTAATACGTCAAGCGCTGCCGCATGAATCTTTTTCATTTCGTCATTTGTCAATAATGCTATCTTTGGGCTTCCCAACATGCTAGCCTTGTTTATTTGTGCGCCTTCGTCGTTTTCCTTCGTTTTCTTCTTTTCGTCTTATTCTCTTGCGATTGAGTCAACTAGACCACGCCACTAGAAACGGTACAAGAGCAGGATAAGATGCGGATTCCTAGGGGCACATGACCAATGAACGGTGGCTATGGCTCAGATGGGCCATACGACGCCGCCCGTGAACAAGAAGACTCCAAAGTGGTAGTTTTCTCTTGAAGAGTTCAATATGGTCGAGGCAACAAACGCCACTAACTTGCCTACTAATGTAATCTACCCTTCTTCACAAAGAACAGGAACACTGCACTCAATAGCACAATTGCAGCTGCTGCATAAAACCCGTCTGCCAATATGCCCGTAGCATCTGCAAATATGCCAGTGATTACAGGAGCAAAGATGGAAGAAGTCATGGCGATTACATTCAAGACGGCTAAGGCCGCTCCTAATGATTCAGAACTCACCGTATCACCCATCCAAGCAACACATACAGGACTCAGAGTAATATTTCCCACGACTCCATATACCGTGACGGCAAATAAGAAGACTATCAGACTCGTGCTAAGAGCCATAACGACCATAGTAAGAGAGGCGAGTGGAACCGTCAGGAGCGCGATCTTTCTTCTTCCTATCTTATCGGAGTACCTGCCGAAAAGTAAGGAACTCGGTATTCCTATCGCGGCAAATATCCCAGTTGCCAGCCCACTGTAGAACACGTTTAGATTTTTTGTTATCTGTAGCAATGAAGGTGCCCATGATAGTATAACCCAATATCCATAGAGTGAGCAAAACAACGCCATGCATATGTAAGTAAAATCCTTGTTCATGAATAACTGTCTGAAGACGGCAAGTCGAAAGTTCGAGACCAGGGTTTCTTCTTTGTAAATGACTAATGTGTGGAGCAAAACGACCGTTATAACTGTCGGAACAGCTAGCAAAATGAGAACAGCTTGCCAGCTTAGAAACACGGCCATAATGGGTCCAGCAATTATCAATCCCAAGATCGTGCCTAATCCTATTCCAGAGAAAATTATGGCGGAAGAGGCACCGCGCTTATCGCTTGGTGAGCTGGCTGTCGAAATTTTGAAAGCGGTCGGAAAATACGCACCTGCTCCCATGCCATGCACGCCCAGAAAGAACAGTAGTAAGTAGTACGATGTACCAAAAACTCCGGCTAACGCTAGCGAACACGCAGCAAGAAGTAACGACGCGACCATCGTACGCTTATATCCAAATCTTTCGGCCAGAATGGCTGCGGGTATAGTAAAGCCAACATAAGCCAAGAAGTAAATGGTTAGCAAGAACGAAACCGAAGAAAACGAGAGGTCAAATTGTTGTTTGATTAAGTTCAGCAAAGGAGAAATGCTGAGACGGTCAGTGTAAATCATCACCCACCCTAGGGACAGGATAATTAACGACAAACGGAAGTCTCTATAACCCATTGAGGGAGTAGACGACTCGCTGCCTTTGGCAGTACAACCGGTGTCGCGCCGCGGCTGTTGGCGACTGTTGCTTTTCATATCTTCACACCGGTTCCCTTGTTTTGTTCCATCGCTTTCTTAGATAAACAAACTCGTTGAATCCGTTGTACACATATTTCGCTGAGGCTATCGGACTCTTGTTGTTACCTCGCTCCCAAAGAGTTCGAGCGTCTCAAGTTCTCGTATTGTGTTTTGCGTCAAAGCCACTTGTCTAGCACGAAGTTGAGACCAGACAGTTGGTATACTTGCAACCCAACCAACCAGTTCTGGACACAGGGTTCACCCAAAACCTCTGTGAGAGGATCCAGGTAAACCTGAACCTGCTTCAGACCCACATCAACAACCGACAAAACTCCTCACACCCTCCCAATTATTTCTCACAGGTATACTGTCAACGAGATAACTGGACCGAATCCTGAGCTGCTAGAGTACTGGGCTCTCCGGCGCCCGGAGGGGTGATCGCAGCCTGATGCCAGCTCGCAACTAAAAGGGAAAGACCATGAAGAGTTAGGCGAGTGGTGTTAGGCGAAGAGGAAAACAGATTAGCGTAAGCGGTGCGTAGGCGAAGGCTGAAGTGATTACGATCACCGCTGCGTTGTTGGTACAGTTCCGGTGTTTACGTTGGGGATTCTGAGAACAGCAGTATTGGCTCTTTCAGGCTATGTCCTTTTCGGCGTTTTCAGATTCTCGATCGGGTTGATTTTGCCCAGTGTGACTTCAGAGTTTCATTTGTCGCCCGCAGAGTCGAGCGTCTTTGCTTCTGCACCTCTCCTGTCCGGCGTCTTGACCACGGCCATTAGCGGCTTTCATATGTGGACGTTTAGCTGATGTATGGAGTGAGAGGCGACTGATCATGTCTACGGGTGCAATGGCAGGAATAGTGAGCATACCACTCTATCTCTACCACTTGGACCTCGCCTTGACGGTCATTCTCATGGCGCTGCTCGGTTTCCTAATCTGGCCCTATTGGAATCTGAGCACATCAATGGCTCAGCGCCTAGTCCATCCTGCCACTGTAGGGAGTATAACGGGCCTCGTTCAAACTTTTGGAATGGTTGGCGACTTTCTCGGGCCTGTTTTCACAGGATTTCTAATAAAGTACTTTGGCTTCCCGACGGGGATACTTGGATCGGTGGCCATCTCCCTCTGGTTTTACGCACTACTTGTTATACCATTCAAAGAAGCTTCCAGGTGCCGACCCAACCAGTGGTGGTTGGATTGGAAATCGCCAGACACCTAGGTCTAGGGGCTGAGAGCCCCCAAGAGTGGTGCGAGGCGCTCGATAGTTCGAGAATTCCCACAGATAAGACCATGTGTACGGTCTTGTAAATTGCAGCGAGTTATTTGTCAGTCTATAAATGCTTAGACGCTACGTCCTTGTCACGGTTACTATCCCTTTGTCTGCGTCCACCTTCAGAAAATCTCCTGAACGAATCGCCTCGAACGGGTCCATCTATCGTAGGACGCTAGGTTTCATTTTCTTAGTCTTATCATTTTGAATAAGAAAGGTCAGCCAGTCGATGGAGGTCACGTTGGCTCCTCACATTACAAGTCAGAGGACGACTATCCGAACCTGAATCCGTGCCTGAGCAAACGTTTCTAGGAGATAGCTGAAAGAAAGACGATTCCTGAGATAATAGCAACTATGCCTATCCGCTGGTACGAACGTACCCTTTCCTTCAGGAAAAGATGCGCCAAAACTACTGTGACTGCCGGTGAGGAAGTTGCAATTGGGGTCACTATGGAAACTAAGCCTACGCGAAGTCCGAGATACCAGGCGAAGAAAGCAGACACATCGATTAGACCCAAGAGCCCCAGTTTCACCCACCCTCTAGCGATTCCAACTGGACGTGTTTGTTGGCCGGGTATTAGCACAAGCGGAGTCACGAGAGCTGTCATCGAGATGCGTGTCAGGAAGAACCCCATCAGATAGTGCCCACTTTCAGCGATCCATTTCTGCAAGATCAAATTGGCTCCGCCTAGAACGGCAGCTGATAATGCCAGTATGACGCTTAGTTTACGCAACGAGCCGCCTCCACCGTCTCTCTCGAAAGCCACAAGCAGTATTCCCAAGAACACTAAGGCGATAGCGGAAAGTTGTAGGCGAGTTAGGGTCTCGCCCAGAATCAAGAAAGAAAGCACTACTGCTACCACAGTCAGGCAAGAGAAGATTGGCGCGACGAGACTCGCCTTTCCCAGAGTTAACGCAGCGTAATAACCGCAGAGTACCGCGCCGGAGACTGCCCCTGAAAAAATAGCCAAGCTCATAAGTCCAACGCTTGGAAGCGCACGGTCATAGGCTAGAGTCGCAGCAAAATACAAGACACTGCCTATGGTTTGGGAAATCAACGCTGTTCGGATCACGTTTGTCTTCGTCAGCATCGTCTTCGCTATGAAGTCAGCCACGCCAAAACCTAGCATCGCCGCTATTCCTAGCAGTATGGAGGCAGTTGCGCTCATTGCGGGCACAGTCAGTTAGTGGTTGAGACTTGACGAAGATTGCAACGTAATATGAAGCGCGGTCAATACTCAATATGCAATCTCTGCAGCCAAACAAAACCCTCAACAAAAAGGAAACCGAGGATGACCGTGGCTTTGAGTCAGAAAAACCAACCTTATGGTCCCTGAGCCTTGATTCAAAGTCTGGATAATGCATGTCTAGGCGCTGTCAAAACCGGCGATCCGTGTTCACAATGGGGAAAAACAATTTAGCCATTCGCATTCAATATTTCCAAACGTCCCTCGCATCAGGTCACTAAATTGAATGTTAAATGGTGGGGCTGGGGTGATGCAACAAAATCCTACGACCTAAAAAATCGCCCGGGCTTTTACAAATTCCTGAGGGAAAAACTAGAAGTCACGGGAGAAATTGTTCAGCAACCCGTGAGCTTGGATTCCGTGAAAGTCCCTCGCACGAGAGCGGACCAAGCTTTTGTGCAGAGACTAACGAGCATCTTCGGCGGTGACGCCGTTCGCGTGGATGACGCGGAACGGTTCGTGCATGGCCTCGGGAAAAGCTACTTGGACATAATTCGAGCCTGGATGGGAACTCCAAGCAGCGCGCCGGATGTGGTAGTATATCCTTCTAGTGAATCACAGATTGTCCAGCTGTTTAGTGAAACAACGAAATGGAACTTCACCGTGGTTCCGTTTGGTGGGGCAACGACGGTTGTCGGTGGCGTAGAATCTCGGACCGAGGACGCGAAGACCGTTGTGTGCGTGGATTTCAAGCGCATGAATAAGGTTCTGAATGTTGATAAGCAGTCGTTTCTTGTTGAAGTGCAACCCGGCTGTTTCGGACCGGAACTTGAGCAAGCGCTTAACGCGGCTGGGCTCACTCTGGGTCATTTTCCTCAGTCATTCGAATACTCAACCGTAGGTGGTTGGGTTGCGACGAGAGGTGCTGGGTATGAGTCTACTCGTTATGGTAAGATCGAGGACATGGTTGAAAGCCTTCGGCTCGTCACGCCAAAAGGAATCATTCAGACACCTAACGTTCCCGCGTCCGCGACCGGCCCGGATCTCCGACAGATACTCGTAGGCTCAGAGGGAACGATGGGGGCCATAACGAGTGTGACGCTGAAGCTGAGAAAGGCCCCTGAATCAACGTCCTACGTGGGAGTCCTCTTCAAAACATTCACAGAAGGAATCGAGGCGGTCCGCAGTATGATGCAGAATGAGATTGTTCCGAACATCGTTAGACTCTCGGACCCCAACGAGACACGAGCATCACTGGCTTTGGCCAGTTATGAAGGCGGCTCATTGATTGAGAGAATTGGTATGTGGTACCTGCGAAAACGCGGATACTTCGGCAATGACAGCGTGGTGATGGTTTTGGGGTTTGAGGGATCGCCCGAATGGGTCGGGTTCGAGCGCAAGAGAGCCCTTGCTACCTGCAAGTCTTTCGGTGGATTCTCTGTGGGGTCTAGTCCCGGAAGAACGTGGTTTAGGGAACGGTTTGAGCTCCCCTATCTTCGTGACAAGTTGATTGGGATGCAGGTCCTAGTGGATACACTTGAGACTGCTACAACGTGGACTAACTTGCCTTCCTTGCACTCACAGATCATGAGTGCCTTTGGGGAAGCGTTTCAGGAGTTGCATGTTCCTGGTTATGCGATGACACACATTTCTCACGAGTACCGAACGGGCGCTTCTCTGTACTTCACCTTCATGGCCAAACAGCTGGCTGGTCGCGAAGAGGAGGAGTGGCATCGGATCAAGGATAAGGTGACCGACGTGATTGTCGCTGCAGGTGCCTCATTGAGCCACCATCACGGAATCGGAATAGAACATGCCAAATGGATGCCACAATATTATGATCCCCTTGGAATTCGCATTTTGAAAGCCATCAAACACGAACTGGACCCTAATGGGATCATGAACCCAGAGAAGCTGCTTCCCATGAAGGAGAGGGAAAAGCAATGAGTCTGCAGGAGTTTTCGTCTCGCACTCGCAAAGAGAACATTGAACGCATCCGCGACCATACGTTTGACTTAATTGTGATCGGAGGAGGAATCACAGGCGCCGCCATCGCGAGGGACGCTGTTATGCGCGGGTTCACCGTCGCTCTCTTGGAAAAGGGGGATTTTGCAAGCGGAACGAGCAGTCGGTCCTCGAAGCTTGTTCACGGTGGGCTGAGATATCTGAGGCACATGAAGTTCAGCCTCGTCTTCGGAGCGCTACGTGAACGATGGATCCTTCGGAAGAACGCGCCTCGTCTAGTCAAGCCTTTGACATTTCTAATTCCGGTCTACAAGGACGCGAAAACCGGCAAGGGGATGTTATCAATGGGACTGTGGTTATACGATATCCTCGCCTTCTTCCGAACACCCAAGTTCCACGGATGGCTCAACCCAGACAAAGCCCTGGAACTGGAACCTACATTAAGACACGATCAATTTGTCGGGGCAGGGCTTTACGCGGATTGCGCAACAGACGACGCCCGCCTAACGTTGGCTGTGGTTAAGGACGCTTGGAGCCGCGGAGCACTCCTAGCGAATTACGCCCGAATCGTTGGATTTGAGAAAGAACAAGGCAGGATCGTTGGAGTCAAAGCTCAGGACTTGATCTCCGGGATTCAGTTTAGTGCGAGGGCGAAGGTTGTGGTTAACGCGGCTGGACCATGGAGCGATAAGCTCAGAAAACTTGACGACCCTTCAGCTGAGCCTAAGCTTCGCCTCGCTAAAGGAACTCATCTCATCCTGGCAGGGGGCTTGATAGGAAAAAGGGAGGCGGTAGTGCTTGAGTCGCGTCGAGATGGGAGAAATCTATTCGTAGTCCCATGGGGCGACCTCTGCCTCGTAGGAACGACCGACACAGATTACCACGGAGACCTCGACCATATTGCGCCTTCAGGGGAAGATGCGGAGTATCTTCTAGACTCCTTACACGAGTATTTTCCAGACAACAAAGTAACGAGAGGAGACA
>Ga0187770_10000914_pt1 | contig 15082 bp, 11 predicted proteins | sample 0116_SJ02_MP02_2_FD_133154 | JGI IMG/M metagenome (GOLD analysis project Ga0187770, IMG submission 133154) | Tropical peat soil microbial communities from peatlands in Department of Meta, Colombia - 0116_SJ02_MP02_20_MG | ecosystem: Environmental > Terrestrial > Soil > Wetlands > Peat | place...
GCCCAGGCAATCTGTCCGCGGCTTCTTGCTTGCCGTAATAGTAAGAGTAAGAGGCGTTGGGAGGAACGTTTTTCACCGCATTCAGCACGAAACCAAGAATTCTCGAGTTGCTGAAGGCGGCTTGTGCGCGCTGCGCTACATCAAAAGGCGTGCTGCCTCCCCGGGCAACAAGCAGAACTGCATCAGCCGCACGCGACAGATCAACCGCGTCGGCAAACGCAAGGACCGGCGGGGAATCGATCAGAATCCAGTCAAAGTGCGGCGAGAGAACGTCTATCAATCCTTCAATGCGATGATTAGCAACCAATTCTGAAGAATTGTCGCCGCCGGCTCCAGCGGGTATAAAAGTGAGATTCGAAATGCTGCGTGACAGATCGGCTTCAATGAGTGTCGGATTCTGATTGCGCTGCATGATCTCTTCCGGCTCTGCGGTTGCCGCAAGATATTCCGTGAGGCCGGGCATATCAGAAGCTCCGAGGATAGCGTGGAGCGAAGGACTGCGCAAATCGCCGTCGATGAGCAGAACCCTGTTGTTCCTGTTGCGCGCCAGGCTGACTGCCAGGTTCGCCGTGACAAATGTCTTTCCTTCCGCGGGCACGCCGCTGCTGACAAGAATCGTCTTGAGTTTAGCCTGGTCGCGAAACTGGTAGAGTTTGGACCGCAGACCGCGAAATTGCTCAATGCTGTCGCCGCGATCTCCCAGTGTCGGAAAGAAAGTCATGGATGGCTTCCACGACTGCTTTGCGATGTTCTCCGTGTTGACTTCGGCTCTGATTGACGGCACGGCCTCTGCGCCAGGAATAGGGGGCGGAGGGGTAAATATATTGGCTTTCGTCCCCCCGGCGGCTTTCTTTTCAATATCCGCCCTTTGAAGTGCATCGTAGATACGGCTCATATTTCTTTTTCCTTAAATGAATCCTCGTCGCCGGCGGCGGGGGTGATTGTGTCAAGCATATTTGGTTGTAGTGAACGCTTCATGAACGCTTGCATAGCAGAGAATGAGATCGTAAATGGATGCTGAGCTAAGTCTAGCTCCCGGCCCACTGACTCAACAATATGTGCAGGTATGGGCTTGACCTGTTCCGCGTAAGCGTAGATCAGCGCATGCTCGCAGAGATGATTGATAATGCGGGGAATCCCTTTTGAGTAGTTATATACAAGCTCCGCCGCTTCAGGTAAAAATACCTGGCTCGTGGCTCCTGCGATGCGCAGCCTCTCTTCGATATAGGCCAGCGTCTCCTCGACGGTCAGCGGCTGCGTTCTGCACCATAACGCGATGCGTTGGCGAAGCTGGCGAAGGCTTGGATGATACAGCTTTTCCTCCAGCTCGGGCTGCCCGGAAAGAATAATCTGCACCAGCTTCTCTGACGAAGTTTCGAGGTTGGTCAACAAGCGTATCTCTTCGAGAAGTTCCCAGGAGAGATTTTGCGCTTCATCGATCACAATGGCACACAGCTGCTGGGCGCGGTAGCGCTCGATGAACCAGCTGTTAAGTTGTAAAAGCATGGCGGATTTGGCCCGCGTTTTGGGTGGAATGCCAAAGTCGGTGAGTAGGAAATCAAAAAAATCGAGCACTTCCAGGCGCGGGTTGAAGACGAATGCCGTTGTAATACGCCCCGTATCGAAGGTGTTAAGTGCAGATTTGAGCAGCATTGTCTTGCCCGTCCCCACCTCCCCTGTCAGCACCACAAAACCTTTGCGCCCTGTAATGCCGTATTGCAGGCATGCGTGGGTCTCCTTGATCTGCGGCCTCAGGAAGAGAAACCGCGGATCTGGACTCGCTTCAAACGGAAGTAGGCGTAAACCAAAAAAAGATCTATACATGGCTATCCAGACGCGCCTTCAAGAGATTTGTTCGTTCGAGAAAAGAGTTTTTTCGCCTTGCCGGTCTTACGGGGGTAATCCAGATCAACGATGTAGGAGACAACCGCCAGTGTGGGCAGCTTGGTAAATGCTAAAATGTCGCTCTCGTTGCGTAGGGATTTATCCCTGTACTCGAGCAGTGCGGTGAGCAGCAATCCAAGAAATAGGCCAGATACAAGGCCGCCTCCGGCAAAAAGGCGATGATTTGGAAAGGTGGGCGCTTCGGGAAGATTGGGAGCATCCATTACACGAAACTGCTCGCCTTGCTGGCGATGCTCAAGCGCCGTTGCCATTGTTGATTGATTCATCTTGGCCAGCAGCGTGTTGTAGAACTGCAAAGCTGTGTCGTGGTCGCGTGTGATCTGCTTGTACTCTTCCTCGATTAGGGGGCTTGACTCAATCCTCGCCTGGTAGGCGCGAATCTGCTCCTCAATGTGAGCCTGATCCTGCTTGGTGGCGGCTATAGCTTCCTGCAGCGCGTGAAGTTGAATTTTGAGGTGCCGGACTTGGGGCGAGTCGGTAGCCGTGACTGTAGCATTGGTCTTGACTGGTGCAGCCGCGTTGTGCGCGATCTCCTCCTGCAGATTGGCAATCTTGCGCTTGTTGGCAACGACGTCTGGATGGTCCGGCGTGTAGAGAGATTCCAGATTGTCTTCCTGCGCAAGGGCTGCTTTTAACTGGGCCTCAAGCGAGTCCTCTGGTTTCCCCGTGGCAGGATCGATGCGGGACGAGTCCGAGGGTTGAGCGATCATGGCCTCAAGCATGGTCTCTTCCTGGTGCATGCGGCTGAGGTCTTGCGTTTTAGCATCCATCCGGGTTGTAAGAGATTGAAGAGTGCTTTCATTTGCACTTCCCATAGCAAGGTTCATCTCCCCAATGCGGATTGTCTGCCCGGGAAGCTTATTGATATTCTTTCGTTCAAAATCCGCAAGCTTTGCTTCCTGCTCATCAAGATTTCTCTTTGAATCGGCGAGTTGCTGCTTTAGAAAATCCGTCGTGCCTTCGGCAGACTCCTCGCGCGCGTTTAGATTCGCGCTGATAAACAGCGACGTTATTTCGCCGCACACCTGCTGGGCGGTGCGGGCGTCAGAAGCTTTATACGTGATGTAGAAACCCGGCATCCCGCGCGTTGCCTGGCTGGATTGTATGGGGTTAATCCCGATTGCCTTGCGTGTCATATCGATGCGGTCGTCCATGGTGTATTTGCCGCCCGTATACAGGTTAAATCGTTCGATGATCGGCTCGATGCGCGAGCGGCTTAGTATCTGCTCCCTCATCGACGCCAGCCGCGCGTTCATATCTTCATTGACCACCGGCTTCACATAATCCTCTGGAACTTTTTGCTGCTCGATAAGCACCAGCGTCTGGGATATGTATTGTGGAGGCAAAATATAACTTATCCCGGCGCCAATTCCCAGAAAAAGAACCGTACATGTCAAAATCAATATGTATCGCCGTTTCAGGATCTCTGCGTAATCCTGCATGGTCATTTCACGATGCCCGAGCATAATCCTCCTTGAATGGTTACTTTCTGAGGTGTGTTTCTCGCGGAGAGTAACCGATGCCGAATCCGATTATGTGCGACAGTCCGCTGATGGCATTTGCCGGAAGCGCCGCGCTTGTCGACTGATGTATCGCTGTGTAGTTTGCGTTTACGACAATATATCGCCCCCATTGCCGTGTCACCGCCACTCCGCCATACTCTGCATAGGTCACGCCAAGCTGAGTCAATCCCTGGGTGCGCATATATGCGCCAGTAGCATTGACATTCAGGTTCCTTCCGAACCTCCGCGAAAGTCCTGCCATGGCGTCGTAATTGTGTACTCCGATTTGTGTCGTTATCCCCGCGCCCCCGCTGGCCCCCTGGGTATAGCTCAGCATCGCTGTTGTTCGTCCGGCATCGTAAGTCGCATTTGCATTCACTGTGAGATCCATCGAGGTAGGGATAACTGTGCTGTCTGAACTTTGGATCCACTGCGGTCCGGCCCCAGCGCTCGTCTTGAACCTCCGGCTCCATGTGCGTACGTAGATAAACATCGCAGACTGGGTTCCCATGGTGAAGGACGTATACCCCGGATAACTACTGTGAGTAAATGTGTATTGGCCCGATATTGAGTTGAGCGCATTCAGCCTTCGGGTAATTCTAGGGTTCACTTGCAACGAATTGATCTCCAGTCCGTTGCCGTCAGGGAAACGCAGAATTTCGTAACTGCCGCCGATGCTGAGATCGGTTGCATGGTTGAGTCTGTGTGTGTATGTCGGGCTCACATCATTAAGAATGCTCCGAGTATTCTGCGTAAGAATCGGCTGGCTGGGCTCGCTGGGCGCTCCCGGAAGGCTGCCTACACCGGGGATTCCGGAAAATCCTATCGTCGGCGCCTGCGGCAGATAGCTCACATCGTCGCTGAGATTGAATGACCAGGAACGCCCAACAAAACCCTGCGATGCCAAGAGATGCTGAAATATTCCGCTGCCCTCGCTTGGGCCGGCAAGCACCCACATATCGCCGCCGGTATAGCTCAGCGCGAAGGGATGAGCAGTACCGGCATTTGCGTAAGCCAATTCTCCGGACACGACGCTTATCTGCCTGTTGCCCTGAGTCCCACCGTTAAACTGCGCGGTTTGCGTATAGTGCAGATCGTAGTGCAGCGTCCCGCTCAAAGGTAGTCCGTAAGGCGTGGGTGCGGCGGGAACAATTTGCGCTCTTGCCCCGGCACTGATGATTGCGAGAATCGCCATGAGTATGTGAATTGGTTTCATCTGGTTTGCCTTACGGAACAACTATCGTATCGCCCGGGCTCAGGGAGAGATTGAGCGAACTGTCGCCTTTCAGTGCTTGTTTGTACTGCACGGGAATTTTCTGCTGCTTTCCGCCTGCGCTGCGAAGAATGTAAATTCTCCTCGCGTTGGCGTACTGTGTGAGTCCGCCGGCTGTAGCAATTGCCTGAAGCAAGGTCATCCCGGGTGTCATCTCGAGAGGGCCAGGCCTGTTAACCTCGCCCATCATATATACTTTCTTGCTGTTTATCGCTTGCAGGGTAATAGTGACATTCGGATCCATCACGTATTTTTTAAGTTTGACAGTAATTTCGCCCGCCAACTGCATAGGCGTCTTGCCTGCGGCCTGGATATCGCCGATTAAAGGCATCGATATCATGCCATCAGGCCGGACAGGTATGGTACTCACGCTAGACAATGTCGGCTCTTTCAATACGAAGACGTTAATCACATCGGATGCGCCGATGACGTAGCTGTCCGGTACTACCGGCGCGGCCGCTGATGTCGCTGACGGCTGTGTTGTAGCTGGCACTGGCGGCACTATGTCTTGAGAGGGGCTTAACAGCGCCTGGGCAAGCAGTGCCACAATTAAAAAGCTTCCCGATTTCATGATGCGACTCCATTCTTGCATAACGCTGATTGGTTGTCCGTTTCGATCTGCTTGAGTTTGTAAAGCAGTGCCTTATAGCTGATTCCTAAATCGACTGCAGCTCGTTTCCGGTTGCCGCCAGTCGAAACCAGAACCTCGGTGATCAACTGCCGTTCAACCTGGATCGATGAGGCCCGCGTGGCTTCCTTCAGTAGAGCTGGTCTGCGGCTCCCATTCTGGCTCCCCCATGGCGCCGCCGCCTTGATGGCCGCCAGAGATACTGCTTGGTCGCCGATGGCGACAATCGTTTTGATTACCGTCTGAAGTTCTGTCAGATTGCCGGGCCAGGGGTGCTCCATAAGATGATTGATAATCTCCTTGCAGAGAACCGGCTTGGGGCGGTCAAACTGTTTGGCGTATTGCGTCATCAGCATATCGGCAATAGACAGAATCTCCAGCTTCCGGCAGCGCAGAGGAGGAATCCGAAATGATACCGCCGAAACAAGGTAGTAGAAATCCTCTCTCATGCGCCACGATTTGACCTCTTCCGGAAGGTCACGGCTCGAGCCACACAGCAGGCGGCACCTTTGCGCCTTTTCTGAGCGAAAATAGGTGTTGACAATCAATTCCTGCAAGGGCAGGCTAAGCTCAGTTATTTCAGCCAGATACAGAGTTTTCTTGGTGGATAGCGCAGTTCGCAGGGCCGTTGCGTTGGCATCCATGCAGCGAATTTCCTGGAACGCTCCGCGAGACAGATTTGACTGGGCATGGATTTGCGCCGCAATCGAGCGCTTCCCAGTGCCGTGCTCGCCTAGAATCAATACAGGACAATCACTTTCGGCAATCCGCGTAATTGCTCGCTGAATCCGCGCCTCTGTAAGCGGGGACAGCCTCATTTGTCGCTTCCCATTGTGAATCATTGCAATTGTTGCCATTAGGGGACCATGTTTCACATCATCTTTAGCGGCGCTGGTTCATGGCCTGGGAGCGCGAATCAAGGAATGGGGTCCCTTGTTGATTATCGATCTTCGGGCGCGCTCCCTTAGACGAGGCTAAAGATTAGGCTGGATTATTTCCTCCCACAGGTAAACAGTGTACCATTGATTGGCCTAGAGAAGTGGAAAGGATTTTCCTGCCGGACTGGAAAGCGAGTTCCATTTCAAGGGGATTTCTATGGGGAAATTACATTACCCTCTGTTTTTCTTCCGGTTCTCGTATTGTTAATCTAAAGTAGTACAGGTATATATGCTCCAGGAAAGGGATAATGGCTCAGGACGTTCAGATTCACGCTGCTCCACCGGGTAATCGTAGAGCCCTTTTCTCCCAGTTTGCAGTGGGTTCCTTCGTTATCTGCTTGCTGGTCGTGGCAGTTTATTACCAGGTGCTGGCAAAACTCGTTACCGATTGGTGGCAATTACCTGATTTTTCACATGGCTTCCTGGTGCCCTTGTTCTCGGCATATCTGATATGGGAAAAGAGAAAGACCCTGCGCGGCATTCAACTCGCTCCTTCATGGAGTGGTATTGCCGTTATAGTCCTGGGGCTGGTTATTTTGTTTCTGGGAGTCTACGGTTCCGAGCTATTCCTCTCGCGCGTTTCGCTCGTTATTTTACTGTCCGGGCTGGTGCTTTGCTTTGGCGGGCGCCAGTTCTTGAAAGAGCTGCATTTCGCCCTGTTGGTCCTCTTGCTGGCTATTCCAATTCCGGCCATTGTTTTCAATCAGATAACCTTTCCGCTGCAGATCCTGGCTTCCAAGCTGGCCAGCGCTTTGCTTCCTCTCTTCGGCGTGCCGGTTCTACGCGAGGGCAATGTCATCGAGCTTCCCATGATGAAGCTGGAGGTGGCGGAGGCCTGTAGTGGCATCCGCTCCCTGATGAGCCTGTTTACGCTCGCTGTTTTTTATGGATATTTCCTGGAGAAGTCCTTCTGGCGGCGTGTGGCGCTAGTGTTGGCCAGCATTCCCATCGCAATTGCAGCCAACGCTGTGCGCGTTCTCGGCACTGGGCTGTGCGTTCAGTACTGGGACCCGGACAAAGCCTTGGGCTTTTTTCATGAGTTTTCCGGTTGGGTCATTTTTTTAGTCTCTCTTGTATGTTTGTTTATGGTTCAGCGTGCGATGAGTCTCTTCCCGGTAAAAAGGCGGCAGATATGAAGAACCTGCGTTTCTGGACCGTAGCTCTCTTGTTGGCCGCTACCGGGCTGTTTCTGCATATGCGCGCCGCTGTCGACCAGAATCCACCCAGTGAGCCATTGTCACAGATGCCGGTTCATCTTGCGGGATGGGTGGGAAGCGACCAGCAAGTAAACCGCGAGACGCTTGCTATCCTCGGAACCGGAGATGTTCTGTCGCGCCTCTATACCCAGGCCGGGCAGCCGGGGCCAATCAGCCTTTTCATCGGCTACTTCCCCACACAGAGAACCGGCCAGACCATTCATTCTCCGAAACACTGCCTGCCGGGCTCCGGTTGGGTCTTTGAGTCGTCAAACTCGGTCGATTTATTCGACGTGAGTGGTAAATCACATCGTGTGGGCGAGTACATTATCACCAATGGCGCAGCAAAGCAGTTCGTCATCTACTGGTACCAGGCGCATGGGCGCAGTATCGCAGATGAGTACATGGCGAAGTTCTACATGGTCCTTGATGCAATTCGAACAAATCGAACGGATGGAGCGCTGGTCCGGGTCATCACGCCGATCACTTCCGGCGAAGACATTACGGCAGCTAAGAATCGCACCGAGAAATTTACCGCGCAGCTTGCGCCCTTGCTGCCGCGTTTTATCCCTGACTAAGCGCATGTATAAGCAGGGAAAGGCAACGCTGTTCGGCCCACGGCTTTCTATAAAGCTGTTCGACAGACAGCCTGAAAGGATGGAACAAAGTGGAGAGCAGAGTCAAGGCAATTCAATTCGGCCTCAATAGCAAGCGGAGTCCGTGGAAGTTCTACGCGCCTCTTGGGATCGTTGCGCTCTTTCTTTCGCTTACTTTATTGTCCGGATGCTTCCGCGATCCCAACGTGCGCAAGCACAAATATCTTGAGAGCGGACAAAAATACAGCGCCCAGGGTAAGGAAAGGGAAGCTGTCATTCAATATTCCAACGCCTTGAAGATCGACAAGAACTTCGCCGAGGCGCATTATGCTCTGGCGCAATCTTACCTTCACTTGGGTGCTTTGAGAGCGGCTTACGGCGAGCTCATGCAGACCGTCGACTTGCAGCCGGCTAATTACAAGGCGCGCGTCGATTTAGGAAACATGATGCTTGCAGGAGGCAAAATCGACGATGCCAAGGCGCAGGCTGATGCGGTAATGGCAGCACAGCCGGACAACGCCGATGGCCATGCTTTACTCTCCCGCATTGCTGCCAGGCGGGGAGACAAGGAACTGGCTCTTTCCGAAATTCGTCGCGCGCTGGAACTCTCCCCCAACGAAGCGGCGCTTCATGAAACTCTCGCCTTGTTCGAAGTTGGCGATGCCACAAAAAGCGCTTCTGTCGAGGACGAATTGAAGAAGTCGGTCGAGCTCGCGCCGAAGTCCGTGAACGCCAAACTCCTGCTGGCCGCTTTCTATTCAAAGAATAACCGCTGGCCGGAGGCTGAGCAGACTTGCCTCAACGCGATTGCTACCGACCCCAAAAACCTGACTGCCCGGGAAAGCCTGGCGCAGATATACCTGAAACAGAACAATCAGCCAAAGGCAGAGGAAACACTCCGCCAGGCTTCGAACGACCTTGCCGACAATCCTCTGGGCGTGCGCTTGCTGGCGGACTATTACATTGCCTCTGGACAGATTGACAAAGCCAAGGCGGAGTATGCCAGTCTTGCTAAAAAGTACCCCAAGAGCCTTCCCGTGCAGGAAGGATACGTTCGCATCCTTCTTCAGGTTAAGGACTATGCGACCGCGCAAACCGTAGTCACGGAGTTGGTGAAAAAGAACAGCAAGGATCCCCAGGTTGCCGTGCTCAACGGTATTGTGCTGTTTAACAACGGAAAGACGGACGACGCGGTCAATGCCCTACAGAGCGCCGCCAATAATGCTCCCAAGGACGCCTTTATTCAGTTCTGGTTGGGCAAGGCCGCGCTTGCCAAGGGTGACAGCGGTTTGGCGGAGAAGAGCTTCCGTCAGGCGGTGCAATTGAATCCGCGCTTTTTCGAGGCGCAGGAAGAACTCGCGCGCATTGCAACTCAGCGTGGCGATATGAGCCTGTTGGCCGATGTTGCGGATAGAACAATTTCCGCCGCGCCTAACACTCCCGGAGGCTATCTGTGGCGTGCGATTGTCGAGCTGTCCCATAACGAGCAGGATAAAGCCGAGGCCGACATGAAGACAGCCATCAGCAAAGCCCCGCAAAGCTCGCAGGCTTATCTTATGCTCGGCGAGCTTCGCTTCGCGCAGAAGAAATATGCGGATGGCGCCACATATATGGAGCAAGCCTTGCAGTATGATCTCAATTCCACCAGCGCCTTGCGCGGGCTGGTCGGTTACGACCTCTATAAAAAGCAGCCTGCCCAGGCTCTCGCCCGCATCAACGCGCAGATCGCAAAGAGTCCCAAGAACAGCGGCTTCTACGACCTGCTGGCTCAGCTGCAGATACAAAACAAGAATCTGGATCAGGCCATTGCTGCGGCGCAGAAAGCTATAGAGGTTAATCCCGATGACGGCGAGGCGGTTTCAATCTTCGCTCAGCTTCAATTGCAGCGGGGCCAGGTGGCCAGTGCCATAGCCGCATGGGAGCAATATTCAAAAGCTCATCCCAACAATGCTGGCGCCCTTGCCATTCTGGGAGCCCTGGAGGAGGCGCGCGGGAATGGGAGCAAAGCTGAGGATTACTACAAGAAGGCGCTTGCCATCCAACCGGAGCAGCCTGTAGCTGCAAACAATCTTGCCTACAGAATGCTTCAAAATGGCGGCAACGTCGATGTAGCCTTGTCGCTGGCGCAGACGGCGCGCCGTAAAATGCCAAATTCTCCCAGCACTGCCGATACTCTGGCATGGGCTTATTACCAAAAGGGAACCTACGGCTTCGCCCGCGATCTGCTCGAAGAAGCGGTCAAAACCAATCCGAACAACGCTGTAAGCCAATACCATCTGGGAATGGTGTACGTCAAACAAGGCGACAAAACCAACGCTGCAACTCATCTCAAGAAGGCCATTTCGCTTGCCCCGGATTCGCCGGAAGGTAAGGACGCGAAAACAGCACTCCAGGGACTTGGTTAGGCAACAATAAGGTACTGGGGTCAACGGGCAGTACCCTATGCGCTGCCCGTTGACTCTATGTTCTAATTGCTGACGCGGGTGGATGAATGCCCATACTTTTGTAGGTCAGAGTTTGCTCCGATATGGATAACACCAGAACAATCGCACGCAACACAGCGTGGTTTAGCGTCGAAAACATTATCAACGCTATCGTTGCGTTTATTACTTCGATTGCGATTAACCGCTATTTAGGTCCAGAGAAGAATGGTTATCTCATTTTTATCTCTTATCTCGCCAACCTGATTAGCAGCCTGGGGGGAGTAGGTATTCCCGCAACCACTCGAAAATACATGTCCGAGTTTATCGGCAAGGGTGACTGGGGTACTGCGCGATATATTTATTTTCGAACTCTCGTATTGCAGGTTGGTTTTGCAATTTTGTCCACTTGCGGTCTACTTTTCTGGGTGCTGGGAAACGCCTCCCCGGATTACAAATTAGCCTCTTTTCTACTAGTACTGAGCATCCTGCCTTCGATGATCAACTTCATCTCTGCGCAGGCGAATACCGCCACTGAAGATTTGTCGAAGAATCTGCCCGGTTCCATCTGCGCAGCCTTGACGTATCTATTAGCAATAGCGGCAACAGTAGTGTTTAATTGGGGGGTTGTCGGCGTCGGCGTTTCGCTGCTTGCCATGCGCACCGTAGATTTTCTGGTGCGCTTTTTCCCTACCTTGAAACGTGTGCTGGCCTGGAAAACAACCCCTACTCCTCCACAGGGATTACTACAGCGTATGGTCCCTTTTGCCCTGCAAAGTGTTGCGGTCATGCTGGTAGCGCAGATTGTCTGGGGCCGCTCGGAAATCATCCTGCTGAAGATGCTCTACGCGGACATCCGGCACGTGTCGTTCTATTCCGTGGCATTCACCATGGCTGAGCAGTTGTTGCTTGTGGCAACCATCTTTGGTACTGCCGCCGGCACAACGATTTTCGTCCAGTTCGGGCGGGACAAGTCCAAACTGCCTGATCTTGTGGCCTCCACCTTCCGCTACATCGCCATGATGTCGATTCCGCTTCACTTCATCGTGGCGTCGCTCGCCTATCCCGCTCTGCTGTTTTTCTATGGTCATAAGTTCGAGGACGCGGCGCTGGTCGTTACGCTGGCTCCGCTGCTGTGCATGTTCAAAGCCTTTCAGTTGCCTGCGCAGAACCTGCTGGAGAGTATGGAGCAGCAGCGTTATGTGATTGCCGCGACTGTGCTGGCGGGAGTGATCGATATTGGAGTTGCTTGGTATCTGATTCCCGCGCATGGCGCGGTGGGCGCATGCATCGCTAACGGTGCGGCCCAGTTGACGGCTGTCGGCATCATGTGGATAGTGGCAGTCCATAAATATACTGTGAAACTTCCCTGGTTTCAGATTGTTAAGATCGTCATTGTCAGTGCGCTGGCATCATTGACTGCGCATCTCGTAGCAGCGCGTTTTTCGCCGATTTGGGCCATCCTGCTTGGCGGGTTTGCCGCTTCCATTGTTCTTTTATTGCTTTTCTATCTGGTGCGCGTACTGGAGCAGGAAGACTTCAACCGTCTTAAAATACTAACTGAGATGCTGCCGCGTCCCATTGTGCATTCCATAGGAAATATACTGACAATGTTGATCCGTCCGGAACATGGCAGAGATGGAACAACTGCTAAATACCCGTTACCTGAAGATAAAGTCGGCTTTACGCCATCAATCTCTATCTCCTATCTGCAGCTTCTTCCCGCAACGGCCCGCCAACGCGCATCGAGTATCCGGAAAAACTACAAGGGAGTCATATCAAGACTGAAGCTTGTCCCCATCCCAGTTGATGCCTGCTTGCGCGGCGGCGATAATGGCGTGCCTTCGGCTACCTTCGCCCGTATGATTGGCGATATTCGTCGTGCTTCGCTCCCCATCTCAGAATGGCCGATGACGAAGCTTTTGCGTGAATATGACAATTCTGGCGAAATGCTCTGGGAACAGGAGGTTTTTAAGCAAACCGACTATTATAAAAACGCCGTCCTGAATATCAATCTGTTTGGCAAATATTTCGATGCCGTGAAGCCCGATGAAATTCATTGGGGAGCCCGACGTTTCGCTTATGCTTATCGCGGCTTGAATGGATCCAATCTCGCCAAGGATATCCCGGAATATTTCAGGAATCCCTACGAGTTTGTTGCTGTTCATCCCATCAAATATTCTGCGTGTTACCAGGTGAGTGAAGGCCATCATCGCCTGGCGATGGCATATGTGCAAGGTTTACGCACTGTTCCTGGTTTGATCTTGAAGGACCCTGTTACTACTCCGCTTCAGGATCTTTTACAAGATTTTTCATGGCTGAAAGGGCGCCGCGAACTATATCAGCCGATTGAATCGGCGGAGGTTGCTGGATGGATTCTTGTGCGGCGCTGCTCTGACCGGCTCGCAAAGATGACACGTTTTCTGCGCGCCGAGGGTATGATGCCACCGGCTTGCAGCACCTATCTGGATTTAGGCAGTTGCTATGGTTGGTTTGTCTCTCAAATGTCAGAGATCGGATTCCGGTCTCTAGGCGTGGAGCGCGATCCAATAGCAATTTTAATAGGAAAAACCATGTATGGCTTACAACCGGAACAGGCGCGCCGCTCCGATGCTGTCGCTTTTCTCCGGAAGACTAAGGAGCAATTTGATATTACTTCGTGCCTAAGTCTCGCTCATCATTACATCTTGCATCGCCAGAATATGAGCGCTGAAGAATTACTTCATCTAGTGGATTCGGCCACGCGCCGCGTGATGTTCTTTGATATGGGTCAGAGCCATGAATATCCAGGGCTGAATGGCTGGGAGCCAGACCATATTCACCGCTGGCTTGAGACAAATACGACTTTCTCGCGGATTATACGCTTAGGCCCGGATGAAGACGCCGTCCCGCCGAATCAACGCAATTTTGGCCGCATGTTATTCGCGTGTGTACGATAGCGGCAATCTAATTCATTCCCCTGGCTTAGTTTGCGATAGGCAATTATGTATGCCATTCGTTTATGTTGCCGCATTCGCCTTTCTCGCCTGTAAAATGAACTCCCTCATCTTGTCAGCGTCCTTGCGGCCCGGCACGGCTTCCACGCCAGTAGCTACATCCACGCCCCATGGTCGTAGCGTGGCAATCGCTTCGGCTACGTTGGCCGGGTTCAACCCTCCCGCCGCTATTAGCCGCTTTTTCGTCCACCCGTAATGGAAAAGTGCCTTTTGCGCTGCTGCCCAATTGAAGATTGTTCCCGTGCCGCCAGCGGCCATGCTCGTCCGTGAGTCAATCAGCACCGCGTCCACGCATGGTTTTGACTCGTATTCTGCAAGCTGGGCTGCGCACTGCGCCGCCGTTTGTTCATCAAAGTGAATCACGCACAGAATGCGCGCTTCCGCCCCAAGCCGCTGGCGAAGCCTTGCCGGCAGCTCAGGCTCCGCTTCGAAGTGCAGTTGTACCCCGGTCAGGCCGCAGCCTTCAACCGTGGAGACGATCTCCTCCATAGTCGCATCAACGAAGACGCCGATTTTCTCCATCGTTGCCGGCAAACGCGTAACGATTCCCGCCACCAGCTCCGCTGTCACCCGCCGCGGGCTGGGCGCGAAGACGAACCCCACCGCATCTGCCCCAGCTTCAGCAGCCAGCAACGCATCCCCAAGCGAGGTATTCCCGCAGATTTTGATCCAGATGCTCATGAGGCTGCTCCGGCAAGCAACTCCGCCAACGCCGCTCCGGGATCGGGTTGCCGCATCAGGCTCTCTCCGATTAGAAATGCGTCGAATCCCGCCACGCGTAACTGTACCAGCTCTTCTCGCGTCTCGATCCCGCTCTCCGTCACGCGCACCACAGTTGACGGAATTCGACTCGCTAGTTCGAGCGAGGTTTCGATGCGCACCTCGAATGTCTTCAGGTCGCGATTATTCACGCCTATGGCATCCGCGCCTCTCTCCCCTAGCGTGTCAAGCGCGCGGTCCAGCTCCTCACCCGTGTGCACTTCAACCAGCACATCCAGTGAAAGACCGTGCGCCAACCGGGCAAAGCGAACGAGCTCTTCATCGCTGAGTGCTGCCGCAATTAACAGGATTGCATCTCCATGGTGCGCGCGAGTTTCCGCGATCTGGTACTCATCAACCGTGAAATCCTTGCGCAGGCAGGGCAGCGGAACCGCCGCCGAGGCCAGCTCCAGATTCCTCAGGCTCCCCTGAAAAAACGGCTCGTCGGTCAACACTGAAAGCGCCGCCGCGCCTCCCGCATAGTAACGCTGGGCAAGCCACTCCGCATCGAACTCCGCGCGTATCAATCCCTTCGATGGCGAGGCCTTCTTGATCTCGGCAATCACCGCCGTGCCCGCCACAGCCTTCTGGCGCAATGCCTTGACCCATCCACGCGGCTGGTGCTCGGCAGCCATCCGCTCCAGCTCCGCCAGCGGAACGCGCTCTTTAGCCGCTTCCACTGCGGCTCTAGTTGTTGCCAGAATCCTATCGAGGGTTGTTGTCATGGTCCCTTCAGGATAACTCGGAGACCGGAGCGATCCTCCCCAAAACCGGTACACTAGTCCCAGGACCTTTCCCGCCCGGACTTGCCATTTGCAGCCTCTCGCCTACAACCTGAATCCTGAACAGCGCGCCGCCGTAGAAGCCGC
>Ga0187770_10000915_pt1 | contig 15071 bp, 11 predicted proteins | sample 0116_SJ02_MP02_2_FD_133154 | JGI IMG/M metagenome (GOLD analysis project Ga0187770, IMG submission 133154) | Tropical peat soil microbial communities from peatlands in Department of Meta, Colombia - 0116_SJ02_MP02_20_MG | ecosystem: Environmental > Terrestrial > Soil > Wetlands > Peat | place...
CTGCTCACGATAGCCAGCCCGAGGCCGGTACCCCGCTGCTTGGTCGAGAAATAGGGGAGGAACAGTCGTTCCTTCACTTCGCGCGAAACCCCGTGGCCCGTATCAGCGACGGTCAGTTCTACAGTGTCGCGGCCGGCGGCCAGCGCGGTTGAGATCGTGATCTCTTTCAGGATCGCGTCCTGCATGGACTCCGCGGCGTTGTCCACCAGGTTTGCGATAGCGCGTTTGATGGCTTCCCCGTCGGCCATCACCGGGGGCAGGTCGGGCGCGAGATTGGTATGCACGCGAATGCCTTCCAGCCGCCCATTGAAGAGCTGAAGCGCGCTTTCGACGAGCGCATTCAGTCTGGCGGGCTGCGGGCATGAGGCGGGGAAACGTGCGAGTACGGAAAATTCGTCGACCAGGGAACGCACGGTCTGCACAGCATTGTTGATGGTTTCAGCGCAGCCGCGAATAATTTCGAGCGAGGCCGCGTCGGGTGCCGAACCGCGCGCCAGGTGGCGATGGATGCGCTCGGCGGAGAGGGCGATCGGCGTGAGCGGGTTTTTGATTTCGTGGGCAACGCGGCGCGCTACCTCGCTCCACGCCGATTGCTTCTGCGCGCGCAACAGGTCGGAAAGGTCCTCGAAAACCAAAACGTAGCCCAATCGCTGAGCTGGATATTCAAGCGCGGCCACCGTTACGGCAGCGTTCAGCTTGGCATGGAGAAGATTGATTTCCATGTTCGAGGCTGTCATTCCCATGCGGTCGGCGCGGCGCAAGAGCGGGTCCAGATCGTTCAAAACGTCTGCTGGCAGCAGATCACCCAGGGGAAGGCCGACAAGAACCGCCGGAGTAGCGAACTCCGGGCGTTCGGGATGGAACATTCTGCAAAAAGCGGCATTGGCGAGCGTGACGCGCCGCATACCATCAATCGACACGACTCCGGTGGGAATGCTCTCAAGGATTGTCTCAATATAGCGGCGGCGCGCTTCCAGGGCCTCGTTGGCCGCGCCCAGCTCGCGGCTCGATGCTTCAATCTGACGGCGGCTGGACTCGAGCTGCTCCGCCATGCTGTTGAACGACTGCACCAGTTCCGCCAGTTCGTCGGTCGCGCGGATATCGACGCGGTAATCGAGCTGTCCTCTGGAGATCGCATCCGTACCCGCCGCAAGCGCGGCCACGGGCCGGTTGACCAGCTTGGAAAGAAACAACGCCAGCCAGGTCGAGGCGAACAACACCAGTACGGTAAGGAGGAGAAGGAATCCGAGATAGACGCGGCGGACGAGTTTTCGCTGGCGGGCCAGCTCCACATAGCGCTGCTGGCTTTCCTGGATTTGTTTGGCGGTCTCCGCAAACCTGGGCGGCAGGGGCAGGGCAACAAGCACTGTGCCTTCTCCCGCCGGGGCTGCGCCGACGATGTAGCTGGTCTGGCCCCACTGGAATTGCGGGTGCTCTCCGCGCAGCGCCTGCCCGACCGGGAAGCGATCCCGAATCTCCAGCCAGGGAGCGGGAGTATTCAGGCTGGTTGCCGCATTGTTTCCCTTAAGCGCCACGACGAACCCGCCCTGTAGGCTGGCTACGTGCTCCTGCAGTTCCTCATTGGCAACCTTGAAATTGCCGGTGGAAAAAGGCTTTTGAAACTCCTCCGTCTGAGCGATTGACAACGCTTCCGAAGTGGCATTCAAGCCAGCGTATTCGTAAAGCTGGGCGGACAACGCTGCGGTATCGGCGCGCACCTCCTCGACTGGTTGCGAGAACCATTTGTCGATGGAGCGGTTCATCAGCCCGTAGGAAAACCAGAACATGGCTATGACGGGCAGAAACGAGAGCAGCAGGTTCACCACGACCAGGCGCGTGCGGAACTTCGATCCCACTACTCCCTGCCGGCGTTCAGCATAAAGTTTCAACAGATTGCGCCCGAGCACGACGGAAAGACCGACAAAGGTGAAGAAAATCATTCCCGTCAGTGTGGCTAAAAGAAAGATCTGCCGATTGCTGTCGGGGCTGATGAACTTCAGGTTGAACGAGCCCTGCGCGACGAGGAGGGCAAGTAAAAGAATCAACGCAATCGCCAGCGCGATCACGACCTTACGCCGGCCGGAGGGCCGGGTTAGAGCGTCGCGAATTGGGTCGGAGGTGGCCAAATATAACGGGCCCGTCACAGCCAGGCGCCAGTCGGCCTCATTATAGAGCCGTCATCGCCGGGAATGTCCGCAAGATTCTCGGCATGAAATCTGACAACGGTTCGAGGAGGCGCAGGCCCAATAGCTGAAGGAACGGCCGTCGGCTAGTGAGCTCGCACCAGCGCATCCCGCGTCGCGGCATAAGCCGGTTTGGGCTGGTAGTTGCGGTCGAAGGGCAGCGCCGCGCCCCGCGTATGCTTGGAATGCGAACCGATCCATGAATACTTGTCGGTAAATCCCCAGGTCTGAATCGCTGTACAGCCAGGATGAGAGAGGCAGGCCTCCACGATCTGACGATAGATGTCAGCCTGGCGCCGCAGATCCTCGGGACTGGCATTACCATTGGCATCGACGGGAAGGGCAACGTCCATCTCGGTGATATGTACCTGAAGGCCAAGCGCGGTGAAGCGGGCGATATTCGCTGAAATGGACGCAATATCGGCGTGCAAGTTGCTGACGTGCATCTGCAGTCCAATGCCGTCAATTGGCACGCCATCGCGCTTGAATGCGCGCACCATAGCATAGATGGCATCAGATTTCGCATTGACCTCTTCGGCCTCGGCTTCGTTGTAAAAGAGAAGGGCCTGGGGGTCGGCTTCGTGGGCCCAGCGGAAACATTGCGCCAGATAACTGTAGCCCTGCCCGGCATAACCAATTCCGGGCTGGTCGTACCAGATCGTACTGCGCAGCCTCCCCGCGTTCTTGCCTTCGTCGAAAGCTTCGTTCGCGACGTCCCAGGCAAAGATCTTTCCGCGATAATGCCCGACGACAGTCTTGATGTGAGTCTCAAGCAGCTTTGAGAGCTGTTCAGGCGTGTAGCGCGCCGCCGTAAGCCAGGCTGGATTCTGATGATGCCACACGAGTGTGTGTCCGCGAACCTTCATGCCATGGCGGTCAGCGAAGTCAACGATCTGATCGGCTTGCCGGAAGTCGAACGATTGCGAGCCGGGCCGCAACACTTCCCATTTCAACGCATCTTCAGGCTCTAGGAGGTTAAACTCCCGCGCCAGAGTGGCAGCGTAGGAAGACTCTGAAAGCTGCGCCGGGCGAACCGCAGCGCCGATGAGTATGTGGGAGTCCTCGGCAGTCCGTCGCAAGGAATCCAGAGCGGACGGCGGACCAAATGCCAGACACGCGGCAAGACACGAGAAAACGACGCATCGCCTATGAACGGCTCTCATGCTCCGACTTTGCGCTGGGAAGGAACTTCTGCAAAGGGCACCGCTCACACTCAGGTTGTGACTTTTTGCAGAAGTTCTTACCTACCCCGACGATCAGGCCGTGCATCTCATTGAAAACCTGAGCGGCAGCCGGGCGGTTAGCTTTGCTCATACGCGATGGAGGATGAGCAGAGCCAACTGACCCGCCGGAATTCACCGCGTTACCCGGGTCGTAAGGAAGCGCCTCTGCCAGAGGGAACAGCGCCTGCTCGAAAAGTTGTCGAATCTCGTCGTAACTCGCCCGGCTCCCGATCAACTCATGACGCTCCAGAATCCGGCGTGTGTAGGCATCGACAACGAACACGGGATGATTTCCGGCATAGAGAAGAATCGAGTCGGCAGTCTCCGGACCAATGCCGTTGAGCGTAAGCAATTCTTCGCGCAGCTTGGCCGTGGGTTGCGCAAACATGCGAGCCAGGGAGCCAGAATAGTTCCTGTCGAGGAACCTCACGAAGGCTTTCAGCCGGCGCGCCTTTTGGCGGAAATACCCGGCCGAACGGATCAATCGTTCCAGTTGCGGCAGCGGCGTGCGGCGAATGCCGCTGATGCTAAGCACCCGCGCCTGGCGCATGCTGGCAAGCGCACGCTCGACGTTGGTCCACGAGGTGTTTTGTGTAAGGTACGCGCCCACAATGACCTCAAACGGCGATTCTGCCGGCCACCAGTGCTGCCGCCCCCACAACTGATAGAGCGTCTCGAAATAGCTGCGGATGTGTTCGTCTGGCTGCAAGGACCTGTCCCCTCAGGAGAAGTCTGCTGAGTGCTTCTGTAAAAACCGGTCTCTAAGGCAGGGAGTTTGCCTGGGAGGGGTGAATAAATTCAATACGACATTCTCCGCAGGCCCTGGTGCATCCCGCCCCGCACCTTTAGTCCGCTTCTTCTTACACCGAAGAGCATGGTCTGTCGAGTCGTGGTCTTTCGCAACACATCCATAATCGTTCGAGAACGCGGTCTCCCGCAATCCCACACCGCGGCTTTCGCGCTCAGTACAGGTACCATGGTTACTTTTTCAGAATCACGGTTGGGTTGACAATTTGTGTCAGTGCGAAACACTCCCGTTGAATCCCCCCGGAAATCAGCGGTTTCGCATACCCGCGTTAAGCGGTCAACAGGAGAGATATGTCTCAGCGGCTGGGCGACCTGCTCGTCAAAGAAAAGGTCATTTCCCCCGAGCAGTTGGAACAGGCGACAAAGCTTCAGAAAGAGACGCAATGCCGGCTTGCCTCTGCTCTGGTCAAGCTGGGATTTCTCTCTGACGAGGATGTCACCAATTTTCTCTCGCGTCAGTACGGCGTTCCCGCCATCAATCTCTCCTACTTCGAAATCGATCCGGCTGTCGTCAAACTGATTCCGTTCGAAACTGCGAAGCGCTACCAGATTTTGCCGCTTAGCCGCGTTGGCGCATCGCTCACTATCGCCATGGTCGATCCCACCAACGTCTTCGCCATGGACGACATCAAGTTCATGACCGGCTTCAACATCGAGCCAGTCGTGGCTTCCGAAAGCTCGATCGTCGAAGGCATCGACAAAGCTTACGGCACTTCGAAAGAAGAAGAGCTTGAGCAAGTCATGCAGTCGATGAACGACTTTGGCGAAGCCGGCGACATTGAGGTGCAGGGCGAGATCGAAGAGATAGCGCTGAGAGAGCTTGAGAAGGCAGCCGATGAGGCGCCGATCGTCAAGCTCGTGAACCTGGTGCTGACCGATGCCGTCAAGCGCGGGGCCAGCGACATTCACATGGAGCCGTACGAAAAGGAATTCCGCGTGCGCTTCCGCATTGACGGCGTTCTGCAGCCCATCATGAATCCGCCTTTGAAACTGAAGGACGCGATCACATCGCGCCTGAAAATCATGGCGAAGCTCGACATCAGCGAAAAGCGTCTGCCGCAGGACGGCCGCATTATGCTGAAAATGCAGATCGCCGGCAAGAAGAAGGCGCTCGACTTCCGCGTTTCCACGTTGCCCACGCTTTGGGGCGAGAAGATCGTGCTCCGCTTGCTCGATAAAGAAAACCTGCGGCTCGACATGACCAAGCTGGGCTTCGAGCCCGAATCGCTGGTCAAGTTCGAAAAAGCGATTCTGAAGCCCTACGGCATGGTGCTGGTTACAGGGCCCACCGGATCGGGCAAAACCAACACGCTCTATTCCTCGATCTCACGGCTCAATCAACCCGATACCAACATCATGACCGCCGAAGACCCGGTCGAATTCCAGCTCGGCGGCGTCAACCAGGTCCAAATGAAGGAGCAGATCGGCCTCAACTTCGCCGCCGCCCTGCGCGCCTTTCTCCGGCAGGATCCCAACATCATCCTTGTCGGCGAGATCCGGGACTTCGAAACGGCGGAAATCGCTATTAAGGCCGCGCTCACCGGCCACCTCGTGCTCTCGACCTTGCACACAAACGGCGCCCCGGAAACGATCACGCGTCTCATGAACATGGGCATCGAACCCTTTCTGGTTGCGACCTCGGTCCACCTAATTTGCGCGCAGCGCCTGGTCCGCCGGATTTGCAAGGACTGTGCCGAGCCGGTGGAAATGCCTCCGCAAGCGCTCATCGACGAGGGCTTCATGCCCGAGGAAGCGAAAACCGTGCAGATCCTGAAAGGCAAAGGCTGCGCCACCTGCAACAAAACTGGCTACAAAGGCCGCACTGGCTTGTACGAAGTCATGGAAGTGGACGACGAAATCAAGGAACTGGTTCTGGTGGGCGCATCGGCGCTCGAACTGAAAAAGAAGGCGATTGAACGCGGCATGATCACCCTGCGGCGCAGCGGGTTGATCAAGGTCGCGCAAGGCTGGACCACGCTCGAAGAAGTGGCCCGGGAAACGATTCACTAAACCACGGCAGAAGGAAAGGACTATGGCACTCTCGTTAAGCGATTTGCTCCGCCGCATGCTGGAAATGGGAGGAAGCGACCTCCACATTACTACCAACTCGCCGCCCCAGATTCGCGTGCACGGCCATCTGGTGCCGCTCGATCTACCGCAGCTCACCCCGGCGGAAACCAAGCAATTGGCCTACAGCGTGATGACGGACACGCAGAAGCATCGTTTCGAGGAGAACCTCGAATTGGACTTCTCCTTCGGCTTGAAGGGTCTGGCGCGCTTCCGCGCCAACGTGTTCAACCAGCGCGGTGCAACCGCCTGCGTGTTCCGTCTGATTCCGTTCGAGATCAAGTCCTTTCATCAGCTGGGCCTGCCGCCGGTGGTCAGCAAACTGTGCGACAAGCCGCGCGGGCTCGTGCTAGTGACCGGACCAACCGGCTCGGGCAAATCGACCACGCTCGCTTCGATGATCGACAAGATCAACACCGAACGCCATGACCACATCCTCACCATCGAGGACCCGATCGAGTTCATTCACATGAACAAGAATTGCGTGGTCAACCAGCGCGAATTGCATTCGGATACGAAGAGCTTTGCCGACGCCCTGCGCGCCGCGCTTCGTGAAGACCCGGACGTAGTGCTGATCGGCGAAATGCGCGACCTGGAAACCATCGAATCGGCTTTGCGCATCGCGGAGACCGGGCACCTGACCTTCGGCACGCTGCACACAAATTCCGCGTCATCGACCATCAACCGCATCATCGACGTCTTTCCCGCCCACCAGCAAGCGCAGATCCGCGCCCAGCTTTCGCTGGTGCTCGAAGGAATCATGTGTCAAAGCCTCCTGCCGCGCGGCGACGGCCGCGGCCGGGCCATGTGCATGGAGGTTCTGGTGCCGAACGCCGCCGTGCGCAACCTGATCCGCGAAGACAAGATCCACCAGATCTACTCGGCGATGCAGTCGGGTCAGGAGAAGTTCGGCATGCAGACGTTCAATCAATCGCTGGCGACTGCGTATTTCCAGAAGCAAATCACGCTGGAAACGGCGGTTGCCCGCTCCAGCAACCAGGACGAACTGCAGGAGATGATTTCCCGCGGCGCCAGCCTGCTGAACCGTCCGACATCGCACGCGACGCAGAAAGGCATGCCGGTAAAGAGATAAAGACGAAGTGCAGCCCGGAAGCACGCCGGGCGGCGTAAAGGAAATTCCCGGGCTGCGGCATTCGCCGTGAGCCCGGACAAGGGAATAGGGATAAGGAGAAAGCAGCCATGCCGGTTTTCACATTCTCAGGCAAGACCGCCTCGGGCGAAAAAGTTCAGGGAGAGCGCGTTGCCCCCAACAAGGACGGGCTTGCCGCTCAGCTCCGCAAGGAACGCATCACGCCGAGTTCGATCCGGGAGAAGGGCAAGGAATTCTCGCTTCCGACCTTCGGCAGCGGCAAGGTCAAGGTCAAGGATATCGCTGTCTTCTTCCGGCAGTTCTCCGTGATGATCGATGCCGGCCTGCCTCTGGTGCAGTGCCTGGAGATCCTTGGCGCCAACCAGGAGAATCCAAGTTTCCAGAAGACGCTGACCGGCGTGCGGACGACGGTTGAAGGCGGCTCCACGCTGGCCAACGCCATGCGGCAATATCCCGCCGTGTTCGATGACCTCACCACGAACATGATCGAGGCTGGCGAAACCGGCGGTATTCTCGACATCATTCTGCAGCGTTTGGCAATGTACGTCGAAAAAGCCGTCAAGCTGCGTTCGGCCATCAAGTCGGCGTTGATCTATCCCGTGGCCGTAGTTTCGCTGGCCATGTTGATCGTCGGCGCGCTGCTGAAATGGGTGGTTCCGATCTTTGCCAATCTCTTTGTCGGATTGGGCGTCGATCTCCCGCTGCCCACTCGCATTGTGATCGGACTCAGCGCCTTCGTGGGACACTTCTGGTGGTTTTTCATCTTCGGTGTTATTGCTGCCTACTTCGGTATCAAGCAGATTCGCAAGCACCCCCGGGGCCGCTACTACTTTGACGCGGCGCTGTTGAAATCGCCCGTCATCGGCCTGCTCCTGCGCAAGATTGCCGTCGCTCGTTTCACCCGGACGCTCGGCACGCTCATCACCTCCGGCGTTCCCATTCTGGAAGGTCTGGCCATCACCGCCCGTACCTCCGGCAACGCTGTTCTTGAGGAAGCCCTGATGAAGGTGCGCAAGGCCATCGAGGAAGGCCGCACCATCGTCGATCCCCTGCGCGAGAGCGGTGTCTTCCCCAACATGGTGACGCAAATGATCGGCGTCGGCGAAGCCACCGGCGCCATGGATGCCATGCTGCAGAAAATCGCCGACTTCTACGAGGACGAAGTCGATGCCGCCACCAAGGACATGCTGGCCATGTTGGAGCCGATCATCATCGGCATCCTCGGCGTCACCATTGGCGGCATCGTGATTTCGCTCTACATGCCGCTGTTCTCGATGATCTCGAAACTGGCGGGATAGAAAACCCGTCGTTGGTCGTTCGTCGTTGGTCGTTAGGGTAAATGCTGGCGCCGACGACGGACCGCAAACGACTAAGGACCGCCGACTGACGACGAATTTCCATGCACTCCATCTCCGACGAACGCAACTGGCTGACCTGGCTGGTGAAGGTTCGCGTCCTGATCCTGATGGTCCTGCTCGCCATCGAGCTGGCCGTCATCCGCCTGACGCCCAGCCCGGTGCCGGTCATGCCTTTCCTCACCGGCATGGTGCTGTGGTTCGTGCTGTCGCTGTTCTTCCTTTTTCTGGTTTCCGTGTGGGCCGAGCATCGCCTGCAGGCCATTCTGCAGGTGCTCGCCGACCTGGCCATGGTGACGCTGGTTGTGCATCTGACCGGCGGGATCGACAGCTCGCTCAATTTCCTTTATCCGCTGGTCATCGTGGTGGCCGCCATGCTCTTGCCCCGCGCCTGGGCCTACCTCAGCGCGGCGCTGGCATTCATTCTGTTCGGAGCGGTCCTCGAACTCGATTACTACGGCATTATTCCGTCGTACGTGGCTTCCCACCCGAAGCTGAAAGCGTTGCAGGTAGTGATTTTCGTAAACCTGTTCGCTTATTTCGCCATCGCTTATCTGGCTGGGCTGCTGATGACCAAGCTCCGCCAGGTGGACGTCCAACTCAAGAACGCCAGCGGTGCGCTCGAAGACCTGCAGGCGCTGCACGAAAATATCGTGCAGTCCATGAGCGGCGGCGTGATCACGACCGGTCCGGACGGTCACATTACCTTGGTGAACCGCGCCGCCCAGCAGTTGCTCTCCCTCACCGAGTCCGAATTGCGCGGGCGCCCGGTCAGCACTCTCTTTCAGGATCCTTTGCCCCACGTAGGCGCCGGCAGGAGTGGAGCGGAAGTCCGCTACACCGGAGCCGACGGCTTCCGCAAAACGTTCCGGGTGATGGTTTCAACTCTTAACGTTAGCGCGCACGGCGGCCTTGGCTTTGTCTACACCTTCGACGATCTCACTGAAATCCGCCGCCTGGAACGCGAAGTGCGCATGCAGGACCGGCTGGCTGCGGTAGGTCGTCTGGCGGCCGCCATCGCGCATGAGATTCGCAACCCGCTGACGTCCATTGCCGGCTCGGCGAGCATGCTCTCCGATAGCGCCGCGCTCGGCCCTGAGGAGAAGCGTTTGTTGGAGATCGTCACTCGCGAGTCCGGCCGGCTGAACGGAATCATCACCGATTTCCTGTCCTACTCTCGGGGCAAGCAATATCGCTTTGAGCGCATCGATTTGATCCCGCTAATCGAGGACACACTGACCCTGCTCGAACACCGGCTCGCGGCCGAAAGCGCGGGAATCCGCGTGCAGCGGGCGTTTCAAACCCAGGAAGCCTGGGTGCTGGCCGATGGCGACAAGCTCAAGCAGGTCTTTTGGAACTTCTGCGAGAACGCGGTGCGCGCCATGCGCAAGACCGGCGGCACACTGACCGTCAGCTTGAGCTTGCGCGGGGCCCATTGGGAGATGAATTTTGAGGACACCGGTCCCGGCATTCCGCCGCAGCAGACCGAGAAGATTTTCGAACCGTTTCAATCGAACTTTGAAGGCGGCACCGGTTTGGGCCTAGCCATCGTCTACCAAATCGTGCAGGCGCACGAGGGCAAGGTCTGGGCCAGATCGGCGGCTGGCAAAGGCACGAGCTTTGTGCTGCGCCTGAGGCGCATGGAAGCCGCCTCCGGCGCGGCGGCCACAGCGGCCAAAGCCGCTGAAGGCGAACCGGCATTTACGGGAGGGAAGACGCGTGGGTAACATCCTCGTCTGCGACGACGAGCGCTCGATTTGCGAACTGCTCGATATTGCGCTGCGCCGCGACGGCCACAAAGTCGAAACCGTCACCGGCGGCGACGCCGCTCGCCGCAAAATCGAGAGCGCCCTTTTTGACGTCATCGTCACCGACATCAAGATGCCCGGAGTGGATGGAGTCGAGGTGCTGCGCCACGCCCACCAGGTATCGCCCGAGTCGGCTGTGATCCTCATGACCGCGGTCGACGACTACGAAGCCGCTGTCGAGGCCGTGAAGGCCGGCGGGGCGACCGATTACATCCGCAAAAGCCCGGGGCTCGTTGACGAGGTCAAGCTCGCGATTGCGCGCGCCCTCACCCGCGTCTCGCTCAGCCGCCAGAACTTTGCCCTGCGCCGCGATGCCGCCGCCCGCAACTCCCTGGAAAACATTGTCGGCGTCAGTCCCGCGGTGGAAAAGTTGAAGCAGACCATACGTACCGTCGCGACTACCAGCAGCACGATCCTGGTCTATGGCGAAAGCGGAACCGGAAAGGAGCTTGTCGCTCGTGCCGTGCACACCTGCTCTCCCCGGGCTACCGAAGCTTTCGTTTCCGTCAACTGTGGCGCGTTTCCGGAAACGCTGCTCGAAAGCGAGCTGTTCGGTTATGTCAAAGGAGCCTTCACCGGGGCCGCTCAGAACCGGCGCGGGCTTTTTGAAGTTGCCGATCAAGGCACGATTTTTCTCGATGAAATCGGGGAAATGACAATGCCCATGCAGGTCAAGCTGCTCCGGGTTCTGCAGGAGCGCACCGTCCGCCCCGTCGGCGGCACGAGTGAGATTGCGGTCGACGTGCGCGTCATTGCCGCCACCAACCGCGATCTCGACAAACTGGTCGCCGAAGGGGCATTTCGCGAGGATCTTTATTATCGCCTCAACGTGATTCCCATCCGTGTGCCGAACCTGTGCGAACGCCGCGAGGACATTCCCCTGCTGGCCAATTACTTCCTGAAAAAATACGCTCAGGGTACTGGCAAGAGCATTCATGCGATGGAGGCCGCCTCGCTCGAAGCGCTCACCCGTTACGACTGGCCGGGAAACATTCGCCAACTGGAAAACACCATTGAGCGCGCCGTGGCTTTAGAAACCGGCAGCGAACTCCGCGTCGAGCTTCCGCTGGAGCGGCCCAAGGCCCGCGCCGCCGCCGCCGGTTTGGAAACCGCCTTTATGGCCAGTGCTGCCAGCGCCGTTCTGCCCGACGGCGTCAACATGGAAGATTACGTGGCCCAGATCGAGCGCTCCCTTCTGCAGTCTGCGCTCGGACAGACCCAGGGCGTCCAGGTCCGCGCCGCCGACCTCCTCGGCATCTCCTACCGCTCCTTCCGCCATCTGATGAAGAAGTACGACCTGTAAGACGTATGCCACGGACGATCCGCGTTGTTCCTGGCTGATGATTCCATCGCCGTGTGATCCCAGTCCTTGACGCACGGCCGGTTCGGGCTATACTCAGGCATTCTCCCACGCTCCGGATTTCGGCAGCCGATGCCGCGTTCAGGAGAAGGCACAAATTGCCTGGGTGTGGGGAGATCCTGGTTTCGGCATCGAAGTCGAAACTCGAAAGAAAACGATCAGGAGAACGTCGCATGCCTAAAGCGCCTGAAGTCAAGGAAGAAGTCAAAGCCGCATGGCGAAAGGAAGCCCGCGAACTCGCTCGCAAAGATACAAAGCAAGCAAAGCTCACCGGCAAGAAAGCCGAAGAGTATTTCTACGAGCGCGTGAAATACCACTACAAGAAATTTAAAGCAAGCGCAACAGAAGTTGCATAGATGCGCCATTCCAGGCGCAAAGTTAGCCATCTCGACGACGCGGATCGCAGGATCTAAAAGACCAGGCAGTCTTGCCGCAGGAGACCACCTTAACCAGGGCTTGCGTGAAACTTCCGAGTGATCAACTGGTCGGGGCGATAGGATTTGAACCTACGACCCCCTGCGCCCAAGGCAGGTGCGCTACCAGGCTGCGCTACGCCCCGACTCTCGTTGATTATAAATGAAGGCCCCGGTAACCTTAGTGCTACGGCTAATCGTTTATATGCGAACAACATACACGCAACCATCTGCGGCACTCCCCAAACGTGCCGTGCCACCCAGCGCCGCGCTCGTCTATAATTTCGCTCGAAAGTCATGATTCATAGTCGATACGCACTTGTAACCTACGTTCATAATTCTGTTGGGGAATTTGTTGAGAAGCTGCGCCGGGAACTTCACCCGGCCATGCCCCACATGCCGGCCCACCTCACCATTCTTCCCCCGCGGGACCTCGCCTGCACCGAACAGGTCGCACTCGATTTTCTGGAAGAGGCCTGCAGCCGCTCTGTGCCCTTCGACGTGGAACTCGGTGATGTCGAGACCTTCCTCCCAACCACGCCCACGGTCTTCATTCAGGTCAAACGCGCCGCCTACCGCATGCGCGAACTCCACGATCTGCTCTGTTTGAAAGGGTTGAACTGTGTGGAGAATTGGCCTTATATTCCGCATCTGACCATCGTGAAGACTGAGCTCGACGAAGAGGCGCGCGCTGCCGCTGTTGTCGCCCGAGAGCGCTGGGAGCAATTCCAGGGCAAACGCCAGGTACACGTCGACGAACTGGTGTTCGTCCGCGAAACTAACGGCCACTGGCAGGACGTAGCGCCGCTGCCTTTGGGCCGGGGTCAGTTGTCCTCCAAGACCTAAGGCCCACTCTGTCGCGTTTGCAGGTTCGAGGTCAAAAGCCGATATCAGAAGTCGGATTCCAGACGCAAAAGCAAACTCCTATGGTAAAGGGGTCTGCTTCCGCAATCTCACTTCTCACCTTTGACCTTTCTTACGCTCGGGCGCGGCTGGCTGCGGCGAGGATTTCGTGGGGTACTTCGCGCACGGTGACACAGAACTCGAAGCGGGGCGTTTCGCTGCCGCGACCCCAGCGATTGACTTCCCAGTGGCCGCGGATCGCCTTCACTTCGGGCTTGGCGGCGAGATCCAGGAGCAGCGGAGTTTCTCCTTTATAGAACTTCTGCGGAAAGGCCGAGAGGGGCTTGGGATCGAAGGTGGCGCCATCGTTGGAACCCTGAACGCTGACGTCGAGGGCTTCCTGTTCGACGATGCCGGTGATCGCGAGGTTGAGGAGGAAGACGCGCGTGGAGGCTGCGCCGAGGTCAAGTGCGGGGCCGTCTCCCTTGGTGGTGGCGATGGTGTTTTCGGGGACGAGGAAGGCTTCGATCATGACTGGGCGATTCTAGCAGAGGGGATATCTTAGCGCACAGGACGGGTATCACAGGGTTCCGGCTCTCGGCGTCTGGCTCTCGCCGACGACTTTTTGGACCTCTCTAAAATCTGTGCCGCCAGTTTTCAACCTCGTGCCTGGCTCGGTGCAAATCGCCAACCGGGCACAAAGGCCAAACCCGAAAGCCGAGAGCCGAAAGCCGAAAGCCGGTTCTCTCACATCAACGGCACAAAATCCAGAAACTGCCGCAGCAGCGGCCCGACCGCCTCAGGACGCTCCCAGGGGGCGTAATGCCCGGCCTTGGGGATCACCTTCAGCCGGCTGCCGGGGATGTTTTGGCGCATCAGTTCGCCGTCGGCGGCAGTCGAGAGTGGGTCTTCTTCTCCCATGACAATGAGCGTGGGCAGATTGATGCGCTCAAGGTCACGGACTGAATCCGGCCGCTCGGCCATGCCACGCTGCACTAGGCTGATGTCCTCGGGCGACATCTTGCGCATCATGCGCAGCGCGCCTTCGACCAGGTCGGGGCGGGAGGAAATGGTGGTGGCGCCGAGGAGCTTGGGGACCATGCTCTGTAGGAACTGCTCCGCGCCCTGCTCAAGCACCGTGTCGGCCGCTTTCAGGCGATTGGCGCGGGCTTCTGGGGTATCGGCCTGGGGACGCGTGTTGCAGAGGGCAAGCGCGGAGACGCGCGCGCGAAAACGGCGCAGGAATTCGAAGACGATGTAGCCGCCGATGGAGCAGACGATGAAGGCGGCCTTGCCTACGCCGGCGGTGTCCATGACGCGGGCAATATCGGCGGCGTGTTTAGCCATGAAGGCGGGGCCATGACCGACGCCAGAATCGCCATGGCCGCGGAGGTCGGGGAGGATGAGCTGGTAGCGCGACTCGAGCGCTGGGATGACGGGCAGCCAGAATTCGTGGTGCGCTGGAAAGGGATGAAGAAGAACGACGGCGGGGCCTTGGCCTTGGATTTCGTAGAAGATCTCAGCGTCGTCGCTGCGCAGGCTTGGCACGGCAGTTGTCAGGGTATCAAAACTCCCTGAGAGTTTAACTGGGTGGAAGAAGAAGCTACGGAAACTCTGATTAAGTGTCAGACGTCTCGCTGCCAGGTAGTGGTCAGTCTGAACCCACCCGCACCAAAAGTTCTTGGATTGACCAAACGTGGTCTGTCAATTGCGCTTCCATAGCTGGCGTCACCCTCAAGCCCTGATGAACGCGGCAAAAATTGTAGTACGCATAGTGCAGCGCGACGGAGCATCGATGATTCCCTAACTTCTTGCTGAAGCCATCTGTCAGTCTGGTAAATCTCCTGTTTGACATTCTCATGGTGGGGTTCTGCCTCTCGGCAAAACCGGTGGAAACGTGC
>Ga0187770_10000916_pt1 | contig 15059 bp, 10 predicted proteins | sample 0116_SJ02_MP02_2_FD_133154 | JGI IMG/M metagenome (GOLD analysis project Ga0187770, IMG submission 133154) | Tropical peat soil microbial communities from peatlands in Department of Meta, Colombia - 0116_SJ02_MP02_20_MG | ecosystem: Environmental > Terrestrial > Soil > Wetlands > Peat | place...
ATGAGCAGAAACCGTGATGTGCCGGTGAGCGTGCTCAGTCCCGGACCGGCGTCGGAGCGTATATTTTCTGGAGCGCCAGCGCATGCTTTACGCCAGATGGCTGGGGCCCGCAGCCCCCGCCCCTACCCGGTTGGTGCTGTCCTGTTTCGGGAAGGCGAGCCGGCCGAGGGTATCTTTCTGCTGGTGCGCGGGACGGTAAAGCTTTCAGTCGGCTCCAGCCATGGCGATACTTTATTGCTGCGCACGGCTGGCGCCGGGGAGATCCTCGGGCTGAGCGCCACCTTGACCGGCCAGGGCCATGAAGTGACGGCGGAAACCACAACCGATTCGCAGCTCGTCTTCATCCCGCGCAGGGATTTCTTGCGCTTCCTGCGAGAGCACAGCGACGTTTGCCTGCGGGTGGTGGAGTCGTTGAGCAACGACGTGTACGCCGCGTACGAGCGCGTGCGGATGCTAGGCCTGGCGCGCATCCACCATAATCACAATTAGCTAGTACCGAGTTGGCGAGCACCGGGTGCCGAGTAGAGTGCGGAAGGCGCTTCTCGGGAGTCGGTACCTGCAACTCTGCCCACCTGTGACGACCATCACATCGCCCGGTGACGGCCCTCATAGCTCAGGGCGCATTTCAAGTTCACTCTAGCAGCGTAGCCCGACTTGTGTGCTACGATTTGGCGCCAAGGGGGTTGGCCATGGCCAAGGATGACCGTGACATCCTGGAAGTGCTGAAGTTCGAACTGGCCTTTCTAGAGCAGGGAGGCTACGGACGCTCGGTGCGCACGCCGTGGAAGCCGACGTCCATCTTTCAGGACTCGATCAGCTGCTTGAACTTCGGCGAATCCGAGCGCGTGCATCCCTGCTCGGAGTGCCTGCTCATCGACTTCGTCCCGCCCAACGAGCGCGAGGCCGAAGTCCCTTGCCACCACATTCCACTTAACCCGCAAGGCGAAACCGTGGACAAAGTGAACCGCTATGACAACCAACAGGAGTTGGAAGAGAAAGTGAAGGAGTGGTTGCGGGCCGCCATCCAACGGATTGAAGCACAACGCGCTGCCAAATCCGCCGGGTAAATCTCCTTTTTTCTGCACCGGCCACGACTCGCTTCTGATTCGGGATTCTGCCTTTGGACGTTCCAAAACCGGAACCCCGCCTCAACCTGATAAACGGCGCGGAATTTTTTTCCAGTCTGTCGGCACAAATATCAGGTACTTTAGTGCGTTCCGGGAGCTACTCGGGATATTTCGCCTAAAAAGGCGGCAAGGCGAAGCGGCCCTATGCGATTCCGAAGATCAGCCCTTCTTGCCTCGATGACGACCTCAGGCTGCGAACCTTGCCAAAACGCCTACGGAGTATTTGTGACCAACGATGTCTAACCGAGAAGTTGACTTATGGCCTTGCCCGAGGAGGGAGGGTATGCAATTTCTGCGTGTTCTGAGACGGTTTCACCTGGTGCTGGGGCTGGCAATTCTGGTCTTAGTAACGGGCAGTGGGCTGGCGGCAAACCCTAAGAGTGACACCGCCACAGCGTCCGCGGCGCCGACCGCAGATCAAACTGGCCGGCAGTACGTCGGGGCCGAGACCTGCCAAGGGTGCCACGACGAGATGTACAAGAATTTCATGAACTCGCCGCATTCGCTGACGACCAAAGAAACCCACATGACCCACGGCGCTCATGGCTGCGAGTCCTGTCACGGTCCGGGATCGGCGCACGTGGAAGGCGGCGGCGACAAGAGCAAGATCTTCCGCTTCAGTGAGGCCAAGCCGGAGGAGATCAGCCAGCGATGCTTGGGCTGCCACGAGGCCAATGTGGAGCAGCGGCAGTTTCTGCGCTCCACGCACAACGCAAACGGCATCACCTGCACCAATTGCCACTCTATTCACCATACCAAGGTGGAGTACCTGCTGCAGGCCAAGCAATCGACGCTGTGCTTTTCCTGCCACCAGGAACAACGCGTCGATTTCCAGAAGCCGTTCCGCCATCGCGTGCTGGAAGGCCTGATCCGGTGCTCGGATTGCCATAACCCGCATGGCACCATGATCGGCCGTCAAATCAGGACGACCCCGGGCCAGGAGATTGAACTGATTTGCTTCAAGTGTCACATGGACAAGCGCGGGCCGTTCGTCTTCGAGCACAACGCCGTGCGCACCGAAGGCTGTTTAGTCTGCCACTCGCCGCACGGATCCACCAATGCCCGCATGCTGCTGACGGCGCGGGTGAATTCGCTCTGTCTGCAGTGCCATCCGGCTCCGAGCGGACCGCACAATCAGAGCGGAAAAGCCCAAACCTGCATTTTGTGCCACTCGCAAATCCACGGCTCGAATCTCAGTGACGTTTTCTTCAAGTAAGGAAAGGAGCAGACGATGGCAACGATCAAATCATACTCGCCGCGGCCGCTCTTTTCCGGAAGCGAGCCGCTGAATGGGAGCTACGCGATGAAACGAAAGCATGCCCTTGTGATAGCGATGCTGTTGGTGCTTCCGCTGCTGGCGCTGGCGCAGGACGATGATGACGGCAAGCCACGCACCTTCGGCGTCTATACGGTGCAGCAGTCGGTTGAACTGGGCGGCCATATCACCGGCGTCGACGGCAACCCGGCCACCTACAATACCTTCACCGACATCCACAGCGGTCCCAGAGTTCTGGGGCAAAGCTTGTATATGACGGCCTCACCCGATAGCGCCGTCCTGTTCGATACCTTGTCGCTCGAAAGTTTCGGCTTTGGCGGCGACCCGGAGGATTTGGCGCGCGTGCGGGTGAAAAAGCAAAAGTTGTACAACTTTGTCGCCCTCTACCGGCGCGACAAGAACTTCTGGGATTTCAATCTGTTCGCCAACCCAGTCGCCAACAACAATACCTTCGGCCTGACGAATAGCTTTGGTCAGGTGAGCCCGTTTCTGGCCAACAGCCCGCATGAGCAGATCACCACGCGCAACATGGGCGATTTCAGCCTGACCCTGTTCCCGCAATCGAAGGTCAGCTTCCGGCTGGGGTATGCGCGCACCAATAACGCCGGGGCAATCGATTCCAGCTTGCACGAGTCCAATGAGATCGACCTCGTCAGCCAGACGCGGCTGCGTAATGATCGCTATCAGGCTGGCGTGGACTTTAAGCCGATCGATCGGACCACCATCAGCTTCGACGAGTACTATGAACGCGATCACCTCAACTACAACTGGGTGGACAATCCGTTCGGCGGTTTTTTCCTGAACGGGACGCAGGTCGATCCTGGGATCGCGCTGCAGCCCAACGCCAACATGGTCACCGCGAGCTGCGTGGTTTCCGGCGCCCTGGGATATACAAACGGCGGCACGATCAACCCCAAGTGCAACAACGGCGTGTACTTCTACAACCGCTTCGATGTGGTACGTACCGGAATACCAACTGAGCAGTTATCACTGCAGTCGAACTACTTCCGCAAGCTGGACATCACCGCCGACGGATTGTACAGTTCGGCGACCTCGAACCTGGGAAATTACAACGATGTGTGGAGCGGTATCGGCACACATTCAGGTGTGCGCGTGTACCAGATCACGGGGCCGGCGCAGGCGAAACGGATCACCAACAACGCCGATCTAGGCCTTACATATCATTTCAGCCCGAGCTGGAGCGTGTCTGACACCTTCCGCTACGTCAACTGGCGAGAGCCCGGGATCGCAACTCAAACGGAATTCAACTGCTTCCCGTCCGTTAGCCCGGCTCTCCTGACCACCGGGATCGGCTCGCCTTGTGGGTTATCGTCCCTTATTGGCGGCTTGCCTGGTCCTGGGTTGACCGGCACCACCGTACCGACGTCGATTTCTGGTACCCCCGCATCGCCGAACTTCGGCAATCCCTTCGCCTCTCTGTCCCCATTTCTCCAGTTCTTGGGCGAGCGTTCCTTCTTTAACACCGTTCGGCCGAAATGGCAGCCCAGCCGTCGGGTCAGCATCTATGTCGGCTATCGCTACGCTCACCGCAACTTGCGCGAACTGGATGGCACGGGAGTCACGGAAAACGTCCCCTTGACGGCGCCCACGACTAGCTCCACTGCCCTGACTCCGGTGCCGCCCAATGCACAATTGGTTCCAGCCACCTTCATAGCCGCCAACACCTTCTTGGACAGCCTTGATGAACACCGGGCCCTGTTCGGGACGCTCCTGCGCCCGGCCGATGCCTGGCGCATCAATGCCGACGCGGAGCTGGCATATGCCAACAACGCGTTCACTAACATATCACCGCGTCACGAGCAGCGGGTGCGGCTCAACAGTTCTTATAAGCTCGTGCGCTGGGCTACCCTCAATGGCGCGGTGCATTTCGTCGAAAGCCGAAACGACTTTGCCACCAACGTCGTCGGTATCAATGCGATGGGCGCGACCGTCCCCGCCGCCAACCTGTTCCCCACCGGCTACATTCCCGCCTACGGGCACAAGGATCATTACCGCTATTACACGGCTGGGGCGGCCATCACTCCCAACTCGCGGCTATCGTTTGACTTCGGCTGGACGTATCAGGACCAGCATATCCTGTCAGCGAGCTGTCTCCCCATGGTGAGCGGGTTGACCCCTATAAATATCGGGGGAGTGGCGTCTCCTCTCGCGGCGCCCGGTTTGTGTCCCACCGTTCAGTTCACCTTGGCAGGCACACCCGTGGCCGCTGGGGAACCCAGCGTCACTGGCGGACTCCCCTCGATCCTGAATTATCAGGAGAACACGCAAAGCGTCTTTGCCAACCTTTCCGTCAAGCCCGTCAAGCGCGTCACGCTAAGGGCCGGCTACGACCTTACCAGCGACAGCGGCTCTAACCTTTGGATCCGCGGCGATAACGGCCAGCCCTTGTTGTTTCAAGTAGACCCGTGCTTCAACATCGTGGCGCCGGGCGGCCCAGCTTCGCCGCTTTGCCCCGTCGCTGGGCCGTTGTCCATCGCTGCCGGGCCAAATCCACTGGTGCCGTCTGGCACCCAGGCCTTCAACTGGAACAAACCGCATGCCGGGGTCGAGGTTGCCATCGCCAGGGGAGTCGCCTTCAACGGTCTCTGGTCCTACTATGCCTACCACGAACAAAATGCCTTTGTAGGTGCGGCCCTGGCGGACGCATTAGTGCCTCGTAACTTCCACGCCAACGTGGGAACTGTTTCGTTGAAATACAGTTTCTAGTTGCGTTGCGGCGATACAAGCATACGGGGCGGTCTTCGGGCCGCCCCGAATTTCTTTGGTTGTCTTGCAGATATGACCCTATAAGGGTCGGCAAGGGATGATGGGTCAGTGTGACGGCGGTCACAATCAATTGTGGGCCGGGTCACAGCCCGCCGCACTCCAGATTTGAAATCCTTAGCTTGGATCTGGAGCGAAGTGCCCCATGTCCTCGTTTAATGCTTGACAAATCTGGTTTTTGTGGAATTTTTAAACACTGCAATACCTCACACCTTTAGGGAGGAAACACTGTGAACCTGCTGCTAGGTAAAAAACTGGCGGTCGTGGCAGTGTTGTTGGCCATGCTCGCCTTGCCGCTCACATCCTTTGCTGCCGACGAGGCGGCTGACTTGTACAAATCCAAGTGTGCGATGTGCCATGGGCCAGATGGCAAGGGGAAAATGGCCGGGACCAAGGACCTAGGCTCCGCCGAGGTGCAGAAGATGTCGGATGCCGAGCTGACGGCTGCCCTCACCGATGGCAAGCCGCCGAAAATGCCAGCTTACAAAGGCAAGCTAACCGACGACCAGATCAAATCGCTGGTCAAGTACGTCCGCAGTCTCAAGAAGTGAACCAACCCGGTGAGGTCAGCCGGAAAGGCAGATTGATGGACCACGCGGGACCCGTAACCCAAAACGAACCGGCACGCCGCCGCCTCATGCAGTTCCTGCTGGGCGGCGGCTTGCTGGCCTCCGCACTGGCATTTCTTTATCCCGTGCTGCGGTATCTAGTGCCGCCGCCCGCCCCAGACTTGGGCGGCGACAGCGTGGTGGCCGCCAAGGTCGGAGAACTGAAGGCGAACAGCTCCAAGATTTTTCGTTTCGGCAGCCGGCCGGGTCTGCTGGTGCGCACCGCCGATGGTGAGTATCGCGCCCTGTCCGCGGTATGCACCCATCTCAACTGCACGGTGCAATATCGCAGCGATGTGCGCGAGGTGTGGTGTGCCTGTCACAACGGTTTCTACGATCTGAATGGGCGCAATGTGGCAGGACCACCGCCGCGTCCGCTCGACTCCTACGACGTACACATCAACGGCGACGAAGTGGTGGTCAGCCGCCGGCGGGGGGCCTGATGGCGAGCGCGCCGGAAGTCTCTCCTGCCAGCAACCGGCTGGTGCGCTGGCTGGATGAGCGCTTCGGTTGGGAGCAGCTGCTGGCCCCGCTACGGCACAAGACGGTCCCAGTTCACAAATTATCGTATTGGTACTTCCTCGGCGGGATCACGCTGTTTCTGTTCGTGATCCAGGTGCTCACCGGCATCCTGCTGCTGCTCTACTACCGTCCCAGCGCCAATGAAGCTTTCGAGAGCGTGCAGTACATCATGACGCAGGTGCAGTTCGGATGGCTGGTGCGCTCCATCCATTCCTGGTCGGCGAACCTGATGATCTTCACCGCCTTCGCCCACATGTTCAGCGTGCTCTTCCTGCGCGCCTACACCAAGCCGCGTGAACTTACTTGGCTGACCGGCATGGTGCTGCTATTTCTGGCGCTGGGCTTCGGTTTCAGCGGCTACCTGCTACCGTGGAACACTCTGGCATTCTTCGCCACCAAGGTAGGCACGCAGATCAGCGGCCAGGTGCCGCTGATTGGTAAGCCCCTGCTCATCTTTCTGCGCGGTGGGGAAGAGGTCACCGGCGCGACTCTGACGCGCTTCTTCGGTTTTCACGTTGCTCTGCTGCCCGGGATCACCACCTTGCTGATCGCGATTCACGTCCTGCTGATTCAGCGGCTGGGCATGAGCGTACCACCGGGCCTCGAAGCCGCCTGGAATGCACTGCCCCCGGAGCGGCGCGAGAAACCCTTCTTCCCCAATTTCTTCGCTCGCGAGCTCATGGCCTGGTACATCGCCCTGGGCGTGCTGGGCGTGCTCGCCGCGATCTACCCCTGGGAACTGGGGAGCAAGGCCGACCCATTCGCGGTCGCGCCCGCCGGCATACGCCCGGAATGGTATTTCATGTTCATGTTCCAGACGCTAAAGCTCATCCCCGCCAAGGTCGGTCCGATAGATGGCGAATTGCTGGGCATTTTGGGATTCGGAGTTGCTGGACTCATCTGGGTGCTTCTGCCCTTTCTGGGCGGCGATCGTTACGGTCGCCGGCAGGTTTTCATTCGTGGCCTGGGAGTGTTTGCCCTCGCCTACATGCTGTCCATGACGGTCTATGGCTATCTGGCGAAATAACGGGAAGCAGGAGGCAGGAGGCAGGGGGCAGGAGGTGGATTCCTGCGTCCTGCTTGCTGCCACCTGCTTCCTCGTTGTCTGCCTCCTGCTTCCTGCGTGCATGGTTGCTCAGGCGCAGCCCGCCAACAGCAGCTGCGATGACTGTCACTCCTCCTTCCCGGCACCTACCGGCGTGGCCGCAGAGCAATGGGCTGCCGACATCCACGCGCAGAAGGGACTGACTTGCGCCAGTTGTCACGGTGGCGATCCCAAGGATGCATCGCCAGAAGGCGCAATGAGCAAAAAGGCGGGCTTCCGTGGCAAGCCCAAGCGCACCGAGATCCCGGCGATGTGCGCGAAGTGCCATGCCGATGGCGCCTACATGCGGCAGTACAACCCCTCGCTACGCAGCGACCAATGGGCGCAATACCAGACCAGCGTCCACGGCAAGCGCCTGGCCCGGGGAGACACTAAGGTCGCCGTCTGTATCGATTGCCACAGCGTGCACGGCATCCGTCCCGCCAAGGATCCGCGCTCCACCGTGAACCCATTGAACGTGGCCAACACCTGCGCGCGGTGCCACGCCAATGCCGCCTACATGAAGGATTACAAGATCAACACCGACCAGTTTGCCGGCTATAGCGCCAGCGTGCACCACGATGCCATGGTGGTTCGCGGCGACCTGAGCGCGCCCACGTGCAGCACCTGCCACGGCAACCACGGAGCGGCGCCCCCGGGTGTAGCCTCGGTCGAGAACGTGTGTTCGACCTGCCATGTCTTCCAGGCGCAGTTGTTCGATACGAGCCGGCACAAGGCGGCTTTCGCCGCCATGGGAACCGGCTCTTGTATCACCTGTCACGGCAATCATCGGATCATCCGTCCTACCGACAATCTCGTTGGCACCGGCAGCGATGCGATTTGCACCAACTGCCATGCATCAGGGGACCCCGGCTTCACGGCTGCCGGCAGGATCCACAGTGACCTGACCAAGCTGGATGAAGCCCTGAAGCGTTCCGATGAAGTGCTGGACAAGGCCGAGCGCTCGGGCATGGAGGTCAGCCAGGCGCGGCTCGACGAAACGCAGGGGCGTGACTCGCTCATCAAGGCGCGCGTCACCGTGCACAGCTTCCAGCCGGACAAGGTGGAGCAGGACACGCAGGCAGGCATGAAAATCGCGGACAAAACCTATACGGCCGGGCTTAGCGCCCTCGCCGAGCGCGACTATCGCCGTAAAGGTCTCGGCTTAACGCTCATTGCGATTGTTGCGGTCCTGATCGGATTGCGTATGTACATTCGGCAGGTCGAATCACGAGGAGGTAGCTAGCAACAGAGGAGTCAACTTATGTCGGCGGGGTACCGATTACCGGAAGATGTCCGGCCTCGCTGTTGGCGTGCAGTAAATTTATTTGCGCTGTCGTTATTTGCATTCATATTTTTGGTCCGCCCACTGCGGGCGGCTGATACACCCAGCAACGCCGACTGCCTGGCCTGTCATGACGACAAGAGCCTGACCACCAAGCGCGGGACCAAGACTATCTCGCTCTACGTGGACGGGAAGAAGTTCGCATCATCAATTCACAGCTCGCTCTCCTGCACCTCCTGCCATGGCTCGCTGGAAGGCAAGGACTTGCCGCATGATACGCCGGTCGCCAAGGTGAACTGCGGCACCTGCCACAGCAGCGAAGCCGAGCTGCACGCCAAGTCGCTGCACGGCAAAGCCGTGGCCCGCGGCGATGCGCTGGCACCGGGCTGCGTGAATTGCCACGGCAACCACGACATCCTGTCTGTCAAAGATCGCCGCTCTCCGGTGTTCCCGCTCAACGTTCCCTTCACCTGCGGCAAATGCCACCGCGAGGGTACGCCGGTGCAGACGCAGCGGCCCATCGAAGAACACAACATCCTGGAGAATTATTCCGAGAGCATCCACGGCGAGGGGTTGCTGAAGAAGGGGCTGATCGTCGCGCCCAACTGTGCCTCGTGTCACACCCCGCACAGCATCCTGCCGCACACTGACCCCAACTCCTCGATCGCGCGCCGCAACATTGCCAAGACCTGCACCCAGTGCCACGCAACCATCGAACAGGTGCACCGCAAGGTCATCCGCGGGGAGCTCTGGGAAAAAGAAGCCAACGTGCTGCCCGCCTGCGTGGATTGTCACCAGCCGCACAAAGTGCGCAAGGTGTTCTACACCCAGGGCATGGCCGATGCTGATTGCCTGCGCTGCCACGCGCGGGCGGATTTGAAGGCTTCCGATGGCCGCCTGTTGCAGGTCCAGGTTGAAGACTTGGCGAGTTCGCGGCACGCCAAGGTGGCCTGCAGCCAGTGCCACTCCGAGGTCAATGCTTCGCGCGTGCGTCCCTGCGAGACCATCACCAAAAAAGTCGATTGCAGCTCCTGCCATGCTGAGATCGCGCAACAGTATCAGCGGAGCAAGCATGGACAACTCCTTGCCGCGAGCGACCCGAATGCGCCCACTTGCCATGAGTGCCACGGCGACCACCGCGTTCTCGGCCGGCAGAACCCAGTATCGGCTACCTTCCCCACCAACGTGCCGTCGCTGTGCGCGCGTTGCCACCGCGAGGGACAGAAGGCGGCCGTCCGCTACACCGGACGCCAGCACGAAATTATCCAGCACTACACCGAGAGCATTCATGGCAAGGGGCTGCTGAAGAGTGGTCTCACCGTTACCGCTACTTGCACCAACTGCCACACCGCCCACGGAGTGCTGCCGCGCAGCGATCCAGATTCCACCGTGAACCCGAAAAATGTCCCGGCCACCTGCGGCAAGTGCCACCACGGCATCCAGGAGCAGTTCGTCGAGAGCATCCATTCCGCCAGCGTGACCAAGACCGGCCAGGAGCTGCCGGTGTGCAGCGATTGCCACAGCGCCCACTCCATCCGCCGCGCCGACGAAGACGGCTTCAAGCTGGAGATCATGAATAAGTGCGGGCGTTGCCACGCTGCGATCGCCAAGACCTATTTCGATACTTATCACGGCAAGGTCTCGCGCCTCGGCTACACCAAGACCGCTAAGTGTTACGACTGCCACGGAGCACATGACATTCAGAAAGTTACTGACCCCCGGTCGCACTTGAGCCGGGCCAACGTGGTCGCCACCTGCCGCCAGTGCCACGCTGACGCCACCCGCCGCTTTGCCGGCTACCTGACCCACGCCACCCATCACGACCCCAAGAAGTATCCCTTCCTGTTCTGGTCGTTTTGGGGAATGACGGCGCTGCTGATCGGGACATTCGTGGTCGGTGGAGTGCACACGCTGCTGTGGCTGCCGCGCGCGGTGCAGATGCGTCGCGAACTGCGCGCAGAAGAAGAAGCAGAACGCCGCCTGCCGCCGGAGGACAACGATGCGCGACGTTGACCAGTTCAACCGGCCGCCGCAACCGCAACGCGAACCGATCGCGGTTGCAGGCCAGCGTGCGGGCACCGCCACTGCTGCAGCGGCGGCGGTTGCCGCCGTCCCAGCGGTCGCGGCAGAGCGCGAGTTTGTCCGCTTCAATCGCCTGCACCGCACCTTGCACGCCTGCATGATCGTCAGCTTCCTGAGCCTGGCCACCACCGGACTCACGCTGAAGTTCTCCTACACCAAGTGGGCGGTGATGTTGTCGCGCTTCCTGGGAGGCTTCCAGACTGCCGGCTTCATCCATCGTTTTGCCGCGGTGATCATGTTCGGCGTGTTCATCACCCACTTGGTGGACCTCTATCGCGGCAAAAAGCGCGCGAAGCAATCGTGGCGCTCGCTGCTGTTCGGCCCGGACACCTTGCTTCCGATGCGGAAGGACCTCCAGGAGTTCATCGCCACCATGAAGTGGTTTCTGCACCTCGGCCCGCGGCCGCAATACGGACGCTGGACTTACTGGGAGAAGTTCGATTATTTCGCGGTGTTCTGGGGGATTTTCATCATCGGGTCCACCGGGCTGACGCTCTGGTTTCCGGTGTTGTTCACGCGCTTCCTGCCGGGATGGTTCATTAACGTCGCTACCATTATTCACAGTGATGAAGCCTTGTTGGCGACCGGTTTTATTTTCACCGTGCATTTCTTCAACACTCACTTGCGGCCGGAGAAGTTTCCTATGGACACCACGGTTTTTACTGGGCGCATGCCGTTGGCGGAGTTGAAGCGCGATAAGCCACGCGAATACGAGGCCCTGGTGGCCCGCGGTGAACTGGAAGAGCACTTGGCAGAGCCGCATCCCCCCATCGTAGTGAAGACCATTCGCGCCTTTGCTTGGACGGCGCTGGCCGTGGGGTTCTGCATTGTGGTCTGGATTATTTATGCCATGTTGTTCGCATATCGATGATGAGGGCACTGGTTGATGGTGAGGGCTCGGCTGTTTTGAAAGTACGTGGCTTCAGGGTCCCCGGAACGCCCGGTTTTGGCGTTCTGGGGCGGAGCCGCGCCGCAGCATTGCGTTCATTTTCTGTCATTCCGAGGGGCTTCGGTCCCGAGGAATCCTGGTTCTGCTGGCTGAAAATGAAGATCCCTCGGGCTAAGCGCCTCGGGATCACAGCTCGGAGGAACTACAAATGTCAGCGGGGAAAGCCATAGCAGCCGGTTGGCCTCTTCGAGGTGCTTACTGGCTGGGGTTATCCGTCTTCATATTTTTAATGAGCACCGGCTGGGCTGCGCAGAAGCCCACGAACGCCGACTGCCTGGCCTGCCATAGTGACGCTACGCTCACCCACGAGGTTGACGGGAAGCAGGTAAGCCTGGCCGTGGACGAGGGCAAGTTCAACAACTCTATCCATGGCTCCATCCTGGGCTGTGTCGATTGCCACGACGATGTGAAGGCGGCGCCACACGAGGTCAAGCCCGCCAAGATATCGTGCTCGAAATGCCACGCGGACGCCGACCAGGGATATGCCCACAGCATCCATGCCCAGGCCAGAGCCAAGGGCGACGCCAACGCCCCCACGTGTATCTCCTGCCACGGCAACGCGCACCAGATCTTGCCGCCGAGCGATCCCAAATCTAAGGTCGCTCATGCCAACATCCCGGCTACCTGCGGCTCGTGCCACGGGCAGAAGTTCGTGATGGAGAAGGAGGGCCTGAGTTCGGCCACTTTCGTCAACTATGAGGAGAGCGTGCACGGTAAAGCCGTGGCCGCCGGTTCCAGCAAGGCCGCGGTCTGTACCGATTGCCACGGCAGCCATGAGATTCGGCCGGCCAACGATCCGAAATCGAGCATCTACAAGCCGAACGTGCCGGCCACCTGTGCCAAGTGTCACGACAACATGCGGCAGCAGTACGTGCAGAGCATCCACTGGCAGGCGGTGGCGCGCGGCGACTTCGAGGCTCCGGTGTGCACCGATTGTCATGGCATCCACACCATTAAGTCGCACCTGGATCCCAAATCGTCGGTATTTGCCGGCAATATCGCTCGCGCCACCTGCGCCAACTGCCACGAGAGCATGCGCATGTCGGAGGACTACGGCTTCTCCGGGCGGCGCATGACCACCTATGCAGCCAGCTATCACGGACTGGCCGCCAAGCTGGGATCGAGGGTGGTCGCCAACTGCGCCAGTTGCCACGGTGCACACGATATCCTGCCCTCCTCCGACCCGCGCTCCAGCATCAACAAAGCCAACCTGGTGAAAACCTGCGGGCACTGCCATCCCGGCGCTACCGACAAGTTCGTCCAGGGCAAGGTGCATATCGACGTGCCGCTCTCGGCCGACGTTTCCAGCATCGCCATCCGCTGGATCCGTCGGCTGTACATTCCCTTGATCGTCGCGGTTATCGGTGGCATGGTGCTGCACAATTTCCTGATCTGGCGGAAGAAAGTGGTAGCCAAGCGCCGGGCTCAGCAGCGCACCGTGGTGCGACTCACCCTGCAGCAGCGCGTCCAGCATTGGTGCTTGCTCACCAGCTTTATCACCCTGGTGATCACCGGCTTCGCGCTTGCCTATCCGGATAGCTGGCTGGGACTAGTCTTTGGCGAGAACGTCCGCCGCTATGGGCACCGCGTGGCGGCCGTAGTGCTGCTGGCCGTCGGGTTTTACCACGTTTATTACGTCATCGCCCTGAAGGAAGGCCGTCGCGCCCTCAAAGACTTGCTGCCCACCCTCAAGGACGGGTTCGATGTCCGCGACAACCTCGGTTACTATCTCGGTCTCAGTTCCAACCGGCCGGCCTTCGCCCGCTTTAACTACGCAGAGAAAGCCGAGTACTGGGCCTTGGTGTGGGGCTACTTCCTGATGGGGGCCACCGGGCTGATGGCCTGGTTCAAGATGGGAGTCGGCCACTGGCTGCCGCGCTGGTCAGTGGACGTAGCCTTATCCATCCACTTTTATGAAGCGGTGCTGGCCACGCTCGCGATTGTGGTGTGGCACTTCTACCAGGTGATCTTCGATCCTGATGTGTATCCGCTGAATTGGGCGTTCTGGGACGGCAAGATGCCGGAAGAACTGTACCACGAAGAACACCCGCTCGACGCGCTGCGGCAGATGGAAGAGCATTCTGTCACCACTGCAGCAGGCGGCGATGGAGCCGGCGGCACCGGCCGTCACCAGCGAGAGGTCGAAACTAAACAAAAGGGGAGCCAGTAGATGGTCGAGCAACTCAGACATCGGGTGCCTGGGCTCATCCGCAATTATCTCAGCCTGATCGGACTCGTCCTCATCGCTTTGTGTCTGGCTAATCTGCTGTTTCTCTTTTTGGTAGACATTTTGGCGGGCGGCTCGAATCCCTACTTCGGCGTGCTCACCTACATGGTGCTGCCTTTTTTTCTGGTAATCGGCATTGCGCTGGTGATTGTGGGCATGCTGCGCGAGCGGGCCCGCCGCCGCAAGCTGGCGCCGGACCAGATTCCCGCTTACGCCAGGATCGACCTTAATGTCCCGCGCCAGCGCGCCATCTTCACCTTCGTGGGCAGTCTCCTGGTGGTGTTTGTGCTACTGACCGTGGTGGGCAGCTATCGCGCCTATGAGTTCACCGATTCCACCCAGTTCTGTGGTCAGCTCTGTCACAACGTTATGAACCCCGAGTTCACCGCGTACCAGGCTTCGCCGCATGCGCGAGTGCACTGCGTGGAGTGCCACGTCGGGCCGGGCGCGAGCTGGTATGTACGCTCCAAAATGTCCGGCATCCGGCAAGTCTATGCCGCCACCTTCAATACCTTTCCCCGGCCGATTCCCAGCCCGGTGGAGAACCTGCGTCCGGCGCAGCAGACCTGCGAACAGTGCCACTGGCCGGAGAAGTTTTACGGCGCGCAACTGAAGACCATCAACCACTTTGGGTACGATGAGAAGAGCACTCCGGTCCAGGTCAAGATGCTCATCAAGACCGGTGGCGGCAGTCCCACTACCGGCATGACTACCGGCATCCACTGGCACATGAATATCAATAACGCGGTTTGGTACGTTCCCACCGACCGGCAGCGCCAGAAGATCGCCTACGTCAAGATCAAAGACCACCAGGGGCGCGTAACCGAGTACTTCGCCAAAGACTCGCCGGTGAAGCCGGAGGACATCAAGAAGGCCACGTTGCGGCGTATGGATTGCGTCGATTGCCACAACCGGCCTACCCACATTTACCAGCCGCCCGACAAAGCCGTGGATGATCTGCTGACCGCCAGGCGCGTCGACGCTTCGTTGCCCTTTATCAAGAAGTACGCCGTCGAGGTGCTGACCAAGACCTACAACACGTCGCAGGAAGGCCTGGAGAGCATCGCCACCGACCTCGACTCCGCCTACATGACCAAGTACCCGGACGTGTATTC
>Ga0187770_10000917_pt1 | contig 15054 bp, 8 predicted proteins | sample 0116_SJ02_MP02_2_FD_133154 | JGI IMG/M metagenome (GOLD analysis project Ga0187770, IMG submission 133154) | Tropical peat soil microbial communities from peatlands in Department of Meta, Colombia - 0116_SJ02_MP02_20_MG | ecosystem: Environmental > Terrestrial > Soil > Wetlands > Peat | place...
CGATCGTGAACGCGCTCGGTTCGCCGTTTGGTCCTCCGTATGTCATTTGAAGTATTATGGCAACCGTTCCTTTCGGCAGGCCTGCACTCGATGATGTTGTGTTTCCGAAGATGTATTGAGAAGCCCAGGCCGCTGCCCAGTACGTGTCTCTACCATTCCAGCCGTATATGGACAGGCCGCGTGTTCCGTTGACATCATGGACCAAGCTGATGACGGCATAGTTTGCACCGTATCCGAATGTCGTTGTGGCTACGTTCCAAGTTGAGACAGGGAAGAAGTCCAGTGTCGTCAAGTTTGGATTGCTCGTCGGCGCTGTTCCCGTAACTGTTCCACCTTTCACTAGGGCGTAGTAACTGCCACTTGTGCCTTCTCTATCAATCACGGAGCCGAAGTCATTGAAATATCTTGTCACTTGGTTGGCCTTACCACCGCCCAAGCTGAGTATACCGTTAGGATTGTAGCTCACGGACCAATTCAAGGCCGCGCTTGAACTACTGGCAGTGAAAGGTAAAGGCCATGCCTGGGTAAGGGGACTTATCGATGGGAACCATGTGTCGCTAATATTAGCGTCATAGCCTCCCGCTATGACTTGAGGCGGGAACGAGTTGGTTGCGTCGATTTCGTCGTTTGCTCCGGGTGAGAAGCCTAAGAGTCCTGTTCGCATGTAAGTCGTCGTGTCCGAGCCTGTTCCTAGGCCGCTGTTGCTGAAAGTCTGGAAGTAGGTGCCATTAAACGGATCTAGGCCGTAGGGGATACTTCCTGACGTGTCGTTTTTGTCGAACAATGCGAGGGCCGTCTCATTTGCACCGTAGACGCCTCCAAGGAGGCTTGCGGCTGCGCTGTCGGTTGTAGCTGAAGTTTGTCCCACGGCGGTCCACATGAACGGACTGGCTGTCGGTGATGCCGATGTCGACAATGAGTTAAGGTCCGTCGGGTTGAACACGTTCCATAGCGTGTACAAAACCTCAGTATCCAGTCGATTCACTCCTCCAGAAGTAGTGTCGTTAGCGTCCAAAGCGCTATGTGGATCAGCGTTGAAGTCGGTCATGCCCAGGACCGCCACGAATCTCATTTCCCTATTTGTTCCCTTGGCAAGGTAAGTATCAAGGTTAGGATACGCTGTGTTGTTGTAGTCCCACTGAGCAATTACCCACGGTGTGCTAGGTTCCTTAGGACTTGTTGGTGGTCCTGGCAGGTCCGCGACGGCCGTGCTAGAAGGAAGGATATCCGTGTAGTTACCCGCTGGATTCGGAAGCAGCTGATTGTACACGCTGTACTGGGTAGTGCTGGGCCAATAACCTGCAAAGAATGTGTAATTCTTGCCTACGTTGAAGGCCTGCAACACGTCATAAGTGCTTTGACCCGTCAATGGATACTGATAAACAGTGGTGTTTGCCGCTGCGTAGTAGTGAATGAAAGCTGCGTTTGAGGGGTTCTCGTTCGCGGCAATGTCAAGCTCGTACCTGTTGCTGAAGTCGAAGTCATTTATCAGGTCCAGTACTTTCGGCTCAATCAGTATCTTTACATCATAGTCGACTATGGCATACTTGGTGTCCTTGTAGAAGTCAATAGTCACGAAAACTTCTGCAATGGAAAGGTTTTCGTAAGGGTCAAAGATCACGGTTCCCGTTCTTGCAATGACAAGCCTTGCACTGTCATACAGTATTTCCACGCCTGTGGGATTCAGTGTACCTGCAGTGAGATCAGCGCCAACATCAGTAGGGTTGTAATTGCCAAACCAGCTGTAGGCTGCTCTTGCACCTTCGTTCGTGGAGACGTTGCTGTACATCGCCCAAGCTTCTGTTGCTCTCATAACACCTTCTACAGTGTAGTTCAGGTAGAAAGTCCAGCCTTGGATCCAGAGTTGCGGCGGGATTTCAGGGTTAGAGCTGGCCCAAGATTCGGTGAGATTCCACTCGGCGTTGTTTGCTCCGTAGGCGATGCCAGCGTTTGCTGGGGTTGCCATTTCACCGTATTCCGTCAAACCAAGTCTGAGGCTTTTGTCCGCACTGTAATAAGCATTGCTTGGCAATTGCGCTACATACTGGCCTTCCGAGGTTGCCCATTGATTTACCATATATGAATACTGCATACTTGAATACATGTCGTTACCTGCGGTGCCCTCCAAAACGACGTAGTCAGCTCCTGCGCTTGATAGTCCACTTCGAAAAGCCATCGAAGTTGGTATCATCATAATTGAACATAGTATCACTAAAGCTGTAAGTATCGCAACAATAGTCTTAGTAGGATTCTCTATTTTCAATTTTTCATTCCTCTCAATTTTAATTTCGTCCTTCTATATGTCTTAGCTAATCCGTTTAAAAGTCTTTCCATCCCAAAAAAAGAGAAAACGGCCCGTACACTCACCACACCCAACCACTGTTTGCTCCAAACACAAAGAAAAATCAAAAACTAAAAAACATCAAAAACGGCACTGAAAAAACAATGCGAACACAGGTTACACCATGTTCTATGAACGCTATGCGAGTGCAGCAATCTCGGGCGTTAACAAAAAAGTAGTGATTTTTAGGGTCACAGCACGTTTCGGAAAAGATCCTCCTTTCTTGAAATAAACACCTCTTCGATTCGGCCCTTCTCGCGCAAGACTATCGACTCGTCTAGTCCCCTCAAAATGACAACTGGTCTCGCCTCATCTCCTTGGCCCATAAGGAGTTCAGCTGCTGCCACAATCTCATCAGCGACTGCAACGTTCTTCACCTTGAGAACTTGCCCGAATAGATCTTCTCTTCCCCTGTAGTCTCTGAACGGATTGATACCTGCGATGCCTATTGCGAAATTTACTTGCCCCCGCCTGAGCGGGCGACTGTAGGTGTCACAAATCACCACTGCAACCTCTTTCCCGGTCAACTCTTGAATTCTCCTACGGCATTCGTCTGCCGACCCGTCAGGATTCTCGGGCAAGAGTGCGAACTCGTCTCTTCCCTCCACGTTTGACTTGTCTATCCCGGCGTTTATGCACACCAAGCCGCGAACGTCTTCGACGAGCAAAACGTCACAAGAAGCCTTAAGCACTTTTTTCGTTTCCCTCAAAACCAGCTCCACGAACCTCGGATCTTTCCTAACAGTCTTCGCCAGTCTTTGAGCCCTTCTCGAGGCCGCAACATCTCTCAGGTTTACCACCCTTCCTTCGGCTTTTGAGAAAATCTTCTGCGCAGCCACTATAACGTCCCCATCTTCGAAATCCAGACCATTTTTCTCTGCCGTTTCAGCAATGATTTTAGCCAAGTCGTCGCCCGAGCTTATCAAAGGGAAGTCCTCAAGAGCAAACCCCATGAAACCTTTCAACGATTTCTCCTCACCGAGCTCTACATTGCTTTTACACTTTGTAAAAACTCTTTGCTCACTTTGAGCTCTAACAAATGCGTAGAGCTAAAGATTTCCAAGTTTGATTGCGAATTCATAATGCTTAAGCTGAGCCCAGTCTGAGGGATAAAGCAAACTAGAATGCATGATGGATGCATGTTTATGGACAGAAAGCAAAATTTACTGTTTGTTCTTCTTGCCACATTTCTTGTTTTCGGCGCGTTCACAAGTGCCTACCGACTTGTGCCCATGGCCAAGGCAACATACGTTGAAGGAACAATAACACAAGATACGGTTTGGACTTTGGTTGACAGCCCGTTCATTGTCTCAGATAACATCACAGTGAGTCCAGGGGCAACCTTGACCATAGAACCTGGAGTCCAGGTGAGGTTCGGAGATAACTTCTTTTTAACCGTAAACGGGGGAATCATTGCAGACGGCACGAATGACGGAATGATACAGTTCACGTCTGACGATGTGAATGTCAGCACGGGAGCGTGGGGGACAATCCAGATTAGCGGGACTCAACAGTCCTCTATAACAAACTGCATTGTTGAATACGGCCAAACGGGCATAACGCTCTATGGCGGCTCACTGAACCTCCAAAACGACAGCGTTAGATACAATTTGAACGGCACGGTAGTGATGGGCGGAAGCATAAACATTGAAAATGATGAGATAATCAACAACACCATGGACGGCATCAACATAGCCGGAGGCACTCAAGTTACTGTACAAAACAATGTCGTAAGTTCAAACGGAAACGGCATTGACCTAACAGGAGATTTGACTGGAAGCATAAACATAGCACAAAACAACATTTCGCTGAACGGCCAAAGCGGGATAGCGCTCGAGGCTGACGCATACCAAAACGTGGCTATCGTCCAAAACAACGTTTCATTAAACAACTATGGATTTCACGTGGAATCAAACACGAGCACATATATCACCAACAACTACATTTCAAACAACACAGAAGGAATCTTTTATGAGGCCGGAAACGGCAATGAAGCTTACTTCAACGACATCTACAACAACAGCATGGGCATGGATGTTTCGCCCCAAGCCAGCGTAAATGCAACCTACAACTACTGGGGCGACCAAAGCGGCCCGTTCCAAAGCTCACTGAACCCCGATGGAAAAGGGAACCCAGTGGGCGGCAACGGGGTAAACCTCGACTTCATATTCTTTTTATCGAAACCCTTCGAATATAACAACACGCCCCCCACGGCAGTTCTTCAAACCGACAAGACCACGGTTGCACCAAACGACAACGTAACGTTCATCGGCGCAAACTCATTTGACGATGGACGCGTTGACCAATACCTCTACGACTTCGGAGACGGAACAAACAGCGGATGGACAACACTGTCCCTCTTCAACCACACCTACACCACCGTCGGAACTTACAATGCAAATCTAACGGTTGTAGACGACTTTGGCAGCATGAGCCAAAATCCCACAGCGGTAACTATAACTGTCCAAGATCTGCCACCCCTAAACGTCTCGATGACGCTGAGCAACCCTGTGGCTGATGACAACGGAAACGTCAGTGTCACAGTCTACGTGTCAGATCAATATGGAACGGCAGTACCGAATGCAACAGTCACCTTACTCCCATTAAAAGGCGGAAGTTTCTCGCCAGCATCAGGTGTGACTGACTCAACGGGCCAATTTGAAACAACATTCACCGCGCCAAACGTTACAGACACCACTTACGTCAGATTGATCGCGACGGCCACCGAAACTGGATATGCGGACGGCTCCGCTTACACGTACGTGACGGTTCTTTCACTGTTGCATATTCAAATGACCACGGTGCCAACAACAGTCAAATCAGAAGAGACGGTAGCTGTAATCTTCAACGTTACCGGCGGTCTCGGTCAACCCATCGCCAATGCCTCACTCACAGCAGCCTCAGACAACGGAACGCTCTCAGCAAACACTGGAATGACCGCTTCAGACGGGACTGTGGCGTTCAATTTCACTGCCCCCTACACGCTCACCGCGGCTAATGTCACGTTCACTGCAGCAGCTCAAGAGCCAGGGTTCACGGTCGGGAATGACCAAGAAACAATCACAGTACTCCCAAATATCCTAGCCGTAGAATTAACTCCTCAACTCTCTACAATCGTCTCTGAAGGAAACACAAGCGTGACCGCCTCTGTAACATGTGACTCAAGTCCTGTACCAAACGCAAACGTCACCATATCATCGGGCAACGAAGGTAATTTCACTTCAGTCACAGGAGTCACGGATTCAAATGGTCTCGCCAACTTTCTTTTCACAGCACCCCAAACAACATCACTCTTCAACGCGACAATAACGGCTACAGCATCAAGGAGCCACTACATTGACGGAACAGGTCAAGCAATCATAAGCATAGTACCAAAAGTGCTAATCGCGGACTTGACAACTCAAAACTACACCGTGATTTCAGAAGCGAACGTGTCTATGACTGTCCAGGTAACTTACAATCTTGCTCCAGTTCAAGACGCCAACGTCACTTTGACATCCACTAATGGAGGAAACTTTTCGCAGCCAACAGGAACGACTGACGCTAACGGTTTCGCAACCTTCTTTTTCACGGCACCGCAAGCAAACGAGCCAACAGGCGTCACCCTCACGGCCTATTGCTCAAAAGTAGGATACGCTGATGGGCAGGACTCCCTCACGCTAACGGTCAGCCCAGGAAATATCAGCGTTCAAGTCACCGCCAGCACGTACGAGACTATACCAGATAGCAGCATAATCGTGACCGTAAGTGCAGCAGCCAATTCAAGACCCGTCGCAGGCGCCCAAGTCATCATTTCAACCAATTTCGGAAACTTCTCTAGCACGACTGGTCTCACGAATGTAAATGGAACTTGCCAATTCGTGTTCAATGCTCCATCGACAAACGTACAGTTGCCTGTCGCCATACTCGCTAACGTCACGAAGAACGGATACATCGGAAACGGAAGCCAAACAACCATAAACGTGGTTCCAGTGACGGTCACTCACGTTGAAGGGGGCTTTCCAGTGCTGACCATGCTCCTGATCATCATTCCTCTAATCATTGCGGTCATTGTTGTCGTTTTGATCAAGCTGAAGGTGATTGTTGTTTCTACTGGGGAAGAGAGCGGGGCCGAATAAGGTCTCGTGAGACGCAATATTTAATAGACTCTTCCAGCCATTAAATACATGTACAGGAGAAGAACAATGACACAAGAACGGCTCAAAGGGACATTAGCGAAGCTCAAGAAAGTACAGATTAAGCTAAACTTCAAGAAACACGAACAGCCCGCACCTGAGGGGGCTGCTCAGAAGCCCGTGCCCAGAGGGTTCAAGATAGCTGAGAAGTACCCGCTTTACGAGCCCTTCGCACACGTAGCCATTGCACAGAACCCCAAAACCGGAGAGTACAAGTACATTCTGGACGAGCTTCAACTTGATCCTCTCGAAAGAAGCGTTTACCAACGAATCTTGGAGATATTACTTGCAGAGATAGAATCGCCGAAAGAAGAGATTGCGGATCCGAGAAGGTTCTTCGCAGATGAAGCCAAGAAAATCGTCGACAAATACCGCATAAGCTTAGGTTGGCTGCCGGACGTTTCGTGGTACAAGATTCTCTATCACGCTGAGAGAGACCTTGTAGGCTTCAGCGCAATTGATGCGCTAATGCGAGACCCGAACATTGAGGATATATCATGCGATGGAGTTCAGAAGTCGGTCTACATTTGGCATAGAAACTATGAGAGCATCGAAACGAACATCCAGTTCGAAAACGACGAAGACCTTGACAACATGGTTGTCAAGCTTGTCCACATGGCAGGAAAACACGTGAGCTCAGCCTTTCCGATAGTGGACGCCTCATTACCCGGAAAGCACAGACTGGCAGTCTGCTACAGACGTGAGGTAACGCCCTTCGGAACCGCCTTCACTATCAGAAAATTCAGGGAAGATCCCTACTCGATAATAGACTTGATCAACATAGGCACATTCTCAGAGGAAATGGCCGCCTATTTCTGGGTGTGCCTCGAGAACAGATCGTCAATCATGGTTTTGGGTGGAACGGCTGCCGGAAAAACCACAGCATTAAACGCCTTAGCCTGCCTCATCAAGCCTGGAAGCAAAATAATCACTATCGAAGAAACGGCAGAACTGAACTTGCCTCATGAAAACTGGATTTCACTGATTGCCAGACAAAGCTACGGTTTGGGCGGAAACAGCATAGGCGAAGTTGCGCTATTCGACCTGGTAAAAACTTCGATGAGACATCGCCCAGACATACTAATCGTAGGCGAGGTCCGAGGCCAGGAAGCCTACGTGCTTTTCCAAGCGCTGGCCACGGGCCACGGTGGAATGTGCACGATGCACGCTGAAAACCTGGACTCAGCGCTTAAACGTCTTACGCAGAAACCCATGGACATCTCGCCGGCTTATCTTCCTCTGATGAACATTATACTGTCAATTCAAAGAGTTCACCTCGTGAAAAACAATGAAAGAAAAGCCTTCAGACGCGTGCTTAACGTTAATGAAATCGCGGATTACGAAGATTACAGGGGAATCTTCAAATGGGAACCGTCTGAGGATGAACACATACCATGTTATGACAAGAGTGTCATGCTGTCGGGTATTTCTGAACGAGTAGGTTGGACAAAGAAACAGCTGCTCGATGAGATTGAAAGGCGCAAGAACGTCTTGCACTGGATGATACAACGCAATATCAGAAGCTACAAAGACGTAGCAGCGATAATTGCAGAATATTACGCAAGACCGAAGCAGTTTTACGAAAAAGTCCTAGCAGGGGAGGAGGTTAAGGTTATTGCCGCTTCTAAAAACCCTTGAAGCATGGTCATTCCGTCTTTTCGGACCCATCGCACCCTCCTTTCTGAAAAATGTTTTCGAATTCAAGGATTACCTGGAACGGGCAAAAATCAAGATTTACCCAGAAACCTACGTCTCACTAATGTTCTTAGCTGCTGCTATGATGATTCCGTTGTCGATAATTGGAGCGGTGATCGTGGTTCTCTACGGTTTCTTGCCAGTTATTTTCTTGATACCTGCTCCGTTCTACGTGATGATCGGATTCATGGCTGTTCCCATGTCCAGATCCGGCGAGAGAGCGAGCAATCTGGAAAGAGAAATGCCCTTTGCCACAGCTTACATCAGCGTCATGGCGGCAGGCGGCATAGCCCCATACACCAGTTTCAAACGACTCGCACAGGTCGAACTAATGCCTGCCATGAAAGTGGAGGCCAGAGAAATCATTAAAGACGTGGAAATATTCGGTACAGACCCACTGACGGCCATCCAAAATGCCGCTAAGAAGAATCCGCTAGACATTTTCAAAGATTTCCTCTCAGGATACTCATCAACCGTAATCATCGGCGGAGACATCGGACACTTCCTCGAAAGAAAAGCTGAAGACATTTTTAAGGCCAGAGCGTTGCGCGTAAGAGCTGCAGCCGAGCGGCTTGGAATGCTTCTGGAAACCTTCATAATTGTCAATGTAATGATGTCCCTCTGCTTCTACATAATGTTTAGTGTGCAAAACATCGGTATTGGCGGCGCATCAGGCGGTGGCGATGTTTCTACCATTATTATGTACACTTTCGTCTTGAGTCCCATGCTGTCAATAATGTTCATTTATTTGGCACATAGCATGCAGCCCAAAACCCCTGTCACCGAGATGCGACCCTACAAAATCTTTGCAGTCTGTTCTGTGGCCGGAATTGCACTGTTCATGTTCCTTTTCCTCGGCGGCAGCTTCGGCATACTAAGCCAAATGCCTGTGGCGCTTGCCCTGGCATTATTCATTTCAGCAGCACCCGCAGCAGTCGTGCATGGCAAACTCAACAGCAAGAAAATAGGCATCGAGCAAGGAGTAAACAGTTTCCTAAGAGACCTGACGGAAGTCAGAAAAACTGGACTCTCACCCGAAAAATGCATTGAGAGTCTTTCTCACCGTGAATATGGCGTCTTTAGCAAGGAACTGCGGAAAATCAGCTCAGAAATCTCTTGGGGAATCCCACTCAAGAAAGTGATGACGGATTTCATAGCCAGAACAAAAAGTTGGATGACGCAAATAGTCATGTTCTTGCTAGTCGAGACGGTGGACGTTGGAGGGGGAACGATTGAAATGGTGGAGTCACTCGCTCGGTTCAACAATCTCACCCAAGAAGTTGAAAAAGAGAAGAAAGCCTCGACTCGACCATACATAATGATGCCTTACTTTGCCGCTCTACTTCTCGTCGTGACAACATCGATGATGCTTGGTTTCACAACTGGCACGTTAGGCGTTAGCGGATCCGCAGCTCCTTCAAACATGGGCTGGATCAGACAAGTTTTCACAACTTCAGCAATTTTCTACAGTTTCATGGTAGGTATAGTGGCAGGAAAAATCAGCGAAGAATCCATAGCAGCAGGCTTCAAACATGCTGCAATTCTCGTCATAATCTCTATCATAGCAGCAGAGATAATGCCCATAGTCCTTGGTAACTTCTTGTCGTCAGCCATGCCAAAATCGCCTTCGTCCAGCAGTATCCTCCTTTTCAGGTGGATAGCTAAATGACGGGAACGATCGCTAGGCAGCTTCGAAATAACAATCGAGCCATCAGCCCAGCGATTTCCACTACTATATTGACAGCCGCCATCATCGTCATGCTTCTTGTCGTTATCGTCTTCGTAAACAACTATTTGAACGGACAAATAGCTCAAAACGAGTTTAGCTCCATGGAACAGTTCATGCAGACGCTCGGTCTGCAAGTGGATGATGTGGCTTGGATTCCCGGGCGCACTCAAACCTTGACTTATACTAGCAAATACGGAGCGATCACGTTTCGATCTCCTGCCTTGACCTATAGTTTCTACTTTAACGGGTTGCTTGTGGCCAACTTCAGTGTTGGCGTCATTATGTACAACATACCCGTGAGCTCTTATTCGATTGCGAACAATTACTTTGAAGAATTATTTCCATCGTCAAACAGCTTCCTGCAGAATGGCACTGCTGCCCCCGTGGGCAGAGTTTTTGTCACGGAGGAAATGCCTATGCCGGACGGAAGCTATATCAGGGTAGTGGTTGCGCCAATCGTCCGCCAGCTCAACGCAATGATTAACGGCGTCAACTATGCGGACTTCTATCTGCCGATTCTCAATCAAGGTTCATCGCCAGAACTGTCGCAGTCAGTTACCTTGACTGGACTAAACGTCCAACAGGAAATATTCAACAACGTCAACAACGTCACGATCGATGTGACTTTTCCGAACGCCGTGGGAATGGGTTTAGCATCAGGCTTTTTCAACTTCGCGGCCACGAGCCAAACTGTCATCCTTGGTCAAAATTCGGTTGTCCAGATTTTCGGGGGGAATGTAACTGTTTCGCTAGGTTCTGCCTAGAGGAGTTAAAGGAGGCCTATGTATCCCACACGTAACCATTGAACACGTTATCATGATTCCAATTCTCATCCTACAAATTTTCTTGTTCCCCATCGTTGCAAGCTATCTGATGAACGTTTGGGTTGATTCGCGAAGGACACTTGTGCTTCAAGACGCAGCCAGCAACATCGGAAGCACAATACAGCAGATGTACTTCGCACTCAACCATGCCACAATACCAGCGGGAACAACTTCTGACCAGTTCGGACTCCCACCGTACATAGATGGGTACTGGTACACGGCCAACGCGACACTTCAACCTTCAAGTTCCGCGACAAATTCTAGCCAGGTACTTGAAATAGCAGTCACATTGGTTACCACCACCAACGAGGCTACATCTTCAGTCCTCTTAGGTTCAAATGTTCAGTGGAATAGCACCACAACGTTTGAAAGCAACTCCACGACCGCGAACGCTTACGCCGAGAAGTTTCAAAACGGGACAATATCGTTAGGGTTCGGAGGATAAAGCAAAGGCGGTGTATAAGTGGCAGGAGCAACGATAGATCATCTGGTCGCCTTCACCATTTTCTTAGCCGCCCTACTGCTTTTCATCGGATTCTACAACCAAATAAACCAAACAGCAATAGTGTATCAATACCACACATACATCGCGACCAAGTGCAGTGATGTCCTCGACAGCATGCTGTTAAACCCAGGCTCTCCATCCGATTGGGGACTCTCAGACAGCAGCACCAAAAACCTCACGTTCTTTGGCCTGCAAGACCCAGAATTTCAACAGTACAGGCTAAGCCCCTTTTCAGTAATGAGACTACTTTCTCCATCAGCTCAACAATACAATAACGCGTCATGGAACGTAAATGGCGGATATCTGCTCGTTCAATCAAGCGAATGCATCGGTTATCATAGCGTGACCAGCATGTTGGGGATAAACGGAACCTACGATTTTCAACTGTCAATCACACCAACCATCACAGTGAACATATCCCAAATACCCAGCACTGATCTAAAACTCGAGATTCAGGCGTACGGAACCGGGTTCCCACTCAGCAACGCAAACGTAAACTACCTCATGTTTTGGGCGACCACCAGCACCTCGGGTAATTATCCCGTACTGAACTATAATTTAACATCTAACCCTGTTCAAACAGACTCCTCAGGAATTGCATACATAGAATTTCCAGCTCTGAGCAACGTAACCGCATTCTGCTTCATAGCAGAGGCCTACACAGGAGGAATTTGCGGAACAGGTTACTTGTCACAAGACACCGTGACGAACGCAGGAAATTTGATTCCCTATATTGAGAGCTGCGATGGAGGAACAGCAAGCATGATGCTTGCCCAGAATCCGCAGACGGGCATGGGCAACCTGTATTTCAACGCCTCTTTCTATGCCCTACCAGACAATTTCGTACCAGCCCAAGCCGGAAACTTCCCCGGCACTGTAAACAGTGGCACACCTAATCAGAACTGGACTATAACAACGAATAATCAAACTGGCTTCCTAGTTGTAGCCTATGGAGATGGAAGTAACTGCGGCATGGTGATAACACCTCTTGGAGTTGAATCGATAGGAATGCCCGTGACTTTCGGTGCCAACGTCTCTGGAAAAAATTGGGTCGCCACGGATTTGCGCCAAGTCCTCATCGGAGACATCGCGTATCAGGCGAAATTGTCCTTGTGGAGTCTACAAGGTTACGGGGTGACAGGGTAAGATGATGCGCACAGTCGAAGTGTTAATCGCAATCATGATAATGACCGGTGCCTTTCTAACGGCCTCGTTCTTTGCTGTTTTACCCTCGCCCCGGCAGGTTTCGCCTCTGAACCTGAGCAGACTTTCCTTGACTACGCTGGAGACTCTCGACGCGGAGGGTGGACTTAGCACCGTTGCCTTCGACACGACAAATGATACGGCCTGGAATCAGCTTCAAGTTGCGCTCTCAGCCTGTCTGCCATCGAATATAGTCTACAACCTAACCGCCTACGATATTTCAGGCACAAATGGACAACCACTCTATTCAGCAAGCAGGTCAATCTCCAACGCTCAAAGCCTAGGCGTCGGCTCCAACGCCGCATCATACATGGTTGCCTCCTCCAACGTGACCTTCACTGTCACACCACAGAAGATAGCAGCGACACTCTACATATTGAACTGCAGCGACTCGAACGGCTGGTGGATCACAGGATACACAGTTCAAAGCATCGCACAACAATTTCTGCAGATGTTTAGTTCGTACTTCAACTCGTCCTCTATTGTAATGGTGCAAAACACTACGCAGCTTGGGCAGCTAATGAGCGGACAGCCTCTTGGAAATGAGACTCTTCAAAATGCCATAGTCATCAACACGTGTGGAGAAGCTGTGCCCATTCCCCAAACCTATGCAATCAATTATTCAAGCGAATACGATGAGTACTGTTACCAGTTAGGCAGGTGTGTCAATGAGTATAACTGGACGTGGGTGAGCATAGTCGGCTACCCATTCTACTATGTTACGAACACTGTGCAGCTCGCAAGTATCCAGAACACATGGGGCATATACGGCATGTATTGCGACGCTGCTGCTGGACTCAACGCTTTTCTCGAGGGTATAGATAATCAACCGTATAACTATAATGGTAATTGGCTGACTTCTGATGTCGGCGTCGTCAGCCTTACAACAACAGCCCTAAGCAACTGCAGCTATTATGGAATATTCCCTTCCCCCACCCAAACAGCCACCAGGGCCTTGCCTGCTTCAATCATGACTCAGTACAACCTGACGCGCGTCGCGACTACCGTGTTGAACCCCACGGGCGGCACGCTACCAGGAGCAGTGTTCAACCACATTTTCACAGGAGCCACAAACGTCACAGGATCCCTTTTCGCACTAGGCGTAACACGAGTCCCGGACACTAGACTCGCAGCTTTGGGCATCTTATCCGACTACAACCCCGTGATGTATAAGTCACAGTACACGGCTGCAGGCACTTCTGCACTCATCGTTCTACAGCTCGGACTAGCAGGAGGGTCTTAATTGAATAAAAAAGGTCAATTTTCAATGATTGCTGCTTTACTCGTCACTGTGATTCTCGTATCAACCGTCATGATAACGTACACAATGATACTTAACAATTCGATCCAAGTCCAACCTCAAGTCTTAACCGCCATCGACGAAACCAACTTTGCCCTAAAACAATTGCTGGGTTTCAGCGTAGGCTATTACGGTTCAGTCATTCAAGTCACCGGAGACAGTTCATTTGCCAACCAAAGCACCTTGAATTACACGACTAGTGGCCTCCAATACATTGCAAACACTCACCCAGACTGGGGCGCAGGGTTCAGTCTGACGAACCTGACTATCCAAACGTACTGGTTCAGCAACGTCAGTTACAGCACAGGATATCTCGACGTGACTTATAATCTAACAAAACTCGGAATTAACGGAGTGCAGTACGCGCCCTCATGTGGACTGACCGTGCAGATTGCAAACACAACACAGAGCAATCAAACGAGCCTCATCGTGACCGAAGATCAAAACGAGCCTGTAACAGATCTCGGACAGCAAAACTTTCAATTCTACCAGTACGAAACCGCAAACTCGACCTGGGCGTTGACCCCTCCAACCACGAGCCCGACAATCTACACGAACGGCACGTACCAGATTCAACCGCCAACAGGGATAAGTGCCAACTCTTATGTCGTTCAAGTGACGGATCAGAGAGGCATATCGGTGGTGGCCTCTCCATATTCCTCGTATAACATAAATATGACATGGCCAACCCTCTCATCAACCGCATCATCAATGTACCATTATGTGGACAATAACTTGTCAGATGTGGATTCCAACGGTAACATAGGCACGGAGTCGAACTTTACAGCTCAACGATATGGTCCAGACGGCATAAACGACACTCTAACCGAAGGCGATGTTCCAGTAGTAAGCACTGCACAAACGTTAGTGCAAAGCAATTCCACAAACGGACAAATCGGAACTTGGAGCAATTTTACCACAGAACAATATGCTGACAACATTTACGACACGCTGACGGAAGCTGACACTACAACCTATACAACATCAACTTTCGGCAACACAGCTCAGAGCAATGGCTATTCCGCTATCGCCGCGAACGAGGCTGCAGGTGGAGAATGGACATCCCCATCCGCATCTGGAACTATCAAATCAGTAGAAGTTTATGGTGCAGCAAGCTCAGCCGCAGACATAAAAGCCATAATCACAACTACGAGCGGCAATATCCTCACAAATGGAGTAAGTGCAGCAACAGCTACCACAACAACTCCCGGATGGATTACCTGCACTTTTAGCGCTCCCCCGTCGTACAGTGCTAGCACATCGTACGTGATAGCGATTATTC
>Ga0187770_10000918_pt1 | contig 15053 bp, 13 predicted proteins | sample 0116_SJ02_MP02_2_FD_133154 | JGI IMG/M metagenome (GOLD analysis project Ga0187770, IMG submission 133154) | Tropical peat soil microbial communities from peatlands in Department of Meta, Colombia - 0116_SJ02_MP02_20_MG | ecosystem: Environmental > Terrestrial > Soil > Wetlands > Peat | place...
CGAGACCTCTGTTGTACGAAGAGGTCATCAACAGACTCTTAGAGGCGATTAATAGTGGCCACATCAAGCCAGGGGAGCAATTCCCAACGGATCGGGAAATCGCAGAGCAATGGAAAATCAGTAGAAATGTCCTTAGGGAGGCCTTTCACATTTTAAGTGAACGCGGGATCATCACTTCTGTCCAGGGGAAAGGAAGGTTTCTAAAAAGGGTCCCAGACAAGGAGATGCGCAACGAAAGCATTACCAAGGTTCTCCAAAGGAGTTCTTTGTTGGAAATATTCGAAGTCCGCAAAGTCCTCGAGCTTTATGCTTTAGAGCTTGCTTCTGAGAAGGCCTCGGCACAAGACATCGAGACCCTCCGCGTCTATTACCAAAAACTTTCAAAACGTTTCAAGAAAACCGGAAAAACTACAGGGGAATTTGAATTACATATGGGATACGCAAGACTTTCAGGAAACTATTTTCTGGAACAAATGCTTTCTCTCACCTTAAAGAGGATCTTAGAATTCATGTCTTCCACTTTTGATGACGTCCTGCGGTGGCATGGGACTGAGGAAGTCATCGAAGACACGATCCGACAGCATGGCCTCATCCTTCAGTATATTAAAGAGGGAAAGGGGCGGGAAGCCCAGGCTCTCATGGCCGAGCACTTCAAACGAACCGTCGAAAGAGTTGAGAGTTTATGATCCACTTGGAATGAACTTATTCAGTTCTATGGGGAAATGGAGGATAGGGTAAAGATGCAAGTCGAGAGTGAAATATTGGCAGAGCTACGAGAAGATAAAGTCATGGACCATGTTACCTGGTTAACTGAAAAAACACCGAGGAGATTGTCGGGAAGTGGTGATGATAGAAAAGCAGCGCAATATATCTGCGATAATATGTCGGAATATGGTCTTGAAACTGAGCTTTTAGAATTTGAAACCTACAACAGCAGCCCCATCTTTTCAGAGTTGAAAGTATTGGAACCTGTTGACCTTCTTATCCAAAGCCTTCCATGCTGCCACATTCTTTCAACCCTGCCGGAAGGCATAACGACAAACCTCGTCTATGTGGGTCCGGGCGCTATTGAAGATTATGAGGGGAAAGATGTAAGAGGGAAAGCCGTCCTCGTTGAGGTTTCCTATTCTCCTCCTACACCTGAAAAGGCAAGGATCGCAGCTTCCAAGGGTGCCTCAGCGCTAATATGTTCAAACTGGGGGGCAGATCAAGATGTTATCTGCATGCGAGCGCTGAAAGCGGTTTGGGGGACACCGACGCTGGAGAATTACGATGAAATCCCAAAAATTGCAGGGTTGAGTATTTCGAGAAAGGCAGGGGAATATTTGGGAAAGCTCTGTTCTGCAAATCCTCAGGTCAAAGTTCTGATCAAAGCAGAGGCCTCAAACAAGTGGGAAAAATTGGTTCAACCTCTGGCCATTCTTCATGGGGAAGGGAACGACAAATCCTTCTTGGTGGTCAGCGGACACCTGGATGCATGGGAGCCCGGAGTCACCTGCAATGCTACTGGGAACGGGGTGCTGTTGGAGCTGGCGAGAGTGTTTTCAAAGTATCGTGCCTCCTTGTCAAGAGATATCTACTTTGTCTTCTGGAACGGTCATGAGATCGCTGAAGCGGCAGGATCTACATGGTTTGTCGACCATTACTGGGATCTGTTAAGAGACCATTGCATAGGCTACTTCAACATAGACTCTCCCGGGATGAAGGGGGCAGTGCGGTATGAAGCCGTTGCCTCCAGGGAGTTAATTGGATTTGTCAAAAAGATGCTCGGCCAAACATTAAATGGAGAACCCTTAGTATCGGACCTGAGAAAAATCGGAGATCAGTCTTTCCTGGGTGTGGGTGTTCCTTCAGTTAGCGGAAGAATGGCCTTAAGCGCTGAATTCATTCAGAAGAATCACGGGGCGAACCTCGGTTGGTGGAACCACACCATCGAGGATACTTTGGACAAGGCCGATTCCAACAATTTGAGAAGAGACCTCGTGGCGGATGGGGCGATTATTCTCGGTTTTTTGAATTCAGAGATTTTACCGTATGATTTTTCAGCAACCGCAGAAGCAATAAGAGACAATCTCGCCTACTTACGAGATCAGGCGCCTCATCACATCGAATTAGGAAGTTTAGTTGATCAGGCCGATCGACTCTCCAACCGGGTAAAGGAATTAAATGCCGCGATAGGGAAAATGTTATTCAATCACCTGGATGGAAACCGAAGAAGCGAGATCAACCGAGCTTTAAAGAAATTGAGCAGGATCCTCACGAGCCCCTTCCAGACCAATTGCAGCCCTTATGAGCAGGACAGCTACGGGTCGACCATACTTTCAAAACCTATCCCTCTACTTTATCCTGTCCTGAATTTGAAGAGGATGGGTCTCTCACAGGAGGAGTACATCCTGCTTACGACCACTTTAATCAAGAAAAGAAACCGCGTATCCGATGCGCTCAATTCAGCCATCGAATGGATTGAGGCCACACTCGATAAGATTGGTGGTACGATATGAATTCTGATGAGAAAGCAGCCTTGTACAACCAGGGATTAGTTTGATGTGATTCTTATTCTGTAACCCATTTCAGAAAAGGAGGTTTTCATATGAGACGCATGAATGCATTTTCCCTTGGGATGGTAGTTTTTGTAGGCTTCCTCTTTATCCTTAATGACCAGGGGTTCACAAAGGAAAGGTTCAGCGATAAAGACAAGATTGTGGTGGCCTTATCGACGCAGATCCTAACCCTGGACCCGGCCCGATCTGCTGGCACTCCTGCGGAGATGGTAAGACGCCATCTCTATGAAGGGCTTGTTTACGCCGATGAACAAAACCGAATCTATCCTCTTCTTGCTCATAAATGGGAGATAACGAAAGATGGCCTTATCTGGACCTTCTATTTGAGGAAAGGAGTGAAATTTCATGACCTGACTCCCTTTACAGCCCAGGCGGTCAAGAAATCGTTCGATCGCCTATTGGATCTCGCCACGGGTTCCAATCGGAGGTATATGTACACCTTCATTGATCAGATCAAGGTGATTGATGACTACACGGTGCAGTTCGTGACCAAGGAACCTCGGGCAGATTTCTTAAATCTTCTCACCGAAAGCGGAGCATATCCCATCAGTCCGGCAGCTCTTGACAAGTATGGGAAGGATATTGGCGATAATCCGTGTGGGACCGGCCCTTATAAATTAGAGAAAAAGGTGACAGGGGAATACGTCGTCCTGACCCCGTTTGACAACTATTGGAAAGGCAAGCCCAAACTCTCTGAAATCAAGTTTATTACAGTTTCTGAGGAGGCGACCCGAGTTAACATGATCGAAAACGGTGAGGCAGATTTTATCGTGAATGTGCCCCCCCAGGACATCAAAAGGCTTGAAGCCGACAAAAGCATTACGATTCGGAAGGATCAGAGCAACCGGGTCGCGCATGTCGGGTTGAATGTGAAAAGACCTCCCTTTGACAATTTAAAGGTGAGACAGGCGCTGAACTATGGTGTAGATCGAGAATTGATCATTAAAGGGGTGTGTAATGGTCTTGGGATACCGGCGAAATCTATCATCGCACCAGCCACATGGGGATACGCCCCAGTCAGTCCATATAAATATGACCCTGAGAAGGCCAAAGAGTTGCTCGCTCAAGCGGGTTATGCCAAGGGGTTCAAAGCCAAACTATGGACCCCGCAGGGAAGGTATTTCAGGGATAAGGAAACGGCGTTGGCCGTCGCAGGTCAACTCCGGAAGATTGGAGTCGACCTGGATGTGGAGATCATCGATTGGGGGCAATATCTAAAGGAATTGAAACTCGGTTTAAATGAAGGGAACAAAGTGGAAGCCTATATGCTTGGTTGGGAGTCGGTCACAGGAGAGGCCAGCTACATCATCAACACCATTTTTGCGAGCAAGAATGTATCGCCGACAGGTTGGAATACCATGTTTTATGCCAACAAACGGTTGGATGAGATCAATGAAATAGCAAGCAAGACAATGGATGACAAGAAACGGGCGGATCTCTTCAAGGAAGCCCAGGATATCGCCGTTAAGGAAGCTGCCTGGATTCCTCTCTACGTCTATGAACAAGTGAATGCTCATCGCTTCGACCTGAAGGGAATTCGGGTGCTTCCATTTGAGGCGTCTGTCTTTAACGATGCTTACATTAAAAAGTGAACGATTCCGATAGAAATTGAATAAATCTAAGACCTTAGGGGAGGAAATGCCAATGGCGGTTGACAATGAAAATCCGGTCCAGAGAATGTCGAAATTCACCGCTCTCTTATACTACCACCTTACAAAGGCCATGGTCGACGCCTATGGAGATGGCGCCAAAGAGATCATCCGAACAGCCATCCGTAGCTTTGGTCTGGAGAGAGGAAAATGCATCGCCCGTCATGTGAAAGAGGCAGGCCTCGATCTTACGATTGAAAATCTGGATCGATTTTACGACATGCCTATCATACAGGGCTGGAGTCCAAACGCCAAATATGAAGGGGCAATAAAGTATAGCCGAACAGAGGCATGCACCTTTGCAGAATTGTGGTTAGAAAAGTCTTGGGCTGAGATCGGCAGGCTCTACTGCGATGTCGATCCAGCAATCCGGGAGGGATACAATCCCGATATATCTTATGTCCCGCAGGAGAACATCCTGGAGGGAGATCCATTCTGTGCCTCCGTGACTAAATACAGGAAATAGCCTAGGGCTTGGAAGGAATGAACGATGGAAGTAGATTTGATACAAGAGATTAAGACGAGACAGGAAAGGTGTGCGCAGGTCGCCTCGGAGAGAGGATTTGAGGCGCTCCTTATCGTGGGGAAAGGACCTGAGCGAGTGGGCGACCTTCTCTACCTTGCAAACCACTCGCCCCTGTTGCCAGGCCATCCTCGGCGATATACTTTTAAGGGAAGAGGATTTTCTTTCTTAGTTCTGCCCCTCGACAGGCCTCCTGCGCTATTGGTCACCACGCCCTTCTATGAACAAGGAGTTGCCATTGAAGATATAAGATTCAACAATGATTTGATCAATCAAACAGGAGAAGTCCTTCGGGAAAAGGGCCTGAAGAGGGCCGATGTTGGGATCGTCGGAACGGATATCCTCCCGGTGGCTCTTTATCAGGATCTGTTAAAAGAACTTCCAGGGGTTCGGTTCTTTCCTGCCGATGATGTTGTCATGAATCTTCGAGCAACGAAGAGCGACTATGAGATTTCTCTATTGCGACATGGAGCTCACATTGCTGATATTGTGAGCGGAGCGGTCAGAGAGTTTATTTCACCTGGGAGAAAAGAAAGTGAAGTGGGCACTCTCATCATCGAGACCTTGAAAAGTTACGATGTCGATCGTCCCTTTGCAACCTGCCAATCGGGGGGAAGGTCTAAAGAGCCTTATGACCATGTGCCGGTGTCTGATAAAGTGATCGATGATGGGGATATGGTCCATATGGAGATCAATGGCCATTACAAGAATTATATGATCGATGTTTGCAGATCCACGGTAGTAGGGCATCTCCACAAGGAACAGGAGAAAATACTGAATATTACCCTGAGGATGCTTGAAGAATCGATTGCTCAAACAAAGCCCGGGATCAAAGCCGAAGACCTGGAACGGGTGAGCGGAAATATCGCGGTAGAGCATGGGCTCGGCAAAAATCATACGGCAGCATATGGTGGTCCGGGAACCTACCTGGGACATGCGATAGGACTTGGAACGGATGAACCTCCCTGCCTGGCAAGGGGCGACAAAACCATCCTAAAAGAAGGCATGGTCTTGACCATTGAACCCGGTATTTACCGAACTCCTTTTGGGGGATGTCGGATTGAGGATGAAGTCCTTGTCACGAAGGATGGCGCCGAAACCCTGAATAAGGATATGAGGGATTGGTGGAATAAATAAGACTGAAAAGTGGACCGGGTTCGGAGGCATGGAATGGATTTTCTTATTAAAAGGGTCTTTGCCATCGTCGCTACCCTGATCTTGGCTTCAGTCATCGTTTTTTTGATCATCCATCTGATTCCCGGTGACCCTGCGGAGTTACTGGCAGGTCCAGGAGTGCCAAAGAATGAAGTCGAGATGATACGAAAAACGATGGGACTCGATAAGAACCTGCTCACACAGTATATCCTGTGGTTTTCAAGGCTCTTGAGGGGAGACCTCGGCAAATCGCTCGTTTTTGGAGATTCGATCCTCCCTCTCATATTGGAGCGATTTGGGAATACCTTTCTGCTCTCTCTTTTTGCGATCCTGCTGTCCGTCGTCATCGGCATTCCTCTCGGGATGGCCTCTGCGATCAAGCAAAACTCATCCGTAGATATTTCGGTGATGGTAATTTCGATTATAGGGATTTCAATGCCCATATTTTGGATCGGCTTGATTCTGATTCTCGTCTTTTCGGTCGATTTGAGACTTCTTCCAGCCACAGGAAGCGGAAGCTTTGCGCATCTGATACTGCCCGGAGTAGCGCTTGGGATGAATTCCCTTGCAATCATTGCCAGGATGACACGATCCAGCATGTTAGAAATACTTCGCCAGGACTATATGGTTACAGCCGAGGCAAAAGGGCTGCCTGCAAGCGTCATTATTCTAAAACATGCCCTACGGAATGCCCTTATTCCCATTGTGACCATTATTTCGATGCAATTCGGCTATCTCCTGGGCGGGGCGGTCTTAACCGAGACGGTCTTTGTCTATCCGGGGTTGGGACGATTGCTGGTCGATGCCATCAGTAGAAGAGATTACCCGGTTGTGCAAGCATGCATCTTATTAATTGTAGTTCTATTCATTGTCATCAATTTTCTCGTGGACATGGCTTATACTTATATGGACCCGAGAATAAAATACGGCAAATGAGGTGAACACGTTGAGATTCGTTCGCAAGTTACTTCGGAATAAACTCGCAACCATCGGAGGGCTGATCGTCCTGTTTTTTCTCGTGATTGCGGTATTGTCCTCCCCTCTGGCTCAATATGATCCAATGGAACAACATCTCGATGCGGTCCTCCAAAAGCCGAGTGGTCAATACTGGTTGGGCACAGACGAACTCGGACGGGATATTATGACCCGCGTCCTGTGTGGAGCGAGGACCTCCCTGATCATAGGGTTACTGGTTATTCTCATCGGTGGAACGCTTGGGGTAATGATTGGGTCCATCTCCGGTTATTGCGGAGGGCTTCTGGATGTCGCGATTATGAGAATTATGGATACGGTGATGGCCTTCCCAACCTTATTATTATCTCTTCTCTTTGTGACGATCATTGGGATTGGGTTGGAAGGGGCAGTCTTCTCAGTAGCGCTTGCATCGCTTCCACGGTTTGCCAGATTAACGCGAGGATCGGTATTAAGCGTTAAAGAGAAAGAGTACGTTGAGGCGGCTCATGTTATAGGCCAGAGCCATATTAAGATTTTGATGAAGCATATTCTTCCTAATTGTCTGGCGCCGATCATTGTTCTTTCTACGCTAACAATAGGAAATTCCATTTTGATCGTGTCGGGTCTTGGATTCCTTGGGCTGGGAGCGAAGCCGGGAGCGGCGGAATGGGGTGTAATGTTGAGTAATGCAAGAGGGTTTCTTCGAAGTGCGCCCCATGTGGCGATGTTTCCGGGGGTGGCCATTGCTCTGACGGTTCTTGGGTTTAACCTGCTGGGGGATGGGATAAGAGATGTCTTTGACGTTAGACAGAAATAGCAGACAGGATCGATCCTCCAACCAGGGGATCCTGCTCAGCATTGAACATCTTGCTGTCCGTTTTTCTTCTCGTGAAAGAACCGTTCATGCAGTGAACGGGATCGACTTGAGCATCAATGACGGAGAGATCCTGGGGCTTGTCGGTGAATCCGGGAGCGGAAAGAGCGTTACGGCCCTCTCCATTATGGGGTTGATCCGGTGGCCAGGTAAGATCACGGGAGGACGCATCCTGTTCAAAGGCGAGGACTTACTGGGAAAATCCAAGAGAGAGATGAGAGGCATCCGTGGAGATCGCATCGCGATGATCTTCCAGGACCCTGCCACTTCACTCAATCCTGTGCTGACGATCGGGGAACAGATTGCTGAGATCTTGATTTACCACAAAAATTTGGCGAAAGCGGATGCTCTCAGGAAGGCAGAAGAGATGCTGGACGTGGTTCGCATTCCAAATCCTGAAAGGCGATTGAAGGAGTATCCCCACCAGCTGAGTGGGGGGATGAAACAGAGGGTCATGATTGCCATTGCACTGGCCTGCCATCCTGAGTTGATCATTGCCGACGAACCCACCACGGCTCTCGACGTGACAATCCAGTCCCAGATCCTTGATTTGCTCAAGGATTTGCGGAATCAATACGGCGCTTCCATTCTAGTCATTACACACGATATTGGTATCGTCGCGGAGATGGCTGACCGTGTGGCAGTCATGTACTGTGGAAAGATATTGGGACAGGGGGATACGGATTCGGTTCTAATGAATCCGGCCCATCCCTATATTTCTGCGCTGATCAATGCCATCCCCAAATTGGACGAAGAGCGGGAGACTCTCGATGCCATCCCTGGTACCGTGCCGAATCTAAGTAAACTCCCGAGGGGCTGTTCTTTTAGCCCCAGGTGTAAGTATGCGAAAGAAATCTGTTTTGATAAAGAACCGGAAGCCAGAAGGATCGGGAAAATGATAGCCAGTTGTTGGCTTAACGGATGAGAGAGTTTGCCGAGAAACATGGAACCTATGATCCTTGAGGTGAGAAACCTCAAAAAATATTTTGAGACAAGAAAAGGGCTATTGAACCAAAGTAGTTATACGGTCAAGGCAGTGGATGGGGTCAATTTTGAAGTTAGACAAGGCGAAGCACTGGGAATTGTGGGCGAAAGCGGATGCGGTAAAACGACAGCAGGGAGATTGATCCTCCATTTGATCACGCCATCTTCTGGCGACGTCCTTTTTAAAGGGAGGAGCATCTACGCCTTCAGTCGGGAGGAGTTAAAAGAGTACAGGCGGAATGTCCAGCTGATTTTTCAAGATTCATTTGCATCACTCGATCCCAGAATGAGGGTCGGCGAAATCGTGGGAGAGGCCCTGGACGTCCACCGGATCGCCCACACCCGCAACGAACGGGAGGAGATCATTGTCAGAATATTTTCGGATGTGGGGTTGGACAGGGAGTGGATCCGCCGATATCCCCATGAATTCAGCGGAGGACAAAGACAACGGATTGGGATCGCCCGGGCCTTATGCTTGAAGCCCGCCCTGATTGTGTGTGATGAACCTGTGTCCGCCTTGGACGTGTCCATTCAGGCCCAGATCCTCAATTTGATGAAGGAAATTCAGCGAAAATATCAGCTTTCTTATGTGTTCATTTCGCACGATTTAAAGGTGGTCAAGCACGTTTGCGACAGGGTTGCGGTGATGTATCTGGGAATGAACGTTGAAATGTGCGGAAAAGAGAGCTTGTTCGCCTCGCCGCTGCATCCCTATACGAAAGCCTTAATATCGGTAATCCCAAATCCCAATCCAAGGATCAAGAGGAAAAAGATTACCCTTGGGGGAGAGGCAAACCTCCTTGCGGCCGATCAAGGAGGATGCCGGTTTGCTGACCGGTGCAGCGAGGTTAAGGAGAGATGCCGTCAGGAGTCACCAGAGCTGGTGGAAGTGAAGAAAGACCACTTTGTGGCGTGCCATCTGGCGGGAATCGGTGGATAGAGGTGGAAGAGAGATGGTCCGGATCAAAGTGATCATACCCAATGCAGGAATGGACAGAGCAACGCTCGACGACAGGGAGCGGATGCTTTCAGCTGGAGTGAGTGAGACAACCAGGGTTTCAGTAGATTGCATCAAGGAGGGACCCGAATCGGTGGAGTCGAGTGTGGATGAAATCCTCGTAGGAAGACAGATCCTGAAAGGGGTTGTTCAAGCACAGAAGGAATCCTTCGACGCTGTCGTCATCTACTGTTTCAGTGACCCAGCCCTGCATGCGGCACGGCAACTGGTCGATATCCCGGTCATCGGCCCTGGTGAGACCTCCCTCGCCCTTGCGGGCTCACTCGGGCATAAGTACTCTGTCATCACGACCCTCCGGGAGAACATCCCCCGAATGGAAATGCGAATGAGAGAAAGAGGAAAGGATAAGCTATGCCTGGTTTCGATACGGAGCCTCGATATTCCAGTGATCTGCTTAAGAGAAGACGCTGAGCATACCCAGCAGAGATTGATGGAAGTCTGCACGAAGGTCATCCAAGAAGATGGTGCAGAGATGATCCTCTTGGGTTGTCTGGGACTCGCAGGTTACGGGTTCCCCGTCCAGGAAAGGTATTCTATTCCCATAATTGATCCGTCTTTTGTGAGTGTGGGGATGGCGGAACTCCTCGCGAGATTGAAGATGCGCCACAGCCGGATTACGTTTCCCCGCGTGGATCTTTTGACAGCCCTCTGACCCTTTCCTCGGAGTCATCTGGAGAATGAGTAACGGCAAATGATCGAGGATTATATTGACGCCAACGGGTGCGTGGAACAGTTAGGAGAACTGATCAGGATCCCCAGCCAAACGGGTGACGAGGAGAAAATCGCCGAATGGATCGGCTTGCGACTGACTGACATCTATTTCAAAGTGGAATATCAGCGGGTTGAGAATCGGCGGGTGAATGTTATTGGAAGACGGAAGTTTCGCAATCCGGGTCCCTCCCTTCTGGTCGGGGGACATATCGATACCGTAAGGCCCGTTTGTGATTGGTCGAGGAATCCATTTGTCCCGACCGTTGAAGGGAACAGGCTTTTCGGCCTGGGCGCTTGTGACATGAAGGGCGGAATAGCGGCCTTACTGGCCGCGCTAAAAGCGTTGGGAGAGGTCGATCATTCATTCTGCGGGGAAATCATATTCGCCGGATTGGTCGACGAGGAAGCCCTTTCTAAAGGGGCAAAAACCTTTATCCTGAGCCCTGTTCATGCTGACATGGCACTGCTTGCGGAGCCTCACTTTGATGAAGTCATCGTCGGAGGCCCTGGGAAGGTGCTCCTTGAGATTCGGATCGAAGGAAAAGGCGCCCATGCTTCTCGTCCCGAGTCTGGGATCAACGCCATCGACGAAGCCGCCAGACTCATCGTCCATCTTGGAGAATTACCGTTTCGAAAGGACGACGAGATGGGAGCAGGGACCCAGTGTGTCTTAAAAATCAACGGAGGTCCCAAAGAATACTCCCTGTCTGTCCCTGAGAATTGTTCTTTCGAATTGAGCAGGCACCTCGTCCCCTCCGAAGAGGTGGAGACAGTGATAGACAATATCTATCGTCTCGCGCAGAGGATCGGGCTGAAGGGTCGGGTCACCGTTAAGATAAAAGAGCCATACTATCCTACCTACCGGATAGGGGATGACGAAGGGATCGTTCGGCTTGTACAGCATGTCTATCAAATCGAGAGGGGGCGGAAAATTGGAGTGAACTGCAGCAAATCCGTCTCTGACGCCAATCTCCTGGTGAGGGAGAAGGACATTCCCACCGTCTTATTCGGCCCCCACGGCGGGAATATTCATTCGGCCGACGAGTATGTTCTTATCGATTCGGTAATAGCGGCTGCACGAATGTATGCTCGCATCTTCGAGATGGCATTATCCGGAAAGGGTCAACTGGTCGGCATAATAAGAGGAGGAGGGGAGGATGAAGGCGGATTGTTTCATCAACCTGGAAGAGAAATACGGGGCTCACAATTATAAGCCTCTTGACGTGGTGCTTGAGCGGGGCGAGGGAATCTGGGTCTGGGATGTAGAGGGCAATCGATATCTGGACTGTCTCTCCGCCTATTCTGCCGTGAATCAGGGACACTGTCATCCCAAGATCATGGAGGCGATGATCCACCAACTTAAGAAGATGACCCTGACTTCGAGGGCTTTCCGCAACGATCAACTCGGTCCCTTCTATGAAGAGCTCTGTCAAATCACCCATTCGCATAAGGTTCTTCCAATGAATAGTGGTGCGGAAGCGGTAGAATCGGTGGTCAAGGCGGTTCGTAAATGGGGGTACGTGGTCAAGGGAGTGCCGAAGGATAAGGCCGAAGTGATTGTCTGCGAGAACAACTTTCATGGCAGGACGATTACGATCGTTGGGTTCAGCAGCGAGCAGCAATACCGAGAGGGTTTTGGTCCGTTTACGCCCGGTTTCAAAGTTATTCCCTTCGGCGACCCATTCGGCCTTGAAAAAACGATTACTCCGAATACAGTTGGTTTTCTCCTTGAGCCGATACAGGGAGAAGCAGGGGTGATCATTCCTCCGCCGGGTTACTTAAAGGAAGTGAGAAGGATTTGCAGTCAACACAGAGTAATGCTGATCCTGGACGAAATCCAAACCGGATTAGGAAGGACCGGCAGACTTCTGGCGGAAGAACATGATGGGATCGAGGCCGATGTCACATTGATCGGAAAGGCTCTATCCGGTGGATTCTATCCCATTTCGGCTGTCCTCTCAAATACGGAAGTCTTAGGTGTCTTTATGCCTGGGGACCACGGGAGTACGTTTGGGGGGAATCCCCTGGCTTGTGCGGTGGCACGGGCAGCATTGAAGGTTTTGATGGAGGAGAAGATGATCGAAAACGCAGCCTCCATGGGGGACTATTTCTTATCTCAATTGAAAACGGTCAGAAGTCCCCTGATCAAGGAGATCCGAGGCAAAGGACTGCTCATAGGCGTCGAACTCTTCCCAGAAGCAGGTGGAGCCAGGCGTTTTTGCGAACGACTGATAAGGCGCGGATTGCTTTGCAAGGAGACCCATGAGAATGTGATCCGGTTTGCTCCCCCCCTAATCATTAAAAAAGATGAAATCAACTGGGCCCTTGAACGAATTGAGGACGTATTGACGAAAACATGAGCCGTAAGATATGCAAAAAAGATGAAGATCGGAGGGATCTCTATAAGAAGATTCCTTCACTTTTTCCGCGTACCGTGAATTAGAGTGTGGCGTGAGGGATATCACCCTTGCGTTTTTCGAAGCTCACAATTTTACGATCTGAAAATAAGACTGAGCCTTTTCCCTGCTCCTTTCAAGGGCTTACGGTTGGCAAGCTATGTTCACCTTCAAGATGCTGTGGTACTATCCAATGAGGATCTTTGATTTGTTCTGAACTCGTCATTCTTGAATATCACTCCCCATGCAATCCTTCAAATTGTGGTGATCCCCTTAGCAGATAAATGCTGATAAATACTGCCCCCTTCCTGCAAAAATACAGCATCCACCCATTGTTTCTCTTGTCCTTTGAGAATAATCTGGAATATAGATGGGAAAGATTTTTGCCTTCGGTTGCCACTGTCAGTTGAGACTAACCCAGGCACAAGGAGATGGAATATGAAGGTATTTGTAACCGGAGCGACTGGCTACATTGGTGGCTTGGTCGCAGAACGCCTTACCGCTTCCGGTCATCAGGTAGTGGGACTGGTCAGGTCCGCGGAAAGTATCCGTCTGCTGAAGGATCGCGGGATTGAATCGGTTCTCGGAACCCTGGATGATCCGGAAATCATCATAAACGCTGCACATGAGACAGATGCGGTAATCCACGCAGCTAGCGCCGATCATGCAGGGGCAGTTCTGACCCTAATCGCAGCCCTCGAACGCAGCGGAAAAACACCGATCTGTACAACCGGCTCGGGGATTGCTGCGGATTCTGCAACTGGCGAGTATGCAACTTCTGTCGTTCTTACAGAGGACAGCTACTTCGAGCCAGTCCCGTTTCGGCGGCCGCGCGTAGCGATAAACCGCCTGGTTCGCGAGGCAGCCATCGATAAGGGAATTCGCTCTGTCGTGATCTGCCCTTCCATGATCTACGGGAAGGGGCGGGGGTTACAGCCGGACAGCGATCAACTCCCCAAGCTCATTGCCCTTTCCAAACAAGTGGGTGCAGGCGTCTATTTTGGAAAAGGCCTCAATCGCTACTCCAATGTGCACATCGACGACCTTGTGGACCTGTATCTGCTCGCTCTGGAAAAGGCTCCGGGAGGTTCATTCTTTTTCGCGGAAAACGGCCATGCATCCTTCAAGGAAATCGCGGAGATGATCAGCCGCTCTCTTGGGCTTGGCGGCAAGACAGTCAGCCTGAGTGTAGAGGATGTGGTACGGCAATACGGCGATGCCGGCCGTTACGGCGTGACCTCTAACAGCCTGGTTGGTGCGTGGTGTAAACGGCTTGGCTGCCATGTGATTTGGAGATTACAGTGGTAGGTGCAATCTGGGGCCTAACGAGTATGGGAGCTTGAACATTAAGGAATGACTGCAGCCTCGAAATTATGCCCCTGTAGAAGTTGCATTGCAGGGAGATTAGCGTGCCGAACCTCTCGCCACTGGTGTGAGGCCGAAGTCCGCTGGGAAGAAACGGACGAATGCACCGGCGGGGTGCTACGGGGTAAGGGTCCAAGCACCTATGCAAGGATTGCGGAGATAAGGTCGGGAAGGGCCAATTTCCAGCAGGGGCTAATGCCAACCCGCAGAGACTGTTCAGAATAGCGCAAGGCGAAGCTGAGCAGAGGATATTGGTCTGGCGCATGAGCCCGTAGGAGCGAAGAGGGCAGGGTAACGCCTTCCTATCTGACGAAGACAGTCACACCCTTTGGGGAAATCCTGAAGGGGCAAAGGGGCTCTCGGTCTTGATGGGCACCTAAAGAGATCAACCGGAGGAATCTGGGAGGAATCTCGTGCAGGTGTCGAGCTGTAGCATAAACCGGTCACATCAGGAGTGTATGTGAGTTAGCACTTAAGCTCCGAGGTGATCGGGAAGGTCCTATGGGGAAAAGATATCAGGTGATCAAGATCGCCAACCGGACTCGGGAAAACCGACCGTCCGGGATGAAAAGGGGGGCTTGCGGAAACGTGGGTGAGGGTGGATTTTTTCCACCTAAAGCTGCGCGCGCCGTATTTCTATCCCAACTGAACCTGAACCAGGCTCTTGTGCGGAACGCCGGAACCTGTCGTTCCGATGATAAGGGAGAAACTCAAGTAGAGGACCCACGAGAGTGAGAGTACCAATGGGGGACACAGGGGCGGACCAACTCGTAGTAGTGTAGAAGTCTCTGTAATGGAGATGGAGCGAAGGGGTTGGATCATCTGTCCTTACTTTTTGGTCAACCAGTGATGGGAGGAACCAG
>Ga0187770_10000920_pt1 | contig 15042 bp, 9 predicted proteins | sample 0116_SJ02_MP02_2_FD_133154 | JGI IMG/M metagenome (GOLD analysis project Ga0187770, IMG submission 133154) | Tropical peat soil microbial communities from peatlands in Department of Meta, Colombia - 0116_SJ02_MP02_20_MG | ecosystem: Environmental > Terrestrial > Soil > Wetlands > Peat | place...
AACCTTGGTTTCGGAGCCTTGCGGTGCACTTTAGGGTACTGTCTTAACTAATAGGAGGAGGCCACGATATTTCGGACAGGATTCCAGAAATGGAACCGTTCACTATTGTATGGCCAATTTCCTTTCAGGCGATAACGCGAACCGCCGCTCAATTCCATTCGGGTGTGGTCGATTTTGTAGCGGTCAAAAGCACCCAAAACCCACAAGATTCAATAGGGGATGGCCTGTTCGCGCCAAGCCGTTCTATTGAAACCAGTTATTCTCTCCTGATTTCAATAGGTTTCAATAATTCGTTTGACCCGTTTTGGGAGCAGAGGGTCGGGGGTTCAAATCCCTCCGCCCCGACCATTATTTTCTTTAACGCCTAAATTCAAATCATCTCTTAGCTCTGAGTGCCATATTTTTTCGCGTTTCTTGCGAAGGGTAGGAATAGATGGACCCCATCCCGCCAATTTTCCGGCACAATAAATTCACCCGTATTGCTGATTATCTTGTTTGAGCCTTGACAGTTTGCGAGCTACAATGATGCACACAGACCGGACTCTCCGATACCCCAGGTGGTTTCATGCGCATCTTTCTATTCACATTCATTCTTCTTCATACAGCGGCTTCGCTCACTGCGCAGGTCTTCAGTAGTTGCTCTAGTTGTTCCCCCGGATGCCCGTCGATGTGTTCTGGTCGCACGAACGGCGGCGATCATGATCACAACAACTCCCCTACGCCGGAACAACTTCGCCTTAGGCAGGTTGTGAAGCTGGACAATGAAGCCGCTGACCAAATTCGGGCAGGCAATTACAGCGCGGCAGTCCAGCTTCTGCGTCAGGCGCTTTCACTCGACAATCATCGGGGCATGGCTTACTACAATCTGGCCATTGCCCTCAACCGGCTGGGCGATTACAATGGTGCACTTAACGCTGCCCAACTCGCCATCAAATATCACAAGAACGGTGAAGTGAATCTCGCTGATGCTCAGGTGGAACTTGCGTACGCAAGGCAGATGATTGCGAGGCAACAGAGTGAGAGTGCCAGGCAACAATCGGTGGAGGTCTCTGATCCCACGTTCACAGCGCCCGCACGCACCACAACCACATACATCCCTGGCCCACTCCGTAACGCATACAAACTCAATGCAGTTCACAGCACCGGCGCAGGGAATTTCAGTATCTATGCGCCCAACGGCCGCAAGTTGGACACAACAGAGTTCACCAGCACGGAGATTGGGGATGGCGCACGTGTGGTCACAGGTTCAAACACCTCAGTCACGCTGACATTTCCTGACGACACCACATTTACCATCAGCGAGAATAGCGAGATCACGCTCGACACGTTTGCATACGACGCAAACCAGGACAATACCATCGAAATTATTCAAGCCACGCTGACGCGCGGCATCTTCCGCTGGGTCACCGGTAAGGTGATGCAGCACACTCTCCGGCAAATGCGTGTGGAATGCCCGCAGAGTGATTGCATCGACGCCATTGGTATTCGTGGCACGGATCTCGAAGCTTCGATCGATGGTCCAAATGTTGTATTGGTTCTCATATCGGGAGAAATCGATGTTACAGTCCCTGCACGCGCCGGAATTGCAGCTGGCGAGCAAACCAACTGCTCAGCCAAAGGACCTTTCACTGATCTCCCCGGGTATGACGGCAAGCCGCTATTGATTCTATTTCTTACTGCTCCTGCATCCATCAAACTCGACAATCAAGATAAGAACTATACTTGCGGCACTACTGACCAATTCACACCGCACACAAATGAACCGGAGAGTTTGCAGGAATTGAAGAGGTGGTAGAGAGTTGTGCTTCACTAAAATCCATCCAGCGGGAACAAACCTCGAGCGCGCATCGCTGCTCAGGTGTTGAGCCTATGCAGGCTCTTTCACTTCCAGGCGCTGATTCGCAGCCACCTCACCCAGCTTTTGCTCCGTTCCGGAAGGCCAGTGAATTTCGATCGTCCCCTTCAGCTCGCTTCCCATTCCGAAATGCACGGTCAGGTCGCTGCTGGAGGCATAGCCGACGCTGTTGTTCACGCATCGAATCTGCGTCCGGCTGGCGGTTTTCAATGTCACCTGAGCTCCTATTGCGGAGCGATTACTGCGTGTGCCGGTGAGCCGCAACTGCAGCCAATGCTGCGGAAGGCTTTGATTCCTCCATAGCTCGATGGAGCCGTCCAGGGAGGTGACCGCCACATCCAGGCGTCCATCGTGGTTAAAGTCGGCAAAGACGCATCCGCGATGCATGCGAGCCGGCCCCAGTCCCACGCCGGAATCCACGGAGGCATCGACAAACTTTCCGCCCACATTTTTAAAGATGCAATTGGTCATAGGGTCGTCCGTATCCACGCCGCCGCAGGCCACAAACAAGTCCAGCCAGCCGTCGTTATCCAGATCGACCAACCCGCATCCCCAGCCGCTATGAGGGTGACTCAGTCCCAGCAATTTGGTCTGGATGCTGCCATCTTCAAACTCTCCATGGCCGCGGTTCAGGAAGACGTCGTAGGCCTCGTGTTTCAAGTCGGTCATGATCAAATCGAAGCGGCCGTCGCCGACGATATCGCCGAAATCCGCTGCCATTCCTGAGACCACGCGCCCATCGCCGTTATAGGCCACGCCGGCATCCATTCCGATCTCGGAGAAACCATGCCCGGTGTTTCGGAAGAGCAGGTTGCGCGCCTTGTCGTTGGCCACGAAGATTCCGGGCCGGCCATCCCCGGCAAAATCCGCAACAGCAATCCCCATTCCTTTACCCAGCACCTTCGCCAGAGCATCCTTGCCCGTCACCTCGGTAAAAGTTCCATCGCCATTGTTGTGGAACAACTGCATCGGCTCAGCGGCGTATTTCTCCGGCGGGCAATAACGTCTGGTCTCGGCTGTCATACCTCCGCAGATGGGATCGATTCCCGGCGCCCATTCACAATAGTTGGAGATGAACAAATCCAGCTTGCCGTCGCCGTCGTAATCAATCCAGGCAGCGGCGATTGACCACAATCCGCGCACCGCCGGAAGGTTCAGCCCCGCCGCCTCAGTCACATCGGTGAAGGTGCCGTCGCCGTTGTTGCGATAGAGCTGGTTGCCGTGAACGCCGACGACAAAGAGGTCCTCATGGCCGTCGTTGTTGTAGTCTCCCACCGCGACGCCCATTCCATAGCCTCGTCCAGCCAGGCCCGCCTTTTCTGTGACGTCGGTGAAGGTGCCGTCGCGATTGTTCCGGTAGAGGCGATTCCAATATCTCGGACCGGTCTTTTCAAGCTGGGGCATAGTGGCGCCGTTGACGCAGTAAACATCGGGCCATCCATCGCCGTCGTAATCGATGACGCCGAGTCCCCCCGGCAGCGTCTCCGGCTGATACTTGTTCCCGGTGGCTCCGGTGGACAGCACAAAATCCAGCCCATTACCGGGCGCAGCATTAATCATGCGGATGGGACATGGGGCGTTAGCGGCCCATGCGGCCGGAGCCAGCAGCGCTCCCGGCAGCCATAACGCGCCGGCGTGCAGAAAATCGCGTCTACTGGTGGCCATCGGTGTTCCCCTGCCCGCTCTTCTGCAGCGTCGAGTTCGCCAGGCGCGCGGCCTCCTGGGAAGCCTGCCTGGCTTCCTCTTCGCGGCCCAGTTTACGCAGAGCGCTGGCCAATTGCGCATGCAACGCGCCATTATTATCGGGATAGCCAGCCGCCAATTGCGGCCCCAGGTGGTTCACCGCCTCGTCGGGCTGTCCCAACTGCCCGTATGCCACACCCAGCTCCACTTGCGTCCACGCGTCCTTCGGCTGAAGAACGGCCAGCTCTTTGAGCCGTGCAAATGCCTCGGCATAGTCCCGTTCGTTCATCGCTAACTCGGCCAGCGTTCGCAGCGCCGAGATGGAGTGAGGACTTAAAGCCAGTGCAGCCTGCGCCTTGCTTCGCGCATCTTCTGTGTCGCCCATGATCCTGTCCGCCTCAGCCAAACTCGCCAGCAGGCGAGGATCGTCTGGCCGGGAGCGCAAAGCCTCGGTGTATTCTTTCTGCGCCGTCGCGGCATCGAAGCGAAGGCGCAGCGCGACGTCCCCTCTTAGTTGATGGAGCGCCTCTTCGTCGCCCGCCTTGCTCAGCCGCTCTTCTGTGCGCGTCTCTTCGACGCCATAGCAGATCTGAAGCCAAAATCCCGCCACGCGCTCGTCCGCCTTCAACCCCCGCTCCAGCGATGGAATTGCCTTTGCGCAGTCTCCCGTCCGGGCCAGCGCCACGCCCCGCCAAACAAATCCGATCACATCAGCCGTTGCAGCAGCGGGCAGCGCCTTCAACTGCTCCCAGCGTCCCTGCGCATACAGTTCTTTCGCGCTCAGGCCTGCTCCGCCATGCGGCGGCGCTGAAAGCAATCGGCAAGCTCCTCCCTTTTCGCGGAGACATTTCCATAAGATTCCATCAACCTCAGGCCCCGGATGCTTGTTCAGAGGCCAAACAGCCAACACTCCTCGCAGCTCCGCCGGCGATCGTTCTCCAATGTTCAGCAGCAGCTTCTCGGCCTCCTGCCAGTTTCCTTCCCCGGCTGCTTTAAGAGCTTCAAGCTGCAGCGTCTCGGCTCCCTGTGGCTCGCGCTTGATGGCTTCCTTCAGGCTCTCCTCCGCTTGCGCGTTCTTGCCAATCTCCAGTTGCGCTACGCCTAAATCGCCCCAGATTCCCGGCTGCTCTGGATCGCGGGCAGCCGACTGCTCCAGTAACGCTTCCCTGCTCTCACTTCCTTCCGGGTGGCCCCATGCTTCAACGCGCAGTTCCGTGCCTTCCCCTTGTTTGGTGCTCAGGAAGGAGGTCTCCAGAATATGAAACCGGTCCAGGCAGAAGTTGACCCATGCCAAAACGAATTGTTCTTCTCCGCCGGAACGGGCAACCGCGGACTGGTAGGCCTCCGAAGCCATGGCGGGATCATTCAGCGCAATCGCGGCCTCCGCCAGATAAGCCTGCGAGGCTCCGTCATCGGGGCGCGCGCTGGAGGCTGCGCGCAATGGCTTTATAGCATCGCGGGCGTTCCCGCTTCGTAACAGATCCACGCCCAGCAAAAAGTTGGCCAGATAGTTTCGTGGGTCGGCCTTCACGATCTGCTTCAACAGAGGAATGGAATGGGCGAAATCGGCCTGCTTATGATAAGCGGTTGCGGCCTGCAACTGCGTTTGAAGATCATTTGGCTCAGTAGCCCTGGCGGCAAGCGGCCACGCCATGGCAAAAATTAGACCCCAGGCAGCCAGCATCCTTTCCACGGACCTACCAAGCCGCCAGCCAAGGGACAAACGGAAAAAGTCGCCGCTGGACCAACTCATCGCACTTTCACCCTTGAACAATGGAAAAACGCGCGAAATTTCCGGCGCACGCTGAAGACTATCTTAACAGTCCAAGGCAGAAGCGCGCCTCAGCCGCGGCCCTCGTGCCGGGAGCTTCGGTCGAGCCTTTCCATCACTTCAAAGCAGGTGCGGCTGTTGTGGTAAGGGCACTTCCATTGATCGACTTTGTATTGTTTCTCGCTCGGAACGCCGCTTTTTGAAACACGTCCGAACCATTCTCCGTGTTTGTGGTCCACAATGTACTTCTCGATGAATGCCCAACTGCGCTTCGCAGCATCGAGGAAATACCGCTGGCCGGTAATCTGGTACGCGTTGAGAAATCCGACAACTGCCTCGGACTGCGGCCACCACTGCTTGTCGGAATCGATGATTCCCGTGGAGTCGGCCTCATAGAACAGTCCGCCGTCGGCATCGATCGCCTGATCATGGACGGCCTGCGCCATCTTGACGGCGATTTCGCGCATCCTCCCCAGAAGCGGCGCATCGCCAAGAATCTCCGCTGCCTCCGTGAGCAGCCAGCTCCCCTCGATGTCGTGGCCAAACGAAATCTTCTCGCAGCGCGGGCGCCACTGTTCGTCGAAGAAGAGGATGAAGTGATGCGTGGTGGGGTGAATGATGTGGTCGAGAAATATCTCTATCAACTCGCGAAGACGCAGGCGGACCGTCGCGTCTTCGTGGTAGCGCAGCAGCGCGGCGTAGGCCTCCAGCATATGAAGATGAGTGTTCATGGACTTCTTTTCGTCCATGTCCACCTCACTTAAGCGCTGGTCCCGGGCCAGTGTCCAATCGCGCTCATAGGTTTCAAAGTAGCCGCCCTGCGCAGAATCGTGGCCCGGAGACTCGATGAACCTGACCAGGCGCATGGCATTATCGAGCGCCTCGGCGTCACCCGAGGCGTGGAAATACTCGGCCAGGGCGTAGACGGTGAATGCCTGCCCATAAATGCGCTTCTTGGTGTCTATGGGATGGCCCTCGAAGTCCACCATCCAGTAGACGCCGCCGAACTCACGGTCCAAGAAGCAACGGGTAAGGTACTCGTACGCGCGCTGGGCCGTGGCCAGGTAAACCGGCTCGCGATAGACGCTGAAAGCCCTGGCGAAGGTCCACAGAATGCGCGCATTGAGGATGAGCCCCTTGGCGGCGTGCGGGTCAATGGTCAGATCGTTGGCAATTTGGCCGCGAAAGCCGCCGTACTCGTTGTCGATGGTGTATTTGAGCCAGAAAGGAAGTATGTTAGAGAGGAGTTCGGTTTCCACCTTTTGCCGCAGGTCTTGCACGAGTCAACCTCCCGATGAGAGAAAATCATTCGACCTTCAATGTTGCCGTGACCGGATTAGTCAGGCTGATTCAGAATCGCGTCAATGCCGGCAAGCTCCTCTCCGGTGAAGGCCAGGTAGGCCAGCGCGGCGACATTCTGCTCGATCTGCTCAACGCGGCTGGCTCCTATCAGCGCTGAAGTCATGCGGCCGTCGCGCAACACCCAGGCCAAAGACATTTGCGCCAGAGACTGCCCACGCTTGGCGGCCAACAGGCTCAATGCGCGAATCTGCGCCAAACGATGCTCGTTGATGTCGCTCTTCTTCAGAAATCCATGCGGTTTGGAGGCGCGTGAGCCGCTGGGGATGCCCTGCAAATAACGGTCGGTCAAGAGGCCCTGCGCCAGCGGACAGAAAGCGATGCAGCCCACGCCTTCTTTGTCCAGCACCTCAAGCAAGCCGCGTTCAACCCAGCGTTCGAGCATAGAGTACTTGGGCTGATGAATCAGGCAAGGAGTGCCCAGCTCGCGCAGGATTTTGACGGCAGCCGCGGTTTGAGCGGCATTGTAGCTGGAGATGCCGGCGTAGAGCGCCTTGCCGGAGCGCACGGCCTGATCCAACGCCCCCATTGTTTCCTCGACAGGCGTCTCCGGATCGGGACGATGGGAATAGAAGATATCCACGTATTCCAGACCCATGCGCTTCAGGCTCTGGTCCAGGCTGGCGAGCAGGTACTTGCGCGAGCCCCAGTCGCCATAGGGGCCGGGCCACATGCCCCAGCCGGCCTTCGTGCTGATGATCAGTTCATCGCGATGCGGAGCAAGATCGAGACGCAGAATGTTGCCGAAGCAGCTTTCCGCGCTTCCCGGCGGCGGGCCGTAGTTGTTGGCCAGGTCAAAGTGGGTAATGCCCAGATCGAAGGCCTTCCTCACCATGGCGCGGCTGTTCTCAAAGACATCGACCCCGCCGAAATTGTGCCATAGGCCCAAAGAGATGGCGGGCAGGCGAATGCCGCTGCGCCCGCAACGGCGGTATTGCATGGCGTCGTAGCGCTGCTCATTCGCCAGATACAAACCCCTTCTCCTTGTTTGAAAGCGGAGCGTCGCGGACTCCTAGCTAAGTACGCCCTTGACCGATACTTCCTTCCGTCCGTCCGCGGGAGGAGGCACGATATCTCCTGCAATCGGCTTGCCATCGACCGTGAGTGCAACACGATTGCCTTCGCCCTTGCGCTCGATGGAAATACTGTAAACCACTCCGCGGAAAGCGCGTGTTGCAGTGAACCCCGGCCAGCTCTTGGGTATCACCGGCGCTATCTGGAGACCATCCAGCGAGGTGCGAATGCCGAGAATCCACTGCGCGATGGCGTAGTAATTCCAAGCCGCCGTGCCGGTCAGCCAGGAGTTCTTGGCCTCGCCGAAAGTGGGCGCATCCTTGCCCGCGATCATTTGCGCGTAAACATACGGCTCGCAGCGATGCAGATCGCTTATCCCCTCCCGCGCCGAGGGATTGATGCGGCTGTAGTAATCGTGCGCCAGGTCGCCATGGCCCAGGCGCGTCTCCGCGATGATGACCCAAGGATTGTTGTGGCAGAAGATGCCCGCGTTCTCCTTGTATCCCGGTGGGTATGAGGAGATTTCGCCCAGGTTTAAGTAATACTTGGAGTAAGCCGGCTGCTGCAACACAATGCCATGCTTGGTGGCCAGATGCTTACCGGTAGCGGCCATGGCGCTGGCAGCCTTGCCGTCATCCAGGCCAATGCCGGCCAGTACGCAATAGCCATTCGACTCGATGAAGATCTTGCCTTCCTCGCACTCTTTGGATCCGATTTTGGCGCCGAAGTCGTCATAGGCTCTCAGGAACCACTCGCCGTCCCAGCCGTGCTTAAGAATGACCTGCTCCATCTTCGCAACCTCGGAAAGATATGAACTGGCCTCCGTATCCAGGCCGCGATGTTTGGCGATAGCGGCAAGCTCGCGGCCGGCGTGCACAAACAGGCCGGCAATGAAGACTGACTCGGCGACTTTGCCATCCTTGTTGGTGGTGGTCTGGAAGCTCTGGCCGGGAGTATCGGAGAAGCAGTTTAAGTTAAGGCAGTCGTTCCAGTCGGCGCGGCCGATCAGCGGCAAGCCGTGTGGACCAAGGCGAGCCAGAGTGTAAGAGAAGCTGCGTTGCAGGTGTTCATAGAGCGGTTTCTCGGAGCCGGGTTCATTGTCGTAGGGAACTTTCTCATCCAGGATGCTCCAGTCACCGGTCTCCTTCAAATAAGCTGAGACACCGATAATCAGCCAGTGCGGATCGTCGTTGAAGCCGCCGCCGATGTCGTTGTTGCCGCGCTTGGTGAGCGGCTGGTACTGGTGGTAGGCGCCGCCGGTGGGCAGTTGCGTGGCGGCCAGGTCAAGAATGCGCTCACGGGCGCGTGCCGGCGCCATGTGTACAAAGCCCAGCAGATCCTGGTTCGAGTCTCTGAAGCCGAGGCCGCGGCCAATTCCCGACTCGTAGAACGAAGCCGAGCGCGACATGTTAAACGTAGCCATGCATTGATATGCATTCCAAATATTCACCATGCGATTGGTGTGGACGTCGGGCGTATTCACCTGGAAGATGCCGAGTACGCTTTCCCAGTACTGGCGCAACCGCTCAAAGGCGGTATCGGCCTGCTTGGCGTCAAGATATTTGGCGATGACCGGCTTGACCAGCGTCTTGTTAATGGTCTGCGACCCGGGAGGGTCGAACTTCCGGTCGTCTGGATTTTCGTGGTAACCGAGCACAAAGATGATCTGGCGGGATTCTCCCGGAGCCAGGTCGAGCTTTACCTGGTGCGCGCCGATAGGCGACCAGCCGTGCGCAATGGAGTTGGTGAGCTGGCCAGCTTCCACGCTTGTCGGCTTGTCCCAGCCGCGGTAACGGCCCAGGAACGCCTCGCGCTGCGTGTCGAATGCGGCGCCAGGTTCCGAGCAGGCAAAGTAGGCGAAGTGGTTGCGGCGCTCGCGATATTCGGTCTTGTGATAAATGACACCGCCTTCGACCTCGACCTGGCCGGTGCTGAAGTTGCGCTGGAAGTTGGTGGCGTCGTCCTGGGCATCCCACAGGCAGAACTCGATGCTGGCGAAAATCGATAACTGGACTCTGGCCGCGCGCCGGTTGGTGACCGTGAGCCGCCAGATCTCCAGGTTTTCGTCGAGCGGCACAAAATAACGGGTCTGGGCATGGATGCCGCTGTATTCCGAGCCAATCGTGGTGTAACCCATTCCATGGCGGCAGGCGTAGTCCTTGAGGTCATGGCGCGTAGGCTGCCACGAAGGAGACCAGAACTTGCCGGAATGGTCGTCGCGCAGATAGATATAGCGCCCGCCAAAGTCCATGGGGGTGTTGTTGTACCGGTAGCGCGTGAGCCGGCGCAGGCGGGCGTCGCGATAAAACGAATAGCCTCCGGCTGTGTTGGAGATGATTCCGAAATAGGCCTGGCAACCCAGATAGTTGATCCATGGCAGGGGCGTATCCGGTTGCGTAATCACGTACTCGCGGTTTTGATCGTCAAAATGCCCGTATTTCATATCGCTTGCACCATCAAAGAAAGTGTGACGTCAGTATAGCCCCAGGCCAAAATGCCAGTCAAACGATTTTCTAGGGCGTTATGCGGTTATCGAAATAAACGGGATAGACTTGCGCAAAGCGGCATGAACGTGAAAAAGTATTTGCGGGAGTGATTCAGGCAAGCGGCCGCGCGTATGTCTGGGATCGTTGCCGGGATGCGCGTAAATCAGTTAAAAGCGATGGGGTTTTTCGTTTTGTGCGTATTCTGAAGTTTCACGATAAGAGGATGTAAGTATGGCAAATTCTATGTTCCTGCCCTTGATGTGTTCACATTCTGTCCACGAATTACTACCGTCTGTTCTTCTTGCCGGTCTTCTTCTATGCCCAGCGGCGCTGGCTCATGGAAGTGAGAGCGTGGGGGATGAAAGCTCGCGGTTGGCCATTAAAGTGGATCAGGTGGGCTATCCGCTGAATGGCCCCAAGGTGGCACTGGTTAGCTCCCCCTCTACAACCTTCGAAGTCAGGCGCTCAAGCGATGGCCAGGTAGTTTTCCATGGGCAACTTGCGCCTCCGCAAGTCGACTCGAACACCGGCGATCAGGTTCAGGTTGCGGATTTTTCAGGATTGCGCCAGGCGGGGAGCTTTTACCTGGAAGTTCCCGGCGTGGGTCGTAGCTGGAACTTCACGGTCGGCAAGAATGTATTCCAGCACGCCTACTATCTGGCCATGCGCGCCTTCTACGGGCAGCGTTGCGGAACAGCGGTAGATATGGGCCCCGAGTTTCCCGGGTACACGCACCCCATCTGCCACCAGCATGGCGAATTCCACCCCAGTTCGGGGGCCAGTGGGCCGCGCGACAACATTGGCGGCTGGCACGATGCGGGCGATTATGGCCGTTATATGGTCAACTCCGGCATCACAACAGGCACCTTACTGTGGGCATGGGAGATTTACGGACAAAAGCTCAGGAACATTTCGCTCAGAATTCCAGAGTCGGGAAATGGGACGCCGGACATCCTCAATGAGGCGCGATGGAACCTGGAGTGGATGCTGAAGATGCAGGACGACGACGGCGGCGCCTGGCACAAGCAGACCAGCGAGCATTTTTCCGGCTTTGTCGCTCCCGAGGACGACACGATGCCGAGCGAAGTGATCGGAACCGGCGCGGCTCCTTACAAGAGCACCTGCGCCACTGCGGATTTGGCGGCCGTGGGCGCTATCGCCGCGCGGGTCTACAAGCCTTATGACGTGAAGTTTGCGGCACGAGCGTTAGACGCGGCACGGCGAGCTTGGGCTTGGACGGAGAAATATCCAGATGTGACCTTCAAGAATCCGCCTGGCGTCAGTACCGGCGAGTATGGCGATTCAAGTTGCAAGGATGAACGTTTGTGGGCGGCGGCAGAATTGTGGCGCACCACCGGCGAGGCTGCCTACAACGATTTCTTCCTGAAAAATTACTCTGAGTTCCTTCCCGATCTGGATTCGCCCCCGGCAGAGAACTGGAACACGGTCGGAGCGATGGGACTGTGGACTTATGTGCTGGACAAGCGCCGCGGTTCCGGCGAGAAGGCCATTGAAGCTATTCGCGCGCGCACCGTCTCCGCCGCCCGCGCGATTGTCGAGCGCACCCGCGCCAATCCATACCTGACCAGCATGAAGGCCAAAGATTATGTTTGGGGCTCAAACGGCGTTGCGGCTGCGTATGGAGTGTATCTGCTGATGGCCAATAAGTTTGAGCCAGACAACAGCTTTGTGGATGTAGCGCGCGACAACCTGCACTATCTGCTGGGGCGAAATACATTTTCGCTGTCATGGGTGACGCATGTAGGCGAGCATCCGTTCCAGCATCCGCATCATCGTCCTAGCGGTTCGGGCAAGCAGCCTGGACCCTGGCCGGGATTGCTCTCCGGCGGGCCGAACGCCAATCGCCAGGACGCGGTGCTGGCTGCGTTTCCCAAGGACTTGCCGCCGGCGAAAGTTTACGCCGATCAGTTAGCATCGTATGCAAGCAACGAAATCTGCATTAACTGGCAGGCGTCGCTGGTATTCCTGCTGGCTGGAGAGCTCTAGGTCTCCGGCCGCGCGATTTCGCACTTCAGGATTTGTGGTTTCCCATCTTTACGCCAGAAAGAACGCGAAAGAACAGGGCACGGGGCTGGGACATGGATGAGCGGTCCGAGACCTGGTTGTGAGTTTCTTGACTGGCAATCCGGCGGCGGATTGCCACTGTAAGGGGAACAATCAAGCCGGTTCAGGCCGGCCGAAAGATCAGTTTTGCATCTCCCGCGGAGAGCGGAGAGAAGATGCCCGCGGGCATTGAGGAGAGGAATGCTGCACCTTCACGTTGTTGACATCGTTATCATTCTGACCTACCTGCTGACCATGGTGCTGGTAGGCTACTGGGTTTCAAAACGCGCATCGCTGAGCATCCAGAACTACTTCTTGGGCGGCAACCAGATTCCCTGGTACGTGCTGGGCGTCTCCAACGCATCGGGGATGTTCGATGTCAGCGGCACCATGCTGCTGGTCTCCTGGATGTACGTCTATGGGTTGAAGAGCATCTGGATTCCCTGGCTCTGGCCGACCTTCAATCAGATCTTCCAGATGGTCTATCTCTCGTCGTGGCTGCGGCGCTCGAATGTGATGACCGGCGCGGCATGGATGAAGACGCGCTTCGGCGTGGGGCGCGGGGCGCAGATGGCGCACCTGATTGTGGTGATTTACGCGTTTGTGAGCATTATCGGATTCTTCACCTACGGCTTCAAAGGCATCGGCAAGTTCGCCGCCGAATTTCTGCCTTGGGATTTGTCGTGCACGCTTCATCTGTGGGGCCTTTCGGGCGGGCACATCGCGCCCTGGCTGGTGCATCTGGATTCGCCCAATGTCTACGCGCTGATCCTCATCTCCCTCACGTCGATTTACGTCATCAAAGGCGGCATGATCAGCGTGGTCTTCACGGCCGTGGTGCAATTCTGCATCCTGGCCGTCACGTCGTTCGCGGTGGGCATCATCGCCATGATGAATGTGGCGCCCGAAGCGCTGCACAAGGTGGTTCCCGCCGGATGGGACAACGTCTTTTTCGGCTGGCATATCGGCATGGACTGGTCAAAGCTGCTTCCGGCCGCCCAGGCCCAGATCGCCCATGACGGCTATGGCCTCTTCGGCTTCTTCGTCATGATGCTGCTCTTCAAGGGCATTCTGATTTCGGCTGCCGGCCCGGCCCCGAACTACGACATGCAGGCCGTGCTCTCCGCCAAGAATCCGCGCGAGGCCTCGATGCTGAGCGGCTGGGTCAATGTGGTGCTCACGTTTCCGCGCTACTTTCTGGTCATCGGGCTCACTGTGCTGGCGGCTACTTCCTTCAGCAATGACATCAAAGCCATGCCCCATCTGGACTTCGAAATGGTCCTGCCCATGGCGCTGGGCCGATTCGTTCCCGCCGGCCTGATGGGCTTCCTGATCGCCGGCCTGATGGCGGCTTTCATGTCCAACTTTGCGGGCACGGTGAATGCCGCTCCGCCGTACTTTGTCAACGACATTTACAAGCGCTACATCAATCCCCACGCGGCGCCCAAGACCTATGTCCGCCTCAGCTATCTCTCCTCCTTTACCGTGATCCTGATCGGCGTCCTGATTGGCTGGAACGTAACATCGGTCAACTCGGTGGTGGTGTGGATCGTCTCTGGGCTGTGGGGCGGCTACACCGCGGCGAACGTCATGAAGTGGTACTGGTGGCGGTTTAACGGCTATGGGTTCTTCTGGGGAATGGCCTGCGGCATCGCCTCGGCTCTCACCTTGCCGGCGATCATGGCCAATGTACCGTGGGTGAAGTGGTTGCTGGCAACTTATTCCATCAACATGACCGTCACCATCATCTTCCCGCTGGTGCTGATCCTCTCGATTGTCGGCTGCCTGCTCGGCACGCTTCTCACCAAGCCGGAAAGCGACGCGGTGCTGATGGACTTCTATCGCCGCGTGCGGCCGTGGGGCTTCTGGGGACCCGTGTTGAAGAAGGTTCTGGCCGAAGACCCCGGCTTCAAGCGCAACCAGGACTTCCTGCGCGATATGTTCAATATCGTTGTCGGCATAGTGTGGCAGGTTTCTTTGGTGGCGCTGCCACTCTACATCGTGATTCAGGAGTTCGACCGCGCCGCAATCACCGCCGCACTCGTCCTGGGAACGTCGGCGATTCTCAAGTTCACCTGGTATGACCATTTGTCTGTGAGAGAAGTCGAGACGGACAAAGCCGCTGCCAACGATTAGCAGATGATCTCAATGGCCGGTGATGTAGCCAACGTTCAGGCGGCTGTTGTTGTCGGCTCAAAGGTCGCCGCAGATGACGGAATGCTGGTGGGCCGGAGTGTGATTGCCGCGCCCTCCGAAGAACTTTTCGAGATTGTCTATAAACTTGGAATCTGAATCAGTCTTCCTCCCTAGCGGTAATACTGCGGAATGAAGTTCTGTTCCTGGATGGGCGGGCGCACGTATTTCGATTTCTCCAGCGGGGGCAGCTTCAACGGTTCGGGCGTCAGATCGCGATAGGCGAACATCGACAGTAGATGCCGTATTACGTTCAGCCGCGCGCATTTTTTATTTTCCGCGTTCACTACATACCAGGGCGATTGCTTGGTGTCGGTCACCGCGAACATCTCGTCCTTGGCGCGCGAATACTCGGCCCAGTGCTTGCGCGACTGCAAATCCATGGGGCGCAGCTTCCAGCGCTTGGTGGGATTCTTCATGCGCTCCTGAAAGCGCCTCTCCTGCTCTTCGTCGCTGACGGAGAACCAGTATTTGATCAATCGAATTCCGGAGCGGATCAACATGCGCTCGAACTCCGGGCAGCTCTGCATGAACTCCTGATACTCGCGCTCCGTGCAGAAGCCCATCACGTGCTCGACGCCGGCACGGTTATACCAGCTACGGTCGAACAGCACCAT
>Ga0187770_10000922_pt1 | contig 15030 bp, 8 predicted proteins | sample 0116_SJ02_MP02_2_FD_133154 | JGI IMG/M metagenome (GOLD analysis project Ga0187770, IMG submission 133154) | Tropical peat soil microbial communities from peatlands in Department of Meta, Colombia - 0116_SJ02_MP02_20_MG | ecosystem: Environmental > Terrestrial > Soil > Wetlands > Peat | place...
GCGGCTGTGACCGCCTCTCGGCGCGCCTCGGCCTCGATGGTCTCGGCTTGTCCGGCGTCGAGCACCCCGGCCGACACGAGCGCACGGCGGAAGGTGGCGATGGGGTCGTGCGCCGCCTCGGCCGCCAGCTCGCTGGCGTCTCGGTACTTGGCCTGGGAGTCGGCCGACGAGTGTGAGTACGGGCGGGTGACCTTGGCGTGGATGAGGCCGGGCCCTTCCCCGGCCCGCACCCGGGCCACCGCCCGCCCCCCCTTCGTCCGGCAGGCGGCGTAGTCCCAGCCGTCCATGCGGGTGACGGCCAGGCCGCGAAACCCCCGCACGAGCTCGCCGACCGGCGCGGGGGCCTGGTCCTCGGCCCGCACCGAGATGGCGTAGCCGTTGTCCTCCACCACGTAGAGCACGGGCAGGTGCAGCCGGCAGGCGGTGTTGAGGCTCTCCCAGAACTCGCCCTCGGAGGTCGCGCCCTCCCCGAGCGACACGTAGGTGATCTCGTCACCCACCGCCGTGCAGCCGGGTAGGCCGGGCCGGCGCACGATGTAGCGGCCCGCCTCGGCACAGCCCACCGCCGGGATGCACTGGCTGCCCGTCGGGCTGGACTGGGTGACGATGTTGCGGCCGGCGTCGCCGAAGTGGCAGGGCATCTGGCGGCCGCCCGAGGCGGGGTCCGCAGCCGACCCCACCGCCTGGAGGAGCATCGACAGCGGGGTCACGCCTAGGGCGAGGGCCAGGGCGCGGTCGCGGTAGTAGGGGAAGAACCAGTCGCTGCCCGAGCGCATCGAGCGCGCCAGCGCGGTGAGGAGGATCTCGTGGCCCGCCCCCGAGATCTGGAAGTACACCCGGCTCTGCTTCTGCAGCAGGATCTCGCGGTCGTCGAGGGCACGCGACACGAGCGCGGTGCGGAAGTCGGCGACGAGCTCGTCGGCCGGGTACGCGTGCAGCGGGCTGTGCCGTCCGTCGGCGGCGTCCCCGGCCGCGCCCTCGGCGGCCGTCCCCCGCCCGGCGGGGCCGCCCGCCGACGTGGTCGCCTTCGCCGGTCCCGACTCCGCGCCTTTGCGCACCGTCTCCGACGCTACCCCCTGGCCTGCCCGGACCGGTGCCCCACCGGGCCCGACGCGACGGTCCCCGAGGGGTGACACACCCCGCCGGTACGCTCCCCCCATGGTCGTCGGACTGGTTGTCGGCATCCTGATCGGGGCCGTCGTCGGAGCGGTGGTCGCGGTCGCGGTGGTGTCCGCTCGTGCCTCGGGACGAGTGGCGCGCGTCCGGCTCGAGCACGGCGAAGCCCTCAACGAGTCGAAGCTCGCGCTGGCGCGTGCGGAAGGGGAGCTCGAGCGCGAGCGCCGGGCGGCGACCGGGCGCGAGGCGGCCCTCGGCGAGGCGCGCAACCTGCTGGTGGGGGAGTTCGCCGAGCTGTCGCGCCGCGCCCTCGAGCACAACAGCACGCGGTTCCTCGAGCTGGCGGACAGCCGGCTCAAGGAGGCCAACCAGGTGGCGGTGGGCGACCTCGAGCAGCGCAAGCAGGCGATCGAGCAGCTCATCGTGCCCCTGCGCGAGCAGCTGGGCCGCTACGAGGAGGGGCTCAAGGAGCTGGAGACGGACCGCCAGCGCGCCTACGTCGGCCTCCAGGAGCAGGTCCGCCAGCTCAGCGAGTCCCAGGACCGGCTCCAGGCCGAGACCCGCAACCTCGTCACCGCGCTGCGAGCGCCGTCCACCCGGGGCCGCTGGGGCGAGGTGCAGCTGCGCAGGGTGGTGGAGATGGCCGGCATGGTCGAGCACTGCGACTTCGACGAGCAGGTCACGGTCGACGGCGACGACCGCCGGCTCCGGCCGGACCTGATCGTGCACCTCCCCGGCGCCAAGCGTGTCGTGGTGGACGCCAAGGTCCCCCTCCAGGCGTTCTTGGACGCCAACGACGCCACCGACGAGGATGCGCGCCGGGCGCACCTCGACAGCCATGCCCGCCAGCTGCGGGCCCACGTCGACGCGCTGGCGAAGAAGGAGTACTGGCAGCAGTTCGACGACTCACCCGAGTTCGTGGTCGCCTTCGTGCCGGGCGACCCGCTGCTCGCCGCCGCTCTCGAGCGCGACGCCGGACTGCTCGAGCACGCCGTGGCCAGCCACGTGCTGCTGGCCACGCCGACGACGCTCATCGCGCTGCTGCGGACCGTCGCCTACAGCTGGCAGCAGCAGGCGCTGGCCGACAACGCCCGCGAGGTCCAGCGGCTCGGGCGCGACCTCTACAAGCGCCTCGCTGTCTTCGGCGAGCACCTCGCCCGCACCGGCAAGGGGCTGTCGAGCGCGGTCGAGGCCTACAACAAGGCGGTGGGCTCGCTCGAGCGCACCGTGCTGCCCCAGGCGCGCCGATTCCACGAGCTCGGCGTGGTCGGTGGGGCCGATCGCGAGATCGCCGCGCTCGAGCAGGTGGACGCCGCGCCGCGTGAGGTCTCGGCGCCGGAGCTCACCGCCGGCCGTCCGGCGCTCAGCGCCGTGCCCCCGCCGTCCGCCCCCGGGGCCGCTGCCGGGGGCTCGTGAGCGGGTGCGTCACCGAGGCCGGGCTCAGCCGGGCGCCCCCTTCACATGGGTGTCGAAGAAGGCGATGATCCGGGCCCTGGCGTCCGCGGCGGAGGGCTCGTGGAGCTTGGTCGGCCCCATCGCCTTCATGACCGGCACGAAGAAGGCGGGGATGTGGTCGCCCGCCCCCTCGTGGTCGTTGAGGAAGGAGTGGCCGGCCTCGGGGTACTCCTTCACGTCGTGGGGGACCCCCACCTTCTCCAGCAGGCCCTCGAGCTTGGCCGCCGCCCCGCGCAGGGTTCGGTCCTTGGCGCCGTAGCTGCCGACGATCGGGCAGGCGCCGGCCAGGAACTCCTCGGTGTAGGCGCCCCGGGGGGCGGCGCCGTAGTTGACGCTGCTGGCCGCGAAGCCGTGCCCGGGGGCGAGCACCAGGGCGAAGCCGCCGCCCATGCAGTAGCCGATGACGCCGATGGAGCCGGTGCAGTCGGTCCGCGCTGCGAGCCAGGAGCGTGCGGCCTCGATGTCGTCGAAGGACCGGCCCCTGCGCATCTGCACGTCGCGCATCGTCGAGACCATGCAGCGCACGTGCCCGCCCCAGTGCAGGAGGTCCGGTGCGACGGCCAGGTACCCCTCGCTCGCCAGCCAGTCCGCCTGCCGGCGCAGGTCGTTCGTCATGCCGAACGCGTCGTGGACGACGACCGCGCCCGGCCATGGCCCCTCCACCTCGGGAATGGCGAGGTAGCAGGGCATGCTCCCCCGCGACGTCGGCACTTCGATGTCGCCCATGGCCTCCTCCGTGGTCGTTCGGGCCGCCGGGCCCAAACCTAGGAGACGGCGCCGCACCGGTCACGGGCCGGGCACGTCGCCTCCGGGGCCGCCGGAGGCGACGTCGGTGCCGGCGGCCGCCTCGGCCAGTGCCGTCGCCTCGGCCCGCGCCCGAGCCAGGTCCGCGCCGACGAGGCGGTCCTCGACGACCTCGTCCCCGCCCACGAACACGAGGGCACAGCCGACCACGGGCGTGCCGGTCACCGCCTCGAGCGCGCCTGCGTAGGCGGCCACCTGCAGCCGGTGGCGGGCCAGCGCGGCCTCGCTCGGCCGCCCCTCGAGGCGGTCGGTCTTGTAGTCGACGACCACGAGCCCGTCGGCCTCCTCGATCAGCAGGTCGACGAACCCCTCGAACACCCCGTCCGCGCCGAGGGGGGTGGCCACGTAGAGCTCCTTGTGGTGGGGGAGGGCGGCCGCCCGGCGCACGATGTCGGCACCCAGCGCGCGCCGGACCATCGCGGCGACGTCGCCGGCACGGCCGTCGACGCCGAGGGCGCGGGCCCGCTGCCCGGCTAGCTCGACGACGTCGTGCCCGGCGGAGTCGGTGCCGGCGCCGAGGTCCAGCGCGGCGAGCACGGCGTGGACCGCCCGCCCCACGAGCAGTGCCTCGTCCTCGGGGCCGCGGCGGTCGACTGCATCGGGACGCCCCTGGTCGGTGCCGACCGCGTCCGGTGCACGGCCGCCCGTGCCCTGGGTGCCGCGGTGGCCGGCGGCCTCGGCGACGGCGGTGGCGGAGGCCACCGGCAGGCGCCGCCGCGCCGACAGGAGCGCGGCGCGCCGCTCGGTCCACCGGTCACGCTCCGCCTCCCAGGCGGCGACGGCCTCGGGTGCAGCTCCGGCGGCGCCGGGGTCGTCCTCGGTCGGATCGGCCCGATCGGGCTCCAGCGCCATGGTGCGCCATCGGCCCGGGATCGTGAGCCCCAGCTCGCTCAGCCGGGCACCGTGGCTCGCCTCGGAGAGCCCGCTTTTGGTACTGCCGTGGTGGACGCACAGCAGGAGGTGGTCCCGGGCCCGCGTCATGGCCACGTACAGCAGGCGCACCTGCTCCATCGTGTCGAGGTCCTTGTCGCGGGCGAGGGCGTCGGCGAAACCCGGCGTGGCGATCTCGTGCCCGAAGCCGACTTCGAGCCCGCCGCTCGGGCCCGACCACAGCACCCGCGGTGCGGGCTGCCCGCCCATGCCGTCGCGCTCGAGCCCGGTGACGAGCACGACCGGGAACTCGAGCCCCTTCGCCCCGTGGATCGTCATCACGCGCACGGCGTCGTCGTCGGGGTCGGGGGGCCCGATGCCCGCTCCGCGCCCGTCGGCCTGGGTCTGCGTGTCCGCCCAGCGGAGGAACGACCGCAGGGTCCCGCCGGTGGCCTCGTCGAATTGCCGGGCCTGATCGAGCAGCCAGCGCAGCCGCTGCCAGCGGTCGCGGGGCCGGCGGTGCGCGAGCGCGAGGGCCAGCGCGTGGGTGGCGTCCAGCGCGGCAAGCACCATCGCCGAGGGCTCGGACCACCAGCGCGCCCGGTGGAGGGCCATGACGACGTCCATCGCCTGCGCCACCGGATGGGCGCCGAGGCCCGCTGGCGCCACCGCCCGTGGGTCCCACCGTCCCCCGGCCCGGTGCCAGGTGACGAGGTCGTCGTCGCCGCAGGCGAGCCCGGGCGTGCGCAGAGCGCCGATCACCGCCACCGCGTCGGCGGGATCGTCCGCCGCTCGGAGGACGGCGAGCACGTCCCGCACCTCGTCGGACCCCCACAGCAGGGCGCTGGTCTCGAGCCGGTAGGGGATGTCGAGCTCGTCGAAGGCCTCCGACAGCGGGGGCAGAGAGGCACGGGTGGGGATCAGCACCGCGATGTCGTCCCAGCGCGCCGGGCGGGTGGCTCCGTCCTCGCCGTCGTCCACGAGCCAGCCCGACTCGACGACGGTGCGAAGCGCCCGGGCGCCGTCGCGGGCGGCGCTCCGGCGCACCTCGGCCGCGGACAGCTCGAGGCGGCCCCCGAGGACGACGACCGGGACCGGCCCCGCCGTCGCGGGCGGCGCCGTGCCACCGGAGCCGTTGCCGCCGGGCACGCCCGCCGCGGCGTGGAGGGCGGGCAGGTCGAAGGCGAGCTGCACCGGCCGGGGAGCGGCTTCGGCCGGCGCCGGGCGACCACCCCGCCTGCCGTCGGCCGCGGTCGCGCTGCGGGCGGAAGGTCCGGGCAGGGGGGCGCGGCTGGAGACGAGGTCCACGTGCTCGGCCTGGCCCGGCACGCCCGTGCCCAGCAGCTCGGTGAAGACGGCGTTGACGTAGTCGAGGATCCCGGGCACCGACCGGAAGTTCGTGCGCAGCAGCTCCACGTCGCCGATCTCGTCGACGGCGTGGTCGAACATCTCGATGTCGGCTCGCCGGAACCTGTAGATGGCCTGCTTGGGGTCGCCCACGACGAACAACGCACCAGGGCGCGCGCCGGAGAGGGAGCCCTGGCCCGCGCCGTCGGCTGCCAGGCGCGCCGCGAGCTCGACCTGGATGGGATCGGAGTCCTGGAACTCGTCGACCAGGATCCGCCGGTAGCGGCGGGCCAGGGCGACGGCGGCGCCGGGGTCGGAGCGCAGCAGGCGCCGGGCCAGGACGAGGAGGTCGTGGAACGTCACCCGGCCGTCGCGCCGGCGCGCTTCGGCCGCCTCGAGGGTGAAACGGGCGAGGTGCGCCACCAGCACGTCCACGACCGACGCCCTCGCGTCGTCCAGCACGGCAACCCGCGCCGACTCGGCGTCCCGGCAGCGGCTCCGCGCCTCCTCGACGTGGCCGTCCCAGTTGTCCTTGGTGCCGAACCGGCACGCCAGGGAGCGCACCGATCCGAGCACCTGGAGCAGTGCCTGCTCGTCGGCACTGGCGCCGGCGAGGCGCCGGTGCGTCGCCGTCATCACGCCGCGGATGTGGCGCAGCAGCCGGTCGTCCTCGTCGACGCACCAGGGAGCGGCGGCCATGGCCCGTTCGAGCGCGTCGAGGAGCGGGCTCACGTCGACGGGGGCGAGCGGGCCGCAGGAGGGGTCCGGCGGCGGGTCGTCGTCGAGGTGGTCCCAGCCGGCGTGCAGCTCGAGGGCCACCGCCTGCAGGTCACCGGGCGCGAGCCCGAGGGCGAAGGCGCGGACCAGGCCGGCCTCGGCGGCGGGATCGTCGAAGAGGGCGTCGGCGAAACGGGTCCAGCGGTGCTCGAACTCGGCCAGGTCGGTGACCTCGTCGAGCACCTCGAACCCCGGGGGCAGGCCCACCGAGACGCAGTGCTCGAGCAGCAGGCGCTGCGCGAAGGCATGGAGGGTGCAGATGGCGGCCTCGTCGAGTTCCTCCAAGGCGACGGCCACGCGCCCATCGGGATCGCGTCCGTGCTCCAGCGCGTCGGCGAGCGCGTGGCGCAGGCGCGCCCGCAGTTCGGCCGCGGCGGCCTCGGTGAAGGTGATGGCCGCCAGCTCGCGCAGGGGGCTGCCGGCGGCCACGAGCTCCAGGACGCGGCCGACGAGCGCGGTGGTCTTGCCGGTGCCCGCACCCGCCACGACGACCAGGGAGGCGTCGAGGTCGCTCGCGATCCGGGCCCGGGCGGGGGCGTCGTCGGTGTCGACGGGACCGAGGCTGCCGGTGCCGGGGCCGGGGCCGGCAGCCCCAGGGCGCGAGCCGATGCCGAGCTCGTCGGTCAAGGCATTCATCGCCCCAGCTCGACTTCGTCGGGCAGCAGCTCGGTCGTCACCGCGCCCCGGACGTCCTCGGGCACCTCGCCGTCGCGCAGCTCGACCACGGGAGCCAGTGCCGGCTCGTCTCGCTTGCGGCTCCACTCTCGCTCGCGGGTGGAGGGACAGATGCCGTCGAAGTCGCAGTAGGTGCACGCCTCGAAGCCCCGCCACGAACGGGGGCCGGGCACACCGGGGAAGACGCCGGCTGCGACCCCATCGGCGATGGTGCCGACGAGGTGCCGGAACCGCGCCTCGACGGCATCGGAGAGGGCGACTGCATAACGGGGGGCGAGGCGCTCGCCCGAGACGAGCCAGTAGCGGGCCACCACGGTGCTGTCGCCGCCGAAGCGCTCCCGTGCGGCCATCGCGTACAGAGGGAGTTGCAGGCGCGTGCCGCCGGCACAGGGATCCTTGGCCAGCTTGGCGAGGCCGCCCTGGCGGCCGGTCTTGTAGTCGGAGACGACGAGCCGTCCGTCGCCGGCCCGGTCTACCCGGTCCGCGCTCCCGCGGAAGCGCACCTCGCGCCCGCCGTGCACCGGGACCACGACGGCGGGGGCGGTCCCGGGCCGGTCGATGCCGAAGGCGAGCTCGGCGGCCAGCGGCTCGAGGTCGCCCTCCTCCGCGAAGAGGGTGCGCAGGTCCCGGCGCATGGCCGCCGTCTCGAGGCGCCACAGCAGCGGCTTGCCGACGATGCCGGCCGCCTCGGCCTGGTCGAAGCGCGCCTCGGCGATGGCGAGCAGCCGGTCGAGCGAGCGCGGCCCACCGCGGATGCGCTCGAGCACGTAGTCCTCGAGGATGGCGTGCAGGAGGGTGCCGCGCTCGATGGGTTCGATCGCCCACAGTTCCTCGGGGCGGGTCCGGCGCTCGATCTCGAGCACGCGCCCGAGCAGGTAGCGCCGGGGGCACGCCGCGTAGGTCTCGAACCGGGTGGCGGACACGGGAGCCGAGGCGTCGAACGGGGTCACCACCCCCGCGCCCACCGCGCCGTCGAACCGGGTGAAGGCGCCGGCGGCGCGGCTGCGGACGGCCTCGAGCCCGACCGCCAGGCGCGCCTCGGCCCCGGCGACGGCGGAGCGGCCGGGGTCCGCGCCGTCGGCCGCCGCCGCGGCGAGCACCCGCAGGGTCAGGTCCGATCGACTCGTGGCCGGCGCGTCCGAGGCCACCGCCGCCGAGAACGACGCCACCTCGCGCCAGGCGGTGCCCGCCCCGGCGAGGCCCGCCAGCCACCGGCTCGGCGCGTGGACCCGCCCCGTGCGGGGATCGGCGCGCGGCCAGGTGGCCACCCGGGCGCCCGCCCCCGTGGCCAGCGCGGCGGCGAGCGCGTCGCGCAGCTGCGCGCGCCGATCGGCCCGAGTGCGGAGGGCGCCCGAGGCGTCCTCCGCACAGACCGCGTCGGGGAGCAGTGCGTCGTCGACCGGCAGTCCCGGGACGACCCCGTCGGCGACACCCACGACGACCGTGGTCTCGAAGCCCATGGCCCGCACGTCGCGGATCGAGCCCACGAAGACGCCGTCGCCGACGCCGCCCTCTGCCAGCTCGAGCGGGGTCTGCTCCAACTCGGCGTGCAGGGCCCGGCGGAACCCGGCAACGTCGGTTCCCGTGGACAGGGCGTCGAGCTCGGCCAGGCCTCGGACGACCCCGCGGACCTGGCCGGCGGCGGCCCGTTCGCCCGGATCCCACGTCGCCGTCCCCGTGCCGGCGGCCAGGTAGTGGTCGAGCAGGCGGATCGCCCACGACGCATGGGCGGACCAGCTGCGCCCCGGGGGCGTCGCCCGGCGGGCGAGCTCCTCGACGAAGCGCGCCATCGCCGCCGCTTCCTCGCTGCTGGGCCCGCCCGCCGACGCGACGCGGCCCAGCCGGTCGCGCCACTGGCCGAGGCCGTGCACCACGCCGGCCTCGGCCGAGATCGAGTCCCAGCACGTGGCGGGGACTGGTCGGCCCCCGGGACCGTCGGTGACGGGCGCGCACGACCACCAGGCGGCGAGCTCGTCGCGCGGCCAGGACCCGTCGACGAGATCGAGGAGGCCGAGGAGCCAGTGCCCCGTCGCAGTGTGGTCGAGCCGGCGCTGCTCGGGCCCGCAGGTGGGGATGCCGGCGGCGGCGAGCTGTTGGTGGACGATCCTGGCGTACTCGGTGCCGTCGGGGTACACGACGGCGTGCCGCCACAGCGGGACACCGTGCTCGAGCCCGGCCACCACCGCGTGCACCGTGGCCCGCACCTCCTCGTCGGGGTCGGCGCAGGCGACGACCCCGGTGCAACCCGGTGCCGGCCGCTCGCCGCCCACGGCGGCGCCGGAACCGTCGACGAGGGTCCGGAGCAGGGCAGCCTCAGCCGGGGCGGGCTCGGCGAGGTCGAAGGTCACGACGGTGCCGAGCGCGGCCCGGGCCGGGCCGTGCGCGGCCCGGGTGGCAGCCCGGACCAGGTCGCCGGGGTCGGCGAAGCCGTGGGCGCGCAGGCGCCGGCGGACCGCCGGCACGAGCCGGGCGAGCTGGCCCGTGCGGCCGGGGCGCCCGCACAGCGAGGCCATCGCGTCGTCGTCGCAGCGGCGCAGCTCAGCGAAGGTGCGGCGAAGGGCCTCGAGGCTACGGGAGTTGGCGGACAGCGCCGCCAGGCGGCCTCCCGACGACAGCGCTTCGGCCCGGATGGCCTCGGCGTCCACCGCCGCCGGCGCCGGCCGGAGCCCCTCCTCGGCGAGCACGGGGGCGCCGAGCGAGCGCACGAGCCCGTCGACGGTGGTGCACTCGACGTTGGCCACGCCCCGGCCCCCTCCGCCCGTGAGGCCCAGCGCCCGGCGGGTGGACACGGCGGCGAATCCCGAGGGTGCGACCACCGTCACCGGTGCCAGCGGCCGGCCGCCCTTGGCGGCGTCGACCGCCGCCGCGAGCGCAGCGTGCGACACCGCCCACGCGGCGCGGCCCGTCGAGTCGTCGCCCGGTGCGCGCCTTGTCATCGCCGGCCAATGCTACGTCCGAGGTGTGTCGTCGCCCCCGGCCGACCTTCGAGCGCCGGCGCGGCCGCTGCTCAGAGGTGCACGGTGGCGTCGAGGGCTCGTGCCCAGGGGTCGTGCACCCGCACCTGCTGGGCGACGTGGGTGGCGATCCGTTCGGCTTGCGTGCGCGACACGGTGGGGTCGAGCCAGAGGTCGACGACCAGGCCGCCGTTGCGGCGATGCACCTCGACCACGCCCGAGCGGCCGTCGGCCCCGTGCCGGCGCAGCTCGTGGAGCATCGCCTTGGCCGCGACCGCCGTATGGTCCGCGAGCGGGGCCTGCGCGAGGGCGGCGATGACCGCACCGGCGCGCCGGCGCGACGTGACGGTGGCCGAGGGGAGCAACGACCCTTCCTCGACGTCGCCGACGAGGACGGTCGGTATCCGGCGGCGCACCGCGCAACGCGCGCCCTCGGTCGGGGGCGTCGGCAGGTCCTCGCGCCCGACCTGCACGCAGACGTCGATGCGCTTGTCGTCGAGCGGGCACCTCCCCCCGGCCAGCGCCACGCAGTCGTAGGCGTCGGTGTTGGCGCCGCAGGTGTGCACAACGTGGCCGTCGGCCTCGAGCTCCTCGACGAGCGACTGCGCGTCGGGACTCGTGACGTCGGGGATCAGGACGTGCATGGTTCCTCCTGCCAGTGCCGGCGGTGCATGCCGACCGGTGTCGGTTCTCCCGGCCAGCGTTGCCCGATGGGGCGCGTGCCGACCAGGGCCGAAGGTCACGTGGCCGGAGGCAGGGGGGTTTCGGGGCCGTAGGCGTGGCTGACGTGCAGGCGCCACCAGATGGCGAAGGTGTCGCGCAACATCTCGACCACGACACGGGTGGAGACGGTGGAGCGGAACCGGCGCAGGATGCGAACCGGCGCCTCGACGAAGTTCTCGTAGCCGTGGCGGCGGGCGAGCACGAGCAGTTCGAGGTCGAACGCGAACCCCTGCTCCACCATCCACGGCAGGACCGCCTCGAGCACGTCGCGGCGTACCAGCTTGATCCCGGCCTGGGTGTCGCGGACCTTCAGGTGGAAGAGGAACCGGACGAGATTCTGGTATCCCCACGAGTACACGCGCCGCGCCAGCGGGTACACGACCTCGGAGCGCTCGTGGCGCTTGCTGCCGAGCACGCCGTCGGGGCGTTCGCGCGCCGCGATGGCCAGGAAGTCGGCGAGCAGGTCCGGGGGAACGTCGCCGTCTGCATCGATGAAGCCGAGGTAACGACCCCGACCCCGCGCCAGTCCGGCCCGCACGGCCTGGCCCTTGCCGACGTGCTCGGGCAGCACCACCAGGTGTACCCCGCTGGCCTCGCCCTCCGGCAGGGTCGCCTCGCTGCCGTCCGTGGACCCGTCCGAGACGGCGAGCACCTCGAAGGTGGCGCCCGTTGCCCGTAGGACCGCCACCACCTCCCGCACCGTCGCGCCGAGGCGGGGACCCGGGTTGAAGAAGGGCATGACGACGGTGAGGTCGAGCTCGGCCGCGGGCAGCCCTCCGCTCTCACGTCGCACGGCCACGGACCGACCTCCCGAACGATTCTTGCCCCTCCGGTCCGCCCGCGCCGGCGGTTCGGCGCGGCCACTCTACCGACGGACGCGTATCGACCGATAGCGGCCCGTCATCGAACGTGTCGGTCGAGCCGGGCGGCCTCGGGCGGCGCACTAGGCGAAGCGGACGATGCTGACGACGCCGACGACGAGGCAGTAGATCGCGAACGGCCACAGCGTCCGCGTCTGGAACCAGCGTACGAGGAACCGGACCGACACGTACGCGCCGACGGCGGCGCAGACGCTGCCGACCAGGATCTGGAGGTAGATGCCGTGGCCCAGCGAGACGAGGTCGGGGATCTTGTAGAGGCCGGCCGCCAGGATCACCGGCGTCGCCAGGAGGAAGGAGAACCGGGCCGCGTCCTCGTGGTCGAGGCCGCGGACGAGGCCTGCCACCATCGTGATCCCGGAGCGGCTGATCCCGGCGAGCAGGGCGAAGACCTGCGCCACCCCGATGACGCCCGCCTCCTTGAAGTTGAGGGTGTCCAGCCGCCGGCCGGGCTCGGCCGACGTGTCGGACTGCGGGGACCGGGCGGCGAGCGCACGGACCTCGTCGCGGCGGCGAAGGCGTTCGCCGGCCATGAGGACGAGGCCGTTGATCGTGAGGAAGACGGCCGCCGCGGCCGGCTTGGCGAAGATCGTCCGGAGCTCGTGCTCGAACGCGATGCCCATGATGCCGGCGGGGATGGTGGCGACGACGAGGAGCCACGCCAGCCGCTGGGAGGGGGTCTCGATCCGGCGCGTGCGGATGGTGGCGAAGAAGCCGCCGATGATGCGCACCCAGTCGGCGCGGAAGAACCACAGCAACGCAAACGCGGTGGCGACGTGCAGGCCCACGACGAACGCGAGGAAGAACTCCGCCTGGCCCGACGCGGCGGACTGGGAGCTGACGAGGTTGTGCCAGCCGAGCCATGCGGGGACCAGGACGGAGTGGCCGAGGCTGGAGACGGGGAACAGCTCGCTGAAACCCTGGAGGAACCCGAGGACGATGGCCTGGAGGTAGCTCAGCACGCGGACGTGGTCCTTTCGTGATCCAACGTGGCCGTTCGCTCACGCGTGGCGGCGGCTCCAGAGTGCGATCGGCGCGCCGGGGTACTGCGGCGGAGCGCGAGGCTAACCGGCGCCGCCGAGCGTGGGCGAAGCGGCGTGCATGGTTGCCGGGGCCGGATCGAAGGACCGATGTCCCCAATTCACGCGACCTTCACACCTTCTCAGCCTCGTTTCGGGCCCTTCCCAGGCTCCTCCCAGGTGCGTCCGCCATCCTGGGGGCAACGGGCGGGCGCCCCGGCCGGAGGGCGGGAGGCGACGGACGCGACGGGAGGTCTCGCAGGTGCGGATCCTGGTGCTCGGTGGTGACGGATACCTCGGCTGGCCGGTGGCGCTCCACCTGTCGCGGGCGGGGCACGACGTGGGCGTGGTCGACAGCTTCGTCCGCCGTCAGTACGACCACGAGATGGGCGTCGACAGCCTCGTCCCGATCTGCAGCCTCCGCCAGCGCGTCCGGACCTGGGAGGCCGTCTCCGGCCACCAGATCGAGGTCTTCACCGGGGACCTGACCGACGCCGAATTCGTCGACCAGACCTTCGCCCGCTTCGGGCCGGAGGCGGTCGTGCACTTCGCCGAGCAGCGCTCCGCCCCCTATTCGATGATCGACCGCAAGCACGCGGTCTACACCCAGGTGAACAACGTGGTCGGCACGCTGAACCTGCTGTACGCCATCGCCGAGCACGACCCCTCCATCCACCTGGTCAAGCTCGGGACGATGGGGGAGTACGGCACGCCCAACATCGACATCGAAGAGGGCTTCATCGAGATCACCCACAAGGGCCGCACCGACGTGCTGCCCTATCCGAAGCAGCCGGGCTCCTTCTACCACCTCTCCAAGGTCCACGACAGCCACAACATCCAGTTCGGATGCCGCATCTGGGGCCTGCGCGCCACCGACCTCAACCAGGGGATCGTCTACGGCCAGGAGACCGGCGAGACGGTCCTGCACCCGGATCTGGCGACGCGCTTCGACTACGACGGCGTGTTCGGCACGGTGCTCAACCGCTTCTGCGTCCAGGCCGTCGTCGGCCACCCGCTGACCGTCTACGGCAAGGGGGGCCAGACGCGGGGGATGCTCGACATCCGCGACACGCTGGCCTGCGTCGAGCTGGCCGTCCTCAACCCGCCGGCCGAGGGCGAGTACCGGGTCTTCAACCAGTTCACCGAGTCGTTCTCGGTGCAGCAGATGGCGGAGATGGTGGCCGAGGCCTTCCCCGGGGCCGTCCGGATCGAGCACCTCGAGGACCCGCGCGTGGAGAAGGAGGAGCACTACTACCGCGCCGCCCACACCAAGCTCCTCGACCTCGGGCTGGTGCCCCACCTGCTGGAGCCGTCGACGATCCGGGGGCTGCTCGCCGTGGTCGACCGCCACCGGGACCGGGTGGACTTCTCGGCCATCGAGCCGACCGTCCATTGGCGGCGGACGGCGAGTCGCCTGGCCACCACCGGCGGCCTCGTCGCCGGCTGACACCGCCGGCTCGCGCCCGGCCGCCGGCCGCCGTGCCGGGTTCGTATCCGGCCGGGTCCGTTGACACACCGGTGCCGAGCTCGGGCAGGGCCGCCGGCCCGGTAGGGTCACACGGATGGTTCGCGACAGGCGCCGATCGCGGCGCCGGCGCGCCGCCCGTCTCGACTCGGTGCAATTGGTGGCGCTCGTCGTGGGCGCGGTGCTCGTCGCCGTGCTGGTCGTCGGTACGATCGAGGCGGTCGGCCCGGCCTCGGCGACCTACGACCGCACCCTGGCCCGAGGATTCGCCGCCATGGCCACACCCATCGCCCGGCGGTCCAACGCGACGGGCGCGGCCGTCCTGTCGACGCTGGCGGCCACACGGTCGCTGCCCCGCCCCACGCTGTTCTCCGACCTGGACGCGCTCGCCGGCGCCGCCGCCTCCGAGTCGCAGGAGATGGCCGGGGCCGGCTCTCCTCCGGTGACCGGCGGGGCGTCCGACGAGTGCGTGCGCGCGCTGGCCGCCCGATCCGGGGCCACCGCGAGCCTCCGTGACGGGATCGAGCAGGTGCTCGGCGGCCCGACCGGCACCGCCGCGACCGCCGGCGACCAGCCCTCCGCCCTCCGACTGCTCGTCTCGGCGGGAGCGCAGATGGCCGACTCGGACGACGCGTGGGCCTCCTGCCGGGCCGCGTTGGCGCGTCGGTCGCGTGCTGCGGTGGTGCCGCGCTCGAGGTGGCTCGTCGACCCCGCCGCCTTCGACCTGGCCGGGCTCACGGCGTTCGTGAACACCGTGGTCGGCCTGCCCGCGCTCGTTCCCGCACCCCGCCTCGCGATCATCGCCTTCGACTCGGTGCCGGCCGCGGTGGTGAGCGGCCCGGGCCCCGGGACCGTGCCGACCACCTCGTCGCTCGCGCTGGACGTCGTCGTGTCCAACCTCGGCAACGTCGACGAGGCCGGCGTGCGGGTGTCGGCCGTCGCGACCC
>Ga0187770_10000923_pt1 | contig 15021 bp, 13 predicted proteins | sample 0116_SJ02_MP02_2_FD_133154 | JGI IMG/M metagenome (GOLD analysis project Ga0187770, IMG submission 133154) | Tropical peat soil microbial communities from peatlands in Department of Meta, Colombia - 0116_SJ02_MP02_20_MG | ecosystem: Environmental > Terrestrial > Soil > Wetlands > Peat | place...
GTGTTGCACTTGCTTATTGAACTCGGGATTCACATTCGTCCCTCCCATCAAGAAAATCGATTTCATCTCAACTATCAAAAAAATCTATTCATGTGTGGATTCTCGATGTTTGTTTTATAATTGTACATTGTCAAATCCTGGGGATTTTCCCCTCACCCCGCCCTCTCCCGCAAGGGGAGAGGGGGATTATTTTAAGTGGAGGGCGGCTGATGGATTATATCAAAGATTTGATCAAAATCGTCGGCGAGGAGAACGTACGGGCCGATGAAATCGAGCGCCTCTGCTACTCCAGAGATCTGTCGGTCCACGAAGCCGTCCCGGATGTCATTGTCTTTGCCAAAACCACAGAAGAAGTTTCAAAAATAATGTTTTTGGCCAATAAGGAAAAAATTCCTGTGACCCCGAGGGGATCGGGGACAAGCGCCGTGGGCAGCGCCTTGGCTGCGAAGGGAGGCATCCTGCTTGATCTGAGCAGAATGAACCGTATTTTGGAGATAGATAAAGAGGATGGGTATGTCGTGGTCGAGCCCGGCGTGATCTGCAACAACCTCAATTTGGCCATTGCCCCCACCCATTTTTTTCCTCCTGATCCCGGGAGTGTGAATCTTGCATCACTGGGAGGAATGGTTTCAACCAACGCCAGCGGAAATCGGGCCCTGAAGTACGGGACGACCAAGAATTATGTCTTGGGGCTGGAAGTCGTGCTGAGCGACGGTCGAGTGATTGACACAGGCTCGGTCTTAGGCAAAACTTCTTCCGGATACGACCTGACCCAGCTCTTCACCCAGGCCGAGGGCACGCTGGGGATTATCACAAAGATCATTCTAAGAATCCTCCCCGTTCCCGAATATGTTGCCTTTGCAGAAGCGCGATTTCCCTCCACCATAGAGGCCGGAAAGGCTGTTCGGGAGATCTTGACCTCAGGCATTGCTCTCTCTTCCTGTGAGATTTTGGACAAAGTGACGATCGATGTGGTGAATAAAGCCATGGGACTCGGCATCCCCGATCGAGTCGGATGTCTTCTCTTCGTTGAAATCGACGGAAATAAAAAGGCGGTTCAGGAGAATATAGCGAAAATCAATAAGATTTGTGAGGCCAATAACGGTATTGAAAACAAATGGGAGGATGATCCTGCAAAACGCCTTAAGATGTGGGCCGCTCGTCAAGGGATTATCGCCTCCTTGTCAAAAGTCAAGAGAGGGTCAAGGATGCAATCCATTATGGATGATCCGGGAATCCCTATCACCAAAATCCCGGAAGCCATTGTGGAAATCAACAAAATCTCGGAGAAACATCATATCCCCATCAATACCTTTGGTCATATCGGCGACGGGAATATTCATCCTGTCATCATCTCTGACCCCAGAAATAAGGAGCAATGGAATACCATCCAAGAAGTGGCCAAAGATTTAATTGACCTCACGATGCGGCTCAGGGGCACGCTTACGGCCGAGCACGGAACAGGAATGGCCAAATCGCCTTATATCAAGAGGGAGCTTGGAGAAACGCTCGAAGTGATGAAGGAGATCAAGAAAGCCCTTGACCCAAACAACATACTCAATCCGGGAAAGATGGGGTTTGATGACTCGATCAAAGGCATCTATGAGAATTTTGCTTTTCTTCCTCTGATTGAAAGGCCTGACAAGATTCAACCCTTTGGCGAGGCACTGGATAATGAGATTATGGCCTGTATCATGTGCGGTTTCTGTCGAGCCGGGTGCCCTACGTATGGGGAGACTTCCCTCGAATCGATCAATGCGCGCGGAAGGGTGATCCTGGCCTATCATCTCCTTACAGGGAAACTGAAACCTTCGAAAGAGCTTGCAGAAAGGTTTTATAAGTGTACCACCTGTCTGAACTGCAATGCCGTCTGCCCCGCAGGGGTCAAGGTTTCCGATATTGTCCAGGCAGCCCGCGTTCGACTGGTAGAGGCGGGGTATCTTCCGCCCATCCATCGAACGCTGATACAATCGATTGAAGAAAAGGGAAACCCCTTTGGCGAAGCCATAGAAAAAAGAAGTGACATCTATCCCGCGGAGTTTAAGTTTAAGGAGAAGGCATCCACCCTTCTTTTTTTCGGGTGTGTGGCGTCCTATCAGGACATCAATCTCATTCCAAGTATCTTGAAGATCATGGAGAGGGCGAAGATTGACTATACGACATTGGGAAATAACGAGCATTGTTGCGGCTATATCTCTTATCTGGCAGGGGATCAAAAAGAATTTGAAGGATGTATTAAAAAGAATCTGGGTCATTTCGAACGGATGGGTCTCAAAGAGATTGTCACCACCTGTGCCGGATGTTTTCGAACCTTTAAAGATCTTTACCCAAAACACAACGGCTTTCCTAACGTCCAGGTCTATCATGCGGTAGAATATCTGGAAAAGCTCATCACCAGCGGTAAGCTCAGCTTTAAGGATGGGGCAAAAATGAAGGTAGCCTATCACGACCCGTGTGATATCGGCCGGCATATGAATATCTATGATCCGCCCCGCAATGTCATCAAGGCCATCCCGTCCGTAGAATTGATCGAATTCCCTCATAACAGAAACCTCGCTAAATGCTGTGGCGGCGGCGGGGGCCTTAAGGCTTACGATACGGAAATGAGTTTAGATATAGCCTATAAACGCGTTCAACAGGCTTCGACCATAGGAGCGGATACCATTGTCTCCGCCTGCCCGGCCTGTAAGTCGAACCTTCAGCTGGCAGCGGCGAAACTCCGAAAAGAGAAGAAAGGCCGGATCAAAGTGATGGATATTACGGAACTGGTAGCGGAAGCCTTGGCCTGAAACGCAAAGCGCATAGAGCAAAGAGTATAGCGATAGAAAAAGCACCAAGTCCCAAGCATCAAATAACAAACAAACCTAAATGACTCAAATTCAAAATTCTAAACGAATCCTTTGGGTGATTTGAAATAGAGGATTGGAGCTTATTTGGAATTTGGAATTTGTAGTTTGGAATTTTAGCGCTATGCGCTGAGCGCTTTGCGCTAAGCGTCATTTGGTAAGGTATTCTTTCCAAATCTCCTCGAACCTGTCGGTCAACTCCCTGAACTCATACAGAAGCGTCATCTCGTTGAGGTATTGATCCAATGAAGCAGCCTTCGACGTCTCCACGAATCTCCTGCAGCTCTTTCTGAGGCCGGGTCTAAGCTTATCACATCCAATCGTATCTGCCACGGCTCTCACCGGCAAGCCCCTGTGCGCCATGCCCGCTTCATCGTAAAACCTGCCATGGAGGCAACGAATGCACCTGGTCTTTCTCAGTTGAATCGCCTTATCGATTTCTTCGTCAACCGCCTGGCGAATCATCTTCTTCAGAAGGACCGTTCTTTCCTTCTGAGCCATCGCCCTTGTCAATTTGATGATTTCTTTCTTCGTCTCCCGGATCGCTTGGGCCATTCCATCCATAATAACGTGTGGCGTCAGGGAGTGCTCCAAGCGGAGAAGTCTTACCTCCTGGATGATCAGGGTCCTGATCCCCAGCTTTACCGCATCCCTCAATTCTTTGTCTTTCACCTGCATATACATCTCTTACCAAAAAGAGAGATTTTTAGCAAGGGAGAAATGCTCGCGTTTTTTCTGAGAGGAAGGTGGACCATCTGGGTATCGGTCCATCCTGAAATACTGGAGTAGTTTTTGAAAATCTCCAGATTGAATTGGATTGGTTGCCATTGCGAAAAGATGGGTTTCGCAGGAACAATCGGTCGAACCGAATCCGGGAACGGACCATTCGGCAATTTGTGACATCGCCTTTGCAACTTCGCATTCGAGCCGTTCTGAAGAGCGGATGGCCAAAATAGAATGGAATTCAGCTATTGCTCTCAACGCATCGATGTGCCAGTGATATTGCTTTCTCAAACGCCGGTGTCGCTCCATCCTCTTCGAAAGATTGGTCATGGCAGACCCGACGTAAATATAAAAGCCTTTTCTAAAATGTACCTTCCCCAGTTTTCCAACCCCTATCTTCCGATTCCTCCTCATATTCAAAATCAGAAGATAACTCCCCCGGTCCTTGGCCTCCCTTTCAATCGTGTCCCAGGGGACGTTAAGAACCCTGGCATTAGGAGAAAGTGAAAGATCCGGACCCCATCGGACAGAGAGGGGGATGACTTGGACCGTGTCCCGGATCTGCAGAAAGGTCCGTGAGAAATTTAGGTCTGTATGAAAATCGGGCATGAAGACTCTTGCAAATGGCCAATGGATGATGAAGAGGAGAACGGTTCTGATCCCCTCTTCTGAAATCTTAGCCAGTTCCTTTAAGTGCCGAGCCCCTCTTTCGGTCACGGCATCAGGGAACATAGCCACTCTCTTCCCCACCAGGGTGCAAGACTTCACTTCCATAAGAATGAGTTTGTTTCTTTCCTCCAGAAGAAAATCGAATCGGCTTCTCCCTACCTGAATCTCGGCTTTTGCGATTCTTGCACTCTCTAATCCAGGTACCCTTCTTTTCTGAAGAAGATACCTGGCCACTTCATTCGTAAGATGGGTGTGGAGCATAATGGGTCGACCTTCCCGGTCGACAGCCACGACTGTGTAACGGGTTTTCCGATCTGAAGATTTTCCTCCCTTCACCAAATAAATCCTGCGGCCGGGAAGAAGAAGCTCCTGAAGCCTCCCTGGATTTGGCAGAAAAGCGGATAGGATTCTTTTCTTCCATTTGCATTGAATCAAAAAACGGTTGGGCCGGCTGAGGAATTCCGCTTCCAGGCTGTTATTAAAAAGTCTTAAGCACCTCATGATTGTTTTTAATTCAACTTTTTTAACATATTCCATTCCTTGCGGACAACGAAGGGATGTTAAAACACGAAAAACATAAGAAAAACTCCGCATACACGAGTCCAAAATATCTTGACTTTAAGTGCATATTTAAGTAATGATTCGGTAGCTTTTCGCTCATCAAAACCTCTTTTCCACAACGATGTTTATGTTAGAAACTTCTGCTCAAGCTTTGCCTTCACGGTTGACCATTTCAGTGATCATTCCAGTGCGAGATGGCGGCCTGGGTTTCCGCAGGTGTCTGCAAGGGATTACGGAGGCTGCTCCGGCCTCCACTGAAATTATCGTGGTAGCGGACGGAGATACGGATGGTTCCTGGCACGTGGCAGAAGAATTCGGAGTGAAGGTTTTCAGAAATGATAGGCCGCAGGGTCCTGCTCGAGCTCGAAATCTTGGAGCGCGGGCCGCGCAAGGAGATATTCTTTTCTTTCTTGACGCGGATGTGATGATCCATCCCGATGCGATTCCACTGGTCGAAACGACTTTTCGCAACGACCCCCGACTGGCCGCCCTCTTCGGGTCCTACGATGATGAACCCGGCGAAAGCAATTTTCTTTCTCAGTATAAGAACCTATTTCATCACTACGTTCATCAGATATCACGAGAAGAAGCCTCCACATTTTGGAGCGGCTGTGGAGCCGTTCGTCGTAAGGTTTTTCTGGAACTGGGTGGCTTCAACGAAACTTACCAAAAACCCAGTATCGAAGATATCGAGCTGGGTTACCGAATGAAACAAGCGGGATATCGAATCCGCCTCTCGAGGGAGGTTCAAGTCAAACATCTGAAACGATGGAATATCCGCAGCCTGCTAGAATCCGACTTTTTCGACCGCGCCCTTCCATGGACAGAACTGATTTTAAGGGATCGCCGTTTCGTTAATGATTTGAATCTGCGATTCTCAAGCCGCCTCAGTGTGGTGTTGATCTATGGTTTTTTGGCGGCCTTAGTCGGAGGCTATTGGTGGCCTCGTTCCTTTGCTGCAGCCGGTGGATTGGCCCTTCTGCTCATCATCCTTGGCATGCCTGTGTACCGGTTTTTCCTTCAAAGACGCGGGTTCTGGTTTATGATCGGTACAATTCCTTGGCAGTGGTTCTACTTTCTTTATTGTGGTTTGGCTTTTGTCATTGGTCTAGTTCAATTCTTCTTCTCCAGGCGAAAATCTCCTAAGGTTGGTTTGTCAGTCGCCCCATAAGGATGATCTGACGCCGGCTCATTCTTGGAGTGGAGCGGATGGAGCATCGTCCCGTCGTGATCATTGGTGCCGGTCCCGCAGGTTTGACGGCTGCCTATATGCTTTCCAAAGCGGGGGTGCGATCTATCGTCCTCGAGAAAGACCAAATGGTAGGTGGGCTCGCAAGGACAGTCAATTACAAAGGCTATTATTTCGACACAGGGGGACATCGGTTTTTCACTAAGGTTGAGTCCATTGACAATATTTGGAAGGAAGTGCTTGGTGAAGATCTACTTCAACGCAACAGACTCTCGCGAATCTATTACAACAAGAAGTTCTTTTACTACCCGCTTCGCCCCTTCAACGCTTTGCTGGGATTAGGGGGATGGAATAGTATTCTCATCCTTTTCAGTTATCTGATCGCCCAGCTATTCCCATCGAAAGACGAGGAAACCTTTGAAGACTGGGTTTCAAACCGTTTCGGGAAACGGCTGTTTAAGATCTTCTTCAAGACCTATACCGAGAAAGTCTGGGGAATTTCTTGCAATGACATCAGCGCAGAATGGGCTGCCCAACGGGTCACAGGACTTTCCCTTATAACCGCCCTAAAAAATGCGATCATCAAGAACCAGAACGGTCAGAGAGACAAAAGGAAAGTAATTAAAACACTGATCGATGAATTCGACTATCCTAAATTTGGACCCGGCATGATGTGGCAAGCCCTGTTGGATATCCTCCAGAGGACGGGTTCTCAGGTCTGGTTGGAAAGCGAAGTTGAGGGAATTTGTTGGTCGGGAAATAAAGTGGAGGCCCTTGAGGTGAAGCGGAACGGAAAAATTGAATTATTATACGGCTCCGATTTTATCAGCAGCATGCCCATCCGTGAAGCCCTGCAAAGGTTTAAACCGGAGGTGCCGAAAGACGTGCTGGATGCGGCCAACGATCTCAAGTACAGGGACTTTCTCACAGTGGCTCTCATCATCAGGAAACCCATGCTTTTTCCGGACACATGGATATACATCCATGATCCCGACGTCAAGGTCGGCCGGATCCAAAACTTCAAGAACTGGAGCCCTTTCATGGTTCCGGACCCAAATAACACGTGTTTAGGTCTGGAATATTTTTGTTACGAAGGGGACGAGCTCTGGAACCTGGCGGATGATGAATTGATTGAACTTGGGAAAACGGAATTGGAAACCTTGGGTCTGGCGAATCAAGACGATGTGCAAGAGGGTACAGTGGTGCGGATGCCAAAAGCCTACCCCATTTACGATTTAACTTACAGGAAGTCGCTGGACGTCGTGCGTCAATTCCTGAAACCACTCGGCAACCTTCAGATGGTCGGACGCAACGGGATGCATAAATACAATAATCAGGACCATTCCATGCTGACGGCCATGCTTTCAGCGGAAAATATCCTCGGGGCGAACCATGACCTGTGGGCAATCAACGTCGAGCAGGAATATCATGAGGAAATAACCTTGGAACCTGGCGAGGAAGCGGCCTTAGATAAACTCCTCCCAGCTGTATTTTCGAGGATGGATCAATTAGGACTGGCTACAGCGATAGGATCGGTTTGCGGCCTCGTCACTTTTCTTGCCACGATTTGGTTGGTGATGAAGGGCGGAGCGGCACGTCTTTATTTCCAGCTCCTCAACCAATATTTCTTTGGATATACGGTGACGTTAAAAGGCGCGTTTATCGGGATGGCTTATAGTTTTTCATGGGGATTTCTCTCCGGATGGCTTTTCGCTTATCTGAGGAACTTTTCTATGGCCTATTATATTTATCGGATAAAAAGAAAAGCTGAATTGCTCACGTTCAGGGATTTTTTAGATCATTTCTAATCGGAATGGTCGCATGGGAATAGGGAATATGTGTCAATAAACAGAAAGGTCGATAGCCTTCCATAAAGACAACAATGGAGCGTTACCATGGCATCAGAAAAAATTCCGAACGAAGAGAAATTGCTAAGAGGTGTCCTGCGCCTCAACTCGAAGATCATGGGATTGGTTCTCGGCATTGTCATAGGTCTGATTATCTTCATCGGAACCAACTGGCTCTTAATAAAGGGCGGCTATACCACTTCCGGTGGAAAGTACGTCGTGGGTCCGCATTTACAGCTTCTCAGTCAGTTCTTTATTGGATATAAAGTCTCATTTTGGGGAAGCATCATCGGTTTTTTCTACGGCTTTGCCCTGGGGACATTGTGTGGCTCAGCTATTGGCTGGATTTACAATAAGATTGTCGACGTCAGAACAAAATAGGTCATTATCGGGTTAGCGTGGATGTGGGTTGTTTAAAAGACCCCCCTCCTCTCTGAGGTGTGTGGGGGTTACCTTCATCACTCGGTGGACCCGACTTTGATCCAACCGAATAATCCCTGCCTGGCAGGGAAGATTGACGGGGAACAGCAGGAACGTGACTCTCTCTGAAGGGCCCCAATTGTCAGTGATCATACCTTCTTTCAATTCCAGGGGAACCATAGAAGCCTGCCTCGAATCATTAGAAAACCAAGCCACCGACAAGACTTTTGAGATTATCCTGGTCGATAGTTCTACGGATGCTCACATCGAGAGGGCTGTGAAGAGATTTCCAAGGGTCAGGTTATACCGATTCCCGGAAAGAAAGTTTCCTGGCGACGCGCTGAATTTCGGTATCTCTAAGGCTAAGGGTGAAATACTGGCATTTATCGGGGCTGATTGTATCGCGGATCAGAATTGGGTCGGTGAAACCCTAAAGGCTCATCAATCGGAATACCCTGTCATCGGGGATGCGGTGGATAACGGAAATCCTGAAAGTTATGTGGGATGGGGACATTATTTCTGTGAGTTCAACCAATGGATGCCCCGATCTTCAAAACGCCAGATGGATGACGCCTGCTGCCTCTCTCTTAAACGGTGGGCCTTCAACAGGTATGGGCCTTTTCTGGAAGGGACCTATTGCTCGGATACCGTATTTAATTGGAAGTTGGCCAAGGATGGATATAAACCGTTATTTATCCCATCGATAAAAATATCCCATATCAACATTGAAAGTTTGAAAGCGTTTCTGAAACATGAAATAATCCACGGAAGATCCTTGGCTAAAGTCAGAACCATGGAGCAAAATTTCTCCATGTTGCAAAGAATATTTTTTATTTTGATATCGCCGTTGTTGCCTCTTTTACTGTTTTATCGCACGGCACGGCGTATTTTCAAAAATAGAATCTACCTTAAACAATTCTTGTTTTCGTTCCCGCTTGTTTTTTTGGGATTGAGCTTATGGTCTTGGGGGGAATTTCTTGGATACTTATCAAAGCCAAAGAAACGGACCGGCCGCAGTGTAGAGCATCGGAACATATTCCCCTAACTTTTTGTCAGCGATAAGGGATTTAGAAAAAGGTTGGTGAAACGGAACGTACTGATGTCCGTCAATCTGAGGCTCCGTAGGTTATGGCATCTCTATTGGAAAAAGGAAAACTTCTGAAAGGATTGCTCACCCGGGAAAGGGCCTTGTAGGACCCCTCTATGCCACTGTGGATATTACCCGGCGTTGCAACCTCCATTGCCCGGCTGTCCTTACCACTCGATAGAAGCGAACCTCCCATTACCTGGGGAGAAGGAAATACTTGATATCCCCTTTGATCTATTCAAGAGATTATGTAATGAACTCAGAACGATGGGCACCAGGAGCTTGATCATTACGGCAGAAGGTGAACCCATTCTGCATCCTTTAATCTTTGAGATGATTTCAAAGGCCAAGGAGATGGGGTTCCAGGTTACTCTGTTTACGAACGGCACGCTCCTTGACGAAGTAAGAGCCCGAGCTTTGATTGATTCCCGACTCGATCTGCTCAGGATCAGTCTTTGGGGCAGCACGCCGGAAGAATATGCAAAAACTCATCCAAGAACAGACCCGGCGAATCTCAGTAAGGTGATAGACGGAACTAAACTCATGGTTTCGAATAAAGCGGCGCGAAGAAACAGTTTCCCCTTCATTCAGCTTTACCAGCCTTTCACCCGATACAACTTTGAAAGGGTCGAAGATAGGGTTAGATTGGCCCTCGCAACAAGATGCACGGACCTGCCCTTTTCTCCTTTTGTCTCTCTTCAGGGTAAATCACCCAATCTTGTCCTCACTCCGGACGAAGAAAGGCAGATCAGCCTCACCTTATTCTGTCTGAGAAAAAGACTGAAATCGCTCTCGATCAGTCATAACATCAATGAAACCCTCCTTTACTACAGGATGGGTAAAGCGATGTGGCAAAAACAACCGTGCTACATCGGCTGGCTTCATGCCCGCATCACGGCGGATGGGACGGTCCTTCCCCGCGTCAGATGCAACCTATCGATGGGCCGTCTTGAAGAGAAAGGATTCCATGAAATTTGGAACGGGGTGGAATACCAAAATTTTCGACGGCAGACTCTCACGAGGCAAGGATTGATCTCCGTCGGAAAAGAATGCGACTGTATCTTCTGCTGTCACCTTAGGGATAATGTGCGTGTTCACCGCTTCTTTAAACGGTTTTTACCTTTTCTGCGTCATCCAAATAAGAAATGGTGGTGATCGAAGGGCTGATTCTGGCATCGACTGACACTTCGAACCCTCTGCAGGCAGCATTTTAATTATGGTCGGGGTGCTTTCCGCTTTCGCCAACTCCGTGCCCGGCGCCGCTTGGACCGCCTCAAGTTAGAACCGTTATCATTTTACGCCAATATGTTACGATAGCCTTTGTCTGACGTCCAAGGGTCCGAAAAGCATCGGCTTCTGACATTGATCCTCCTGTCGCAAGGGATAAGCGCAATAGGTTTTCTGTGGCAGATGCTGAGACACCTCATCAAGAAAAACGGCCAAACGCTCTCATCGAGGCGGTATGATTGACGAAGAACGAATCACCATTCGAAATGCCAGTTTCCTCCTGGCTCAAAGTGGATTTCATATCGTCGCCAGCTTTCTCTTCGCAATTCTGGTGCCCCGGATGATGGGACCCGGCGACTATGGACGCTATGCCTTGATCACCTCTCTTTACCTCTGGCTTGTGTGGGGGAGTGATCTTGGCTGCACCCAGGTCATGGGGAGGTATGTCCCAGATTTCTTACTCAAAGGAGAGAAAGAGAAACTCCAAAAGTTCTTTACCAATCTATTGGCAGCGACCTTGGCAAGCGGTGCCCTGTGCGCATGCTTGTATCTACTGCTCACCTCCCTATGGCTCACCGACCTTAGCTTACTCCTGCTGATTACGATGTCGGCCGCCTTGCTCCTTGAAGCGGCTTCCCATCCTTTCTTCGCTCTGTTCTTAGGCCTTAACAAAGCAGCGCGTTGGGGGATGGGCGAAATACTTCGCCATTGGTTTCTCCTTGTCTTGATCATTATCGGGTTTTACGCAGCCGCTCTGCCGGGGGCTTGCCTGGGACTGTGGCTTACCGAGTTCATCGTCCTATGCATTGGTGCCTGGTGGGGGAAATCGTATTTTTCTTGGACGGAATTGCGCCTGGACCTGCATTATCTCACCCCGTATCTTCGATTCGGTCTGATCTTTCTCATTCTTAATCTGCTCTCTGCCGCTTTCCAACGCAGCGGAGAGGTATTGGTGCGTTTGTTTTATCACGATTATGTCCAGGTAGGGTATTTTGGACTTGCCAATAACGTGTATCTCACGATCTCTCTGGTCATTCCGCAATTTACGATCGCTTTTGCTCCTCTCATGGTCACGCTCCAAGCGCAGGGCGAAACTAAAATTCTCAGACAGTGGATAGAACGATTGATCAACGGGTTGACCGTGGCCGGGATGTTTGTGGTGTTTGGTGTTCTTCTTCTCGGAAAAGATCTGGTTCCCCTGGTTTTGGGTGCTGCCTACCGGCCCGTGATAGCCAATCTGTTCCCTCTCTCTTTAGCGCTGTGGGCTCAGATCCTGATCAGTGTGGCCATACTCCTTACGGTCGTCTATAACTATCCCAAAACAGCGCTGATGGCGGTGGTCGTGCGTCTCGCGGCACTCTGGATTCTCGGGCCTTTTCTCATCGCCAAATGGGGAAGCCTCGGAGGGTGCTTTGCTGTCCTATCGGCATCGGCTATCTGCGCAGGCTATTTGACATGGCGTATGAAAAAAGTGATAAGCTATTCACTAAGAAAGTGGGCATCGATCATTGTCTTGGGATTCGTTTTCCTACCCTTCTTGTGGCTGCAGGCTTCGTGGTCAATCAATGTGTTGCTCTATGCCATTTTTGCAATGGGTTATTGTATTCTTTTAATACTTTTCCGAATCATCACATTTTCTGAAGCAGTTGCTTTAGGACGAGCATTCCGTTCAAAAAATGCGATAGTCAACGTGTCAAAAAGACCTGGGGAAGAATATCTTGACGGATAAAAAAGAGAATATCTGGGAAGGATTTCCACGAACCTATCAGGCTCAAGGGCCACAGAGATTGTGGCGGACCCATAGCGACTCCGTCAACAAGGCTCTCGTGGCTCGATGGAAACCCGTGGAACAGGGTGAGACTCTCCTCAAGACAGACCTATTCGATGAAGCCGTCGGCGAGGGCTTGTCACCGTTATTGGCCTCTCAGGCAAAGAGCGTATTTTATACCGACCTGTCGCCTGAAATTCACCAGATGGCACGATGCCGCTATCCCGGTCTGCATACGGTTGTAGCGGATGTGCGTCGTCTGCCCTTTTCCCGAGATACATTTTACCGGATCGTTTCCAATTCCACGCTCGACCACTTTCAATCCCTTGAAGACCTCCTGGCCAGCTTCAAAGAGCTCCTTCGGGTGCTTCGTCCGGGAGGACAAATGATCCTGACTTTCGACAACCTTTTCAACCCGATCATCCGTTTACGTAATTGGCTTCCTTTCCGTTTGCTCAAACGACTCAAGATCGTCCCTTACTATGTTGGGGTTGCCTTAGGGCCGAATCAGTTGGAGCACCTTCTGAGAGAGAATGGATTCGAGGTCCTCGAAGTGGACGCCGTTATGCATTGCCCGCGTGTGCTGGCGATCATCGTAGCTCGCTGGCTGGAAAAACATGTCACGCTCCGGGCACAACGATTTTTCTTGCGTCTTCTGATGGTTTTTGAAGGGTTATCCCGGTTGCCGACACGTTTTTTTACCGGATACTTTATCGCCATCAAAGCAACGAAGCCCTGAAATTTGCTGGACTTCGACGATGGAATTATAGTAAGTTAGCCTCTGACGTTGAACCAAATCGGAGGGCTCTGATCACATCCGGGAGGAAAGAACCAGCGGAGTTTGAAAATGGAAATAGACGAAACCATCAAAGGGAGGAGATCGATACGGAGATACCAGGATAAGGATATTCCAGACGCTGTCGTTAAAGAGCTGCTCGATCTAGCTACCTATGCGCCTTCTTCGATGAACGGTCAGCCATGGTATTTTATCGTCGTCAGGACGGAAAAAACAAAGGAACAGATCGTAGAAATCAAAAACAGATATTGCCCTGTGAAGAAACAAGACTATAAAGCTGATTTCTTGCGGAAGGCTCCTGTCATCATCGTCGTTTGCGTGGACAAAGAAAAGTCGTATGACCGAGAAATTGAAAATGGCGTTTTGGCTACAGCGAATCTCATGCTCGGAGCCTATAGCAGGGGGTTGGGCAGCGTCTATCTGTCGGCCTACCGGATAGGACAACCGGAGATCTCACAACAACTGCGGCAGATTCTCAATATACCTCAAAACATAGACCCGATCACCATCGTCCCTTTAGGTCACCCGGATGAAATCCCTGAGGCAAAGAATCTCATTCCACTGGAAAGGATAATTTCTTATGAAATTTTTGGCCAAAAATAAGGCAGAATTCGGCCAGAGAATTGATTCAACATATTCCCCGGATTCGAGCATCGTCCTCCGGTACCGGAATGCCTTCCAATGGGGGGAGACAGTCGAGGAAGATTCGAATTGTAAAAAATGGCTCGAAAAGACGAGCATCCGGGAAGGGGCAAGGATCTTCCCGTTCTTGACCTACAAAGGAGTGGAAATCTCCATTTTAGACGAAACCTCTTTCATGCACACAAAAACACTGAAGTCCGTTGATGGATGCGTTACGGCCGCAAAATGTAAATTGAGCGGTTACGAAAGGGTGGTGTTCGAGTCCGGTGGCAACACTGGAGCAGCTTTAACGCAATATGGTGTCCGGGTAGGATTAGAGATATTCATGTTTATTCCAGAAGAAAATGTCTCCCTGCTGAACAGCAGCATTTTCAAATCAGGCAAAGCCCACCTTTTTGCAGTGGAGAAACCCGGCTTGGTGAAGAAGGCCGCCAATTATTTTGTAACCCAGAGTGGATTGCCACGTATCCCAGAGAGAGATTGGCGTTATCAAGCCTCGATGTTTAGAGGTTCTTTTATCCTTGAGCATCTACTGAATAAAGAAAACTTTGACTGGCTCACTCATACCATTAGCGCGGCATACGGACCAATCGGGATCTACAGGATTTTAGCAGAGTTCAGAAAAGAGATGGAACGCCTTCCCGCTTTTCTCGGCATTCAGCAAGAAGTCAACGCCCCCTTGTTCAGAGCCTGGAAAAAACAGGAGGCGAGCGGCCCCCCAGGAGAAATGCATTCCACAAAATACTTGCTGGCCAGGGTATTGTACGATATTCATCCGGAATCAAACGATACTTTTGGAGACCTGGAAAAACTCCTGCTAACCTCCGGTGGAGACCTGACCACAGTCAATCATCGAGAATTCAACGGTTTCCTGGAAGAAACTTATGACGGTAAGAACATTCTAGACCTTCTCAAAGAACGTGGGGTTGAAATTACTGTCAGGGAAGGAGAAGTCATTGAAAAAACAGGCTTGATCGCTTTGGCAGGGACCCTAAAAGAAATAGATAGCGGAAAGATCGCTCAGGGAAACAAAGTGCTGTGCTGCCTAACGAGCGGAATCAGTGAAGCAGATGGCATGGCAATACCTGAATGTCGAATTTCCAGCTTGGACGATTTAGCTGGGACTTTAACTAAAATACCATAACGCATGTTCGAGAACGTTAATTCCGCTAAGAGAATTGCCGTCAAAGACTCCACTCTGAGAGAGGGGTTGGATGTCCCGGATATCCATTTCTCAACAAAGCAA
>Ga0187770_10000924_pt1 | contig 15010 bp, 8 predicted proteins | sample 0116_SJ02_MP02_2_FD_133154 | JGI IMG/M metagenome (GOLD analysis project Ga0187770, IMG submission 133154) | Tropical peat soil microbial communities from peatlands in Department of Meta, Colombia - 0116_SJ02_MP02_20_MG | ecosystem: Environmental > Terrestrial > Soil > Wetlands > Peat | place...
GCCAGACCTGACAGCACTCGCCGACTGGGAGCCCTGCCGCAGGCCGCTGAAGTTACCGCACAAAAACGTGACATAGGAATCTCCTTAAGCAAGGTTTGTTTCTCGGAACTCACCGAAAACAGCAGATTGCGCCGCAGGGCTCTCCGATGAGCTAGTTTGGCGATCTAATCCAAGTGATTGACGGCTGACGCTTGTGGGCTTCAACTCCCCAAGAAGAATTTTGTTGGAATTTTCAGATTGCCGCGAACAAGGATGCAAAATCATGCGGCGCGGGGCAGGAGTGCGATGGAGGATAACGCGCGTATGCTCATTTCTATATAGTCAAACGGCCCACGGTGCATTACGTACGAATTAAATTCATGTGATTTGCGGATAGTCATTGCCGCCGTCATACAAGCCGCATACAAAGAGCTTCCTGGATCGCATTGCCGGCGTTAGTCGACGCGTATCATTTTCAATAGACCGCCAAGTCGCAATCATTGCCGGAGCACTGACGCACAGATTCGCCGTCCATCTTATTTCAGTTGGATTGCAGGAGATAGATACCCCACGCCTGCTTTGGACTGCCTGCGGTATCGATGCCCACCAGAAAAATGGCGTATTTGCCGCCGAGCTGGCCGGCGATGGCCACAGCCGGGAAGTTGTAGTTGCCGCCCGTCTGATTCGGCGCGTAATTCTCGCCGACATAGACGGTAGCCACCGGAAAGAGGCCGTTGTTGTTCGCGTCCTGCGCGCCGAGGTCGATGGCGAAGTCGCAGTCTGTTGGAAAGCCGGGGTTGAAGGGATTGGACTGTGACTGGATGATGGCTGAGCCCGGGTTGTTGTTCGGAAAGTCGCCACCGTAGAGCAGCGCATCCGTATTGGTGGCCGGCACGCCGAGGTTGGCAGCGCTGCAACTCAACGGCGGCGTGCCGGCGAAGCCGAAAGAAGCCACGTACGTGGACCAGTTGCTGGAACCGAAGCTGCCGCTGCCGTAGAAAAAGCCGAGATACTGCGCGCCAACCAAAGCCGAGGTACTGAGCGCGCTGGAGGGCTTGGGAAGGCCGATGGCGCCCGTGCCTGCCCCGAGCAGGTTCTCGTAGGCAAGCGGAGTAGTTGTGTTTACGGCCTGCTCCCCATCGGCGGCGTTGCTTTGGACCAGCAGGCCGGTGGGCCCGATGCCGACGAGCGACACCGGCGGGGCGCTCTCGGTGTTGGGTCCCGGATCGGTAACGGATAAGTTGCCGGGAACGGCGGTGGTGTAGCCGTAGTAGGTCGAGGTGCAGGCTCCGGCCTGGGGCGAAGTGACGATGTTCGTGGGCGGGCCGGAAGCGCCCAGGCCGGCGGCCGAGAGCTTGGGGAACGCGTACTGCTGAATGCTGTTGAAGGTGATGGCGCTGCCGCTGCCGCCCACATCCACGCTGCCGTAAGCCGTCTCTTGGGCTGGGTTCCAGGCGTACTCACTCAATTTAGCCTTCCCCCACTTGGACACGGCAGTTGCGGGCAAGGGCGCGGGCAGAGTGATGAATTGATAGGTTTGGGGAGTTGCAAAGTCGGGGCAGCTCGTTGCCGCCACCATCGGCTCGACGGGAAGAATTGTCGACGAGGCGCTCTCTTGCGCGGGCGGCACAGAAATCTGGATCAGTCCGCCGGCTTGGTTGGGCAGCTCGACGGCCCAGCCGCCGGATGGCAGAGGAGACTGGTTGTAAGTGACTGGGCTGGTAGGGTTCCAACTGTATTCCATCCCGAGCGAAAGAAGACCGCGCACCAGCTTGGTGGTGGTTCCGGCGTCGAACGTCCGGGCCCCATACTGCACTAAATCCGAATTATTCTGCCCAACATAGTAACTCGATTTGGAAAAGGTCTGCGCTGTGTCGTCGAGCTGGTAAGCGGAGACGGAGCTGGCGGGCACGAACTGTGTGGCATCTCCAACCACATAAGGCGCCAGGTAGGTCTGTGGGCCGTTCGGCTGCGCGGAGGTGGATGTAGTTGTCGTTGGGTTTGGCAGCGAGTTGCATCCGGAAGCGAGCAGCACCAGGAACAGCAATGGCGAAGGCGCCACGACCCGGGATGCGGCCGCCCACGGGCTGCGCGCCAACGCAAGAGTCTCGATCGATATCATGGCTCCTCCTAAAAGCCGAGCTTCAAAGCGAATTGCAGAATGCGCGGATCGTGCGCGTCCACGGGATGCAGGAAAGAATTGCCATTGAGGCAAGACTGGTCGTTCTGGTCTCCTGAAAAGGCGGCCGAGTACTGTGTATCGATTGGACCGTAGCAGTTAATGACGTTGTTGCCGGTGTTTCCCGGGTGCGCCGGATCGTAGATGCGGAATTGGGTGTGGTTGAAGATGTTGAAGGCCTCGGCGCGAAACTCGATGTCGCGGCCTTCGCCAAAGGGCTTGAAGTGCTTGAGCAGGGCCATATTGAAGTTGGTGCGCGATGGATTGCGTAGGAAGTTGCGCCCGGAATTGCCGAAGGTGAGGCCTTGCGGCGCGGTGAAGGCGCCAGGATTCAAAAGCAGCGGGCCGACGTTCTGGACGCCGATGGGCACATATGGCTTTTGTCCATGGGCGCTGGCGTCCGGCATGCGATCGGCAAACGAGCCGATACCGAGGCCGTCTCCCACGCCCGCGTTGTCCTGAGTGCCCGTGCCGCCGCCACTGCCGCCGTTGACAACGCTGAAGGGCGTTCCCGTCTCGAAGACCGTGATGCCGCTGATCTGCCAGCCGCCCAGCCACGTTTTAGCGGTCGAGCCGGCCGACCAGGAGGCGCTTTCCGAGTCGCTTCCGCTGCCCAGCAGACGGTTGAAGCCTTCCAGCAGATTGACAAAGGGCAAATCGTAAACATAGTTGACATTGAGCAGGTGGCGCTGATCGGCATCCGAGCTGGCGTGGTTGGCATGGATATCGAGCGAGTTGGCAAAGTTCTGCGACGCGCGGTCCGAGGAATCGTCGAGCGAGTGACTGTAGGTGTAGGCCACGCCCAGCGTCAGCCCGCCCGTGGTCGCCCGCAGCGTGCTCTGCAGGGCGTCGTACTCGGAGTCGGCGATGTTTTCGATGGAGATGATGTTGCTGAAACCCGGATAGGGCCGCACGTTGTCGGCGCTGATGCCCAAAGGGCTCTCTTGGCCTGAAGCCGCGAATCCGACGTTCCCCGTGCAGGCCACGACGATGTTCTGGTACCCGGGCGAGTCCGGCCCGATGACCGAAGAGCTGGCGATGCCTCCCGGAGCCAGAGGGCCTGTTGGGTTAACTCCCAGGGTCGAAAAGTAGCCTTGGTTGGCTCCGCTGGAGCACACTGACGCGGTAATCGGCTGGCCGGGCAGGAAGGGATTCAAGCCGGGGCTAAGCGGAGGCAGTTGATTCAGGTCGCGCACCGCGGTCAGGTGTGTGCCTTTCGTGCCCACATAAGCAGCCTGCATCAACACGTTTTTCTTGAGCTCCCGCTGCACGCTGAGACTCCACTGCTGGGCGTAGGAATAGACGGCCTTGGTGGGAATGGAAGCCACGTTCAGAGGGTAGGTCGTCCCCCCTGTAGAGGCTGGCGTCAGGACGCCGCATTGCGTCGCTCCCTGCTCGCAGGTAAAGCCGATGACGTTATAAGCGCCTACGGTTCCGTTCGTGCCCTGAGGCGGAGATGGAGGTACGTTCGACTGGGTTTCGCTCAGGACCACAGGCGCGCTCCCGATCAACGATCCCACATTGGCTTCGTAGCCCGTGCCGTGTTCCCAGAAGATGCCGTAGCCGCCGCGGATCGCGGTCTTGCCGTTGCCAAGTGGATCCCAGGAAAACCCGAAGCGCGGGGCGGGATGGAAGAGCGCGTTGCCCAGGCATCCGGAGGGCACGCCGTTCGCGCCGCATTGCACCAGGCCATTGGTGATGGCGGGGTCGAGAGCGCTCAAGTTCAGCGGGACGGGAGCTCCGGTCAAGGTCCTAACCAGATAGCCATAGTTGGGGTCCACCTGAATTGAAGCGCCAAGGGACGAGTTGTAGGCTTCCGGCCTCCAGTTGTAGGTCGTATTCTGCGCGTTGTACCACGCGCCGAAGAGACTGCCGCGGAATCCGGCGTTCACCGTCAATCGCGGCACAACCTGCCAGTCGTCCTGAACGTAGAACTCCGCCATCTTGTAGCGGTTGTAGTATTTGCCGCGCGCGCTGTCCTGCGTATAGCTCTTCATTGCGGTCTGAATCAGCGTCGGTGGAATCGTCCCGTTGGTCGGGAACGCGCCTGTCTGAGGGTTGAGCGGGTTCACGCCCGGCCCAGCCAGGAAATCGGCGAAGGCATTGCCCGAGGTATACCGCGACTGCTGGTTGCTGAAAGTCAGCAGGCCCTGCAGGTCGCCGGAGTTCGCGCCGCTCACCGCGCTGACTTCGTTTTGCTGAACGTAGGTGGCCTGCACGCCATATTGCAAGTTATGCCTTCCGATCGTCTTGCTGGCGTCGTCTCGCAGCGTGTAGGTCGGGTTGGCCTGATTCCAGGGCGCGTATCCGGTATCGGCCGCAAAGCCGTGTCCCCCGAAGGCTCCGTTGTTCCCCTGAAAAACCAAACCCGGCATTTCGTTTCCGCCGAAGCCGTTGGGGAAGATGTAGCCCATGGGGCATTCGGTCAGGGTTTGGGTATTGCCGTTATTGTCCGTCTGCCCGGTGACCGAGCTGCACAAAGTTGGCTTGCCGGTGGTGGGATCGTTAATTGGAGTCGGCGGCTGCGTGACGTTCGGCTCGCTTCCGGTTACCGATGGAGAGGCATCGTCCAGAATCGCCGGCCGGCTCAGCGAAGTGAGCCCCGGCCCCGGCTGCGGGGTGAGCGTGATGTGCTGGACGGCATAGGCGGCGTTGACAATATTCAGGAAGTTACGCGGCAGCGACTGCGTCAGCGTCAGCACCATATCCTGGCCGGGACCGTTGAGATTGTTCTCCACAGTCGGGAAGCTGTTTTGCACGATGCCCCATTGCGGTGTCAGCGTTACCGTGTCCCAAGCATCGTGAATGTAGCGGAACGAGAGGATCTCTTTCATCGTCAGGTCGTGATCGATGCGGAATAATTCTTCCCGCCAGTGCGTGGGCGGCGAAACCGACGCGACATAGCAGCGGAAAAGGGGCGTGGGGTTGGTGCTGTTGCAGCCGCTGACTGCGTTCGGCTCGGGAATGATGCCGGTGTTCAAGATGCCCTGGCTGATATAACTTTCGGTCACCAGCGGCGCCGGAAACGGGACGGACGCCATTGGAATTCTTGGGCAATCCGGCTTCTGGGTGGCGTTGAGAGCGGTGCTGCTTCCACCGGGCTGCGGCACCGGGCACACATCGCTGAAGTCGCCTATGCCGGGATTCTCCGCGCTCTGGCCGCGCTCGGCCATGGTGGGAACGGCCTGGTTATAATCCACCGGCGTCTTTTCGCGCCTCACCTCTTCCGAAATGAAAAAGAAGGTCTTGGATTTGCCTCTGTCGTAGATATGAGGAATAAATAACGGCCCGCCGATCGTTCCACCAAAGTCCAGGCGCCGGTAGAGCGGTGTCCGGTATGTCGGCCTGCCCTGATAGCCGAGAGGCACCGGGTTCGGCTGATCGAAATAGTTGCGCGCGTTGAACATCTCATTGCGCAGGAACCCATACGCGCTGCCGTGGAGCTTGTCGGTTCCGGATTTCGTCGTAATCAGGACCGTTCCCGATGCACTTTTGCCATACATCGCGTTGTAATTCGAGGTGAGAACCTTCATCTCCTCGACGGCATCGACACTGGGGTAGACCATAAGCGGCAAACCCTGTCCGCGGCTGGCGTTGATGCTGGTGTTCAGCACGTCGCTGCCATCGACCTCGAAGGTGTTGTATTCGACGCGCCCGCCGTTGACGGTGAACTTGGCGCTTCCGGCAAGGCCCACCTTTTTTTCGTCCTGGCCCGACTGATCGGTTACGCCGGTAGCCATGGTGAGCAACGACGCGAAATTGCGCCCATTCAGCCCAAAGTTCGTCACCTGCTCGGGCGTCAGCGTGGTCGATATCGACGGCGTGGTCAGCTCTACGGTTGTCTGGCTGGTTTCACCAGTGACCTTCACCTCCGTTGTCTCGCCTTCGACTACGAGCTGCGCGTTGAATACGTGTGCTTGGCCGTTTGCGAGGGAAAATACGTCGCTGGTTGCGGGGCTAAATTTAGCTGCTTCGATGCGTACCAGGTAATTCCCTGCCGGAAGGTGTTGCACGGCGTAGCCGCCGGTGCCATCGGACGTCGCTTCCGTTTTGGCTTGGGTGTCCGTGTTTACGACATGCACGCTAGCTCCGACGATCGCAGAGCCTTGTTGGTCAGTTACGGTTCCGGAGATACTGGCCGTCTGGGCGAAGGCAGAAGCGCCGCCGAGGAGCATCAGCAGACACATAAGGGACAGCCGTCGGACAATCGATTGGAGCATTTCGTTTCCTGACTTCTCGTTGATTTCAGACATCGTATTGATCTACTGCGGCAAGTAGTACCGGAACGATGTGAACCACATGTTGTCGATGGCCTTGGGCGAGAATCCGAGACCTGTGATCGGACCGATGCCTTCCCACGTGTGCCGCACCACGTAGGAATACTGGATGCCTTGCTGGAACATTCCGTGCGTTCCCTTGTAGAAGCGGAACCAATAGCCCAGCGTTCCTTCCTGGATGTTGCGGTTGTCCGCCTGGCAAGTCGTGGAACTCGGGCCGCTGGCCAACCCGCTGGAGGGCAGAGTCTCCACATAGCAGCCCGAAACATTGTTTGTAGGCGCCCCATAGCCGCCAAGGATGGGCAGGCCGGTTGTGGTGTCTGTATACCCAGTGTTGTAGTAGGCCCGCTTCACGTATTCGCCGCCGTAGTAGGCATAGAGATCCAAGCGCGGCAAAGCGTGATACTCCAGGGATCCCAGAGCGGATCCGCCCACCAGCAACTCCAGCGAGCCGTCAGGATGCGCGGTAGTATCAGGTAGCGTGCCGCTGCTGTAACGCCCGATCCCATTGCCGGCGAGAATGTGTGCGCCTACATCCATCCTCCGATCCAAGATCGACACGCGCCCGTTAATGCCGGCGCCTCCGCCATCGGTTTTCGTGTTGTAGGCGCCCAGCGCGGAAGTTGTCGGCGGTTGAGACGCGTTAGGGGGAGGAGGGCCGTTCGGAAAGACGCGGTCGCGGAACAGACGTCCAATGCCAAAGATCTCGAAGTGGCCCCAGCTCGGCTCATAGGCCAGCTTGGCGATCAAATCGGGCGCATAGTTGAAGCTGTAGTTCGCCGTAGGGTTGTATAAGCCTCCGCTCGTGCCTGCCTGCTGGTAGGCGATCGTTGGCAGGTTATGCCCGCCGATGTTCAGAGTCTGTGCTTCTTCGAGGGCGCCGCCGATCCACAGCCTTTGCCCAAGTCTTCTCACTGTGCGAAAGCCATACTGCCGTTCCCAGGTGAAGCCCACGTTATACTGCGCGTCGACGGTTAGCGGGATGGCCTCGGAGTTGTTTGCCATGCGGTGGCGGAATTCGGTGGCGAGCGACCACATCTGCCCGGCGGCCAGGGTCCATCCCCCGCTCCACTCCGCCTGCCCCCACACCTGGCGTTGGCGCATGGTATAGCTGTTGCTCTGATTGTCGCTGGAAGTCGTTCCCGCGGAGAGAAAATCGGCCTCGTAGTAGCCGCGCAGGACGGCATTCGCAAGCTTGCCTTCGGCCAGCAAGGAGACACGCGACTGACGGCCGCTGGCATTGAACTCGGAGAGAAGGGCCGCCGTCTGCCCACTGAAGGGAATGGAACTGAACGGCGTATTGACGTCGGAGCCTGTGCCCCGCTGCCGATCCACTGTTTCACCAGCCAGGAATCCCCCGGGCTTCAAATCCATGCCCTTAAAGTGGATGGTCTCCGGGTTTTCGAGCTGTTGCGTTCTCTTCTCCGTCTCTTGGACCGTGGCCGTCAAAGAGCCTGACGCCGACTTCAGCGCAGCCACATCGCCCTGCAAGACGGTTACCGCGCCGCCGTTCGAGGTGATCGCAGCCTGCGTCGCCTCCAGTTGACGCTGCGATTCCGCTGAGGCCGCCTGTGCCGCGGCAGCGTCTTTCCGCGTCTGCTCCAGCTCAGCGTCACGCGCATCCAGCTTCTTTTGCAATGCGTCGAAACGGCGCTGGAGATCGTCGTATTTTCCGGTCAGCTCATCGAACTTATCGTTCAGCTGTTCCAGCAACTGTTTCTGTGTCGCCGGCCTCGCCTTCGCGGACTTCGACGCCGCCTGCTGATTCACGGCATCCTGGGCATAGGTAAAGCAGGCGCCCAGCAGCAGCACACCCAGTAACTTGCTAACGAACTTCATCGAAACTCCTTTGGTCAAGACAATGAAAGCGAAGAACCTCGAAAAGGCGGCGCACTACAACCTGCTCCCGGCGCTGGGGATACAGATCGGCATCCGTGGCCTTGGAACTCGACATGCCGCTCCACTCAGTTATTGGTTGATGGTCAGCGTCACGCTCGAATATCGCGACGGATCGGCCGTCGCCGCTGCGTAGAGCGTGACGGTGCCGCCTTTGGGCGGAGCCGCCGGAGCGGTGTAAAAGGTCACGTAGCCTGTACCGCTTGTCGCGTAATTCGGCACCGGAGCGCTCAAGGTGTGCAGAGGCGTGAACGTGCCGCAAGAGGTGTCCTCTGTCTGCCCAGGAGGCAATGGCGTGCCCGGTGGCAATGCGCTCTGGCAGGTGACGCTCCAGGTCGCACCCAGAAGGGCGGTGTCATTGGTGATCGTGACGTCCATGTAGGCGCCCTGGCCACCCGCGGTGAGCGCCGACGGCGTCGGCACACTGGTGCCGCCGCTGGCGTCCTTTAGGAACGTGATGGAACCGACTTCCGGCCGCTGGGAGGTCGATGTGCAGCCGGACAGAAACAGCGCGGCCGCAAGCAACGGCAGTGTGGCGAGGCGGCGCACAAGACGCCGGCGCCCTGCCGCGTAGACTCCAAAGATACAGATAACGCGATTCATCGGCCCCTCTCAAGACTGTGGTTTGGGATCGCTTGGAACGGCAACGCCATGCGACCTTTCCTCATGGTTTGGCTCCCAACTTCTTGTTCTTCACAGCCAGCGCAATCGTCGTGACCGCCGGCGTGGCGACCCCGACGTATTCAGTCACGGTGTCGTCGGCGAGCAGCACCCAGACGTTGCCCGCGCGGTCCACTGCCACCTGCTCCGGACCGTTCGAAAGGCTGGAAGATTGGAAGTCCGCCTGGGCATTGGCGGGATTACTCAAGTTGCTCGGATCGATCTCGGTCAGGTTCGGAGCAACTTGCACGCCCTCAAGTGAGGAAAATCCGCCAGCATTGGCAATCCAAACCCAGCCCGCCCCATCGACCGCGATGCCTTGCGCGTTGTAGATCAATTGAAAGCTGTCTTTGGTCTTGCAGTTCGCCTGATAGAGTTGAGCAGTATTGGCTGGCTGCGGCGCGCAGAACGCGTTCGACTCGCCTGCCGGACTGGGCACCCAAACACGACCGGAACCGTCCGCCGCGATCTGCAGAATTCCGCCGGCGTCAACCGCCGCTCCCGCATCCGTTGCAGCCACTATTAATTGCCCACTAATGTCGCTCAACTCCGCCGCGGTGGCGCCACCCACCCACACGTTATCGGAACTGTCGACTGCAACTGGGCCGATGCCGATTACTCCGCTATTGACATAGCCGGCGGTTGGCGAAAGCTCGACGCCAAGATTGTTGAACTCGGCCACGCTACCGCCGTTCCCGATCCAGAGATTGCCTGCCGCATCGAAGGCGATAGCAGTACCTCCGCCAGCGACGCCTGTGTAAGGGCTCCATGGATAGGCGGCGCCGAGGTTCGTCAATTCCGTCAGCGTGTTATTTCCGGAGATCCAAATGTTTCCCGAGGCGTCGATCGCCATTGGTCCGCCACCGGCCGGAAATCCACTTGAAGGAGAGATCGCGGCTCCCTGGTTGTTCCACTCGATGATGCTGGCGGCATTGCTGTCGGTGATCCAAAGGTTATCTGAGGAGTCGACCGCGAAATACTGGGCGACGCTGGAGGACGAGAGCCCGCCGCCGCCCGTAAAGTTCAGCGAGATAGACCAGTCGTTGGGTCCCGCACTGAGGATCGGTTGAAAGGGCGACGAGAAAGAGGTCGAACTATTGAAGAGATAACTGACGTTTCCGCTAGCGATGTTATAACCGAATCCGTTTCCGGGGTGCTGCGCGATGTTAAACGCAGCCTGCAAGGTATCCTTCGGAGGGGTCGACTGCAAGAGCTCGTTATTGCCAAGTGGATCGCTGTTCGCCAGCAGAGCGCCACAGGCACTCCCGTCTCCTTCGCTCCCCCCCGATGTCGACGTGCAGGCATTCAGAATGTCGGCCAGCGTGTCGATCTCCGCGTAGGGCACGGCCGCGTTCCCAGCCGGAACCAGGTAGCGCGCCTGCCCGGTGGAAATATCCACCAGGTTATTCACAGTGGCAAAGGCATCCGCCAGGCCTGCCGTATTGCTGCTGCTCGAACCGAGATAATAATAACTGCTATTTCCTGTAAGCGGGTCGTTGGACGCAAAGGGCGCCAGTGGCCAAGCCGAAGCCACCGTAGTCACCTCGTTCACAATGAAGGTCAGCGAATTCAGATTGCCGCACGGTCCCAGCGCCGTCATCATCGCCAGGTCGGAATTCGGCGCATTTGTACCCACCGATCCGCCGATGGCCACAACATAGACCTGGCTTGTGGGCTGGGCGCAGCTATAACCGGCGGGAATCGTGAAGTTGCCGTCGCTGTCGGTAACGACGGAGGAAGTACTGCTCGGCGCGACCAGGGCAGTGGCTGCCGAGGCGTAGCCGGTGGTTCCGGCTTCGAGCAGCTGCACCTGGGCTCCAACCACGGGCTGCGTTCCCGCCATCGCGGTCCCATTCAGCGCCGGCCCCGTGCCTCCAGTCGCGATTGTCGTGGTTGCTTGCGTGGAAATCGTTGGGTCCGCGTGCGCGGCTGCGGTCACCGTCACCGTGTTTCCTGATAGCAGCGTGACGGGCGCGGTGTACGGAATGGGGAGGCCGTTGGGCCAAGCCTGTGCGAAGATCGCCGTCACCGCAGGAACCGCGGGTACGAAGGGCGTCTTTGCTGTTGCCGGGATGGCGGGCGTTGCCGGTTTGATCGTGAAGTAACCGCAATTGCTGGCGCACAACTGCCAGTCGACGCCTTCGTTTTGATTATCGTTGCTCACCGCTGCGTTCAAGTTGACGGTTGCGGCTGGTTGCATCTGCGAGGGAACGGGACCGACGAAGGCGATGGAGAGCGGGGCAGGCGTAATGGCCACCGTCGACGAGACACTCGCGGGCGTGACGCTATTCGACGTCGATGTCGCCGTTGCCGTGATCGTCACCGTGGTGCTGGCTGCGATCACAGGAGGCGCGTGATATGCGGCCGTCCCGCTCTGCGTCACATTCGTAAACCAGCCGCAGGTTTGGGATGCGTTGCAGGTTTGCGGCGTATTGTTGTTGCACGCCGTCCAGGTGACGCCGCCGGGCTGATTGACCGCAGCGCCCACCTGCGCCGTAGTACCGGCGACCACGGATGCGGGGGGCTGTGCAGTCCAAGCAATCGTCGCAATGCTTATTGTGGCCGTTGCGAGATTCGTGAGTGTTGTCGCCGGAGCGGCGGAAGACGCAGTAATCGTTACCACGCCGCCGTCTGCCGGAGATGTCGTGGGAGCGTTGTAGGTTGCGCTCACCGTGTAGCTGCTCCCGCTGCCCGGGGCAGAGATCGCGCTGAAGGTTCCGCAGTTCGCATTACCCGCGTTGCCGCAACTGACCGCCCAATTCACTCCATAGGGCGGGTTCGCGTCGTTTGTCACCTTGGCTGTGAGCGTCGTCGACGACCCAGCCGACAGAGTTAGGAGCGGCATAGCGGTCCAGGCGACAGTGATCGGAGCGTCCGCCGTGATGTTCACGATCGCCGTAGCTGATTGCGTCGGCTGGGTGACCGAGGTAGCGGTGATCGTCACCGTGCCGCCGCTGGGAATCGCAGAAGGAGCAGAGTACGTCACAGGAGCGGTATACGGCACAGCGGTTGGGCTTGCCTGCTGACCCGTCTGCGAACTTGACAACGAACCACAACCTTGAGGGCTAGTGCTGTTACAGCTAAGGGACCATTTTGCCCCCTGGGCCAGATAATCGTTAGTCAGCGTTGCCGTGAAACTGGCCGCGCCTTGGGTCTGGACGTTGTATGTGGTTGGAGTAATGCCGATGGAAACCGGCAGGATCGTTAGAGTCGTACTGGCACTAACGGTTGTATTGCTCTGGAGCGTCGCGGTGATTTGAATCGTGTTCCCACTCGACGGCATAGTTGCGGGAGCAATATAATTCACCGACCCGCCGGATGTGACGGTTTGGCTAAATGATCCGCATGGGCTCGAGCCACAGGTGCCCGTCCATTGGAGTTTGTCAGCGGCTGTGCCGTTCAGAAGACTGACCTGAAAGTTGGCTTTTTCCCCCAGATCGACGGTAGTCGGCGTCGGCGGAGAGACAAATGACAAGGAGAGAGCCGGCGCGACAATGGGCAGAGTAATGCTGCTGGTAGCCGACGGGTTACTCGCGACATCGGCCGTTATCGTCACCGTGTTTCCAATGGGAACAATGGAGGGCGCCGTAAAGAGAGAGGCAACGCCGTCCGGGGTATGTGTTGGCACAAAGGTGCCGCAGGCGCCGCCAGTGATGCTTCCCGTGACCGGACTGCCCCCGCAGGTGACGGTCCAGTTCACTCCGGCGTCAGCCTTGTCGCCAGTCGGAGTCATGTTTACCTGGGCGACGGATCCGGCGCTGAGAGAGGAGAGTTGACCTGCAGTTCTCCCGGCCGGATCGATGACGGAAATAGGCCCCGCTTTCACATTGGAACCGCTGGAGCACCCTGAAAAGCTAAGGATGTACACCAGCGCAAAAGGCAAAAGCCAACGAGCAGGCCCGGATACTCCTCTTCGTATTGCCTTGCCTCGCCATTTCACTGCGTTGCCGCTCATTGTCCATGCGCACGAGACACAAGTTGCTCCTCTAGCAGGATGGGCACCTAGGTTTACCGGGCAAAGTCGATCACGTGAACTCAGCATCGAATTCTTTCCTATTTTTTGAGTGCCCTGTTCCGACAACTAACCCGCACGTGCAATGCATTTACAGGTGGCCCGTTCGCGGATTCAACCATTTCCGACTCGATCGTTTCGCGACTTCCGGATCAACCGCTGCGCTCGAACGCTATGGCCGACGGCGTGAGATTACAGCAAGTCCGACGCGATCGACTTCACAATATGCCGGCGAACTAGGCGCACTATCAGTACGCTTCGCAAGTTTGAGCCACCTGTTCGCCGACGAGAATGGCACGACGTCCCCCAGGGGCGCCGTCTGCGAAGAACACCTCTTGAATGGCGATTGTCGCTTCCGCAACTATATGTTTTCTCGTTGCTCGACGTCAATGCTAATTGTAACAATTCTGCCTGTAACTCCATTGTAACATTTGCTTGAACGTCGTTAATAACCATATGCTCAGGTTATTCGACACAGCACAGCATACCTAAGGAGCGAAGAGGCGGCGTTTCTGAAGAACTGCCTGCTATCGGCGCTCGGCGAAACTCGCCGGGCTAGAGCTGGTTGCACAAATGGTTCGAGGCGATGGAGGAACTTCCCTCAGGGGCTAAAGCCCGCTGTTTATGGGCCTTTCGCGGCACGGCTGAAGCCGTGCCCTTTCAAAACAGCATTTATGCAACCGGTTCTAGGGACTTGTCGGTGAGTTGGGCAGTTACACCTGCGAGTTTCGCATTTTATGAATCGCAAAGATCAACCAACCGCTCAAGGCTCCGTTGAACTAAGAAGGCTGCGCGCTGCGTGCTGAAGCCGAGAGCCAAGCCAATATCGCAGTAGGACATCCCCTCTACCCGAAGCAATAGGCAATCCCGTTGCTGGGAAGTCAGATTCTCAATGGCGGAGTTGACTCGTCTTCGCTTTTCGTTTTGGGAATACAACTCTTCGGGATTCGGATCCGGATCGACTTGCTCTCTAAGAGCCGCTAGCTCGCTGTCGGTGTCGGCCACGCCATCTCGAGCCATGGTCCGGTAAATATCCATCGCCAAATTATGCGCGACTCGGAATAGCCATCCTCTGGGGTTTTTCACCTCGTTGCCACAGGAGAGATCTCGCACTAGCCGAAAGAAGCCTTCCTGAACCACTTCCTCTGCTTCGCATCCGACCACGCCAAGAGTAGATAGGTACGCGTAGAGCGAGGGGCGAAGGTCGTCGTAGAGACGAACAATCTCCTTGTGTTGATTTGGATACCGAGCCTCCTGCGATCCGCGCGTTCCCGACTCTTCGCCGGAAAAGGCCACAATCGAATCACATTTGCTCCCGGCTCCTAAGCGGGCCTCATGAAAACTTCCCACGACCACTTTCTCCGAGATACTTCGGCCAGAGCCTTGCCTCGTTCCGGATTGAACAACGGGCGAGACACCCGTTGTTCAATTACGCCGGAAATCCGCTGTTCTGGTTCGGTGAATAAGGGTAGGGCTGGCGCTTTCGAGCGAAGCACACGGGATGATTGCGACACTGCCGTTATTGCCAAGACACCTTGAGCGGCTCAGGCGTGCCTGTTTATCGACGTTAGCGATTCTCCTTCCGCTCTGCTTTGCCGGCCAAAAAACGACGGCGAGCGTACTCGCCGCATGCGGCAACCGAACCCAAGAGAGCAAGCACTGCGGTTGGATTCTCAGGTGAGTCTTCACAGCCCGTCTGGGCGTGCAGGTAAAGAGGCGAGGTAGCGATCAGCAGAGTGCCAACCGCAAGAAGGAATTTCAATCTCTTCATGTTTGTCTCCTCATTGGCAATTTGGCCTATCGGCGGATCCAACTTCACCCGTCCAAGTGTCCTGTCGCGGCGAGTTCACAGCTCCGTGCAGCATGATCCCTTGCCCAGGTGGGAAAACGTCCCGATACACCATAACTTTGACGGATTGCTGAAACGCTTTTCAACTACTAGCTTAGAATTTATTTGAGGATATGTGGAAGAACGGTATACACACTGCCTTGCCACGGACGAGCCGA
>Ga0187770_10000925_pt1 | contig 14997 bp, 15 predicted proteins | sample 0116_SJ02_MP02_2_FD_133154 | JGI IMG/M metagenome (GOLD analysis project Ga0187770, IMG submission 133154) | Tropical peat soil microbial communities from peatlands in Department of Meta, Colombia - 0116_SJ02_MP02_20_MG | ecosystem: Environmental > Terrestrial > Soil > Wetlands > Peat | place...
GCCCGCTTTGATCAGTTCCCTGATTATGTCATCAGGCACGTCAGTCGACTTGTAATTCCGCACAGATCTTCTTGAGTAGATGTTCTCAAAAACGTCGTTCATATATTCCTCCTGTATCCCGCCCCATCATTCAAACCACGGTTCACTGCTCGAAACTACTCTTTTGTGCAATAAGGATTGTCATTTTGACGAGATCGGAAAACACGTTAACACAAAACGAGAATTTCGGCTGTCGTACGAGGATATCGGCAGCGAGATGATCAAAGCCACAATCTTGTGTCATAACCTCATAGGCCTTCAAAAGCTCTTTGGACGCTATAACTGCTCAGATCCTTCGCGTCAGGTTGAAAATGGCGGCTCCTCAGCATTCTGATGGCGAAAGGGGGCGGTCCGCAGGGCTATCCCAGCTGCCTGCCTCATTTGCATAATGCTTATCTAAGGCGCAAATGATAGCTTAAGGTCTGCTGCGCACGAACGCGTTGCACTAATTAAGAAACTGGAAAACGCCTCAAAAAAGATGGAACTGTCTACCAGTACTCTTCTGATACCTACAACCGACCCGATGCACTTAACAGCGTGCAAAACACGAATCCAGGAGAGAGAACAACTGGACAGATAGCGTGCGAAATTCCTCAAAGTGCCAAAGCAACGACTCTAACGTATAACGACGACTTTAATTCAGTGGTTACGAACCTGTAACCACATCTGCTCCTCCTTTTTTCTTATAATCAAGGAGCAGCACAAATGACAATGCTTCACACAAATCGCAGTGAGAACAGTCTCAGTTTAGGAAATTCACGTCGCCCCAGTATTTCATGTAAACGTCATACACGTGCCCTGGCAACGGATGCTTATAGTGAGCCCAATCAACGCCAGAGACGCCGTGCGTCATAATATAAGCACGATTGGACTGATCCCAGCCGATAACGTCGCCGTGCTGCTCGGCAGACTTGCGAAGGTCACCAAGCACGAAGTGCCCTTTGAACCTTGACAGGGGAATTTTCTTCGTTTGACCGGCATCCAAAATGAGCCGTGTTGGAAAAGCAGCTCGTTATCCCGCCGCCCGTCCAGCAGTGGTCGAATGGCTTCAACGACTTGCGGGTGCAACGGAACATAGTGTTCCATCCTGATTTTATCTTGAGATGGTGGCGGCACCCGCTTAATGTAGATCATTTTTCAAAAAACTGGCCCGCAGCGATGAACGCTCGGGACGGCACAAAAGTTTTTTTAGCAGCGCGTCGCCATTTGTCATGGTACTAACTACTTGAGGACGACTGTGGCCACCATTCCTAGGTTCGGGTTGGATTTTGTCGGCGACACCCCGTGGGGCACGCACCTTTGTGTGTTTTATGAAACAAAGGACGACCTAAGAGACATCCTCGTTCCCTACTTCGCAGAGGGGCTTCGAAGCAACGAAGCGTGTGTGTGGGTCACGTCCGAGCCGTTTCTACTCGACTCAGCCAGAGAAGCACTCGCTGAAGTCGTTGGCAATCTCGATCCGTTCATCAAAAGCGGGCAACTGTTGATGCTCCCCTTCACCGACTGGCACATGAAAGAGGGAACATTTGACGCCGATCGCGTGCTGCAGGGGTGGATCGACAAAGAAGTCGAAGCACTGGAGCACGGCTTTGAGGGCCTACGCCTTGCGGGAAACACCTTCTGGATCGAACGAAGGCTCTGGAATGCCTTCACTGGGTATGAAGAAGCAGTCAACAGAGCGTTTGTTGAGCGTCGCATCATCGCGCTATGCCCCTATAGCCTCCAAAAGTGCACCGGATCCGACGTCGCGGACGTCATGCGCAACCACGTTGGAACCATCATGAAGAAGGAAGGTGGGTGGTCGATCGTTGAGGATGTGCTGCGCCGCAAGGCGATTGAGAAGAATTTGGGACTTGAAGCAAAGCGGGCTGAAACATTCAGACACATCATCATCACAGGGAACCGAGCTGAGTCTCTCCAGCAGGCTGCCGCAGCGATGGTCGATACTACAATGGACATGCTCGATTTCGACTCAGGTGGCATCTTCTTGAGAGAATCCAACGCGGTTGTCGCGCTATATGTCTCCGGATACACCCCCGATCAGCGCACGTGGGCGCAACGCCTCCCGATCACGCAGCGTCGCGTTGCCCATGTTATGGCTGGATCACCGTGGATCTCGGAGGACTATCAGGCCGACGTCTCACCTGAGGCCAAATGGATGAACAAAAAGGTGGTATCCATGGCCACCATCCCACTGGTGTCGGGCCACGAGGTCATTGGTTTTTACCAACTTGCAGACAGTCGGAAGGCGCACCACTTTAGCAAAAGTGATGTGGAGCTTCTAGTCTCCGTCGGGCAAGAAGCCGGAACTGTTATCGGACGTTTGGTAGTCAAAGAAGCACTTAAGGAAAGTGAGACTCGCTCGCGTAAGCTCATCGAGCGAAACTTTGACGGGGTGATCATCCACAGCAATGGCATCATACGGTTTGCCAACGAAGCCGCTGCTCGTATCACGAAGGCTTCTTCGCCTGATGAGCTGATTGGCATGAGCGCCATCGAGATCTCCACTCCTGAGTACCGTGAGCTGATGGAGCAGCGTGTACAGGAGATCTACCGCACCGGGGAGAGTTTAGACCTCATCGAGATTCAGATGACTGCACGTGACGGCACCACCGTCGATATAGAGCTCTCAGGAGCGCCCATTACCTACGAAGGGAAGCCCGCGATCTATGTCGTGGCTCGCGACATAAGTGAGCGCAAGCAGATGGAAACACAACTGAAACACTACGCAGATCATCTCGAAGACCTTGTCGAGGAGCGCACCGCCAAGCTTACACAAAGCGAAGAGGAATTCAGAACGCTCTTTGACAAGTCAAGCATTGCTCAGATCCGCTATGACGCCGAAGGGCTGCCCATTCGCATGAATAACGCGGCTGCCACGCTGTTGGGTGTGCACGACGTCGGAGACATAAGTCACCGCAGCTTATTCTCAGACAGACAGGTGCCTCAAGAAGATCTGGATCGGTTGCGGGAAGGATACGCACTGCACGTCGAACAGGTCTGCGACTTTCCGGCGATCAGAGAGGGGGGTCTGTATCCGACCACGCGCTACGACATAAGACAGATCGACTGCTATGTGCTCCCCCTTGTAAACCTAGCAGGCACTGTCGTCGAGGGCTACCTCCTTCAGTTCGTTGACATCACCGAGCGCAAACGTGCCGAGGAAGCACTTGAAGCGAGCGAGAAACAGTACCGAACCCTCGTCGAGACGGCCAACAGCTCAATTTTCACCCTCGACAACGAGGGCACCATCACCTTTGTTAATGACTACGGCGCCCGCGCTCTCGGCTACACTCCAGATGAGCTGATCGGGAAAAACGTCATGCTCATCGTTCCAGAAACAGAGAGTTCCGGAAGGGAAATGGCGCCATACATTGGTGATATTGTTGCCCATCCGGATGAACACAGCGTGAGCATCAACGAAAACATCACCAAGGACGGACGACGTCTCTGGTTCAATTGGGTAAATAAGACCCTCACAGACGGTGACGGCCACCATATCGGTCACCTCACGATGGGATACGATATCACCGAGCTCAAACGGGTTCAAGATTCGCTAGTAGAGTCGAAGGAACAACTGCAGCGCTCCATGGCCATGGTCGACCTTGCAAACGAAGCTATCATCATCCGTGACCCCGAAGATCGCATCACCTATTGGAACCATGGAGCTGAACGTCTATATGGCTGGAATGCAGACGAGGCGCGGGGCGAGATCGTCTACTCCCTCCTGCACACGACGCATCCAGTTCCTCTAGAGGAGAGATCCGACAGCCTGCGCACCAACGGCGGATGGGTAGGCGAGCTTGAGCACTCAACGAAGGACGGCCGGCGCATTACCGTCGAAAGCCATCAGACGCTTCAACTTGACGCCGAAGGAGCGCTGGCCGCCGTCTTCGAGATTAACGCCGATATCACGGCAAAGAAGGCAGTAGAAGACGCACTCGGCGACGCACAACGTTTGGCCAGTGTCGGTGAGACCGCTGCCATGATCGGTCACGACCTCCGCAATCCGCTGCAGGCTCTTCAGTATCTCATCGACCTGCAGAAGATGCGGTTTGACCGGACCCCTCCCGAAGAACGCGACGCGAAAGACTGGGAAAAGGCCGCGGAAAGCTTTGACCGTATCGGGCAACAGATCTTCTACATGGACAAGATCGTCGGTGACCTTCAGGACTATGCGAGACCACTTCAGCCCCAGCATGAGAGGATAAGTCTCTCCAATCTCGTTGAGGACGTGCTCGCACAGGTGCCGCACGACACGAGCGTCTGGGTCACCACATCCGTTGATGGCGTGCACCTCGAGGCAGACCGGCACCTGATGCACCGTGCCTTCGCCAATCTGATCCTCAATGCGGTGCAGGCGATGCCTGAGGGAGGGACGCTCACGATTGCCGGCTCAGTGTATGACCACGCAATAGTTATCAAGGTGAAAGACACGGGCGTAGGAATCCCGGCAGAGATTGAAGAGAAACTATTTACGCCGCTCGTAACTGGCAAGGCGAAGGGCACAGGCTTAGGCTTAGCAGTGGCGAAGCGAATCATTGACGCCCATGGCGGCACGATCACGTTTGAGAGTGAAAGGGGTAAAGGCACGACCTTTACGGTAACGCTGCCCGCATCTGCCGCTAGGTGACCTCTCAGTTTTCGCAGCCGAGAATCACACCTCCCCAATACTTGGTGTACACTTCATACATATGCTCCGGCAGAGGATGCTTTGTGCTAAGTTTACGTTGTGAAGTCAACATCTCGCCAAACTTTCATATAAACGTTATACACGTGCTCCGGCAACGGATGATTATAGCGCTTCCAATAGATACTGCTCACACCCTGCGTCATAATATACGCACGATTTGACTGATCCCATCCGATCACATCGCCGTGCTGCTCTGCGAACTTCCGCAGATCTGAAGGAACGAAATGCTCGGAACACTTATTAACGGTATATCTACCTTCTTAATCCATCTTCGAAACGACTCGAAGGCGAACATCCTGCCAGCGCGCTCTGATTACAGGCTTTTATTGCTTCCACCACACGTGGGTGAAGGGGCACGTAGTGTTCCATCCTAATTTTGTCTTGTTCGGTGCGAACGCTCAGGCTGGCTTTTCCATCTCTAGAGCACTGTGGAACTGCGCAGCGGTAAGCTGTCTGATAGTCGCATATGGGCGCTGTCCTGTGTATGCTCCAAACAGAACGAGCGCTTCGAAGTTGCGGCGATGTTGCTCCGGAAGTTCCGAGTTCCGAATAGTTTCGACAACGTTTTGTATATCCTCAGTCGTGACAATGCGTTGTGTCACGTGCTTTCTCACTTTCACCGCCTTGGGGATAGCTAAAAACAAGTCGAAAGCAGCATACCGTGAATCGAATGTAGTCTTTGACATATAGCGCAGGAAGGCTTTGCTAAAGTTGAGAATTTTTCGCTTCGCATCCAAGTCAGTATATTTTTGAATGACGTAGTCGCGTAAGCGGCGCAACGTAGCCATGCTTACAAAGCCTCTAGTTGTATCCCACAGCAGTCCTGCTGCCTTTTTGGGCCACGGAATAGAGGCACGCGTCAGACCACCAGTCCGCAAGCCAAGGTACCCAACTAAATCCTCGCGTGTGAAACGGAGCGCTAGGGTCGACATATCGACGGAGCGTTCAGGTTTACACTCGAGTTTACGCTCATTCGTCGTTCGGTCGCTCTCCGTTGCAAGAAAGAAAAGGCCGAGGGCGAGATTCGAACCCGCGTCGTGGCCCCCAAAGCTGCCTGATTTTAATATAAACCACAAAATAGGCTCCTTTTCTGATAGTCCAAAAGCTGACTCTACCTCGCCGCCTGGTGGCTTAGAGAATGCTCTAACGACAAACACCGGAGGCTTAGCTTCGCTGGTGCTCAGATTCTCTAGAAAAGAATTATTTGATTATACGGAACTTCGGCGAGCCGGTATAAGCAAAGTGTCTGTCCCGTGGATGAAGAGGAATTCCAGAACCTTTTGGGACAATGCCAGAGGCATGATAAGCAAGGAACGGTGCGATGCACTTCGGGCGCATCTCTCGCAGGGAGGTACAATGACTTCGGGGCGCCGCGTAAGGTGCTGAACTTCGCAACAGCGTTTCTAAACTACCTTGCCAGCACGCATTTTGAAGCCCGCTATCAGGCTTTTGACCTCTTCTTGGAGCTCTCGTCGGGCAAGACCCGGATGATTATCAATGGTGAAATGAACGTAACTACAGCCCTTCTTCCTCTTCATCAGCGAGTTCCACTACCTTCAGCTTAAGCGCCCTTTTCCCTGGCACCGCCTTCATTATAAAATACTCCCCTCCCTTGAGGTTGAGCATCGTCCGTATCTCTTTGGGGATGACCACGTAATACGAGGTGCCGTCAGGGCGCATATACCCCTTGACGAGCACCGGAGAGTGAATCGCTTTTTCTTCTTCTTCTATTCCTTCCCCCTCCCGATCATGATCCATACAACTCACCGTTTCGTTTACGTCATAAATAAGAATAAATAACAAGATGGGAAGGGACAGGATCCCCTCACATCTTTTCTATCATTGACCTTATGGTCTTCAGCGTCTCCACTTTGTGCTGTAGCAATTTAATCTTGCTTTCTTTCATCATGATCTTGCCCTCAAGCTTCCGCAACATGAGCGCTTTCTTTTCACTGTCGCTGAGCTTATCAAACAACATCATCATCATCTCAGATTTCTTACCTTCTTCTTTTTGTTCATGCATCATTTTATTTCACCTGCTTTTGGTGCAATCACTGATTGCACTTGCATTAGTATGTTGAGTATGTTTAAACTAATATAGTTTACGCTCATCAAGATCTAAAGTCCTGTAACTACGTGCTGATGGAAAGGGTCCACGTGCTGTCAGGAGAGATGTTTTGCTTTATGTCCGATGCGGGTTTGATGGGCCACCATCGAGGATAGAAGTAACTTAGGCGGGCGCTTTGTCAAGACGCCGTTGCATAACGTGCTCATTGTTAAAACGCTCACGACCCCTTTTATGTGTTCCACAACAATTCTGCCGCCTTTTTCAGCCATATAATCGGCTTTTGCGTCAGTTCGCGAATGGAGCACACTGCTCGTTTAGAAGTTAAAAACGAGAGCGAAGCTGAAGCCCAAAAAAGAAAATAAAAGGCCGAGGGCGAGATTCGAACCCGCGTCGTGGCCTCCACAAGGCTTACCATGCACAGCGGAGTCTCTCGTTTCATAAGTCTCTCCAAGCTTAGAAACCCCGCTATGTGCCAATTGATTTTTGTTAACACCGAAGCGAATAACAACAGCGATATCGCCTTCACTACCGGTTGCCTCATAAACACTAGCTCTCTGACCCACAAGACCTGCTATTGACTCGGCAGACGGAGCTGGGGGTACCATTTGCTGTTGCCTCTTACCCTCCCGACTTTCACGTCAGCGACGTGCTTTAGTTCATTTGACGTTCTGAACGTACAAACTCTTCCTTTTATGTGGCAGGTCGGTCGTATACTCGCTAAACGATCTTCGCACTATAACGCTTGTGATTTCGTGCTTTTTGCCATTCCTTTGCCCTTTTCACATCATTCTTAAATCAGCAGCTATTCAAATGCTTCACAAGCGGTGAGCGATATCGCTTTCGTATACAGTCCAAAATGTGCTATGCAAAGTGCGTGATCATTGCACGCTGGTGCTGTGATATGCTACGATGAAGTGTTGCAACTAGTTGCAACTAGATTCTGATAGGTTTGTGTGCCGCTTTTGTCAGAAGAAGCCGAAAAAATGATGGGCGTGACCGGATTCGAACCGGCGACCTCCGCCATGTGAAGAAACGGGTCACAGCGGCCCTCAGAGGCGTTCCCACTTTGCGAAACAACGACAAGAAAAGCAAGCCTGCCGCGGTGCATCGTTTGGTTATATGCGCGTCGATAACCTTATCACCCGCGACAATGCAGGCAGAAGATGAATGGTGGGGTAGTCGTATCCGGCTTTCGCGTGATGCGCTCTTATCGTACTGAGGCGTAAGCTTCATTAATATCCCTGTTTCATTTTAACTGTCGCGTATCAGGCCGGTTATCTGCTCTTGGTAAGCACGCCGAAAAGCATCGCATTCACTTTCTTGTTTGACTGGATCCTGAGCACTATGAGCGCATCCGCCCATACATACGGGAAGAATGAGACATTTAAGGCAATTTTTGTGTCGAAAAGGAGTGTGTTGAGTCCATTTCCGTAAGTTTTTGTCGGTTTTTTGGTAATTCCAGAGGGTGCCAACCGTCTCGCGGGAATCTCCAACTGATATCCAGCATTTGTATAACTCGCCGCCGGGACCTACAACACACTCGTTTAGGCGTGGAGCACTACAGTACACTCCTAGAGGCGTTAGCGATAAGGAAGTAGGAAACCCGTAGTCAGCCGCCAATGAATCAAAGTTTTGTCGCGCGTCTGAAAACTCTTTGTCTGTCAGTAAGCAATGTTCCTGTTTTCTCGAATAATAGCTCCTCCCAGCGTCAGTGGTGAGAATTTTTCCCGGACTAAGACGTATTTTATGTGAGAAACCCTCGTCTGCTAAAATCCGCATTAAATCTTCCACGTGATACAAGTTGTTTTTGTCGAAGTTTACGCGAACACAAATGTTCATATAATCGACAGCGTGGCGGATGTTTTCTACTATGGGCCAAAATGTGTCACCTCCTTTCGCAAGCGGCCTCATACGATTATGGATAGCTGGTGGGCCATCTAACGTAATTTGCGCGTTTGCCACCTTGCAATCACGGAGGCGCGTACATGTTTGCTCGTCAAGGAGATAGCCATTAGTTATGATGTGTGATGAGTACTTGATACTAAAATCATCGCACCGCTTGATGAAAGCATTAGATAAACGGAATAATTGCTCTTTTCGTAATAGAGGTTCACCCCCATACCAAGAAACAAAAAATGTCGCGAGCTTAGCCAACCGGTTTTCTAAGAAAGCGAGTAGTGCAAGTTCCACATCTTTCGCCATGAACTGCGAGCGTTTATTTTCATAGCAATAGAGACAATTAAAGTTACAGCTAAGAGTTGGAAGGATAGTAAGAGCGAGAGAAGCATAGTTAGTACGTTCTGCCTCAAATCTTCGTTTGAGTAGCGCTATCTCATCTTCGTCGTCTGGTACGAGCATCCTTCCGTATACCATATTCTTAAGGAGTTCAAGACTGCAGTCACCCGTCGGATCGTTCTGAAGGAACTGTTTCAGATGTCCACGAAGCTCTTTGGGCAAACATAGAAGTGAGCCGCTCACTCCGTTAAAGACGTATGATTTATTTCCCTTATCAACCCAAAAATTAAAGTGAGATTCTTTTAGCATTTTTCTCCATAAAACAAGCTTAGTCTCGAAGTTTCACCTCACGGAAGCTTTATAACAAAGTCACGTCTGCTGCTAGATGCTTATAGACGGACGCACAATTCCATACACAACCATCTCAGTCAATGCGGCTCTAATCAATCAACCGATCTTGCAACTAACCAAGTAATGGCAACGTCCGCCCGAAATCGGACGACACGCGCCATAATGGCACCTAATATCACGCCTTACCGATTTCGCAAGAAACAAGGTGGTAGCGCTGTCCGCCCGAAATCGGACGACACGCGCCATAATCCATCAAGATGCTCATCTGGTGCGCGAGACCGGTTTTATGGACGATCTTCTAGAGGAGATTGCGGCAGGCGGTAAAACTGCCTACAGAATGGATGAGGTCACGAAGGTGCAAGCGGAGCGCTATTTATAATCTGCTACCAGCTCTCCACATAATCATAATATGGGCATACATAATAGCAGCTAATATTATGAGCGCTCTCCCCTTTCTCAGATAATTCTTTGGCTAGAGCATCAAGTTTATCGCTTAACTGAGGCGTAAGCTTAGCATTATCGCCAATGTCCTTGAAAACTGCTGTCTTATCACTCTCAGGTGGAGGTATCACCCAAACTAGTTGTGGTTTTAACTCTATGTTCTCATCAGACATATTTATCCCTTAATTACTAACCCTCTTAAAAGTTAAACTTTGCGGTGCCTGATAAAGTCAATAAGAGTTACATCCTGAACAAACCGAGCATAGGGCGGTTGCACGGCGGCTTTTTAAATATATAAGCCAAAATCAGATTATCAAACCACATAGCCCAAGGGAAGTCTTTTTAGCGAATCAGGTGCAGCTTATCGCGGAGCAAAACGTCCTCAGAGGAGAGGCACAAACTTTACTACATTTACGCGTACAGTTCATAGTCTTTCGCGCTGCGAGATGCTGAAAGGTGCACAGACGCCGGACGCTTAACCTGCACGCGGCATCTCTGCCAGGTTAGATATCATGCGAAAGAAGATGGACGCGTTCACCATCGTTCTGCTTATCTGGCTCACGCTGTGGGTGGCTCTTATATCCCTCACCATCGTCGGACGCTTCCCGGAGTGCTTCCTAGCTCTACCACTGGAATTGTCGGGTTGGCGCTGCTGTGCTTGGTCGCCATCTTGTACGCGCTCGCGATTGCCGGTATTGTCACGCATTACTGGCGTGGTGAAACTGCGTCGCGTTTGCGCTGGGGCCCCCTTTGTGGCGTCGCTGGCGCCGCAGTCTACTTCGGATTCGCTGTTGTTTCCACTGTTTACGATCCCGCCACTCCCTGGTCATGGATTTACATGTTCGTGTTATCGACCGGTATACCCTCATACATCGAATATTTGAAAGAAGGGTCGCCTGTAGCGACGGCGTGTGTTACGCAATCGGTGCTTTCAGGAAGGCAGTAGCGCGCTCACGCGGCACGTCGAACATATCGAAGGTTCGATCGATCAAGTGCGAAAAAGGGTGCGAGGAGACCTCATGCTGCTAACGGTCGGATTGGCGATGCTGCCGGTCGGATTGTCGATCATTTTCCACATCTCCTTTATGCTTTCCTCAGCCCATATTATCGATCTGCCCAGCCCATATTATCGATCTGCCTTTGCAGGATCGGCATTTGCAGCAGCTGATAGTTGCTATCGCCTATGTATTGTTTAGCGTCTTCTTCTTGATCGTCGCTGTGGTGTTTTCTTCCCTAGTCAAAAAAACGCATTTTATCGTGCTGTCGGTCAATCACCCTGACGCTAGTCTCGAATCAGACGTGGCGGCGGAAAGGCGCACGCTCGTAAAAGACGCGCGTAGACGGCTCGTGGTTTTTCTGCTTGTCTACGCGATTCCCATTCTTACGTGGTTGAGAGCAGCAACGACATACACCGACCAATTTGCCATCCTAGAGACCAGTTTGGTGCCGGAGGCGGCGTTGCTGCTTTCTGCCCTCGTGTGTTTCCTACTGGGCAACCGGGTCTTGACGCAGAGCAGCGTGGCCGCGATCGCTCTCGATGAGCCCGCGCTGCACGGGCTGCTCGACGCGAGCATTGGCGTTCTGCCTATCAAAGTCCGTGCCGGTCAAACGCACTCAGTGATGATAGACTTCAATCTTGCGGCCGCTCGAGACGTGATGTCATCTGTACGCGACCCGCCCACTTTGAACGCGGCTTTACCGAGGGCACACTATGAGGTCGAGCTCCACGCAGCCGGAGCGACCGTTGACGGTGAGAAGGGATGCGCCATTTTAGACGCCTCCGCGACCCTCAAAGGCATTTGGACTTGCTCATTCCCGACGGGTGGCACTCAGAGACTTCACCTCCTCTTGTAATCGGTGCCCGCCACTCGTGCACGGAAGGCACGGGACGCATTTGCCCGGGAGTTGATCTTTGCCTACACACACGACGTGCACGTAGACAGAACCGCGGCGTCGGAAAAACGTTATTTCAGTAATCGGCATCATCGTCACAGCCGCCTCAGTTCTCACAAGCCTCCACTGGTTTATCCAAGTCTAGCCTTCAGGAGAACCACACACTGAATAGCAATGCCGCCGGCGACGTCCAACTCACCGCAGCTGTGGAGAGAGCGGAGCTACATGGCTCGCCTAGGCTTTTATACTAAGAACGGGGGAGACAGCAGCCACTTATCAAACAGCACACGATGGAAAACTAGCGTTTCTCGTGGGATTGACCATACAGTCGGCAACTGTTGCACAACTTTTGATGGGGCTCAAGACGAGACAAGCCTCTCCACCCTTGAATCTAAAATCCAAGATCTCAGAAAAAAAGGTATTTTACAAGGCGGCAGCTACGCTGCTCACGAAATCAAAAAAACAAAGGGCCGAGGGCGAGATTCGAACCCGCGTCGTGGCCTCCACAGGGCCATAGGATAACCAAGCTACCCCACCTCGGCACAATCTCGAAAGGCGTATAGTCCAGTGCGGATTCTCCCTTTTAGGGAGTTTAGCGTCTTCACTTTGATTTAAACCTTCTGTGGATTGTTTAAACCATCACCTGTCGAAATAAGAATGCCGTTTGCCCATCTTTTTGAAATTACAAAAGATGGGCCCTCTTCCCTATCAGGTCAGCGTGCGTTTGCGGCAGACGAAGCTGCGGGCAAGTTCCGCCGTTTCCTGTCAGCTTCCCTATCTTTGCGTCGCAGACGTAGTGTAGAGCTTCACTCCTTATTTCTCTTTTGGATATTTCGGACATGCGTTATTACCCTCATTGATTTAAAAGACCACACCGTGGTGGCTGTCACCACGACCAGCGGGGATGTCTGGACGAGCACACATGATGTTGCCGGCAACTTTACCAATTGGTCTTCTGCGGGTAGTCCCCGCTAACATTCTCAGGGGTTGTTGATACCGATATGGGGACCGTATAGAGCAATGAAAGGTCAGGAACGCCCCCGTAAGTGGTGGGGGCGTATTTTTTCTTTTGCAACAATTTTCTTTTACATTATCTAGTCGTTTGTAATAGGGACTAAGCGAAACTCACGCTGTCGCATCAGCCGGCAATACAAGCCAGCTACGGGTTTATGAACAGGGCCGATTAAGCTTTTCTTTTACCTTTTCCTTAGCTCAAATCTCCCCGTTCTTTTTTCGATTTCCTTTGATTTTTGGGGCCCGTTCACGAGCTGACGCAGAAGTCCATTTGAGTACTACCTAAAAAACGTCGTGCACGCGGAGCGTCAAAATTTGCCATACTCTCGCTCGGCTTTTAGCTAACGATTACCAAGAAAAACCCACCATTTTGCCCCGTGAACAACAATTGTGTAGAGCTCGATGAGCGCAGCCTTGAAGTCGCGGACTACAAGAACGACTATGCCAACGTGGCCGCCGAAAAACTTTTATGGAAGTGCTCGGCCAGTCGGGTGGCTTTCATTACCTTCGAGACCGCGTGCACGAAGGCTGGTTACCGGACGGCGCACGCCAACAGTTGCGCGGATTGTCAAGAGGGTTCAAGTGCAAATACACCAGCCCAGCGAATACGGCTACGCGTGTGAACCATCATGAACGCAAACTTGCAAGGGCTAACAATAGGGAGTTGCCCAATGAGCCCTTCAACCCTAGGCGCTTTCGTCGTTTGTGCGTCCTTCAGCGGACGTTTGCCGAGGGCTAAGATGGCAGACCCTCTTGGCAACTCGCAACTCTATACATGCTGACCGTATCGTAATTACTAGCATTACCTTACAGCCACAGCAGTATCGGGAGGATGGTAGTGATGGTAAGCGTGCAAGATAAAACGACCATAACCGTGTCGAAGGATACGAGAGAGTGGCTTACTCTGCTCAAACTCAAGATACAGGCGACCGAGAAGCAGGAACTATCCCAGGATGATATAGTTCGTCTGGCCCTTGCCTGCTTAGACGACCATCAGAATGAGGCTGACAAGTCGTGCCTGATTAGAGGGCAATAGGCCCAGGGGGCGAAAGAACGTGACGTGCGGACCGACCTCTGCCACAATCGTGGGTTTTGGACCAGGATAGTACAGCGTGTGCCGTGGCCTCTCCATAACGCCTAGCTATTCGTATCTTTTTTAAATTTAGAGCTTATTTTTTTAGCCACCGCTCGTCGTATTTCTTCATCCTCGCGTTGCGGATGTGAATCCACCACGCCCATAGTATGAGGCGCGCACCGCTGAAGGCGACTAGCAGAATGAGAAGAAGAACTATTGAGTTCGCTGGGAGAACCTGTGCGTTGATTGCGTTCATAATTCGCTCCGCTGCTTCTTGGTTTGTTTGCTCATAGCCCTGTATCTTTGCTGTCCAGAATCGCGTACATGGGAACCAGTAGATAACCTACGTAATTCCCTTTTTCATCCTTCATGTAGCTAGCGAAGGCCTGCAAAGGCAAATATCACTGTGAGTAGCCAGAGGAGTGATAAAGTGTGCGATACAACGTGTACGCCCGATGTGGTTACAGTATATAGATTGAGTAAGTCGCCTGCCACGCTGACAATAAAACCGACGAAAGCCAAAAACCCAGCTGTTAGAACAAAATTCCTGTTCATAACCGTTCAATTTTAAGAGACGACTTAAGGGTTTCCGCCTGCTGTTTTGTCCAAAAGTCCACTTGTGCTGCTGCCGTAGGAGTTTGGGGCTGCCAATTATGCATAGTGGGGACATATCGTGTGGCGTGTTCGCCAAAACAACGCCGTCGAGCTCCGTGCATTGGCGAGGCTGCACACGGCAATATTTGTCGCTATGCTAAGAGAACATGGGCAAATGCAATATGTGTGCGCAATTTAGGGTGGGTCTTAACATGTACACCAATATGGTTAATCAAAGTCAGCTAACAAGTCAGTGCCAGCCTGTCCAGGTTTTGGGCCGATGTCACTGTACGGACTATGAGTTTTTAGACACGAAAGATTGCAGCGGCAACCGCACAAGAAGAAGAACGGGCAAGAACGCAGCCAACTGGCTCTATTCGGTAAGTCTTTCTTATCTGTAGACTGCTTATTAAGCCGCGCGCTCGTGACAAACGGCGGTCTTATAGCCTTTATTTTCTGTTTTTCGTTGATTCGTGTAGGCGATAGATGAACGCTCTCGTCTAACCGACCTGCTAACAGAGAGGTTACAGGCTAACATCCGAAAGTCGCCAAAATGAACGCCTTAAAAATAGTGCTTACGTGGATGCAAAAAAA